>Ga0265298_10000144_pt1 | contig 106760 bp, 96 predicted proteins | sample AusTroGonzalo_MG_3_FD_193486 | JGI IMG/M metagenome (GOLD analysis project Ga0265298, IMG submission 193486) | Bovine rumen microbial communities from tropical cattle in Woodstock, Queensland, Australia - Gonzalo_01 | ecosystem: Host-associated > Mammals > Digestive system > Stomach > Rumen ...
GATGGACTGGGTGGCCCAGCATCCGGACGCTCCGCTGTGGCAGCATATCGCAGTAGGCGCCGGCGTTGTCCTGATGGCCATCCTCATCGCCTGGGGCCTCCTGAAAGCCTACGACCTCCCGGTCCGCGAATGGCTCAAGGAGCATTGGCTCAAAGCGAAACCCCGCAGAGTGTAAGGAAATACCAATTTCTTTTGCTATATTTGTATCCTATACTTTTTACAGCATATTATGTCCCGCTCAGAAAGGATTCTTAAAAAAGTTTCAAACTGGTATTTCAGCCGGAAAGTGCTGCCGTACTGGGCTATATTGCTGGCCGATACAGCGATTGTCTTCGCAGCTTGTATTTTCACCTACTGGGTAACCAATAAATCGCAAGTTACTTACGAGCATCATGTGGCCGTGGGCTTTACATCGGCCCTGTATGCCTTGCTCAGCTGGATTGGTGCGCGTATCTTCCGCACCTATTCCGGGGTGTTGCGCTATTCCAGTTTCGTGGACCTGCTCAAACTTACCTATGCCAATCTGGTTTCGCTGGCGCTGGCGCTGGGTGCCTGTTTCCTGGCCAAATGGCAGGGCTGGGAGCTTTTCTCGACCCTCACGCCTATGAATATTTTCACGGCGTTCCTTATAGCCCTCCTGCTCATGTGGGGCCTGCGGATTGTGGTGAAACTTATCTTCGATGTCACCAATGCCGATGCCCAGGCCAAGCGTGTGCTCATTTATGGAGCCATGTCCGGGGGCGTCGGCCTAGCCAAATATATCCGTACGCAGTCTCCGGTGCAGTTTGAGCTGAAGGGCTTTATCACCCACTCGCACAAGATAAAAGACATGCGCCTTCTGGGCGTCCGCGTCTATACCCTGGACGAAGACATCGCCGCCGTTATCAAGAAGGAGAAAATAGAGGGGGTGCTGGTGAGCCCGCTCCGGGTGGATGAGTTCCGCCAGAACCAGAAGATCCAGGACATTCTCATCGAAAGCGGCTGCAAGATTTTCATGGCGCACGAAGCCAAGGAGGCCAGTGTGCGCAACGGAGAGATCCAGGAAGGCGATGTGGAGGATATTCAGATCCGGGAAGTTAGCGTGGAAGACCTTCTGCCGCGTTCGGAAATCCGTGTGGACATGAAGTCGGTGGAGGAGACCCTCCGGGGCAAGCGGGTGCTTATTACAGGCTCCGCCGGCTCCATCGGCATGGAGATTGTGAAGCAGGTAGCGCAGTTCAAGCCCGCCAAACTCATGCTCATCGACCAGGCCGAAACGCCGCAGCACGATGTCCGCCTGATGATGGCAAAAGATTATCCGGATGTGCCCTGTGAGGTGGTGGTCACCAGCATCAGCCGCCGTACCCGTATGGAATTCATCTTCAGCTCTTTCCTGCCGGAATACGTCTTCCATGCCGCTGCCTATAAGCACGTGCCGATGATGGAGGACAATCCCAGCGAAGCTGTACTGAACAATGTGTACGGCACCAAGGTGATTGCCGATTTAAGCGTGCAGTATGGAGTAAAGAAATTCGTGATGATTTCCACGGACAAGGCCGTGAATCCCACCAATGTGATGGGTTGCAGCAAGCGTATCTGTGAAATCTATGTACAGAGCCTGGACCGCAAGCTTAAGTTGGAAGTGTTGGAGAACCGGCGCAAGAACCTTCCACGTAACGGTTCCAGTGACCGCCCGGATTACACCCAGTTCGTCACCACCCGCTTCGGCAATGTACTGGGCAGCAACGGCTCCGTGATTCCGCTTTTCCGGGAGCAGATTAAAAACGGCGGTCCCGTGACGGTGACGGACGAAAGGATTGTCCGCTTCTTCATGCTCATTCCGGAGGCCTGCAAACTGGTACTGGAAGCCGGTACCAAGGGCAATGGCGGTGAAATCTTCGTCTTCGACATGGGCAAGCCCGTTAAGATTGCCGACTTGGCAAAGCGGATGATAGCCTTGTCCGGTGCCAAGAATGTGGAAATCAAATACACCGGTCTCCGCGAAGGGGAGAAACTGTATGAGGAGGTGCTCAACGAGATGGAGAACACTAAACCTACCTTCCACGAGAAAATCCGTATAGCCCAGGTGCGGGAATATGACTACGAAGAGGTGTGCAAGGAAATTGATGAACTGGTTGAGATATCCAAGCATTTCGACAATATGGAAACGGTGCGCAAGATGAAGGAAATTGTTCCGGAATACAAGTCCAATAACTCCATCTATGAAAAGATAGATGCAGAGATGGCAGAATCGGGGGGGGTATCTAAATAATTGATTATTAATTACTAACACATAAACTAAACCACACTGCTAATGAAAAAGTTTTTAGCCATCCTCCTGCTGGCGGGGTTCGCTTTGCAGGTTTCGGCACAAGAAGAAAAGGAAGTCAAGACCGGTTGGAGTTTTGGCGTGTTGCCTACGGCCACTTATTCTGTGGATAACGGCTTCCAGGCGGGCCTGTTCGGAGACGTCTATTATTACGGCGACGGTTCCACCTACCCGGATCCCCTCCACAAGATCAGTTGGGAAGGCTCCTACTTCACGCACAGCCAGCGCATGCGCCTTTATCTTGCTTATGACTCCAAGTATCTGGTCCCCGGCATGCGCATCAATGCATCCGTAACGTATGTGCGAGACCCGCTGTACAGTTTCTGGGGTTTCAACGGACCCGCTTCTCTGGCCCATGTAGACAATCCTTACGACTATTGGACCAACAAGACCACCGATATCAACTACTTCGGCATGAGCCGCGATATGCTGCGCATCCTTGCCAATGTTCAGGGCCGCATCACGGACAACCTCAACTGGGCCGCCGGTGTGAACTTCTGGAACTGGAAACTGGGCGACATGCGGGATAACGGTTACAAGCACGAAGGCGCCGGTGATACCAAGTATTATTACAGCAAGGAAAACACCCTTTTCCAGGATTATCAGAAACTGGGCATTATTAAGGCCGATGAAGCTGCTGGCGGCACTGCCTTGGAGCTGAACGCCGGTGTGGTGTTTGACACCCGCGACATGGAAGCCGCTCCCAACCGGGGTATCTGGGCCGAGGCCTATTTGAACGGTAATATCCTCAAACATAAGTATTTGAAGGCCTGCGTGTATTTCCGTCACTACATCGACATTCCCATCCACATTCCGGCCGGGGATCCGGTATTCGCCTACCGTCTGGCCTGGCAGCAGACCATTGCCGGCGAAACGCCCCTGTACATGATCCAGAACGTGCCGCTGCTGGTTCAGCGCAACATGATCTCGGAAGGTTTCGGTTCTTCCAACACCATCCGTGGTCTGCGGGAGAACCGCATCCTCACGGAAGGCATGGCCTGGGTGAACACGGAATTGCGCGTAAAGCTCGTTAATTTCAAGCTCTTCAACCAGTTCTTCTACATTGCGGTGAACCCGTTCTTCGACGCGGGCATCATCACTAAGCCTTACCGGGCAGCGGAATTTGAAGCTGCCAAGAAACTGAATGTAGCCACTTACATGCCGCTGGACAAGATCTATGATGCCAGTCAGCAGAAGGGACAGCTCATATGCAGCGCCGGTGGAGGCCTCAAGATTGCCATGAACCAGAACTTCATCGTATCCGTGGAATTGGCCAAGTGCCTGCGTCCTTCTCAGCTGGATGCCGGCATGTGGCTGGGTATCGGCATTAACTATCAGTTCTAAGCCCTATGAAGAAGATTCTGCATATTGCTGCCATCGGCTTAATGGCCATTTCCCTGAACAGTTGTCTGGCAGGCAAGTTCATGTCCAAGTTTGCCCTGCAACCCACTCCGCACGGGGTGGACGACATTGAACGCACCCGTCACAAGGCCGATTCCCTCCTGCCCGGCAGTACTGCCTGGTACGACGACCTAAAGGCCCAGGGTATCCTCAAGGACCATTGGATTACCAACGAGGAAGGCAAGAAACTGCATGCCTGCTCCGTGCCCGCCAAGGATCCGGAGAATGCCAACGGTACCGCCATCGTGGTGCATGGTTATGGTGACAATCACTTCGTATTCCTTTATCTGGTAAGGATGTACCGGGACGAGTTCAACTACAACGTCCTTTTCCCGGACCTGCAGTATCACGGCTATTCAGAAGGTGAAGAAATCCAGATGGGCTGGAAGGACCGTCTGGATATGATCAAGTGGATTGATGTGGCCCACGACCTTTTCAAAGACGATTTCATGGTGCTCCACGGTGTTTCCATGGGGGCCGCCACGGTGATGATGACCAGCGGCGAGCAGCTCCCGGACTACGTGAAATGCTTTGTGGAAGACTGCGGTTATGCTTCCGTGGTAATCCAGTTCAACAACAACCGCAAGGACAGTTTCGGCTTCATCCCTCCGGATGTGCTGCAGAGCGCCAGTCTGGTTACCAAAAAACAACACGGCTGGGGCTTCTGGGAAGCTTCTTCCATGAAGCAGGTGGAAAAGTGTGAAAAGCCCATGCTCTTTATCCACGGAGATGCCGACGACTTCGTTCCTTTTGATAACCTTCAGATGGTTTACGATGCCAAAAAGAAGGGTTACAAGGAAATGTATGTATGCCCCGGTGCGGTCCACGCCAATTCCTTCCAGAAGGATCCGAAGATGTACAAGCACCGCGTACTCAACTTCCTGAAGACGGTTCACAACATGATTGCAGTAGGTAATCTATGAGAAAAATAGCCCTTCTTTTTGCCCTGCTGGCCGGTTTTACGGCCGCGGCCAAAGACTACACCCTCTTATCCCCGGACGGTCGCCTGCAGGTGACCGTTCAGGCTGGTAACACCCTCTCTTACAGTGTGAGCTACGACGGTCAACTGCTCATCACTCCTTCCGAAATCGACCTCACTCTGGAAGACGGTACCCTGTATGGCCCTGGAACCCGTTTTTCCAAGGCGGTCCGGAGCAGCCGGGATGTGACCTTCCAGACGCCGCTTTTCAAGCGTTCCCAGGTACAGGACCGCTGTAATGAGCTCAGGCTCAAGGCAAAGGATTTCGACTTGGTATTCCGGGCCTATGACGACGGCGCAGCTTACCGTTACGAACCCAAAAAGCCTGTCACCGTGCGCAGTGAGAAGGCTACCTTCCGCTTTGCCGATGACTGGCCGGCCTATGTCCCTTACACGGGAAACGGCGACAACGACGGTTCCCAGTTCTACACCTCCTTCGAGTCTCTGTATAAGCACCACAAGCTCAGCGAGTGGGACAGGGGACATCTGGTGTTCCTTCCCATCACCATCGAGGCCGATAACGGCATCCGGATCTGCCTGGTGGAGAGCGACTTGCTGGATTACCCGGGCATGTTCCTGGGCAACGACGGCGGTACGCCCAACCTCTACGGCATCTTTGCCGAGGTGCCCACGGAACTGGACCGCGACGGCCACAACAAACTTCAGCGCATAGTGCGCAAGCGGGCCGATGTGATTGCCAAGGATACCAAGGAACTCCCCTGGAGGGGCATCATTGTGGCCACCGAGGACCGCCAACTGGCCCAGAGTGACTTCGTGTACCGCCTGGCTACCCCGGCCGATGACCGGGACTGGTCTTGGGTTAAACCCGGCAAAGTGGCCTGGGACTGGTGGAATGACTGGAACATCTACGGGGTGGACTTCGAGGCCGGCATCAACAACGAAACCTATAAGTATTATATAGATTTCGCCGCTTCCAAGGGCATAGAATACGTGATTCTGGATGAAGGTTGGTCGGTGATGGGAAAGAGCCTCCTGGATGTGGTGCCGGAGATAGACCTGGACCTGCTTACCAACTACGCTAAACAGAAGGGCGTAGGCCTTATCCTATGGGCAGGTTGCTGGCCTTTTAACGAGGATATGGAGGAAGTCTGTGCCAAGTACTCCAAGATGGGCGTCAAGGGCTTCAAGATAGACTTCATGGACTACGACGACCAGCTGATGGTGCAGTTCTACCGCCGTGCCGCCGAAACCACTGCCAAGTACGGCATGATGTGCGATTTCCACGGTGCCTACAAGCCCACGGGCCTCAACCGCACCTATCCCAACGTAATCAATTTCGAGGGCGTCTACGGCCTCGAAAACCTGAAATGGAACATGCGGGCCGATGAAGTTACTTACGATGTAACCATCCCCTTCGTGCGCCTGGTGGCCGGTCCGGCCGATTACACCCAGGGAGCCATGAAAAACGCTACCAAGGCCAATTTCCGCGCCGTTAATACCGAACCTATGTCCCAGGGTACCCGCTGCCACCAGTTGGCGGAATACGTGATTTTCGACGCACCGCTCACCATGCTCTGCGATTCTCCGTCCAATTACCTGCAGGAGCCCGAATGCACGGAATTCATCGCCCGCATCCCCACGGTCTGGGACGAAACCATCGCCCTGGACGGCAAGATAGGGGAGTACGTGGTGATGGCCCGCCGCAAAGGAAACGTCTGGTATATCGGCGCCTTGAATGGCTGGGATGCGCGGGATCTGGAAATTGACCTAAGTTTCCTGCCCGCCGGCAAGACTTCCGGAATGGCTTTCCTGGACGGTGTGAATGCCCATCGCGCAGCCCGCGACTATAAGAAAACGGAACTTCCCATCCAGGGCGGCAAGGTGAAGATTCATCTGGCCCCCGGCGGTGGCGGTGTAATCACCGTTAAATAAAAAAATAGGCTGCAGCGACCTGCAGCCTATTTTTTATGGGAGTCAATCCTATTCGGCTTCCGGAGCCATGGTGGTATAGACGTTGGTAACGTCTTCGTCGTCCTCCAGCAGGCCGGTCAGTTTGTCCAGGGTGGCACGCTGCTCCGGGGTGACTTCCTTCAGGTCCACGTTGGGAATCTGCTCGAAGCCGCCGGAAACCAGTTCGTAACCCTTTTCTTCGATGTACTTCTGAATTTGTCCGTAGGCGGTGTAGTCTCCGTAGATGGAGATTTCCACGGTTACGTTCTCGTCCTCGTCTTCCACTTCCTGCTTGAACACTTCCTCGGCCCCGAAATCGATGAGCTCCAGTTCCAGTTCTTCCAGGTCGATGGGTTTGGACGGGTCTTCCTTGATGCGGAAAACACACTTGTGGTCGAACATGAAGGCCACGGAACCGCTGGTCTGAAGGGCTCCGCCACACTTGGTGAAATAGCTGCGCACGTTGGCCACGGTGCGGGTGTTGTTGTCCGTAGCGGCCTCTACCAGATAGGCGATGCCGAAAGGACCGAAGCCTTCATAGACAATCTCCTTGAAGTCGCCGGTCTTGGCTTCCGTAGCTTTCTTGATAGCGCGTTCGATATTCTCCTTGGGCATCTGCTCGGCCTTGGCCTCGGCGATGAGGGCGCGGAGACGGGGATTGCCCGTTACTTCGGCACCGCCCTGCTTAACGGCGATGGTGATTTCCTTGCCCAGCTTGGTGAAGGTCTTGGCCATGTGGCCCCAACGCTTCATCTTGCGTTCCTTGCGGAATTCAAAAGCTCTTCCCATAGTTTACTTGGTTTCGATGCGGGTGATGTACTTGTCAATCTCGGCGGCCTCGGGAGCGTTGGCCCATTTGTCCTTGATCTCCTTGTAGCAGGCAAGGGCTTTGTCCGTGTTGTCCAGGGCCTCGGCGGCGATACCGGCCTTCAGGAGATAGGCGGCGGCGTACACGTTATCGGCGGTCTTGGCGGCTTTCTCGAACCAGGTGATGGCAGTGTTGTAGTCTTCCTTACCCACGAAGGCGTCGCCGATGCAGCTCTGTGCGCGGCTCAGGAGAATGGGATCCTCGCCTTTGTACTTCTTGAGGTAATTGATAGCCTCGTCGTATTCGCCCAGGTGAAGCTTGGCTACACCGGCATACAGATACACGGCCTGGCCGGCCTTGGTGCCAAACTGGTCGATGATATCCTCGAAGCCCAGGTCGTTGCCGTCCCCGTTGAGGGCAAGTTCATACTCGCCGGCCTCGAACCACTGCTCTGCGCGTACCATCTGGTCCTGGGCCTGAGCCTTCTTGGGCTGCAGGATGAAACGGTTGTAAGCCAGGATGGCGATAGCGATGATGAGCACGGCCAGCACGCAGCCGTAAATGATTTTTCCGTTCTCCTTGAAGAACTGTTCGGTCTTGGAAACCGCCTCTGCCACATTCTGCTGGCGGATTTCCTCTTCTTTGGTTTTCTTTGCCATGATATTATTACGTTTTATCTATTCTTGTATAGAAGTTTTCAGCCTGCAAATTTACGAAAAAAAATGTATATTTGCAATTGAAACGAGTGAGCTATGCCCATCCTTAAGAAAATCGTCGTACAGGATTTCCGGAACATCCGCTTTCAGGAGGTTTCCTTCTCTCCCAACGTGAACTGCATCAGCGGCAGCAATGGGGCGGGAAAGACCAATCTCCTGGACGCCATCTATTACCTGTCCATGACCAAAAGCGCTTTCCCCTCGCCGGACCGCAGCAACTGGCGCTACGGCACCGAAGGCTTCACGGTAGGGGGTACTTATGCCATGGAGAATGGCCTGGAATCCCGTTTCTCGCTGAAGGTGGGGGCCGATGGTAAGAAGCTGGTACGGGACGACAAACCTTGCTCCCGCCTGGCCGAGCATATCGGCCTGCTGCCCGTAGTGATGATTTCCCCTTCGGACAGTTCGCTGGTGAGCGACGCGGGGGAGGAGCGCCGCCGCCTTTCCAATGCCGTCCTTTCCCAGATGGACCGGGAGTATCTTTCTGCCGCCCAGGCCTATACTAGATTGCTGGGACAGCGGAACAAACTGCTTAGGGACGGAGGACAGGACTGGGACCTCTTTACCGTGCTGGACCATCAGATGGAATTGGCTGCCGGAACCATTTTCCGTTCCCGCAGGCAACTGGCCGAGGATTTGAATCCCCTGGTGGCGGAGTATTACCGCCTCATTTCCGGCGGGAAGGAGAAAGTGGCGGTGGAGTATCGTTCCGAGTTGTTTGAATCGGCCCTTTCGGAACTCCTCGCTGCCCGCAGGGAACGGGACTTGGCGCTCCGATATACCTCCTGCGGCGTGCAGCGGGACGATTTCCTTTTCTCCCTGGACGGCCATCCCATCCGCCGGGCGGGTTCCCAGGGGCAGCAGAAGTCTTTCCTGGTGGCCCTCAAATTCGCCCAGTACGAGATCATGAAGAAGAGCTACGGCTTTGCTCCGCTCCTGCTGCTGGACGACGTCTTCGACAAACTGGACCTGGACCGCATCGCCAACCTTATCGGCCTGGTGGCCGGCAAGGATTTCGGCCAGATTTTCATCACCGACACGGACCCTGTCCGCATCCGGGCCATCGTGGACCGCCTTACGGAAGACCGGGCCTATTTCAATGCCTCCGACGGGGCCTTCACCCGCGTAGAGCAGCTATGAGTGAGGATAAGTCCCAGATCCGTATCCACCGCAAACAGGCCCTATCCATGGAAGAGCTTGTGCAGCAGTATATCAAGTCCATGAAAATAGCTGCCGGGCTCAATACTCAGCGTATTTTTGAGGCCTGGGATGCGTGCTCCGGGGCCGGTCCTTTCACCCTGAAACGCTTCTTCCGGGACGGCAAACTCTACATTACCTTGAACTCCTCCGTGATCCGCAACCAGCTTTATTTCCAGAAGGATGTGCTGGTGGAAAAGATGAATGCCTGGCTCACGGAAGACAAACTCTTCACGCAGGATAACCGAACGGTGGGTTTTATCCGGGAATTAATCCTCAAATAGTGGTTTTTATCCCCGATTTTCGTTATATTTGTGGATAATTTACTGGCACCACATGAAAATCGTTGCGGATACCAATATTCCTTTCCTGAAAGGCGTTTTTGAACCTTATGCAGAGGTGGTATACCTGGACGGACGGTCCATAGACCGCGCCGCCATGCAGGATGCCGATGCCATTATTATCCGCACCCGCACCAAGTGCAACGAAGAGACCCTGTATGGCTCCCGGGTGGAGATGATAGCCAGCGCCACCATCGGCACGGATCACATAGACCTGGAATGGTGCCGGCACCATGGAATCGAGGTGCAGAATGCCGAAGGCTGCAATGCCGGGGGCGTGATGGACTATGTCTTTTCGGCCCTTTACGGAACGGCTTCCCGGCGCTCCATCAAGCTGGAAAACGCCACAATCGGCGTCGTGGGTGTTGGCAATGTAGGAAAGCTGGTGGCGCAGATGGCACGCAGCCTGGGCTTCCGGGTGCTGCTCAACGACCCGCCGCGGGCCGAAAGGGAAGGTCCGGAGGGCTTCGTGAGCCTGGAAGAACTCCTGAAGGAATCCCAGATAGTCACCCTGCATGTGCCGCTGGACGAGACCACGCGCGGAATGGCCGGGGACGATTTCTTTGCCAGAATCCGATCCGGTGCCATCTTCATCAATGCTTCCCGCGGGGAGGTGGTGGACGAGGCGGCGCTGCTTCGCGCCCGTCCCAAACTGGGTGTGATAGTGCTGGATACCTGGTGCAACGAACCATATGTAAATCCCAATCTCATAGAGATTTGCGATATAGCCACCCCGCATATCGCCGGCTATTCCTATCAGGGAAAGCAGAATGGTACGGCCATGGCTGTACAGGCCATTGCGCGTCATTTCGGCATAAAGGAACTGCTGGACTTTGCCCCTGTCACGGAGGATGAGGCCCTTCGGCCCACCACCATAGACCTGAAGGGAAAGTCCCAGGGGGAAATCGCTGCCATCCTGCAGTACAATTACCCCATATTTACGGACGATTTCCTGTTCCGCTCCCATCCGGACAGTTTCGAAAAGCTTCGCAGCGAATACAATTACCGCAGAGAATTTTATATCGACTAACCACATAACAGTATGTTTAATCAGAAAGACTTACGCCAGATTGAAGAGCGGGGGGCGGATCCCCGCCAGGTTACCCGTCAGGTGGATTATTTCCGCACCGGTTTCCCCTGGATGAAGATTGTGGGCCCGGCTACGCCGGAGCGCGGAATCCGGGTCCTTGGGCCGGAGGCGGTGAAAGAGGCCGTCGCCTATTATAAAAATGCCCAAATCCATGGTAAAAGCAAGTTCGTTCCGGCTTCCGGTGCCGCTTCGCGCATGTTCAAGGACATGTTCGGCGGCCTGGCAAAACTGGAAGCGGGGGAGGACCTTCCCTCCGATGCTCCCGGCGCCAAACTCGCTGCCCGTATCAAGGATTTCGCCTTCTATACGCCGGAACTTTTCGGACAGCCGGAAGACAGCCCGGCCTATCGGCTTAGAGCCCTCAGGATGTTGCTCAAGGAAGACGGCCTGGCATACGGTTCCAAACCCAAGGGCGTACTCAAGTTCCACCGCTATCCCGCCGAAGTGCGCACGGCCATCGCAGAGCATTTGGTAGAGGCGCAGGAGTATATGCGCAATGCCGACGGTTCCTGCAACCTTACCGTCACCATCTCGCCGGAGCACCAGTCCCTGTTCGAGGAAGCCGTGGGTGCTGTGAAATCGGCCTATGAAGCCCGCTACGGGGTGAAATACAACATCACCTTTACTTTCCAGGACAAGGCCACGGATACGCTGGCCGTGGATGCGGAGAACAAGCCTTTCCGCAAGGCCGACGGCAGCCTCCTCTTCCGTCCGGCCGGTCACGGCGCCCTTATCTACAACCTGAACAAGGTGGAAGATGAACTGGTGAGTATCAAGAATATAGACAACGTTGCCCACGAGAAGCTGCTGCCTGTTACGGCCGAATACAAGCAGGTGCTGATGGGCGTTGCCCTGCAGCTCCGGGACCGCATATTCGGTTACCTTAAGCAGTTGGATCAGGCGCCTTCCGTTCAGCTTTGCAACGAGATAGAGAATTTCCTGGACAAGACCCTTTGCGTGCAGATGCCGCTGGCCCGCAGCGAGGCCGACCGGGTGGAGATGCTGCGCGCCAAACTGAACCGGCCCATCCGTGTGTGCGGCATGGTGAAGAATGAGGGAGAGCCGGGCGGTGGTCCGTACATTATTGCCGGAAAGGATGGCTGCACAAGCCTGCAAATCCTTGAAAGTGTGCAGATTAACAAAGAGGATGCGGGTGCATCGGCCGCTATGGCGCGCGCTACGCACTTCAATCCGGTGGATTTGGTCTGCTGCCTCAAGGACTACAAAGGCAACAAGTTCGACCTGCTTAAATTCGTGGACCCGGAGGCGGGTTTCATCAGTTCCAAGAGTTTCGAAGGCCGCGAACTGAAGGCCCTGGAACTCCCCGGCCTCTGGAACGGTGCCATGAGCGACTGGAACACCCTCTTCGTGGAAGTCCCCATCGAAACCTTCAATCCTGTAAAAGTGGTGCTGGATCTGTTAAGACCTGCCCATCAAGGATAATGCATTTCAGGTATGTCTTTAAAAACCGTCGCTTCGCAACCCTCCCCACAAGTGGGGACCCCACCTCTTACAAGGCCGAGGATGGCCATGGGTTTTTAAAGACATACCTGAAATGTCAGATCTTTAAGTCCCTCCCCCGAGGGGAGGGGTTTCGGGAGGGGGTAACGTTAACATTTAATGTTTCATGAAATGAAAGATGCAATTGCTGGAACACTTGAGTCCGGCGATATTATGATTAAAATCGGCCCCGGAGAGGGGCTGGAAGTGGAGTTGCAGAGCTCCGTGGCGGCCCAGTTCGGACGGCAGATCAAGGCTGTTATCACAGAGACGCTGGAAGGCCTCGGCATTAAGGATGCGCACGTTGAGGCCGTGGACAAGGGTGCGCTGGATTGTACCATCCGGGCGCGGGTAACCGCAGCCGCCGTCCGGGCAACGGGAAAGGATGTATGGAAAGACTAAGGAGAACCATGATGTTCGTTCCGGGCAACAACCCCGGAATGATGGCCGATGCCCATATCTATGGTCCGGACAGCATTATGCTGGACCTGGAAGACTCCGTGACCATGGCCGAAAAGGACGCTGCCCGCCTGCTGGTACACAATGCCCTTAAAACCATTGATTTCGGCAATACGGAAATGGTGGTTCGCATCAATCCGCTGAATACTCCGTATGGGAAGAAGGATGTGGAAGCCGTGGTGAAGGCCGGGGTGGACGTAATCCGTATGCCCAAGACGGAGACGGCCGATGAAGTCCGGGAACTGGAGGCCGAAATCCTGAAGGTGGAAACCGAAATCGGCCGGGTGGGGGAGACGCAGATCATGGCTGCCATAGAGAGCGCCCTGGGCGTGGTGAACGCTTATGCCATTGCCATCGCATCCAAGCGGATGATGGGTATCGCCTTAGGAGCCGAGGACTATTCGGCCAACTTGAAGACCAACCGTACGCCGGGCGGCGCAGAGCTCCTGCTGGCCCGCGAGCAGATTGTGGTGGCCGCCCGTGCCGCCGGCATCGCCTGCTTCGATACGGTGTACTCCAACCTGGACGATATGGAAACCTTCAAGAAGGAAGTGGAACTGATCAAGACGCTGGGCTTTGACGGAAAATCCATCATCAACCCTCGCCAGATAGAAGTTGTGAATCAGGTGTTTACACCTTCTGAGAAAGAAATCACCAAGGCTCGTGCCGTGGTGGCTGCCATCAAGGAGGCCCAGGCCAAGGGCTCCGGTGTCATAGCTGTAAACGGCAAGATGGTGGACCGTCCGGTTGTTATCCGCGCAGAGCGTACCATCGCCCTGGCCATTGCAGCCGGTGTAATCGATAAGGAGGAAATGCTATGAGAAATACCAAGTTAGTTTCCCTGGAAGAGGCCATCCGCCGCAGCGGTTTGCAGGATGGCATGACCATTTCCTTCCACCATCATTTCCGCGGTGGAGACAAGGTGGTGAATATGGTAGTGGACAAATTGGCCGATATGGGCTTCAAGGACCTGAAACTGGCCGCTTCCAGCCTTTCGGACATACATGCTCCGCTTATCGAGCATATCAAGAATGGTGTAATTACCGGTATCTCTACATCCGGTCTCCGAGGCGCCCTGGCCGATGCCATCTCTCATGGCTTGATGAAGGAGCCGGTGGTGTTCCGTTCCCACGGTGGCCGCGGAAGCGCCATCGCTAACGGCGAATTGAAGATAGATGTGGCTTTCCTGGGCGCCTCTTCTTCCGACGAACTGGGCAATGCCTGCGGCTATTCCCGCAGCGAAAACGCCAAGAGCATCTGTGGTTCACTGGGTTACGCTCTGCCCGATGCCCGCTATGCCAGGCATGTGGTGGTTATCACGGACGACTTGGTGGACTATCCCAATATGCCTATGTCCATCCATGCGGCCGATGTGGAATCCGTGGTTGTGGTGGATTCAGTGGGCGACAGCTCCAAGATAGCCGCCGGCGCCATCCGGGATTCCAAGAACCCGCGGGATATCCTCCTGGCCAAACAGGCTGCCAAGGTGATTATCAATTCCGGTCTGTTTGTGGACGGTTTCTCCATCCAGACGGGTACGGGCGGCGCCTCCCTGGCTGCCGTCAAGTACATCCGGGAAGAGATGATCAACCGGGGTATCAAGGCCTCCTTCGCCCTGGGCGGTATTACGGCCCACATGGTGAAACTCCACGAGGAAGGTCTTATCGGCAAATTGATTGATGTCCAGTCGTTTGACAAGGTTGCCGCCGAATCCATCAAGAACGATCCTTCGCACCAGGAGGTATCGGCTGTTGAATATGCCTCCGGACAGCATTTGGGTTCCGCCACGCATGCGCTGGATATCGTGATTCTTTCGGCTCTGGAGGTGGATACGGACTTCAATGTGAACGTGCTGGTGGGTTCCGACGGAATCATCCGCGGAGCCATCGGCGGCCATCAGGATACAGCGGCCGATGCGGCTTTGAGCATCATCGTGTGCCCGCTGCTTCGCGGTCGTATCCCTTGCGTAGTACCCAAGGTAACTACTCTTATCACTCCCGGCTCTTCGGTGGATGTGGTGGTTACGGAGTACGGCATTGCGGTGAACCCCGGTCGTCCCGAGATTAAACAACGGCTGAAGGCTGTCGGCCTTAACGTAGTGGATATCAAATCACTGGCCGATAAGGCTACTTCCATCATCGGCACGCCGGATCCGCTTCCTTTCGGGGATAAGGTGGTGGGCGTTGTGATGAACCGCGACGGCTCCGTGCTGGACAAGATAATGAATATTCAGGCGTAAAATGGAAATGCCTGAAATATAATGCTTTATGTAAAAATGCCTGGTCGTTTTGTCTGGGCATTTTTGCTTATTTAGTTGAAAACCAATAGCTTCCATTCAACGCCCAAAATGATTACCCTGGAGCAACTTCTGGAAAGCCGTGACCGGCGTGCCGGGCACCAGCAACGCTTGCTGGAGGCTCACCCGGGCCGTGTCCTGCTGTGCTTCACGGTACAGCTGCCGGGGAGCGTGAAGCGGAACGGGATTTCAATGTCTGTCGCAGATGCCGGAGTGAAGGCTATCCGGGAATTATTTGAGCCTGAATATGAGGAGCTTCTGGATCTTGAAACTGGCTACGAGGGCTATTTCCTGCTTGCCGGCAACCCGTTGGAAATCAAACGCCAAACCTGCCATGTGGAAGACACCCACCCCCTGGGCCGCCTGATGGACATAGATGTCCTGCCGCAGGCCCGGCAGATGCCCGTGAGCCGGGAGGACATCGGCCTGGGGCCTCGGGGCTGCCTATTGTGCGGTCAGCCGGCACGGGTTTGTATGAGGGCTCAGACGCATACACAGGCGGAATTGCTTGCAAAAATCGAGGAGATGCTAAATTCTTATTTGAAATTATAATTTAATATTGGTTAATCGGTAATAATTTATTACCTTCGTGGCGCGATTCCATTGCAGGCGGAACCGGGAGTATTGGAAAGCTTGCGTTAGGATGCAGACATACGGAAATTGGGACATACAGGAGATTCCTTTATCTTCTCCTTTTTTCCACGGTAAAGTGGAGCGCTTCCTCGCCGCCAATGGCTTGCGGTTGGAGGAAGTGGATTTGTATTTGGCCCTGGTCAATGCCGATGGCGATATCCTGGCCGGAGGCGGTCTCTGCAAAGATATCATCAAATGCATTGCTGTTGCGCCGGAAGCCCGTTCGGAGGGTTTGGCGGCGCCACTGGTGTCCCGCTTGATAGCGGAGGCATCGGCCCGTGGAATCCATAATTTGAAGGTGTTCACCAAGCCGGAGAATCGGGCTATTTTTGAGAGTCTTGGGTTCCGGCTGCTGGCGCAGGCGCCCAAGGCCATCCTGATGGAAAACGGCAGGGGATTGGAGGCATATTGCGAGTATCTCAGGAGCTTCCGAAAGCCGGGCCGGAGCGGGGTTATCGTGATGAATGCCAATCCTTTCACGCTTGGACATAAGTACTTGATATACAAGGCTTCAGAACAGGTAGATAATCTGTTTGTTATCCCGGTAAAGGAAGATCTGTCTCAGTTCTCTTATGCAGAACGCCTGGAAATGATTAAGGCGGTCGTTGCTGGGCCAACGGCAGAAGAAAATTATTTTTTTGGACGGTGCCAAAAAAACCAATTATCTTCTGCCATCTCTAACCTTACGCGCGCAACGACCTCAACGCACGTCGCGGTTTTGGAAGGATCTGACTATATCATTTCGGCCGCTACTTTCCCGACGTATTTTCTGAAGGATCACTCTGATGCGGCGGAGACGCAGATGCGGCTGGATCTGGACCTGTATAGCCGGTGGATTGCCCCGGCGCTGGATGCCAGTGTCCGTTTTGTTGGTTCCGAACCTATTGACGCACTTACTAACCGATATAACACACTTATACCCAATGCGGTAATTATACCGCGCCTGGAAATGGCCTCTGCCGGGTCGGTGGCCTCTGAAAACGGGACGGAGGTATGCTCCGCCTCCGCGAAGAATTATGCCGATGCTACGGTGGAGCATACCTCCATCCCCTGTGTTGAAGCCATCGCGAACCCAGCGCACGCAGATGCCATCTCAGCATCGAAGGTGCGTAAGGCATTGTCTAATGGGCATTTTTGGGAGGCGGCTGCCATGTGTCCGGAGACCAGTTGGCCGTTTCTGCTGGGGGTACTGGCGGAGCGAGCGCTGAGGCTGGAACTTGAGACGCCGTTAAAGCCCGGGCTGGTCTGTCCGGACTCCAGCGGTGCCCACAAGGATATGGATTATGCACTGATGCTCAAGGGAATATCGGCCATCCGGCCTTTCTTCCCGCGGATGGCTGTGGCTTCATCGGCCGATGAACTCCGGAAGACTGGCATTGAGGCAGAAAAGGCGATGATGGAGGCTACCGACGAGGTGAATACGCACCGGGGCGCCATCTTTGCCTTCGGCCTGGTGCTCAACGCTGTGATGCGTGCTGCTCAACTGCCTCATACTGAGGAAGTTATGCAAAATGCTGTGTGCCAGATTGCGCACAGGATTATTGATAATCAGCTGAAAGACAGCACTTTAGCCACCACGCCCCTCACGGGTGCACGCAAGATGGCCGCCGAAGGGTACCGGGAATTGTTCCGGGACTGGCTGCCGTTTTATCGGAACCTTCTGCGGGTAAAGGTGTCCCTTTCCTCCGCGAAAAATTATGCCGATGCTACGGAAAGGGACACCTTCCCCCGGCAGAAAGTGTTGCTGCGGATAATGTCTACGCTGGACGACAGTTGTGTGATTCACCGGGCTGGCTATGAGCGGGCGCAGGAGGTAAAGCGGGAGACCGCGGAATTGCTGGAAGATTTTTCTGAGGAGAAGTTGGATATAATGTGCGTCCGCTATGCGCAGGAGGGAATTTCCCCCGGCGGAGCGGCCGATATGTTGGCTTTGACGATATTTATTGATTCAATCATACTATGATAACACTTAACCCCAATGGAGTTTATCTCCTGGATGGTAAAACCATCGCCTCTGAGGGCCCTCTCGGAAAGGATGAGGCCCGCGAGAACACCATTACCTATCAGATTCTGCGTAAGCATGATGTGAACGGTTCCAAGGGAAAGTCCCTGAACATCCGTTTCGATGCCATGGTCTCCCACGATATCACTTACGTGGGCATCATCCAGACAGCCCGTGCCAGCGGACTGGAGAAGTTCCCGCTGCCGTATGCCATGACCAACTGCCACAATTCCCTTTGCGCCGTGGGCGGTACCATCAACGAAGACGACCATGTGTTCGGCCTGTCTGCCGCTAAGAAATATGGTGGCATATATGTGCCTGCCAACCAGGCGGTTATCCATCAGTATGCCCGTGAAGCTCTCACTGCCTGCGGCAATATGATACTGGGTTCCGACTCCCATACCCGCTATGGCTCGCTGGGTAATATGGGCGTAGGCGAAGGTGGCGGCGAACTGGTGAAACAGCTCCTCCGCAACACTTGGGACATCAACGCTCCCGAGGTGGTGCTGGTCTGGCTGGAGGGCAAACCCCATAGGGGTATCGGCCCGCACGATGTGGCTATCTCCCTGGTGAAGGCTGTGTTTGAAAGTGGCTTTGTGAAGAACAAGGTGCTGGAGTTCGCCGGCCCCGGCGTCAAAGAGCTCCCCATCGACTTCCGTAACGGCATCGATGTGATGACCACCGAAACCACCTGTCTGTCAAGTATTTGGATTACCGACGAAGAGGTAAGGAAGTACTTCGAAATGCACAATCGGCCGGAGGCTTACAAAGAGCTGGAGCCGGGGAAGGTGGCGTATTACGATGCCATGATTACCATCGACCTGAGCAAGCAGGAGAGTATGATCGCATTGCCGTACCACCCGTCCAACGCGGTGAGCATCCATGAGTTGCAGGAGAATCCGGAGAAAGTGCTCAAAGCCATCGAGGAAGACACCAAGAAGCGCTTCGGCGAAAAGGTTCATCCGGACCTGATGTCCAAGATCCGCGACGGAAAGGTGTATGCCGATCAGGGCATCATCGCGGGCTGCTCGGGCGGTACTTACGACAACCTCTCCGAGGCTGCCACCATCCTGAAAGGCAAGTCCATCGGCAATGATTACTTTACCATGAGCGCATACCCGCAGAGCACGCCTGTTTATCTGGCCACTACCCGCAATCACATTGCCGAGGAGCTCCTGGAAGCCGGTGTGGTGATTAAGCCCGCTTTCTGCGGACCTTGCTTCGGTGCCGGTGACGTTCCTTCCAATAATGGACTGAGCATCCGCCATACCACCCGTAACTTCCCCAACCGGGAAGGCTCCAAGCCCGGTCAGGGACAGATTTCCATGGTGGCGCTGATGGACGCCCGAAGCATTGCCGCAACGGCTGCCAACGGCGGCTGCATCACCGCTGCTACGGATATCGAATACGAAGATACGCACAAGCCTTATCGGTTCGACGGCCGCATATACGAGAAGCGCATCTACCAGGGTTTCGGCAAGGCCATGCCCGAAGAGCCGCTCCGTTACGGCCCCAATATCAAGGACTGGCCTGTAATGCCCGCCATGCAGGAGAATATGCTGCTGGAGCTGGCCGCCGTGATTCATGACCCGGTGACCACCACCGACGAGCTCATCCCTTCCGGCGAGACTTCCAGCTATCGCTCCAATCCGCTGAAGCTAAGTGAATTCGCCCTGAGCCGCCGCGTGCCTGAATATGTGGGCCGCAGCAAGCGCATCCAGGAGGACGACCGCAACCGTCGCTCCGGCGTGCTCACCGAAGACCTGAAGAAGGCCCTGGCAGTAGCCGGCACGAGTGCCGAGAGCACTTCCTTCGGTTCCTGCGTCTTCGCCAACAAGCCCGGCGACGGCAGCGCCCGCGAGCAGGCAGCTTCCTGCCAGAAGGTGCTGGGCGGCGATGCCAACATCTGCTACGAGTACGCCACCAAGCGCTACCGCTCCAACTGCATCAACTGGGGTATCGTTCCTTTCACCATCGGCAAGGAGACCCCGTTCGATTATGCAGTAGGGGACTATGTGTTCGTGCCCGGCATCCGGGAGGCCATCCTGAACGGCAAGGAGGAAATCGACGCCCGCGTAATCACCCGCGACGGCCGCTCCACGCCCATCCACCTTTATTTCCAGAATCTAACCGAGGCCGAGCGAGAAATCCTCTCCGACGGCTGTCTGATGAATTACTACAAAAACCGCAAATAAACCATGAAAAAAATCCAAATGACTACGCCGCTCGTAGAGATGGACGGCGACGAAATGACCAGAATCCTCTGGAAAATGATTAAGGATGAACTCATCCTCCCGTTCGTGGACCTGAAGACCGAGTATTACGACCTGGGCCTCCCGTACCGCGACAAGACCTCCGACCAGGTGACCATTGACTCGGCCAATGCCACCAAGCGTCTGGGCGTGGCCGTGAAGTGCGCCACTATCACTCCCAACGTACAGAGAATGAGCGAGTACAACCTGCATCAGATGTGGAAAAGTCCTAATGGCACCATCCGCGCCATGCTGGACGGCACCGTGTTCCGCACACCCATCACCATCCCCAGCATCCACCCGGCCGTGAAATTCTGGAAGAAGCCCATCACGATCGCCCGTCACGCCTATGGTGACGTTTACCGCGACGTGGAAATCCAGACCACTGAACCCGGTGTGGCCAAACTCGTATTCGAAGGTGCCTCCGGACAGCGCATCGAGGAAGTGATCCACGAATTCGCCGGCCCCGGCGTCATCGAGGGCATGCACAACACAGATGCCTCCATCCGCAGTTTCGCCCACGCCTGCTTCAAATATGCTCTGGACGTGAAGGAGAATTTGTGGTTCGCCACCAAGGACACCATCTCCAAGAAGTACGACGGCCGCTTCAAGGCCATCTTCGAAGAGATTTACGAGGCCGATTACAAGGAGCAGTTCGAGGCCGCCGGCATTGAGTACTTCTATACCCTGATTGACGACGCCGTGGCCCGCGTTATGCGTTCCGAAGGCGGTTTCATCTGGGCCTGCAAGAACTACGACGGAGATGTGATGAGTGACATGGTATCCACCGCTTTCGGCTCCCTGGCCATGATGACTTCCGTGCTGGTGAGCCCGGACGGCAAGTATGAGTACGAGGCCGCCCACGGTACCGTTACCCGCCACTATTACAAATACCTGAAGGGTGAGGAGACTTCCACCAACCCCATGGCCACCATCTTTGCCTGGAGCGGTGCTTTCCGTAAAAGGGGAGAGCTGGACAATCTGCCGGAGCTCGTGAACTACGCCAACCAGTTGGAGCAGGCCTGCTTCGACACCCTCAACGAGGGTCTTGAGACCAAGGATCTGGTGAACCTCTCCGAGGGCATCACTCCCAAGGGCCTCACCTCCCTGCAGTTCCTCCAGGAAATCCGTAAGCGCCTGGAGCTCAGACTATCCTAAGGGATAAAACAAAGAATTGTATCTGGAAAGCCAGGACCGGTCGTAATGCTTGCGGACGGTCCTGGCGCTTGCATACAGGTTGAAGTTCTCCCAGGCCTCCAGGAACAGCACGGCAAAGTCCGTGCGGCCATGCAGGGCCAGAGCGAAAAGCGTATAGACGGCCGTGATATAGACGCAGGCGCGTTCCCGGTCGTCTGCCTGCGGCGTAGCCGGAGTGGCCAGGGTGAGCCGCTGGGACTGGGCGAAGGAAAGGTCGGCTATGGCGTCAGCCAGAAGGGCCTCTTCCGAGGGTGTGTATAACTGGATGCAATAACGTTCCGAGGCATAGCGGCGGGCCGATACTTCTTTTTCCAGGGCCGGCAGGGGATTGGGCAGGGTACTTTCAAAGTAGCGGGTGAAATCGGCCTGTCCCCGTAAGAATTTGAGAGCCAGTACGCAATAATCCCGCACGGAGGCTTCCACCACCATGGAATAGGGCGCCTTTTCGTCAATGCGTGCCAATATTTCCTGCACCTTTGCCATAACTGCGCGTAAATATACGGAAAATAAGCAAAAAACCGCTACCCCATGCGGTTTTTTTTCAGTGAAAGCACGAATTAGTAAAATATTTTTGTATATTTGAAAGTTATAATGGCGTATTGTACAAACACCGTAACCATATGAACGAAAAACTCAAAACCATTGCCAATTCCTTTGCGGAAGAGTATTGCAGCGATGCCATCTACCCGGCGCATTTGTTCAAAGCTATACTCCACAAGGAAATCGGCCTGGTCCATTTCCTGGAAACGGAGCTGGACAAGGATTATTTCTACTTGCAGGACTGGGCCGACGTGCAGATGCAGCTTTCCCCCCGAGCCGTCCGTCCCATGCGGGACCTGGAGTACAGTGAGGAAGCCCAGGCTGTACTGGATGAGGCCGAAAATTACAAAGTCAAGTTCGGCCTTGACGATTGCACGGATGTGTGCGTGCTGGCCGCCCTGGTTACCCCTGGCGTGGGTTTCTCCTTCGATCAGCTCAAGACCTTGCCGCTAACACCGTCGGACATCAGTGCCAAGATGGGCGGAGGAGTCAATGTGGAAGCCCCTTACATGGAAGGGGCCGAGCTCACGAAGAACACGCCTTCAAAGGGCGGAAAGGGTTCCCTGGCCAAGTATTGCACGGACAAGACCGCTATGGCCAGGGCCGGCAACCTGGACAATGTGGTGGGTTTTGAAAATGAAATCGGCATCATTTACGAGATTCTGGGCCGCAAGACCAAGGCCAACCTGCTCATCACCGGCGAATCCGGTGTGGGCAAAACCTCTTTGGTAAACGGCTTCATCCGCGAGATTGCCGCAGGCAAGGTACCTGGTTTCCTTAGCGACGCAGTGGCATATGAACTGGATACGGCCTCCCTGGGTGGTGACGCCCAGTACAAGGGGGAAGTGGAGGATCGTTTCAAGAACGTTATTAACGAGGTGGAGGCCCTCCCGAATGCAGTCCTCATCATCGAGGGCGTGGACAAACTATTCGACAAGCAGGGCTCCCTGTTCGGCACATCCACCCTTCTCAAGAACGAGCTGAGCAAGGGCCGCCTGCAGCTTATCGCTACCGCCAGCATCGACGGCTTCACCAAAAATATCGAAACGGACAAAGAAATGGTGTCCAATCTGGAGCGCATCTCCGTGGATGAGCCCACCGTGGACCAGACCATGGAAATCTTGAAAGGCATCATGCCCGCTTACGAGGAGTATCATGGCCTTAAGGCCGATGAGACGGTGATGGCGGACGCTATCAAGCTGGCCAAGCGATATCTCACGGAAAAATGCCTGCCGGCATCGGCCATTGACCTGATTGACCGCACCATGTCCCATGTAAAGGTGGAGAACGACTTGGGAGAGGCCGACAAGAAGCATACGGAGCTTTCCGCCGCGGACCTCAGTGCCGTGGTGGCCAAACAGACAGGTATTCCGCTGGGTAAGGTTCAGACCGAGGAACGGGAGCACCTGCTGGGCGGCGAGGAAATCCTCAAGAAACGGGTTGTAGGACAGGACCACGCCGTGAAGAAGGTGCTGGACGCCGTGTTCGAAGCCCGTTCCGGCCTCAACAAGAAGGGACAGCCCATGGGTTCTTTCTTCTTCCTGGGACCCACCGGTACCGGTAAGACGGAGCTGTCCAAGGCCCTGGCCGAATTCCTCTTCGGCGACGAGAGTTCGCTGCTCCGTTTCGATATGTCAGAATTCAAGGAAGAGCACTCTGTGGCGCTTCTTTACGGTGCGCCTCCGGGATACGTGGGTTATGAAGAAGGCGGTCTGCTTGTGAACAAGATTCGCCAGAAACCCTATTCTGTGGTACTCTTCGACGAAATTGAAAAAGCCCACAAGAGCGTGTTCGACCTTTTCCTCCAAATCCTGGACGAAGGCAAGCTGCACGACCGTCTGGGCCGCGTGGGAGATTTTTCCAACGCCCTTATCCTGTTCACTTCCAATATCGGCGCAAAAGATATAGTAGCCAAGTTCAACAGCGGCGTAATCCCGCAGAACAACGAGCTCATGGATATCATGCAGGGCTATTTCCGTCCGGAGTTCCTGGCCCGCCTCACGGAAATCGTGCCGTTCTCGCCCATAACGGAGAAGACGGTCACGGCCATCTTTGATATCCACATGAAGGGCCTCCTGAAGCTTCTGAAGGAACAGAACATATCGCTTACCCTCACGCCGGAAGCCCGTCAGGCCATCGCCCTGCGCGGCTTCAACCAGCAGTACGGCGCCCGTCCCATCCTGGGCATCATCCGCAAGGAACTGCGTCACCCTATTTCCAAACTGCTCATCGCCGGCAAGATCAAATCCGGAGATGCCATTGAGGTGCGGGCCGATGAAAACGGCACCCCGGTGTTCACGGTGGGAGGAAATGTCATTGAAACAATTAACTAATAACTCATAAATATTTACGACTATGGCAATGAAAGAGAACTTCATCTCGATGGCTCCCGATGAGGAGTCGAATGCGAAAGTGAGCCTGATCGACCAGAACAAGACCTTGATGATCGACCAGTACACATCCGACGTAGAGCCCGGCAATCCCGAGTTAGTGGAGGACATCCAGAACATCGGCGACGCTTTTGCCCATTTTAAGCCCAAAGTGAACGTAACCTTCACGGATGCCGAGGGCGGCGCTGTGGAAGAGACCCTGAAATTCGGGGAACTGCGTGACTTCGAGGCCAATGGCGGCAAGGGCAGGCTGGTTCAGAACAGCAACTTCCTCTCCAGCGTGAAGGAAGAGATTGACACCAACGCCAAGATCCGCAAGAGCATTGAGCAGAACCGCAAACTGCGCGACATCCTGAAGGAAGCCGGTTCCCGTGAGGAACTCAAGCAGATGCTCCAGTCCATGCTGGACGAGCTGGAGGGTGCCAAATAGTTTAACCGAAAATAATACTTACAACTATGGCTGATACTGAAATGAAAAAAGCGCCCGTAGCCGAGCAGGCTGCAGGGCTCCAGGAAAAAGAGGCGGCTGCAAAGAAAGATTTGCTGCAGTCGTTCGGCGGGTTTAATGCCGTCCGCGGCTTCATGCCCGATGCCGACAACATGAATCCTGCCCGCAAGGCCCAGAAGAACGTATTCCTCACCGACAAGCGTTTCGCGGAAAAGCGGGAAACCCTGAAACGGGACATCAAGGGCTGGCTGGACCTGCTGGAGCAGGGAGACCTGAACAGCGCCACCGCTTTTGCCGATGCCTGCAAGCAGAAAGAGGAAAAGAACACCAAACTGCTGGAGCAGGGAATTACCGATGCCCTCTATGCTACCCAGGACCTGGAGCGCAGCTACCGTGAACTGGATTCCTTCTTCAAGACCTGCGGCTCGGACAAGGTGAAGAACCTCCGCATCATCAACGTAGTGAAGGAAGACATCGCCGATCCGGATTCCGGCTTCTTTGAGGAGGTGCAGGATCTCCTTCGCAACGGTTTCGACCGCTTGAGCCTCAAGGACGCCTACAGCCTGGTGTGCGTACCTGGTGCCGTGTTCAACGACAAGGTGGATCTCCTGAAATGGGCCAAACTGGCCTTCAAGTACAAAGTGATGCTCCTCACGGACCATGCCGACGAGTATTCCTTCGACGACCTCCAGGCCAACACCGAAGGCTATCGCGACAGCGACCAGGAACTCATGAACGTGGTAATGTGCGCCAACTGGATTGTGGGCCGTGAAGCCGAGAAGATGTCGGCCGATGAGGAAGATGCCAAGGCCTTCTTTATCGCCCCGTCCGCTGCCCTCTGTGGCAAGCTCTATGACGAGACCGCCAACATGGCTCAGGGTGCCGGTGGCAAGAAATACGGTACGCTGGACGGCGTGAAGGGTGTCAAATGCGACCTCCTCAAGAGCGAAATCGCCGCTCTCATGGACAACCAGGTGATTCCCATGGTGTACAGCGAAGGCCGCGTGATGGCGTTCAACAACACCACCCTCTACAACGGAGACTTGGACGCCATGAAGGAGTATCCCATCGTGCGCGTGTTCGATTGGGTGAAGAAAGTGCTCATGAACTATGTGCATGAGGTGGCCCTGGAGAACTGGGATCCGTACAACAGCCCCAAGAACCTGAAGGCCAAGATCCAGGAATTCCTGAACATGTACAAGGGCTACGGCAACCTGTTCCAGAACTACGAGATTGGTGAACCCCGCCAGGATCCCGTAACTAAGCAGATTACCTGCGACATCACCCTTACTCCTTTCTATGCCGCCAAGAACTTCGTGATTAAAGTCGCGGCCGATAAGAAGGACAAGGAAGCCACGCTGGCCAGTGCGTAATCCGTCATCAATTAAACCACAATTTAATAAAGCGTTATGGCAAAAACTCCCGTATCAATGAAGATTGATGGTTACAAGGACAGGGAAGTCCTGATGGTAACCTACGAGTTCGACCAAGCCACCGATGTGGAAGGCCAGATGGCCGGTATCCCCCGTGGCGGAAAAATCACCGTTAAGGTGAAAGCTCTCAACGACGGCACGCCCGACCTCCTGGCCTGGATGTGCGAAAGGAATCTCCCCAAGAACGGCACCATCGAATTCCTGGAGACCAAGACCGGCAAGTCCATGAAGGAAATCAAGTTCACCAACGGCTATTGCGTGGACTTCGAGGAAAAGTGGGAAGACAAGATGGGACATTTCGAAATCATTACCATCACCTGCAAGAAAATCGAGTTCGGTTCGGTGGTTTATGAGAATGATTGGGCTTAAAATTTAGGAGGAAACAAATTATGGCAGAAAATGTAACCCCCGTACAGCTGGCCGTCAAGGATTTTGAGGTCCGTGAGGTCATGATGATCGACTATAAGTTCAACCAGGCGACAGACCGTGAAGGGCAGATCTCCGGCATTCCCCGCGGCGGTCTGGTGACCATCCGCGTGAAAGCCATGAACGACGGCAACAACCAGTTGCTCCAATGGATGCTTTCCCCGAACGATCCCCGCGACTTCACCGTAACCTACTACAACACGGTGGACGGCTCCACCATGAAGGAACTCAAGGGCACCAATTGCTACTGCATCCACTTCGTAGAGAAGTGGGAAGACGGCCAGGAGCACTTTGAAGAGGTAGTAATCTCTTGCCAGAAACTGGAGAACGGTCCCGTTTCCTACGAGAATCCTTGGAAATAATAAATTAGTAATCAGGGAATTATAAGTCAGCCGGCGGTACCGGCTGACTTCCCTGTTCCATACGGATATGGCCATTTTAGCAAGACTTCAATTCGGGGACAACGCGTCCCGCCGCTATACCAGGGAGTACCTGGTGGGGGATTTCAAGTGTCATGTAGCTCGCCGCCACAACGAGGCAAGGCCGGACGGTAAACCCAAATGTGACAGCTTGGAACTCACGGTGGTGGTCCCCGGCAAAGAAGACCTGAACCTCTATGAATGGTACATAGACCGTTCCTGTATGAGCGGGCGGGTGCTGGTGGAATTACCGGCTACCGGCCCCAACCAGCCGTCGCAGTGGAAAGAGGTACTCTTCGAAGATGGCCTGTGTTATGGTCTCTCGGAAGCGTATGATATCGACAGGCGGATGCGCCGTATGCTCCGGCTCAGTGTGGTTGCGACGGAAATCTCCATCGATGGTATCGTTTTCAAATCCAGATAGTTATGCCCGCTATCTTTTCAAACCAGCTGAAAGCTCTGCTCGTAGTGGAAGACATTACGGAACAGGGCGTAAACGTATGGCAGGACAATTGTTTCACTGTGCAGCATTTCAGTTACGACTGCCATCGCCGGCGAAATGATGCGGGCGAGCCGTATGGACCTACGGTTCCAGCCTATTTGGATTTTACGGTAAAAGTGGCATCCGACAATAACGGGAAGGTTTTTTTCGAACGGATGCAACAGGACGAAACCTTCCCGTACAGTTTTCTCTTCAATGCCAGTTTCAACAGTATGCGCCGCCTGTCAGAATGTCAGGATGCCATGGTCGTGACAGGCTACATCGTGGAAGTGGAAGAATCCTATGGAGAGGTATCCACAGAGGAAGGCGTTGAGGAGCAGATGCTCATCCATGCCAGACTGCTGGTTAGCAACATCGCTTATTTGGGCCAGGAGAGCATCCTGGAATTGACAATAACCAAAGATTGACGGATACCATATATGAGCACGATATCATATACTTTGTATCTGAAGGGTAAATCCCTTTATAGTTCCGTAACCGACGAAAAAGGAAATACAACCTGGCCGGAAGCATCGACAACTCCCATTCCGGTTACTAATGACGGAACACAGGAGGCCAAGTATTCCAATAAACTGATGTCGCTGTCTCTATATGGTCTGTCTTTTATCCGAAAAATGTATGAGCCTGGAAACATCCAGGCAGAGGTATTGATCAAGGTCGCTAAAAAGCAGAAATCGCCGGAGGGAGAAACTAAAGATGTAGCTGTCTTTACCGTGAAAGAACTAAAGGCCATGCTTGTCGGCCGGCCTGTTTATCTGAACATAACGGTGAAACCGGATTCGGGGAGTGACGTCCCGGATAATTTGGCCTCAGGCTATTATATCCATTCCATTCTCCCTCAGTACGAGTCGGATGACGACTACAACAACATTTATGTAAAACTGGATATCTACAGCCCGGACAAGTCCCTACAGGCCAATAAATTCAGTCGTGCATATCTGGGAAAAACGCTGATAGGGGGCATTGTTACGGATTATCTTTCGGATTATAAAAAGTATTTCCCCATTTCTTTGAGGACCTTGGATAAAAGTTCCTTGCTAAACCTCACCTATACCAGCGGCACTACGACTGAAGAATATGTTCAGCCATACCTTGTGCAGTATAACGAGAGTTTTTACGACTTTGTCAAAAGGGTGGCCAACCGGTGCGGAGAAGCATTCTATTTCGAAGGAGGGGAACTCCGTTTCGGTCTTGCCAAGAATGGAGGTAAGACAGAACTCAAGAGTGAGGAAGTAAGCCGCGTTGTCTTCCAGCAAATGCAGGAGGACCCTTTTCAGGTAGGCGCCTACTTCCGGGATTCGGTCAAGGAGGCCAAATATGACCAGAATCAAGTAAAGTATTACGATTTGGAGGATATCCTTGACTCTACCTCCAGCACAACCGTTGATAAGAGTAACTCCAACGGCGTTATCCTGACGGATGAGGTGGAAAAGACAGACGGGCTCCCCAACGATGCGTTTTATAAAGCGGCAAATACAAACGATTTTCCTTATGCCTATAACTCGGAGATAACGTCTGAAGACTATTATATGATCCTTTACAAGGACAAGTTTGCCAGAGATGATTATAACCAGGTGCTATGGGGAAATACGGACGAGCGGCTGATGGGATGGTTCTTGGATATTCTGAACTCCACTTCGCTGATGGAATTGCTGGCCAAGTATTCAGAGAAGGGAATTCAGGCTCTGATCAAGGCGGGAGCCAAGCAGGGAGCAGTAAATGAGAAGGGGAACAAGAATATAGCGGGGGATGCTTTATATAAAGTACTGTTTTCTGAAGTTGACAAGAATCCGAATCACTGGACTACGCTTGACTATTATAAGCAAATCCGTTTCAACGAGGAAAAGCAGATGCGTCAAACCGTCTGTGTGGAAATGGGGAATAACTACAAGAGCCTTTCGTTAGGAGACAAAATAACGATTCCCAATGACTCGGGGACGGTCTACGTGATAGTGAGAATAGACATTGATTCCGGAAAAACGTGGCAACGCTCCTATGACGGGAGTCCGATTCAGGAAGTGTCCCAATGTCAGCGTATCTATGCCATTCCCATTGTCGAGGGTAAGTTTTATCCACCGCTGCTCCCTGGCCTTCCTTATCGGAAAGCAGGTCCACAAACTGCATTTGTCAAGGATGCCGGCGACCTGGCGGGACAGGGACGTGTACGTATCCGTTTTGCCTGGCAACCACGGGAAAGTAGTGTTGACGATGCTACTCCCTGGATTCGTATGGCTACACCTATGGCCACCACCGGCGGCGGTATGTATTTCAAGCCCGAGGCGGGGGACGAGGTGATGGTGGATTTCGAAAACGGGAACGTGGAACGTCCTTTTGTTGTGGGGACGCTTTACTCCAAGAACGTCACGGCTCCTTCTTCCGGGGACAGGGTTATCGTCTCCAGGAATGGACACACCATCAAATTCGACGACTCCCGCGATGCTGTGGATTTCGTATCCGGTATCTTCCCGGGGCTTAGTACCGTTAAGGCATACGGAATTAAAGTTCCGGGTATAGATACTGGTGACGGCGATGGAGTCAACGCCTGTCTGGGTGGAATTGAACTCACGGACAAATTTGGCTTCTACAATATCAAGATGTCCTCTCATAACCGTAAGGTGAGCATTTCTTCCCCTTTTGGCAACGTGGATATCAGTGCCCTTACGGGGATTTCCATTGACGCACCTAACGGCGATATCACTATCAGAGGGAAAAACGTCGATATATCGGCTTATAACAAACTTTCCATCACTTCTGGAAAGAATATTAAACAGGGTAATCACCGTGGCGGGTATTGGTCGGCTTACGATGATGATGCAAAAGGGTTTGGTAAAACATTTGCCAAGACCCTGTCCAATATGTTGTTTTTGAAGTTTCTGGATTTGTCGCTTGTCAGGCATATCCTTGAGATCATTATCCGCCCGGTGGACGGTACGCTGCAAATCAGGTCCAACCGGTATTTACTGATGGAAGCAGGCAAAGGCTCTGCTTCTGCGGAGGTGTCCAACTATGCCACCCAGCCCTATGATTATGCCCAAAAGGGGGAGGGAGCGGCCCCGCTGATTCAAATGCCGGATATCGTCAAGAGTACTTTGCAAGCTTTTGTTAATGATTTTTGCTCAAAGTTTAACGCGATACGGAGTGTGATGGAAACTATGCGAAAAGAGGATTTTCAGCCTGACTATGATGGTAATGGAATAACTCCCCGAATTGCTGCCCCTTCCACCCAGAAGGCATTATTGTCTGCCCTTTTTCAGAATATCTCTGATTGGCAGGACGAGGCAAAGATCAACTCAGATTTTAACGCATTTGCTCCGAACATTACTTTGAGGGCAAATCTGACTGCTGCTCCCGTTTTAAACCCTAATGATCCTAAAGATCCCAACAGGGACAATAACGACAGCAAACTGAAAGTGGAAGTTATGGCCAGAGTCAAGTCTCTGGCGAGAGCTGTCGCCAGGATGAAAAAAGTAGTCAATAACTACCCGCATTTATACGATAATAATCATTTTTCAGATGCTCTTCTGCCTTTCGATTTACAGAATTCGGCGGTCTCTGTACTAAATTTGACAACTGCCATTATTGTACCACCGGCTGGAGCAGTTGGAGCAGCTGGAGCAGCAGCTCCAACTGAGTTCTATGCAGCTTATATCCGTCCTGTAGAACAGTACATCGCAGGTGATCCTGCTGCCCCCGACCCGCTATTCAGCGGGGCATTTGATATAAATGGAAAAACTGTTGCCGCTGAATGGGAAAAGTTTGTTTGCCGGAGAATTATTTTCAATGCAATTCAACGTTGCAGAAATGCTGCAAATGCCGGGTCTTTTTTCAAACTCTTTAAGATTGATTCTGAACAATACGATGTACGGGTTTTGGATAATGTAGGGGCCCCGACCAATGATGACAGGTCTCCTGCCAACCGCGCTAATCCGTTCAGCAACGATGACTGGGGAAAGTATGTAGCTGGAATTCGTCTTGTGCCGTCCGACGCCAAACGCCTGGGAAAGACCGATCATGCTGACAAATTTACGGAAGGGCTCCTTACTGGATTGGCTGATGCGGGAATGAAGATTCTTCCTTGGGAATTTGAAACCTGGAAATGCAGTGCCGAAGGCCAGATTCTGTTCTCGGACCAGGCCAACAAGACCTATCGCTTCAAAAATGGCGGAACCGAGTATTATGATAATCCGGTACGCCGTTTGGATGCGGACGAGAGAGCATTAAAGACCAAATTGGGAAGTATGTAAACGCGAGTATGGATTACAATTTCGATACCTGGAAAAAAGCACTGGATGATTTCCGGAATGCCGTTACAAAAGATTTGGAAGAGATCCGTCGGCACAAGGAGGAAGTCCGGCAAATGAAATCTGAAATTTTCAGTGCCCTGAATACCGGTTATTATCTGCGTGACGACCACCGGATAGTTATTTCTGCACCCGAAATCATTATCGGCAATGTGGACAGGGATGGCATCCTGTGCTCAAACGAGGGCTCTCGTGTGGTTGTGCGGGCCCAGGACGTGAACCTGGAAGGCGTCGGTGATGGAGGAGCCGTCCAAACCCGTGCCGCCAGTATTCGTCAGATTGCCGTGAATCCGGGTGCCGATGGCCTGGAGGCTGTGGCGGGGTCGCTGTCGGAAGTGGTAACCCAGGCCCGGTCCGTAGTTCTTGAGGCCGACAAGAATGCCGGAGTCTTCTCCCAGATTCCTGCTTCCGCAGGGGATGGTGGCGTCCGGATTCATGCCGACGGGCCATTGAGCGTTGAAGCCAGTGTGTCCAGTGAGCGGAAAAAGAAGGATCTGGAAGACAAGATCAAAGAGCTGGAGACCTTGAAGTCGGCCTTGGAGAAGGAGGCAGACGGCTATAATAAGGCATACGGTCCCATCGCAGATTCCATCAAGAGTCTGTATGAAGCCCAGAGCAATATCTTTCAGGATGAGGTTACGCTCCGGACCGAGGTGGACCTTCTGCAGGAATATGAGGAACAGATACAAAGCATAGCTCCGGCCTTCCGTTCCAATTATGATAATGGTGCCAGGGCTATATCCCGTCTTGCAGAGGTGAACCGCCAGATCAGTTGCCTGAAAAAAGAAAAGGATACCATCAAGACGGGGGATGCTTTCAAGAAGGAATCCACAGGTTCTTCCGTATCCATCAGGGGAGAGCGGATAGACCTTGATTCCCGTGACGGTGACGGCAATTTGCGCGACAATGCGGAAGCCGGTGTGGGTATTATGGCAAATTATGTGAGCGTTAAGGCCTTGGATAAGAATCGCACCTTGCATAAGAATGGAAAGGTCTTTGTGAATGCGATGAATGTGGAGTTATCCACTGTTAATATGAAAGACCTGAAGTGGGACGACAAGGGAAAACTCCAGTCGGGTACATTTGCGACGGAAGGAAATGTTTTTGTCCGTTCCAAGACTGTTACCGTGGAGGCTACAGACCGGGAAGTGAAAGACGGCAAGATGGAAGAGAAGGCGCTTACCAAGGACAGCACTCTCAATATCCGTGTAGAAAAGACAGACCTTTCTGCCACCGATACGGAAGGAAAAGCCACGGGCAGTATTGCGTTGAATGCCAAGGAGATAGCTGTCCGCTCCATGAACGTGGACAAGGAAAAGCGCACGGACGACAAACTCTCCGAAGGCAGCAGTATGCTGCTGCTGTCGGAGAAGATGTATGTCGGTGCCAAAAAGAAAGACATCAAGTCCAAGAAGGTGCAAGTGGTTACGGAAGAAGCCGGCATATTTGCCAACAAGACCCTGGAACTCCAGCAAGACGAGGCAAAGGCTGTGTTGCAGCTTTCCGGCGGCAATGCCGGCCTGTCCGGCAGCAAAGTACAGGTTTTCGGTGCCACTGCCATTACAGGAAAGACAGAAGTGAAGGACGAACTCAAAGCTCCCAAGGCTACCATCGACAACCTGGAAGCCAAGACTTCGTTCAAATCCTCCAACATCAGCGACGGCATTGCCATTCCGGGTGCACCGGCCAGTGGCAGCCTCAGCGCTAAACTCAAGGCCGAAGACGCCCCGGACAAGAAGTAAGCCTATGGGAAAGTTCGTATGCGCAGGAGCCTTGCTCCAATGTACTTTCGGGATGGCACCCTCCTCGTTCATGGTGCCGGATCCCACACGCCCGCTGGTCCAGAACAAGCCGATGGGGAACATTGCCGATATGAAGCCCATGGCCAATATCCTGCCTTTCGGGATGTGCCAGAGCCTTTCCAACCCCACTGTGGCATCGGCCACATCGGCCGCGATGGGAACGCTTACGCCCATGCCCTGCATTCCCGTGACGGTGGCCCCCTGGGCACCTGGCGGAAAGGAAATGGTGGCGCACCTGCCGGCCCTGCTGGACAATTGCAAATGTATGTGCGCCTGGGGCGGTCAGATTAGTGTAACTATGCCTGGCAACGTGTGCCTGGCCGAAGGAAAATAGAAAAGATGAAACGCCTGAGCCTGGTCATATTGCTTCTGATGACTTGTCTGCCTGCCTTGAAGGCCCAGCAGATGAGCGTAGAGGAGTTTACCCGGCTCTCCCGTCCCCTTTGGAAACGGGCTGCTGTCCCTGTGGATAAAACCGATGCCCTGCTGGACCTGCTTACCCCGGAAAATGGTTTTACTTTCCTTGCCGGCGGGCAGCCGGTAGAGGCTGAAGAAGGGGAAGGCGTCATTACCTTGAAACTTCCCCACAAGACCACATACCTTACCATTAAGCATCCGGAGTTCGGGCAGTTTACCTGGCGCGTCCCCGAGGGTAAAAAACTTAGGAAACGGAATCATTATCAGGCGTTTCTGCTCTCCGGAGACCCTACGAAGGAGTACAAGGCTCCCAAGCAGTGGGTAGTCTTCCGCTTGAATCCGGAGAACGCCATCGTGCAGGTGGACTCGCTCTCCAGGGCGGTACGGAAGGATGTGACGGAGTATTATCTCCCGGTGGGAGAACATACCTATCGGGTGGAAGCCCCTTTTTATGAGCCGCAGGAAGGCAAGTTTTCCCTTTCCGACAGCCTTAGGGCCGATATTACGGTGCAGCTGCAACCCTTCTATTCCTTCCTTACAGTAAAGACCGGATGGCAGGGTGGGGATTTGTACATAGACGGAGCACGTATCCGGAAAGAGGATGCAACAAGTTACCGCCTGGGAGAAGGGCATCACCGCGTGTCTTTCTACTGGGCCGAAGAGTGTTTCTACGACTCGCTGGTTTATGTGGGCCGGGCCGAAAAGAAGGTGCTGGAACTTCAAGAGAAGGACCTGATGCCCCGTCCCATCCGGCTTTCGGCATCCCGGTCCCTGGATCCGCCCCAAGATGCCGGTACGCTGTCTGCAGGCACATCCGTGAAACTTATGGCGGCCGATGCTGATACGGAAATTTGGGTAGACCGCGAAAAAGTAGGCATGGGAGAGTGGGAGGGAATGCTCTCGCCGGGCTACCATCTGGCCCAGACGATACGTGGCGGAGGGGAATCGACCCCCACCGGCCTGTGGATAGAGGAGGGATTCCCGCAGGAGGTGTCCCTGCCGGCTACCGGCCTGGGTTCCGGGCTCCTGAATATCCACTGCAACGTGGACGGAGCCCGCATCCTCATCAACGGGGCCGATTACGGAGAGACCCCGCAGATTGTCCGTCTGGATGCCTTCCGCAGCTACAAGGTGACCCTGTCCAAGCCGGGCTATAAAGAGAAGATGGAAACCGTCCGCCCCCGTGGCAACCACCTGGTGGACGTGTTTATAGAACTGAAGAAAAAGAAATTGTAATATGAGACCTGGTGTCATCAGTATTTTGGACGACGCAAGAGGCAAACTGAGTGCTTATGCCGCTTTGCTAAATTATCGTTTTGCCAACCTTTGCGTAAAGGCTGCTCCGGAATCGTTGCTGCCCGTGATGGTGGTTGTGGGCGAAGAGACGCAGAATATCGAGAATGTGGCGAAGGTCAGGTTGACACCGGAGCGGGAAGACCAGTTTGAGATTTTTCCCCTGTCTCCTGACTTCCTGATGCCGATTGTCAAAGGCATAGCGGAGGTACATCCGGAATTCAAGATAGACCTGGTTGGATTTGAAGGCAGCGACGATCCGGATGACCGTATCATCGTTGCTACGATGCCAGTTGTGGACGATACCCGACACGATATCCTGACGGAAGCGGTTGGCGTGCTTTCCGATACGGCCAATGCCCAGATTGAAACTACTTTCACCTTGTTTACGGCGCGGCTTGCCGCCCGGCTGGCGGACGCAGACCCTGAAGAACTGGACGAGGCAAAGGACCAGTTGCAGCAATTGCACGATAAGGCCAGTGACATCTGCAAACAGTATCGGGCCGACAAAGAAAAGGAAATAGAGGATGCCTATCAGCGATTCCTGGCCGAAAAGGCAGAGAAGGAGGCCGTCTTGCAGAAGGCACAGGAAGAAGCCCAGAACCTGCAGGCAGGCCTGCAGATGAAAATGACGCCGGGCGATGATTAGTCTTTTCCGGCAAAGCAGGATAGCGACTGCCCGTTTTTTGGTAGCCGGTTGTGGCGCCCTGGGAAACGAGGTGCTCAAAAACCTGGTGCTGATGGGGGCGGAGCACATCGCCGTGGTGGATTTCGACCGCGTTGAAGTGGGAAACCTAAGCCGCAGTGTCCTGTTTTCCCAGGCCGATATCGGCCGATGGAAGGTGGATGTTGTGGCCGAAAGGCTGCGGGCGATGAGTCCGCGACTGGAGGTAAAGACCATCCGGGGAGACGTGGCTTATGACGTAGGGCTGGGATTGTTGCGAAAGACGGATGTGGTGATAGGATGCGTGGACAACCGCTGGGCGCGGTATTGCATCAACCGCCTTTGTATGCGGGCTGGCATCCCCTGGGTGGATGGCGGAATCGATGCCCTGGAAGGCACGGTGCGTGTTTTTGCCCCAGGCAGGAATTGTTACGCCTGCCAGCTGGGACCGGAGGGGTTGAAGGATTTGGCCCGTCGCCAGCCCTGTTCGGGCATGATTCGCCGGAACGAAGCGGCAGGGAAGGCGCCCACCACCTCCCTGATTGCATCGGTGATTGGGGCCGTACAGGTGCAGGAGGCTTTGAAGCTTCTGCAGCCGGAGTTGTTGGAAGAGGGGAGAATGACTTCCCTTTGTGGGAAAATGTTTTATTATGAGGGGGAACGGCTTTCCACCCGCCTGGTGGATTTTGAAGCATGGGATCCGGACTGTCCGGCGCACGAGCGCTGGGAACCGGTGAGAAAGACGGCGCTGAAGTTGGAAACGCCTGTGGCAGAGGCGCTTGATACTTTGAGAAGAGAGTTGGAGTGTGCCAATGTTTCCCTGCAGTTGACAGGGGACTGTTTTGTGGATTATGTCTTCCGGCGGGATAATGACGCCCGCAGGGAAGTGATGCGGCCCGGAAGGGAAGTGGCTGCCGCGTTGGAACAGGATAAAGAATGGGGTGGAATTCCCTTCAGCGGACTGTACCAGCACGAGTACAGGGAAATAGACGATTCTTTCCCGTATCTGTCCCTGACGTTGGGACAGTTGGGCATTCCCGCCCAGGATGTCCTATACGTATCGGCAGATACTGGAGACTATTATATGGAAATGGAAGAAGTATGACCGTACAGATACCGGAAATAAGAGCCGAGATGCTGCTTGGCTACCTGTATCCTGAACTGGAAGACCAGTGGATTGCCCATCATGAAGGCACGTTCTACCGGAACTACAGCCGTGACATGCTGGACTTGCGCCCCGATGAACTCACGGTATGGTTGTCCCGTGACAGTTTTCTTCACTTGTTGCCCCAAGGTCTCTTCTCCCGGGAAGACGAGCTGAAGAAGGGAGACTGGCAGGAAAAATACAAGGAACAGGAGAAACGGCGGAAAGTGCTGTCGGAGGCCTTCCTGCCCTTCGATTCCTTTGGTTTCCGCCGGCAGTTGCAGATGGAACGTAACGTTTCGGCGCTTGTAAGGGATAAGTTGGAGTATGTGCTCAAGACCTATTTTGACTATGATCTGACGGCCGAGGAGAACCCCTTCGTGCGGGAGTTCGCCGCCCTCCTGCCTTTCGTGAGGCAGTGGCGTGGCGATTTCGGCCTGATCCGGAACTTGCTCTCCGCCGTTTTCCATTGCGAGGTTACCCTGCAGGAGCGGCGTTATAGCCAGACGGACAGCACCAGGCAGTGGCTGCCGGTCATCCGCTATGAATTACTGGTTCCGGACTTGCCTGCACAGGATTATCTGGCCATGAACCAGCGCATACAACCTCTGGAAGCTTTCCTCTCCGAGTGGTTTATGCCGATGGAAGTACGGCTGGAGTTGTTGTTGAAGCAGCACCGGATTCTCCCGCAGGTGAGCAGTGAGTTGATTCTGGACTACAATACGGAACTGCCGGAACAGATTGGATAATTGTTTAAGGAATATGGATATAGATGCAAGAATAAACTGGATGCCCGGAATGGAGCTTACGGCCCAGACCTTCAGGGAACTGGACCGGAACCTGGATTTCCGCCAGCAGGTGGCTGTCAGGGCTGCGCTTGGGGGGAACAGGCTGGGACTGCTGCCCGGTGCGCCTTTCAATTGCAAAGGCGTATTCGTGAAGAATACCTACGAGATAGAGTGTTTCCAGTGCCTGGCGGTGTTACCCTCCGGCCGCATCCTAAGTGCCGACGAGAAGGTGACGCTCACCATTCCCATGCTCTTTGGGGAGGAATATTACCTTACGGTGACTTATGGTACGCAAGAGCGTAGTTTTGAGCGGGAAGAAGTGCCCTACGTGGCTTTCCAGAAAGATTATGCCATCCATACGCTGGATGAATTGGGGAAGGAAGACCTTCTCCCCGTTGCCCGTTTCCGGGTTCAGGACGGCATTTTTGCAGTAGATCCTGATTTCATTCCCCCATGCCTGCTGCTGGATGCCGATGCCCGTTTCCAGGAGTATGCATCGGCCTATGTGGAAAAGTTGCAGGCCCTGGCCGGACATTCCAGCCTGGAAGACGGGGAAGGGAAGAGGGCCATCTTGCGTTATTTGTTCCTCCTGAAAGGATATCGCTGGGACGGTGGCGTGCAAGAGTTTGTCCAACTTACTCAAGAACTGGCCCAGGCTATTGACTATTATATCGTTACCCCGAATACGGAGAATCCGGTGCCGGTTCCGCTGCCTTCCCGGTACGACGTGCAGAAATGGCTCCAGTGGCTCAAGGAGTACCTTGCCGGTGCCATCAGCATTATGGATACCGTGGTTCTGGAAGATAACTCCATTGACTATGAGGCGCTGCTGGCCCAAGCCAAGAAAGAACTTTATGAGCGCCTGAATCCGGAACTCCGTGCCGACCTGCTGCTGCAGATCAAGGAAGAACTCCGGCAGGAGCTTGGCGAAACGCTGTTGGCCACCCTTCGTTCCTTCATCGACGATGAAGTCAAGCCTGTCCTGCACGATACACTTGCTTCCGAGTTGGATCCCTCGCTGCACGAACGGCTGTATGCCGAGTTGTATGAAGCCCTCTACAACGCCCTCTTTGTCCCGGAAGAGAAAGAGGCCGAATTCATTCCCCTGATGTAATTGCCTATGAGAAGCATTTCCATACCCCTCAGGATTGAAAAAGGTGGACTTTCCCGGACGGAGAATCCCAAGGCGGCCCTCGATGCGTCGCTGGGACTCCTGATGACCACGCCTTGCTTCAGTTGCGTGGCCGATCCGGAATATGGCTTCATCTTCAACAATCTCCGTTTCGAGAATTTCAACGAGAATGAGGGCGTGGTTTACAATTCATCCGGCATGGAACGGTTTCTGGAGGGCCGGGAAGGCCTGTACGACAAGAAAATCTCCGGCTCGTCCAAGAATCTTAACACTTTTGCGGCCGAACTCAAGCAGACCATAGAAGTGTACGAGCCTCGTCTGGACAACGTAAGCGTTGCTATGACCTACATCCGTGAGGAACGGAAGATATATGTTACCGTCAAGGGTAGAATTGCGGAAAATGCCGCTCCCTATCAGTACGAGTCCATCATTAACGTTTGGAAATAAGGGTTATGAAACAGATGTTGTTTGAAACGCGCCAGAAGGCCGACGAACTGCTGAAGGAAGCGCTTGCCATTTGGAGGCAAAGCGACCAGGCCGATTTTCTGGAAGGCATAGAGAAGGATCCTGTTTTCTCTTTGCTGATGATGGCCTTGGCCTATCAGTCCAACGAGCTGGATAGCGAGATCGGCCGTCTGAAATCCGAAGTACTGGAAGACTTCGCCCGTCTGCTGGTACCCTATGAGGCCGGACATGCTATACCTGCTACCGCCGTGGTGGAAACGGCCCTGCAGGAGGATGTGGCCGAACTCCCGATAGGGGAGAATACCGTTTTCCAGCTGGATAGAGACCATCCGTTCCTGCCTTTGTTGGAAACCCGGGCCCTGAATGCCGGCATCCGCTCCATCGTGCGGCTGGACGGCCGCAGGTGGAAGGTCTCCCTCCATTTCCCGCATCAGGTAAGCGACTTGTCCGGCTTTGCCTTTGCCATCCGGGATGCGGGTTTCCAGGATGTGTCGCTGTCAATCAAGGGAAAGATGATCCCCCTCATCAAGCCCTGGCAGTATTCGGAACTACCGCTGTCGCCTTGTTTCGCGCCGGATTCCATGACCTACAACCTTGGGCATATCTGCAATCTGTCCACACTGCCACTGGACCTTTTTGCCCGTCAGAATGTGCGTTATTATTGCATTGCCCCCCATTCGTCCAAGGCCTGTCTCCCTATGGCCTCGGAGCACCTGGACCTGATATTTGAGTTCACGGGTATTCCCGACAACTGGGTGTTCGACCAGAAGAGCCTGGTCCTGAATCCGGTGCTGCTGGTGAATGCATGGATCGGAGAGGCCACCCTTTCGGCCGATACACCTGTGGTCCGGCTTTCCGGCGGCCAGTTCCTTCACTTGATCCGCCCTTCGGAAAACCAATTGTACGGCAATACGGAACTGGAAGTGCGGGGTGTGGCGGGAGATCGTTTCAACCAGGCCAGTCTGCTCAGGCTCCTGAACAGTATCATCACCAAGTACCATTCCGACTTTTACGCCTACTATCAGTTGAAAGGCGTTTTGACCGACAATGCCGTTTACCAGATGGAATCGGCCTTGTCTTCGCTGAAGGAAGAAACGGCGCAGCATGCTCTGCAAAATGTTTCCGGTGTGTACCTGATGCCCCGGGGAGCATTGAAAACACAGAGAAAGGACTTCAGCCTGAATGTCCGGTATCTGACTACGGAAGGCGCTTCCATCAACGGGCTGCTGGGGCCTGCCAGCTCCTTCTCTGCCCCTTCCGGTTTCAATCCCAGCCTTACCAAGGTTATCTCCGTTCCGGTTCCCGGAGCCGATGAGATCCGCGACGACGCAGCACTGGAAACCCTGTCACGGTATTATATGCTCACCAGTGACCGGATTGTGACGATGGCCGACCTAAAAGCCTTCTGCCGCAAGGAACTCCAGGTACGCTACGGAATCGCCGGCCCTATGATCCGCCGCTTTACGGTGAACCGGCGCCCGCAGCGGGAAATCACCGGCTGCGGCTACGAAATTGTGGCGGAGATTGTCCTTGCGGGCAGTACTTTCGTCAGGCGGAGTATGCAGGACAAGCTGTCCACGGCTGAGACCCTGCTCCAGAAGATGGTGGAAGTGCGCAGTACCAACATTTATCCCGTAACAGTGAGTATTACCATAGAAGAAGAACAAGCATAGATATGGAAGATTTCTTTTTGGACATTGTCTATAAGAACAAGAAGGTCAAGTTCAAAGTGGTGAACCCCAAAGTCCCCTTGAGCCAGCTCATGACCAACCTTCGCCATGCTATAGGCAGTGACGGAAGGCTCATCTTTGACTTTCCGTCCATTGACGACACGGGCGCTCCCATGGACTATTTCTTCGGGGTGGAAGACCCGGCAGTGCACGAGGTGCGTGTGCTGCGCCCGCGGATTGGCCGGGAAGACCAGACCCTGGATGATTATAACGTACAGAACGGGGACACCCTGTTCCTGGTGCCGGACCCCTTCCCGGGTTAATGGATATGGAGAATCTGAGCGGACGCAACCGTCGCCTTCTGAATGAATGGCAGACGCTGGAAAGACGCTTCGGCGCGAGGGCCGGCATCGAGGTTTCGGTGTCGGAGAGAAACGCCGCGGGCCTTCCTGTCCGCTACCGGGTGGACTATCGGCTTAAAAGCATCTGCGGAGTGGAGCAGGTGGAGAGGCTGGGGGAACCCGGCGTCGCCAATCCTCCCGTCTTTGCCGATGTTTTTTGCCTGGAGATTGTCCTGCCGCCCCAGTACCCCTGCGTGGACGGATCCCCGGTGTTCCGTTTCCGGGTGGCCGATGAAGATGGAAATCCCATCCCGCATCCCTGGCATCCTAACATCCGCTGGTTCGGGGAAATGGCCGGTCGCGTGTGCCTGAACATGGATGACACCTATACAGACCTGGCCTGGGGGGTAGACCGGATAGCCCAGTACCTGCGGTACGATTTGTACCATGCCGTGGCCGAACCGCCTTTTCCGGAGGATATGCTGGTGGCTGCCTGGGTGATCCGGCAGGGAGAACCCAATGAATGGATTTATTTTGACCAAGAGAATATATGAGTTATACATTTCTACGTAAACTATTGCTGTTGCTGACGGCCTTTTCCCTGGCGGTTTTGCCGCTTGGCGCCCAGACGGTGAAGACCATTGCCGTTAGTAACGACGCTTCCTATACGGACCATATCTCCCTGGCCGAAGACTCCAGGGATATGGACATCATGGTCAAATTCATCTTTGACGAAGGGCAGAATACCCTTACGGTAAGTGTGATTTCCTATCGCAGCCTTTTTGTATTCCGGGAGGCTACCCGCTATTCGTCGGTTGTGAAAGCTTGTGGCAGGCTGAAGCCGGATTTGCTGCCCTATGTGGCCGAGTCCGATGAAAAGGACAGGTTCCTGCTGGACAAGAATCTGGTCAAGTCCATTCCCCGTCCCAGGAAAAAATATATTTTCCGGCGCTGGATTGAATATGAAGGCCTTCAGCTTGTCCCTTCGGAATACAAGATGGTCAATGATTATATAGAACAGAGCTTCGACATTCTCCAGAAGCGTAATTCCGTGACGGTGACTCTGCGGGACCTGTTCCTGCTGGAGCAATCGCCCAAGAAAGCCGGCTTGTATCGCTTGATTAAGGGTAGGGACCTGAATACCAAGTATCAGATACAGGTTTTTCGGAACCCTTGCCTGGGCATGGAAGAAGAAGTGGTGGTTGCCCAAAAGAGGCTGGCCGATATCCGGACCGCGTGGCAGACGATGAAGAAAAACTTCGGCGGCGGGGAAGTGGCTTCCCGGGAGGCTCTTGATATCTTTGAAAAGACCCGGACTATGCTTCTTACCCAATTCCCGCCCCGTCAGGAGCAATCGGCCTGTTCTGATGTGCAACGTGCTATTGACTGGTATAACAACTATGTGGACTCCATTGCCAATCTAAGTTGCCGGATCCGTGTTTCGGCCCCGGACGAGGTCCCGGGCCAGTATATGGGGCTGGATGTGCAGATGGTGTATTCGCAGGCCCGGCAGCTGGACAAGAACGTAGCCCGTTTCCTGGTGAGCAAGGATGCCCTGGAGAAGAGTGATTTGGTGGAACAGTGCAAGGATATCATCTCGGATGTGAATGCCCGCATCCAACGGCGTTCGGCTGTAAACTCAGAAGAGCGCAAGGCTGTAGCGGTGTTCCGCCAGGCAGAACAGTATTTCCGGAGGGTTTGCAAGCAGTAGGTTTTTATGCATCCGCAGTGGTTCTCATATCTTATAGTGATGGGACTTTCGCTGTTCTCAGGGATACTTTGTGCCCAGGAACAGCCCGCGGAAGCACCGGTGCTGGATGAACTTACCCGTCTGGAAATTCAGGGAAGGCTGAACCAGTTCGTGGACAATATGGAGCGTATCTATGACTCCTGCAAAGCTCCGCTGCGTATTTCCGGTGACGTCCAGCAGGCCGACAGTTACCTGAAGATGCTGGGGAGCCGCCTCAGGGGCTTGGAGCAGAACATGAAGTCCATGGATGTCCGGTGGAACAATTACTATTCCCTCCAGCAGTGGGAAATCGGCCAGGACGAAGGTTTGATGAGCAGCGTGGAGCGTTTTGAGCTGATGAGGCAGGAGGCGGCCGATTCGCTGGAAGTGCGTAAACAGATGCTGCAGTCCCTGCAGGATTTCTCCGAGGCCATGTCCTATATGGAAGGGCTGGACAGTACCTACAACCGCCTGGGAAAACAGGCTTTTGAACTGTCCTTGAGTTCCAAGACTGCGCCCCAGTTGGAGAAGCAGAAGATGAAAGAACAGTTGCTGTTCGCCACCGTACAGGAGAAATTTGACAAGGCCAAAGTGGCCAGGGATTTCCACTTGGTTTCCGACAAGCGTATGGAAGCCCTGGAAGACGTCTACGCCGTACTGAAGAACAAGTCGGAAACCATACAGGCCATGAAGTACAAGCCGCTGATTCAGCGCATCAAGGATTACCTCCTGGGGCTGGCTGCGGTAGCCGTGGTGCTGATGTTTGTGAACATGTTGCGAGCCCGCATCAAGGCTGCCAAGGAGATGCGTGCCAATATGAAAAAATACAAGGACACTTTGAATCTGGGCGGGAAGGACGACTATCCCACCATATAAGGTACCTATGAGCAAGATGAACGGAATCATAAGATATTTGCTGCCTGTCGCTGGAGCCCTGTGCCTTGCGGCGTGCCAGTCCAATGTGCTGGCCACCCTGGGCGTGGACAATCCCACGGACCTGTTCGAATCCTCCGGAGTGTTCAATACCCAGTCTGCCGTTGCCAGCCGGGAGAAGATGGTGGTGAATCAGGTGGAATTTGCGCCGGACCACAAGACCTTCTCGGTATGGACCGGCGTCGTGGAAGATATCGGCCCTTATCCGCTCACGGATTCCACGCAGGTGCGGATAGAGGTGGAAGAGTATGACGACGGTGTAAAGACCTCCCGCCGGGTATGCCCCCGCCTGGTGAGGGCCCTGAATACGGAAGGGGACCACATAGAGCAGATGGGCGTTAAGGTGCTGGTGCTGGTGGACTTGTCGCTGCCTCAGGAACTGATTGACGCCCAGCGGGATGCCGTGGAGGAGATGGCGACTGCCTTCGATCGGGGGAACCTGTATGTAGCCTTCATGTCCGGGGATACGGTAACCCCCAGCCGTGCTGTATCGGCATATATCCTGAACCAGTATTTCACCAACTGGTCCACCCAAAAGTACCTTTACCGTTCCGTCTTGCAGAAAGTCCGTGAAATGGCGAGCAGCCGGGAGGCCTGGGCCGATGCCAAAGAGCTGAAGCTTGTAATCTTCTCTGACGGAAAGGTCTATGACCAGAAGGACCAGCCCCTGGACCCGGAGCATTTCCGGATGGAGAACGAGATGCTGCATGCCGATGCCGTCTCGCGACAGGCGGTGAACGTCTATTATGTGAATTTTGGCAAGGCGGGGGAAAACGAAGAGGATTCGGATGCCACCAATGTACTCTCGTCCCTATGTGAGACTTCCGGCGGTATCTATATGCCGGCTTTCAACTGGACGGTGCTGGAAAATGCTATGCTGGGCCCGGCCTTCAAAGCTATTAATTCCAACCGCTTCGACTTTGTCAACCCGGACGGAAAGGTGTACAGAGGGGACAACAACAAGCTCAAACTCAATTTCTACAGTGTCAAGGATAATCACCTAATAGCGTCGGCTACGGCCAGTATCCGGGAAGGAACCCTGTACCGGCCCATTATCGTGAACGGGAACCCGCTGCGTGAGATTATTCTGGAAGGCCTCAGTATCGGCCTGCTCATAATGCTGGCCATTTACCTGGTCTGCCAGTTCCTGCTGCCCTTTATCCGCTACCGCCTGTTCCTCAGGAAGTATGTGGTGCGTCATACGGGTAAGAGCATGGCCATCGGCGAAGTGGAAGTGGCCGAATCCTGCTACTTGTGCAAGGCACCCTTCAAGGACGGAGACGAAGTGGTGGTAAAGTGCAAGCATACCATGCACAAGAGTTGCTGGGATGAAAACGAGTATCATTGTCCCGAGTACGGACGGCACTGCCAGCATGGTTCCCATTTCTACGACAAGGACCACTTGTTTGACAAGCGGAATGCCTCCTTCTACATGAAGTGGCTGCTCATGGGGGTGATGGCTGCCATCCTGGCCTGGATTGCTTTTTCCATTTGGACCAATTTCGTTCCCAAGCACATTCTGGAGTATATTGTTCCGGTGGAACAGTTGGATCGGGATCCCAGCGGGACCCATCTGAATCAGCTTCCTTCGTCCAGTTTCATGATCAGCTTCTTCCTCACCCTGGGAGTTGCCATCCTGTCCGTCGGGCGCAGACGCTGGAAATCGTATGTGGATATCTTCTTCCGCGCCTTGGTCATGGGTATTACATCGGCTATCCTGTTCCTGTTGGTGAGCCTGGCCAGCATTGCCCTTAATTTGCAGGCTATCAGCTTCTTTATCAATTTGATACCTTGGATATTGTCCAGCTTCCTTATCGCCTGGGTGGGTACATACGGTACCCGGATCAAACTCAAGAAGTATATGGTACTCGTGGCTGTGCTGGTTTCCCTGGTTTCCATGAACGTGTGGTCTTCCATCTACATGTTCACCGGTATCGATTTCCGGGTACTGCTGCTGTACAGTTTCATGATATATACGGTGGGTATCGCGCTTTCCATCGCTTCTGCGGCCCCCCGTTCGGAACACTATTTCCTGCAGGCGCAGGGTGCTGTCAAGACCTTGGACGTAGCCCTGTACAAGTGGTTCCGGGCCAACCCCAACGCCGTGGTATCCATCGGCAAGTCCGTTGACTGCTCTCTCCAACTGTCCTGGGATCTGAAGGGCAACGTGGCTCCGGTGCACGCCGAGATAGTGATGAAGAAGGGCATTCCCCGCTTGAAAGCGCTTGAAGACGGCGTTTTGTTCCAGGGCAAACCGCTTCCCGTGGACAGGTACAAGAAACTATACCATGGAACTACTTTCCAGATTGGCCAAACCCTGTTTACCTATCAGGAGAAAGATATTTAATATGAGAATTGTTTTTTTGGATGCCATATCCATGGGAGATGTTTCCCTGGACGAAATCGCTGCTTTGGGCGAATTGACCTGCTATCCTTCCTCTACACCTGAAGAGGCACGCGAGCGGGTGAAGGATGCCGATGTAGCCTGCCTTAACAAGGTTGTGGTTGACAAGGCTTTCCTGGATGCCGCTCCCAGGCTCAAACTGGTTTGCGAGGCGGGAACCGGTATTAATAATATAGATGTACGCCTGTGCGGAGAGCGGGGGGTAGCCGTGCGCAACGTAGCCGCCTATTCCACGGATTCCGTGGCCCAGATTGCATGGATGCACATTCTTAACCTTAGCAGCCGTGCCTTCCATTACCAGGAGTTCGTTCGCAGCGGGGCCTACAGCAGGAATCCCGTCCATGTGGACTATGCCCACCCTTTCACGGAATTAGACGGCAAGACGTTGGGCATCGTGGGCATGGGTGCCATCGGCCAGAAAGTGGCCGGCATTGGAAAAGCTTTCGGCATGGAGGTCATCTATTTTTCCACCTCCGGTACATCGCACTGCAAGGATTACCCTTCCGTGAGCCTGCAGGAACTTCTGGAGCGTTCGGACGTGATTTCCATCCACGCACCTTACAATGAGCGCACGGCAGGTCTTATCGGCTATGAACAGATGAAGCAGATGAAGCCCACCGCCATTCTGGTGAATACCGGCAGGGGAGGGATAGCCGTTGAGGCCGATCTGGCTCGCGCATTGAACGAAGGCCTAATCGCCGGTGCCGGCCTGGATGTTTACGTAAAGGAACCACTCCCTCTGGACAGCCCTCTGATGCACCTTCAACACCCCGAACGGCTTCTTCTAAGCCCCCACATCGCCTGGTACTCCCGCGAAGCCCGTGCCCGCCTGGCACATAAAATGGCAGAAAACATCCGTCGCTTCTTCTAACTTACGCGTCGGGTTTGCGATGGCATGAAAGAAATTGGTTTTTCCGGCACCGTCCGGAAAAATAATTTCTTTTCATGCCGTTGGCCTTTTGTAAAAGTGTAAAATGTGCGTCGGGTTTGCGATGGCATGAAGGAAATTGGTTTTTTGGGCACCGCCCCAAAAAATAATTTTCTTCATGCCGTGGGCTTTCAAAGGCTTTTTTCATAAAAAAGTGAAAAAAAGTAAAAATAATTTGCAGTTTTAATTTTTCTTACTACCTTTGCGGTGTACTAATAAACTAATACACACGCAAAGATATGATTTCGGTTAAGAATTTAAGCTTCAGTTATGGCTCCACGGAGGTCCTGAAGGACATTTCCATGGAGGTCAAAGGCGGCAGCATCTACGGGCTCCTGGGAGAGAACGGTGTGGGTAAGACAACGCTCCTCACGCTCCTCTGTGGTCTTAAGAAACCCCAGAAGGGGAGTATTGACGTGGATGGCCGCGACCCCTTCATGCGCGAGCCCTCCCTGCTCGCCGAGCAGTTCTATCTCCCGGACGAAGTTGCTCCCGTGCACGCCAAAGCCGTGGACTTCGCCCGTGAAAACGGTGCCCTCTGGCCGGCATTTGACTTGAACAAGTTCACCATCATCCTGCAGGAGTTTGAGGTGAGCATGGACCAGAAGATGGATGCGATGAGCGCCGGCCAGCTAAAGAAGACCTGGATTGCCTTCGCCCTGGCCTGCAATGCCCGCAACTATTACATGGATGAACCCACCAATGGCCTGGACATTCCTTCCAAGGCCCAGTTCCGCAAGGCTATCACCAAATATACTTCGGAAGAAGCGGCCGTAATCATTTCCACCCATCAGGTGCGGGATCTGGAGAATATCATCGACCCCATCATCATCCTGGACAAGCAGGATGTACTGCTGAACGCCAGTCTGGAGGAGATTTCTTCCCATGTCTTTTTCGACTATGGGACAGAAGTGAAGGCCGATGCCCTTTACCGTGAATTTACCCCTGGTGGCGCCGTGCAGGTGTACCCCAACACTTCCGGCGAGGAATCCAAGGTGAATCTGGAGGCCTTGTTCAATGCGGTTCATGCGCATAAGGACCTGATGAAAACGATGTTTAAAAAATAAACGCTGGGAGTTATGACAAACCAAGTATTCGATTTCGGCCGTTTCTGGAACTATTTCAAGTACGACCTCAAGCAGATGTGGCGGAACCACTCCAAGCCGGCCCTGTTTATCGGCGGAATGGAATTGCTGCTTTATGTGGTGTGGGTGCTCCTGGCCCTGGTTTTCACCGGACACTGGAGCGGTCCCGTATTGGCGGCCCGCATTACCGTTTTCGTGGTTGCCTTCACAGTGCTGGAACTGTACCAGACCCGCACGTATGGCCATCTTACGGACCCACAGAAGGGCTCGGCCTGGCTCATGGTTCCCGCTTCCACCCTGGAAAAATTCATTTCCATGATACTCATCACCCTTATTGTGATTCCGGTTCTGTTCCTGGTGGCCTTTTATGCCGTTGACAGCATCCTGGCCCTTTTGGATCCCACCGTGGGCGATTCCATTCTGGGCATGGGCGTGAACGGACTTCAGGGGCTGATGGACGAAATGGCGGGAATTTCCGGCAATTCGCTGGTCCACCTTTCCATCGGCAGCGTATTGTGGATTTGGATTTTCGGCTTCATTGCCAATTTCCTGTATTTCCTACTCTGCGGTATTTGCTTCAAGCGCTATAAGATTTTAGGTGGTATCGGCATCCTCTTCCTGCTCTCCATCGTGATGAGCATCGTGGCCGCCGCCACCATACCCACCTGGTCGGAGAACCTGGTCTACCTGGAAGACAGCCAGGCCGCGGATTTCATGGCCACAACCTTCCGCTGGATCAGTGTGTGGACTGTGGTGCTAGCTGTAGGTGAAGCCGTGGGAATCTATTATAGAATTAAAACTTTAAAACACTAATACCATGGATTTTAACGCTGACAAACCCATTTTCCTCCAGATTGCCGATTCGCTGTGCGACCGCATCCTTTCCGGCGAACTGAACGGGGAAGACCGCATTCCCTCCGTCAGGGAGTTCGGCGCCGATATCGGCGTGAATCCCAACACGGTGATGCGTACTTACGAGAAACTCACCGCCGATGGCATCATTTACAATAAGCGCGGCATCGGCTATTTCGTAGCCCCAGATGCCCGGGATATGATCCTGGACGTGCAGCGCAAGGAATTCCTGGAGAAGGATGTCCCCGCCATCCGCAAGCGCCTGGAACTGCTTGGCCTCGATGCAAGTGTATTTAACAAGTAATCTTTATAGCTATGAAAAAGGTTTTTATCTTTACGAGTATTCTTGTTTTGACCGTGATATTCAGCAGCAGCTGTGTTTTCCATGTGAATGGAGGAAACGGAAAGTCTGTCCGCTGCAAAGGTCCCGTAGTCACCAGGACTTTTGACCTGACCGGTTTTGAAAGCATCGTCCTTAACGGTGGTTGTGACATCAATCTCATCCAGCAGGACAAATTTCTGGTGAGCGTGGAAGCCAACGAGGAAGTGTTCGGGCATCTGGATTATCGAGTATCCGGCAACTCGCTTATTCTGGAGGCAAAAGACCAGGTGAACATCATTGCCGACGAGTACAATGTGACCATCGGCCTGCCTGTCCTGCTGTCCCTCACCGTGAACGGGGCGGGGGATGTGGACCTCAAAAACGGTTACTCCTTTAATGAAGATCTCAAAATTGAGGTGAACGGCGCGGGAGATCTGGACTTCACCGGTATTCAAGTGCCGAAGCTCTCCATCTCCGTGAACGGTGCCGGCGACATTGACGCCAACGACCTGGCTGTGAAAGAACTTAAGATTTCCGTGAACGGTGCAGGGGATGCCAAAGTGAGCGGAAAGGCCGATAAGGCCAGCTTCTCCGTAGCTGGTGTAGGCGGCATAGATGCCCGTGAACTGGACTGCGCAGATTTCCAGACCAGCAAATCCGGCATCGCATCTATCCGAACCAAATAGTTGTTAGTTAAACATAAATGAACTGCCACTCCGGCCGTGAGGTCAGAGTGGCAGTTTCGTTGCGTATAAAATCGCATCTGCCGGGCTCACGGCTTCGGAAAATTATTTTTTGGGACGGTGCCCAAAAAACCAATTTCCCGAAGCTATCGCGAATCTGACGCTCGCAGATGCTACCAGCCAAGCACGTAGGCGAAGATGAGCGGGGCCACGATGGTGGCGTCGCTCTCTACGATAAAGCGGGGGGTGTCCGGAGCCAGCTTGCCCCAGGTAATCTTCTCGTTGGGGACGGCGCCGGAATAGGAACCGTAGCTGGTGGTGGAGTCTGAAATCTGGCAGAAATAGGCCCAGAGGGGAGTGCCTTCCCAGCCAAGGTCCTGCTCCATCATGGGAACGCAGCAGATGGGGAAGTCTCCGGCGGTGCCGCCGCCAATCTGGAAGAAGCCCACGCCGGGGGCGTTCTTCTTGTACCAGTCCACCAGGAACATCATCACCTCCACGCCCTGGATGACCATGTGAGGGTCATATTCGCCGCGGATTACGTGGGCGGTGAAGATATTGCCGGTGGTGCAGTCTTCCCAGGCCGGGCAGATAATGGGGATGTTCTTCTCGCAGGCAGCTACTACCCAGCTGTCCTTGGGGTCGATCTCATAGTACTGCTTGAGGACACCGCTGCGGATCATCTGATAGATGAACTCGTAGGGAAGATAGCGTTTGCCTTCGGCCTTGGCCTTGTCCCATACCTCTACCAGATGTTTTTCCAGGCGGCGGAAGGCCTCTTCTTCCGGAATGCAGGTGTCCGTGACACGGTTATAGTGGTTGTCCAGAAGTTCCTGCTCCTGCTGGGGAGTGAGGTCCCGGTAACCGGGCACACGATAATAGTGGCTGTGGGCCACCAGGTTCATGATATCTTCCTCCAGGTTGTTGGCACTGCAGCAAACGAAGGCGATTTTGTCCTGTCGGATCATTTCCGCCAGGGAAAGACCCAGTTCGGCGGTACTCATGGCACCGGCCATGGCCAGGAACATCTTTCCACCTTTGGCAAGCAGGTCCTCATAGGCCTTGGCAGCATCCACGAGGGCGGCGGAGTTGAAATGACGGTAATGATGAGTGATGAATTGAGAAATAGGTCCCTTTTCCATTGTCTTGTAAATTATGCTTAAGTGAACGCAAAATTAGGAAAAAAAGACGAGAAACACTATCTTTGCATAATATTTTTAGTGATATGAATCTCTTTCCAGATCTTGAGAAAGCATATACCCGGGAAAGCCTTAGCGCCCGGGAAGCCCAGCGTTTGGCCGAGTTCATAGCCTGGGGACCCATGGTGTTCCAGGTAAGCCGCCTGATGGTGAAATTCGGCATTCTGGAGCGCCTGAGGGACAAGGAGATGAGTCTGCAGGAGATTGCCGATGCGGCAGGCCTCTCCGAATATGCAGCAAAAGTGTTGTTGGAAGCCTCTCTGAGTGTAGGTACGGTGATTGTGAACACGGAAACGGACCGTTATTCTATCACCAAGACGGGCTGGTTCCTGCTGAACGACCCTGCTACACGTGTGAATCTGGATTTCAACCACGATGTGAATTATGAAGGCTTTTTCCATCTGGAAGAGTCTCTGAAGGAAGGCCGTCCTGCAGGATTGGAGCATTTCGGTTCCTGGCCCACCATCTATGAGGGGCTTTCCTCCCTGCCGGAACAGGTGCAGAAGAGCTGGTTCGGTTTCGACCATTTCTACAGCGACAATTCCTTCGACCTGGCCCTCCCCATCGTATTTGCGGGAAAACCCCGCCGCCTAATGGATGTAGGCGGCAATACGGGCCGCTTCGCCCAACGCTGCGTGGCCTATGACAAGGAGGTGGAAGTGACCATCGTGGACCTTCCGCAGCAGATCGGCCTCATGAAAAAAGCCACGGCCGATGACCCTGACGCCGTGCGTATTCACGGTTTCGGTACCAATATGCTGGACGATGCCAATGAGTTTCCCCCGGACCTGCATCCGGACGCCATTTGGATGAGCCAGTTCCTGGACTGCTTCAGCGAGCCGCAGATCCTGAGCATCCTGAAGCGTGCCGCCAAGGTGATGGATGGGAATACCCGTCTGTTTATCATGGAAACTTTCTGGGACCGTCAGCGTTTCGAGCCGGCCGCCCTTTGCCTCACCATGACCAGCCTCTATTTCACGGTAATGGCCAACGGCAATTCCAAGATGTACCATTCCGACGATATGATTCGCCTCATCCGGGAGGCCGGCCTTTACGTGGAGACCATCCACGACGGTCTGGGTCAGGGGCACAGCATAGTAGTTTGTAAAAAGCCATACTGAAATGAGTATACAACAAATTGAAGAGAAAGTCAAGGTCTTTCTGGTGGAAGAACTTGAGATAGAAGAAGATAAGATTCACGGTGATGCCCGCTTGAAAGAGGATATGGGCATCGATTCGCTGGAGGTAGTGGATGTGGTGGTCCTGGTGGAAGAGGAGTTCGGCTTCAAGATGAAACCGGAAGATTTCAAGGAACTCATTACCTTGGACCAGTTCTGCCAGTTTATCGCACAGCGGGTTGGCTGAACTTTCCCATAAGCCCTGGAAAGGGGCCACTGACGGAACGCCCTGGATGCACAGGGCGCTTATTTGGCTTTTCCGCTGGGTTCCGCTTAGGGTAATGTACGGGTTTATGGCGCTGGCCATCCCGTTCTATATCTTGTCCGATGGACAGGGGCGTATGGCCTCGTACCGTTTTTTCCGTCGGCGGATGGGCTGGGGAAGGTGGAAATCGGCCTGGCACGTGTTCCTGAACATGTTCAACATGGGAAAGGCGGTGATGGACCGCTTTGCCGTATATGCGGGACGGGAATTCACGATGACGGGGAACCATATCACCTTGTATAACGCCCTTAAACCGGAGGAGACGCCGTTTATGCTTCTGGCTTCGCATGTAGGTAATTACGAGATTTCGGGCTATATGCTCCGCACGCCCAAGCCCATGAAGACGCTGGTGTATTCCGGCGAGGCAGTGACGGTGATGCAGAATCGGATGCGCCTGTTCGGGGACTGCAACATAGAGATGGTGCCGGTGAAGGAAGACCTTTCGCACATTTTTGTGCTGAATGCGGCCCTGGCGGCAAATGAAATCGTTTCGATGCCGGCCGATAGGACCCTTGGCTCTTCCAAAATCGTCCGCTGCCGCTTTTTTGGCGAAGATGCCGCTTTCCCGGCAGGACCCTTCACCCTGGCGGTGCGTCGCGGAGCCACGCCTTTTGCGGTATTCGTGGTGAAGGAATCGGCCAAGGTGTTCCGGGCCATAGTAGAGGAACTGCGGGTGCCGGAAGCCGGCGGTCCGGATGAAAAAGTGCAGGCTTTGGCGAATGATTATTCATCTGTATTAGAGCGGGTTGCAAGGGCTTATCCGGACCAGTGGTTCAATTTTTATGATTTTTGGAAATAATGGATTTCCGCAGCATACCCATCGGCAGTATCCTGCCTCAGCAGCCTCCGTTCCGCTTTGTGGACTATCTGGAAAGCTATTCGGAGGAGGTGACGGAGGTATCATTCACCGTCCGGGAAGGGACCATGCTGGTAGAAGACGGTCATTTGAGCGCTGCTGGCGTGATGGAGCACATGGCGCAGGCCAGTGCTGCCCGGGTGGGTTATGTCACGGTGTATATCCTGCACAAGCCGGTGGATATCGGCTTTATCGGCCAGATAAAGAAGTTTGTGCTTAACCGCCTGCCCGGTCTTGGGGAGGAAATCCGTACCAAAGTGTTCCTGAAGCAGGAAATCTTTGGCATTTCCCTGACCGATATCGAAGTTCGCTCCGGCGAAGAATTGCTGGCTTCGGCCACGCTGAAAACGGCTTTGCATGATGACAGATAGAGTATTTATAACAGGCTGCGGGGTTTGTACTCCGTTGGGAAACTCCCCGCGGGAAGTGTTCCGTGCGGTCCGGGAAGGCCGAAGTGCCCTCCGGCTGCATCCGGACGCTTTTGGCTGCGGGGAATCCGTATTCGCCTCGCTCTTCCCGCGGGAAGGCATCTCCGGCTCGCTCTTTCAGGATATCTGCCTGAAGGCGGCCCGGGCTGCTTTGGCCGATGCGGGTATCGACGCTGCATCACCGCGAACGGCCCTTGTACTTTGTTCCGTAAAAGGAGAGATTGAAGCACTGGGTTCTCAAGATGTTACGCTGGCTGCATCGGCCCGGAAACTCGCCGATGCACTGGGTATGGTTTCGCCGCCGCTGGTGGTATCCAATGCCTGCATTTCCGGCCTGGCGGGCCAGGTGGAAGGACGGCGCTTACTGCTTTCGGGCCTGTACGACCATGTGCTGGTGGTGGGTGCCGAGGTACAGTCGCGGTTTATTGTGACCGGCTTTCAGTCGCTGAAGGCGTTGTCCGACGAGGCCTGCAAACCGTTCGACGCAGCGCGCAAAGGCCTGAACCTGGGCGAAGCTGCCGCAGCAGTTGTCTTGTCGGTGTCTGCAGGGCCCACGGCAGAAGAAAATTATTTTTCTGGGCGGCGCCAGAAAAACCAATTTTCTTCAGCCATCGCAAACCCCACGCACGTACAAGCGGCATCTGCTGGGCCAGCGGCATCGGAAAATTACTTTTCGGGGCGATACCCGAAAAGCCAATTTCCCGAAGCCATCGCAAACCCTACGCACGCAGATGCCGTGTGGGAGCTGGTAGATGGCGTCATTCGCAATGACGCTAATCATATCTCCGGGCCGTCCAGGACGGGCGAGGGGAGCTACAATGCATTGCGGTATCTGTTGCCGCTGGTGGATCCGGAGGATCTGGCCTTTGTGAGTGTGCATGGTACTTCTACGCTGTACAATGACGAAATGGAATCCATCGCTCTGGACCGGGCGGGGTTGTCGGATGTGCCGATCTGTGCGCTGAAAGGTTCTTTCGGGCATACGATGGGCGCCGCAGGCATCCTGGAAACTATCCTGAGCATGCTGGCGCTGGAGGAGGGGATTGTGCTTCCCACCCGGGGATTTGAAACACTTGGCGTGAGCCGTCCGGTGCGGGTTTCGGCCTCCGAGCAGCCTGCAAGGGGGAATTCTTTCATCAAACTGCTGTCGGGTTTTGGCGGTGTTAACGGCGCTATCCTGCTTAGAAAAGGAGGTTTACAATGAGAACCATTGAGATACCTGTCGGAACGGATCTGGCCAAATTGTATAGGGAACAGGTGGGAGATTACCCCAAGTTCTTCAAGATGGATACGGCCTGCAAACTGGGTTTCCTGGTGGCCGAGCTGCTGGTAAAAGAAGACCCGGACCGCTTCGTGACCCGGGAAGACCGTGCCGTGCTGGTTTTCAGCCGCAGCGGATCCCTGGCCGATGACAAGAATTATGCAGAGTCCATGAAGGATTTCCCTTCGCCGGCCTTATTCGTCTATACTTTGCCCAATACCGTGACGGGGGAGATTGCCATCCGGAACAAATATGCCGGGGAGACATCGGCCTTTGTATTGGAGTCTTTTGATCCGGAACAGATTCTGGACCAGATAGTCTTGGCGTTTCAAGACCGGATGACACGCTCCGTGCTGGCGGCCTGGATAGATTGTCCCTCGGACGAGGAATGGGCTGCCCGGGGCTGGCTCATAGACTGGCGGGACCTGCTTCCGCCAGAGGAAGAACATCGCTGCTGTCACGGCGGAGGCCATGGCGGCGGATGCTGCCACCATCATCACCATGAAGAGAGCGAGGAGCATCACTGCTGTGGCGGGCACCATCACGAGGAAGGCGGGGAGCACTGCTGCTGTCATGGCGAAGACCACGGAGATAGCGGGGAGCATCACTGCCACTGCAAGGAAAACAAATGAGGATAAAGATATGAAAAATCTGATTAATGAACTGAAACTGAAGGTAATCGATGCGCTGAATCTGGAAGGAATGACTCCGGAGGACATCGATAACGACGCCCCGCTCTTCGGCGACGAAGGTCTGGGGTTGGATTCCATCGACGTTCTGGAACTGATTGTACTGCTGGAAAAGAACTACGGCATCCGCCTGGCCACTCCGGCCGATGGCAAGAAGGTGTTCCAGAGCATGGCTGTAATGGCCGATTACGTGGCTGCCAACCGGACCAAATAGTTGGAATCGAGGATAGTCATAACGGGTGCAGGTGTGGTAAGCGCCATAGGGTGCGGCAAGGCCGATACCTTGAAGGCGCTACGCGAAAAACGCACCGGTATCGGCCCTGTCAAATACCTGGAAACCAGCCTGCGGGACTTTCCTGTAGGTGAGGTGCCCTTGTCCAATGCCGAACTGGCGGCACGCACAGGCGCTCCGGAAACCTGGCCCCGTACCACGCTGCTTTCCGTTCTGGCATTGCAGGAAGCCCTGGAACAAGCATCCATACAATCGGATGGGAAGTTCTCACCCGCCACTTATAAGAACGTTGAGTCAGTGGAAGGTACGGGCCTTCCCGAAGCATCGGCCTTCTTATTAGCGAAAAGAAGGCCCATACCTTCCAATATACCACTTGTCAGTGGCACTACGGTTGGCGGTATGGACCTTTCGGAAAAACTCTATCCGATGTATTCGCCCTGGCACAGTTGCGGGGCTTCCACGGATCTGGCGGCTCAATTCCTGGGTTTCAAGGAGGCTACGACGCTTTCCACGGCCTGTTCATCGGCCGCCAATGCCTTCATCTATGCGGCTAATCTCATTCGTTGTGGTTTTGCCGACAAGGTGGTGGCCGGCGGCGCGGAAAGCCTTTCGGATTACCACTTGAACGGCTTTAATTCCCTGATGATTCTGGACCCGGAGTGGTGCAGGCCGTTCGATGCCACCCGTGCCGGCCTGAATCTGGGCGAGGGGGCGGCTTTTCTGGTACTGGAGACTGAGGAATCGGCCCTGGAGCGCGGTGCAAAGCCGTTGGCGGTCCTGAGCGGCTGGGGTAACGCCTGCGACGCTTTCCACCAGACGGCATCGTCCCAAAACGGAGAAGGAGCCTTCCAGGCTATGTCTCAGGCGCTGAAACGTGCCGGATTGAAGCCGGAAGATATCGGCTATGTTAATGCACACGGGACGGGTACGCCCAACAACGATGCCTCGGAAAGCACGGCGCTCCGCCGTATCTTCGGTGACCGCATCCCGCCAGTTTCTTCCACAAAACCTTACACTGGCCACACCACCAGTGCTTCAGGTTCTATTGAGGCGGTTTTCTGCCTCCTGGCCCTTCAGAACGGCCTTTTTCCCCCGGAACTCAATTGGCGGGAGGCTGATCCCGGCTGCATCATTCCGTATTCGGGAGGTGATGTTCCCGGTCCCCGGCACATACTCTCCAACGCTTTCGGCTTCGGTGGAAATGATTCATCCATAATCCTTTCCCGGATATGAGTTTTCGTCCTGTTTATATCCGCGCCATTGTCTCTTTGGGCGCCGAGGACCCGGACTTCCGGCAGTTGTTATCGCCGCTGGAAGCCAGAAGGATGGGACGTCTCCTTAAGCGGGCCGTGTGGACTTCCCGGAAGGCCCTGGAGGCGGCTGGCCTTGAAATGCCGGATGCCATTATTACCGGCACCGATTTTGGCAGCATGAATCAGTCAGAGGCCTTCCTGGGCGCTTTGAAGCAGGGAGGGGACTCTACACCGCGCCCCACCAACTTTATGCAGAGTACACACAATACCATAGGTTCGCTCATTGCCATCCAGTTGGGTTGTCACGGCTATAATGCCACTTATTCGCATAGGGGAAACTCTTTCCGGAGTGCCTTGCAGGATGCCTGGATGCAGCTTTCCATCGGGGATATCGAAACGGCTCTTGTGAGTTGGTTCGACGAGGCTTTCCCGCCCGTTGGCTCTGTGGACCGGGCTGTTTCCGTAGTACTTTCCTCCTCTGCGGAAGGAGTTCTTGGTCAGGTGGATATCGAGCTGCTTTCCCAGACCGAGGAAGTGATTCTTGGCACGCTTTTGGAATTGAATAACGCCTCGTATGATTAGATTGTTCCTACTGGTTGTCATCCAGTCCATCTTTTTGAGCGGGGCTCAGGTCCTGTTCAAGTTGGCCGCAGTCCGTATTCTGCCGTTCAGCTGGACCTGGCCTTTCTTCAAGAGCGTGATTGCCAATGGCTGGCTGGCTCTCAGTGGCATTTCCGGTATTATTGCCCTGGTACTCTGGGGTTATATTCTTAAACACTATCCCTTCGGCATAGCCTATCCGTTATCTTGCATGGGGTACGTCTTCGGCCTGCTGGCTGCGATGTTTGTTTTCCATGAAACGGTGGATTGGAACCAGTGGCTGGGAGTAGTCCTTATCATGGCAGGTTGTTTCTTTATTGCCAAATGAGAAAGCTGCTGTTTTATATCTGCCTTTTCATCGGCCTTTCCGCTTCCGCCCAGGAGAGCGACTTGCTGCAACGTATCCGCGAGGCCAATCTGAAGAATACGCTTCGGGCCGATTTCACGCAGGTGCGTCATTCCCAACTGCTCACAGAAGACCTGAAGAGCTACGGCTTTGTAGCTTTGCAGGCTCCGGACAAAGTGCATTGGGAGGTGCAGAAGCCGGTTTCACGGGTTACTGTATTCAATGGCGACATCCCTTCCGGCAACCGTCGCTTCCGGCTTCCGTCGGAAAAAGATTTCACCGTAACTTCCCTGGAAGGGGAGGAACTCAGCGTAATCCTGAAGCCCCGCCGGCGGGATCTGGCACAGTTGTTCAGCCAGATAGTACTGAAGGTGGATTCCAAGACCCTGGAAGTACATTCCATCCTGCTGTCCGGCCTGGACGGCGACTGGACGCAGATTAGTTTCACCAACGTGCAGGCCGATGTGGCCCTGCCCGGGAGCCTGTTTGAGCCATGATGCTGGAAGGTGTTCTGTATGAAGTGATTTCGCGGGAGGCATCGGCCGCTACCGTGCGACTTTTAGCGGATTCGCCAATCTATGCCGCCCATTTTCCCGGGTATCCCATTACCCCCGGCGTTACCATCGTACAGATGGCATTGGAACTCATGGACCGTAAACTTTCCGGCGCCAAGGACATCAAATTCGTGGCTCCTGTCCTGCCTTCACCGGCCGGCACGCTGCTTCATTTCGAGTGGACCTTTCAGGAACCCGGCCGGGCCGATGTAAACGTGTTCCTGGACGACGAAACCCTTTGTAGCCGGATGTCCTTGCTGCTTTTACCGTTGAATGTAAGTGACTGAAAAAGAATGATATACGCATTTCCGCCTAGTTTATATTACAAGGCGAAAATGAATAAGTAATTGATAGATAGAGCTTTGCATTCCACGCCCTCAGATACGCTGATTCTGATTCCGACGTACAACAATGCCGGAACGCTGGCCGATGTGGTACAGCGTGCGCTCCGGCAGGATCTGCCGGTGCTGGTGGTAGATGACGGCAGTACGGATGGGACTGTCTCGTTACTACAGAGTATGATGGAAGGAAAGCCCACCCTGTCCGTCATAACTCATGAAACAAACCAGGGAAAGGGTAAAGCCCTGAAAACGGGCTTCCAGGAGGCGCTGAGGCTGGGTTACGAGTATGTGATTACCCTGGATGCCGATGGGCAGCACCATCCGGAAGATGTGCCGCTGCTGCTGGTAGAGAAAGGGGAGCGGACACTGGTAGTTGGGAGCCGGAACATTCGCGGAAAGGATGGCGGCAGCAGTTTTGCCAACAAGTTCTCCAATTTCTGGTTCACCCTTTATACCTGGATTAGGTTGCCGGATACGCAGACCGGTTTCCGGCTTTATCCTCTGAAGGCATTACCGTCCCTGAATCTCTTGAGTGCCCGGTATGAAGCAGAACTTACCCTGCTGGTTTTCAGTGCCTGGAAGGGCCTGAAACTCAATCCAGTTCCGGTGCAGGTGGAATATCCGGAAGATAGGGTTACGCATTTCCGGCCCGGGAAAGACTTTACCCGTATCTCCATCCTTAACACGCTTCTTCTGTTTGTAGCCATCTTCTACGGCTATCCAAGAACACTTTTCCGCAAATTCATCTCTCTTTTCCGGAAAATTTCGTAGATTTGTAAACTATCTACGAGGAAACGTGAAGAATTTTATTCTTCAAATATACGATTGGCTTACCACCCACAAGCGGGGGGCGGCTGTTATTCTGCTCGCTGTGCTGGCCTTTAGCGCGGCCAGTGCGTTAAGACTCCATTACCAGGAAGACATATCGGCCTTCCTGCCGCAGGAGCAGCGGGAGCAGCTGGAAAACGTGGATGGACAGCAGCGGATGGCGGTTTTGTTCCGGGGAGGAGACCTGGACAGTCGGCTGGATGCCATGTATGCTTTTGAGGAGAATTGGAATGAAGCCTGTCCGGACATTCCCATATCGGCCCAGGCGGAAAACAGTCAGGTACTGGACGTATTCTCCTTCCTCAGCACCAACTGGCCCTATTTCCTGCAGGAAGGGGACTATGCCCGGATAGACTCGCTGCTGGCCCAGCCCGGCTATGTGGAAAAGGCATTGCAGAAGGACAAGGAGATGCTTTACGGCATTTCTCTCATCCAGGACCGCTATATGCGGGCCGATCCGCTGCGTCTGTACAGTCCTGTAATGCAGCGTTTTCAGCAGATGAATACGGGGAGCCGTATGGAAGACGGATGCCTGTTCACAGAGGATGGAGAAACCGGCATTATTCTGTTCGATTCCCCCTACGGCGGCAGCGAAACGGGCAGCAATGCCAGTCTGGTACAAACCCTGGAGGCTGTTAAAGCGCAAACTTCGGCCGCTTTCCCGGAAATTATCATCACTTCCACCGGCGGTCCCGAAGTGGCAGTGGAGAATGCCGTACGCATCAAGAAAGACTCTATTCTGGCGTTGGCGCTGGCTGCAATCCTGATTTGTATCGTCCTGTGGTTCAGTTATAAGCGAGTGGCCGATGTGCTTTGGATCCTCATCTCCATAGCCGCCGGAGCCCTCTTCGCCCTGGGCATTATCGCTCTGTTCAAGAGCAGCGTGAGCCTCATTGTGCTGGGCATCGGTTGTACCATTATCGGCATAGCCGTGAATTATCCTCTGCATTATGTGGACCATCTGAAGTACCAGCCGGACAAGAGAAAAGCTTTGGCCGAACAGGTGAATCCGCTGCTGGTGGGAAATATCACCACTGTGGGCGCTTTCCTTAGCCTGCTACTACTTAAGGCCGATGCACTTCATGATTTCGGATTCATCGGTGCGATGATGCTGGTGGGAACCATCCTTTTTGTACTGGTGTTCCTGCCGGTGTTTGTGCCAGCTGCCAGTAAACCCCGTCAGGCCATCAAACTGGACTGGGACCGGCACATCCACGCCGGTGCAACGGCCCGGAAAGCCTTTTTCGCTGCCTTCCTGGTGCTCACGGTCTTTCTCTGGTGGCAAAGTACCAAGGTGGGTTTTGACGCAGACCTGCATCACATTAATTATATGACCCGGGAGCAGGAGGAGGGCTTTACCGTGCTGGAAAGCCTCCGTCCGGACGCTTCCGTTTTTCCTATTCCTTCGGCCGATGAACAGAAAAACCGTATCGGCCTGTGGGATGCTTTCTGGGAAACCCATCCGGGTGTTTCCGACGAACTGATTGCGACTGGCCTTGCCCAGGGCTTTACCGCCCATGCTTTCCAGCCTTTCTTTGATGCTTTGGACAAGGAGTGGGCACCGCAGGAAAGGGTTTATTTCCAAGCTATTGACGTGGAACCGGAAAGCAGTGCCGCTTCTCTTCTTGTCGCTTCGCTGCAGGAAGATTTCAATACCATCGGCCTGCTTTGCTCGCTTATCGTCTTCCTCTTCCTCTGGCTTAGCTTCGGTTCTTTGGAACTAAGTATCCTCAGCTTCCTGCCCCTGGCCGTGAGCTGGATTTGGATCCAGGGCATCATGGGCCTTACGGGGTTGCAGTTCAATATCGTGAATATTGTACTGGCCACGTTTATCTTCGGCCAGGGGGACGACTATTCCATCTTTATTACGGAAGGCCTTATGTATGAGCGGGCTACGGGCAAGAAGATCCTTCATTCGTATAAGAACGCGGTGATGCTCAGCGCGCTTATCATGTTCATCGGCATAGGTGCCCTGGTGGTGGCCCGCCATCCGGCGATGCGATCGCTGGGGCTGGTGACGGTGATTGGCATGTTTACGGTCGTGCTCATGGCCTATTACCTGCCTCCGCTGGTGTTCCGCTGGCTCACTACAAAGAATGGGGAGCCCAGGAGGGCGCCTATCGGACTTTTGAGGCTGCTGGCGACGGGATTTATCATCGTAATCATGGCGGTGTCCATGACGTTGCTGTCGGCCTGGGCGGGCGTATATTTCCTTTTTGGCAAGAGCGAGAAAAAACGCCTGAAGTTCCACAAGTTGTTGTGTACGCTTTCCGGCTGGGCGGTACGCTGTATTCCCGGCGGGCATTACAAACTGTACAATCCGCACGGGGAAGATTTCTCCAAGCCGGCTGTCTATATCTGTAATCACCAGAGCCACCTGGACGTACTGCCCATTCTGGCCCTGAATCCCAAACTGGTGTTCCTTACCAACGACTGGGCGTGGAATTTCCCGCTGTACCGGGCCGTTGTGCGGAATGCGGAGTACTATCCCACTTCCTGGGGTTTGTCCAGAAGCAGCGACCATATCCGGGGGCTGGTGGAACGAGGTTATTCGATAGTGGCCTTTGTGGAAGGTACTCGCAGCATGGACAGTTTGGGCGTCCAGCGTTTCCATCGCGGGCCTTTCCTGGCCGCCAGGGAACTGGGGCTGGATGTGCTGCCGCTGTGTATCCATGGTTTTGGCTTTGCCTTACCCAAGCACGACTTCATGCTGCGGCGGGCGGGCCTGTCCCTGGAGGTAGGCCAGCGTTTCCAGATACCGGAAGAGGCCGATATAGCTTCCATCACCCGGGAAACGCGTCATTTCTACAACGACTGGTATGCCGATATCCGCAAAACCCGTGAAACGGCGTCCTACTGCGCTCCATGGGTGAAATATCAATACCTATATAAGGGACATGATGCCCGAAAAGAATGTCGTCAGGTGCTACGTAAGGCCGTCTATGAGGAGATTGATGCCTTGACTGGTCCTTCGCTGGAGCTTCATGATGCCGGCTGCGGCGTTTATGCCCTCCTGACCGCCCTGACACATCCCGATATGCAGATTACTGCCTACGAGCCCGACGAAGAGAAATACCTCACGGCCATCCGCTGCCAGGTGCCTGATAACTTGAAGTATATCAATGGATAGGAAGACACATACCCGCAAACCTGTAGCCGCCCGTGGCTTCATGAACGGGAGGGGCCCGCTGCCGCAGGCAGTGGGAGGGACAAGGAGCGAAGCGACGCAGGGTTTGCGGGTATGTGTCTTCCTATCACTGCTCTTCCTTAGTTTTGTAACATCGGCTCAGGAGAAGATTTGGGAGGGGACGGCGTGTCGGGACCGGAAGGTCACGTTAACGGCTTATCTGCCGGAAGGGGAGCCCAAAGCGGCGGTGATAGTGTGTCCCGGTGGTAGCTATCACTGGTTGGACCTGGAGACGGAAGGGACCAAGGTGGCTCGGTGGCTCTCCGGAGCGGGAATTGCTGCTTATGTGCTTGAGTATCGGGTAGCCGGAAAGTTTGAATTTGCCGCTAAGTATCGTACCTTTGTACGGGGACATCGGCATCCGGACATGATTGCCGACCTGCAGCGGGCCATCCAACTGGTCCGTGAACGGTATGACGGGCCTGTGGGGACGATGGGTTTTTCGGCCGGAGGGCATTTGGTGATGACGGCTGCGGAGTTCTTTGATACCAATTTCATGGAGCCGTACGGGGTGGAACCCGAGGTGTCGCTGCGGCCGGATTTTGTGGCCCCCATCTACCCGGTGGTGACTTTATCGGCCCTTCCGGTGCACAAGCGCTCCCGCCTGGGACTATTGGGGGAATGGACTGTGTATAAGCAGGATATGCGGGATTCACTATCGCTGGAAAAGCACGTCCGGCCCGATACTCCGCCAGTTTTCCTGCTCAATTGCATGGACGACCCGGTGGTGGACTGGCGCAATGCGGTTCTGCTGGATTCGGCTCTTACGGCCGCAGGCGTTAAGCACCTATATACGCAATACGCCACGGGCGGCCACGGCTTCGGGGCCGATCCCGCCAAGCAGAACGATGAAACGAAGCTGTGGCAATCGGCCTTTCTAAGATGGGCGGAGGCTATATTGCTTGATTATGAATGACTTACGTTTTACTCCCTGTGATTCCAGTCGCAGGGACGAACAGATAAATGATTGATACAGAGATGGATATCGAATTCCAAAAACCGGAAGAGATAAAGGCATTCCAAGAAGGATTGCTACATGAGGCACTGGTGTACTTGAAGGGACACTCCAAGTACTACCAGCGTATGTTTGAGCGCTATCATATAGACATAAAGAGAATCCGTACCATTGAGGACCTGCAGAAGATTCCTTTCACGGAGAAAAAAGACTTGCAGTTGTTCAACGAGGAGTTTCTGTGCTGTCCCAGGGAGAAGATTGTGGACTACGTGACCACTTCCGGCACCTTGGGCGATCCGGTAACCTTTGGCTGTACGGAGAAAGACCTGCAGCGCCTGGCCTATAACGAGAAAAAGAGTTTCGAGTGCGCCGGCGTAAAACCCGGAGACATAGTCCAGCTAATGACCACCCTGGACAAGCGCTTCATGGCTGGAATGGCCTATTTCCTGGGGCTGAGGGAACTGGGAGCCAGTATTATCCGTGTGGGAAACGGCATTCCGGAACTGCAGTGGGATACCATCCAGCGCCTGCATCCGGATACCATCATGTGCGTCCCTTCCTTCATCCTGCGTCTGATCCAGTATGCCGAGGAGCACGGGATAGACTACAAGAACTCCTCCGTGAAGCGTATTATCGGCATAGGAGAGGGTTTGAGGGACCAGGATTTCCAACTGAACCTGCTGGGACGCCGCATTCGGGAGAAATGGGATGTAGAGCTCTTTGCCACGTATTCCTCTACCGAAATGGGCGCTACTTTCTCTGAATGCCCCTACGGTTGCGGCGGGCATGTTCATCCGGAGTTGATTATCGTGGAAATTATCGGTGAGGACAACCTGCCGGTGGCCGATGGCGAGGTAGGGGAGATCGTGGTGACTACCCTGGGCGTGGAAGGGATGCCGCTGCTGCGTTTCCGCACCGGCGATATGGCTTCTAAAATAACTCAGCAGTGCCAGTGCGGCCGATACAGTTATCGGCTTACCCCGCTGGTGGGCCGGAAGAACAATATGATTAAACTGAAAGGAACCACCCTTTATCCGCCGGCGGTGAACGATGTGCTGGACAATACGCCTTACGTGGAGAACTACGTTGTGGTGGTGCAGGACAGCGATGCCGGTACCGACGACGTGATAGTGAAGCTGGGCCTTAAATATGAGCCGGAATTCGATGCCGTGAAGGACCTGAAGGACCGTTTCCGTTCCAGAATCCGTGTGGCACCCCGTATCGAGATCCTTCCTCCGGAAGAGATTGCCGGCATCATTTACCCCGCCAAATCCCGTAAACCCGTTAAGTTCATAGATAAACGTTCTCACCATGTTTGATGATATAAGACCTTATCTGGATACCGAAATCCCTGCTGCCATGCAGCGGATTGTGGCCGACAAGTATTTCCCCCTGGTGTGCGAATACGCCTTCCCGGGCCATACGGTGCAGGAAATTGCTGCTGTCCTTGGCAGTTGCCGTACCGTGGATGAATTCCAGCACCGCTTTATGTGGGGTGCCGTTAACGCCATCATCAGCAAGACTACGGATGGCCTTACAGCCGAGGGTGTGGAGCGCCTGGACCCTTCCAAGAACTATCTGTATGTATCCAATCACCGGGACATTGTCCTGGACGCTGCTTTCTTCGATATCCTGCTGGACCGTTACGGCAGACGGACGGCCGAGATTACCTTCGGTGCCAACCTGATGCAGGGGCAGCTGGTGATTGATATCGGCAAGAGCAACAAGATGTTCCGGGTAGAGCGTCCCACCACCGTTTCCTCTCCAAGGGATTTTCTGGTAAAGTCCAAGTACCTTTCGGACTATATTCGCTATACCATTCTGGAGAAAAAGGAATCGGTCTGGATAGCTCAGCGGAACGGGCGCACCAAGGACGGTTTCGATTCCACGGACCAGGGCATCATCAAGATGTTCGGCCTTTCCGGCGGCTCAGACAAAGTGAAGGCCCTGGCCGATCTGAATATCGTTCCGTTGTGCATCTCCTATGAATGGGAACCTTGCGATGTTTTGAAGGCTCTGGAACTGTATGCCCGTTCTTCCGGACAGCAGTATATCAAGAAGCCCGGCGAAGACCTGAACAGCATCCTCACCGGCATCCAGCAGTACAAGGGCCGGGTGCATATGACCGTTTGTGAGCCCATCACTCCGGCCGATCTGGAATCACTCCGGGGCCTTCCTTCAGCCGTTTTCAACCGGGAAGTGGCCGCCATGGTGGACAGCCGTATCCTGCCGGCATACCGGCTTTATCCCAATGCCTACATTGCTGCTGATTTACTGGCTGGAAAACGCTCCCACAGCTATACAGACACCGAATTCAAGGCTTTCAAAAAGCATTTGGAACTAATAAGAGAATATCCCGCGGAAGTCCGCGAGATATTGCTCAAGATTTATGCTACGCCTTTGCTTCGCAAAAGGTAGCTTAAAAGCCTCCTATGAATTCCCGTAGCAGCGATGTTGCGGGGATTTCTTTATCCGGAACAGGAGTAAAGTAATGGATGAATTTCAGGAGCCGGTGGGCTTCTGAATACTCGGGGCAGTTCTGTGGAACACTGCGGAGGATGGGCTCTGCATGATTCTTAAGTACCGCGAACTCTATGAGGTAGGCACTGTTGAACATCACATCGGCCGTTTCCTGGAAAGGATAGATCCATTTCTTCTCGGCATCCAGTACATTCTGCCAGTTGGAGATGGATTCCCGGGCTGTGAACGCACCTTTGTTGTAATCACGGACAATGCGCCTGAGAAGGCGGTTGTCGCTGGTGGGAATCCAGTTGTGGTCGTCCAGCAAAGTGGCCGTAAGGGTGTTGATGAATACCTTGAATTTGGCCGATTCCGGAATACGGGAGGTCAGGCCCGGGTTCAGGGCATGGATACCTTCTATCAGGAGAATCCTGCCTTCTCCCAGTTGCAGTTTCTTTCCATTATATTCCCTAAGACCGGTCACGAAGTTGAATTCTGGCACGGAAACCTCCTCACCGGCAATCAGTTTCATGATGTCCTGCTCCATGAGGGCATGGTCCACGGTGTCGAAATTGTCGAAATCGTAGCTGCCGTCGGGGAATTTGGGCGTTTCCACGCGATTCACGAAATAGTCATCCGTGCTCATGGACATGGGCTTGAGGCCACAGGCCTTGAGCTGGATGGACAGACGTTTGCAGAAGGTGGTTTTCCCAGAGGAGGAAGGGCCGGTAATGAGCACCACTTTCAACGGATGCTCGCTCCGGTAGCGACGGTCGATCTCTTCGGCAATCTGGACGATTTTCTTTTCCTGTAGCGCTTCGGCAATCTGGATGAGTTCGCTGGCACGGCCATTGAGGAAGGCCTCGTTTACGTCACCTACTGTGGAAAGGCCCATGATGATGTTCCAGCGGAGGTTCTCCTTGAACATCTCGAAGGTTTTGGGCTGGTCCACAAAGGGTGCCACGTGGTGCGGATCTTCCCGGGAAGGGGCCTGGAGCAACAGGCCGTCGTGGTAGGGGAGCAGCCCCCAAACTTTCAAATAGCCTGTGGAGGGCACCAGTTTCCCATAGTAGTAGTCGGAGGTATCTCCCAGCGTGTAATAATCCGTATAGGCTTCTCCGCTGGTCTGGAGCAATCGCACCTTGTCGTCAAAACCGGCCTTCCGGAACTCCTTGATGGCCCGGTCGGTCTGCACATCGTAACGATGGAAAGGAAGGTCCTTGGCCACCAGTTCCTGCATCTTGTCCTTCAGCAGGTCCACATCCCCGGGCGTGATATCACTCCCATCGGCCTTGCGTAGATGACAGAAATAGCCATTGGAGATGGGATGCTCCATATACAGTTTGCTGCCGGGGAAGACATCTGTGGCTGCCTTGAAGAGCAGGAAGCAGAGGGAACGATAGTACACTCGCATTCCGCTGGATTCCCTCACGTCGATGAACTCGATATCCTTGTTCTGGTAAACCTTGAATTTGAGGCCCTGAGAAACATTGTTCACTTTGGCGGATACAATGGGATAGGGATGCTCGAAATCGAATTCACTCAGAACCTGGACCAGCGAAGTCCCTTCCGGGAAGCGCTTGGTTTCTTTGGTGTTCTTGCAATAGACCTGGACCATGGTTTATTGATTTTCCTGTTTTTCCAAATAAATCACTACATCGGACACGGTTTCGAACTTGGCCAGAGCCTGGTCCGGAATCACTATGCCGTACTGGTCTTCGATGCGCATCAGCAGCTGGAGGATGTCCAGGGAATCGGCTCCCAGGTCCTTCATGATGCGGGATTCGGGAGTAATCTTTTCGGGAGCGAGGCGAAGCTGCTTCGCCAGGATGGTTTGTACTCTTTCAAACATATTCCTTATTCTTCGTAATGATCATATTTGGCTATTTCGTTTTCTATCAGGGCCGACAAACCGGAGGTTTCCATCCGGTAGGCTTGCTCGATGCATTTTTCCACTGCTACCGCATTGGAGGAGCCGTGACCTTTCACCACCACTTTGGCGGTTCCCAGCAGCACGCTGCCGCCGTAATTCTGGTAGTTCATGAATTCTTTTTCTTCGGCGAACATCCGCTTCATCAGCAGGGCGCCCATCTTGTACATGGTGCGGGAGCAGATGTCCTTCTTGATTTTCTTCAACAGTTCCAGCGCCGTTCCTTCCGTGGTTTTCACCAGCACATTGCCGGAGAAACCATCGGCCACCACTATGTCGTAATTTCCGGATAGCAAGTCCCGGCTTTCCATGTTGCCTGCGAAGTTTATGCAGGGCGTTTGTTCCAACAGTTTGTAGGCTTCCTGGCGGGTTTCGTCGCCTTTTTCGGCCTCTTTACCTACGTTCAGAAGGGCGGTGCGCGGCTTTGTGACGCCGAAGAACTTTTCCATATAAAGGCTGGACATGATGGCGAACTGCCGGAGGTGGGCTGGCGTAACCGTCATGTTGGCGCCGCTGTCGCAGATGCCCACCAGACCGCCGCTCATGGTGGGAAGGATGGGGCAGAAGGCCGGACGGATAACGCCCGGAATGCGGCCCAGACGCACCAGCGCACCGGTTACCAGGGCTCCGGTGGAACCGGTGGAAACCATGCCGGCAATATCGTCACGGTCCCGAAGCAGGATAATGGCCTTCATCATGGATGAGTTGCGCTTGAGGCGTACTACATCGGTGGGCTTTTCGTCGCAACCAATAACTTCCGGAGCGTGTACAATCTCCAAGCGGGAAGTGTCGTAGGAACGACCTTTCAGCACACCCCGGAGCGTTTCTTCGTCACCGGTTAGCAGAATGTACAACTCCGGATACCTGGCCATGGCGGTCAGGGCTCCTTCCACAGGGGCCTGGGGGCAGTGGTCTCCGCCGAAACAGTCAACTAAAATCTTTATCATAGGCTTTTCACATACGCACGGTAGCGCTTGGGGGTATCGCGACGAAAACGCTTCCACTGGTTCTGGATGGCATAATTGTCTTCCAGGTTTATGCAGGTATCGGCATAACGGAGCGTGGGGCTTTCCTTCAGCATTTTCATGACGGCCAGGGAGAGGGCCGATGATACTCCGCGGTTCAGGTATTCCGGATCCACGCCGATAATGCACATGTCCAGGCTCTCCGGATGGCGGGTGCACTGGAGGAAGCGGATGGCGACGCCGGGGGTAATATGGCCCCGGGTGCCACGGAAGGCCTTGTTCAAAGACGGAATGGCCAGGCCGAAGCAGACAGGCTTATTATTCTGGTCCAGGATGATGGCGGAATACTTGGGGTTGATTACAAGCCCGAAGTTGTCCAGCATCAGTTTGCGCATGCCATCGGTGAAGGGAACGGTGCCGTAGAGGCCTTCATAGGATTTATCCATCAAGTCGAAGATGCCGTCGGCATATTTGCGCATGAAATCGGCTCCGTTTCTGGATTCTCCGAAATGCAGTTTATAGCGTTTGAAGATGAAATCCACCAACTGCTGCATTTCCTGAAGGGTTTCTTCCGACTCCGGACCATAGAGGAAGGATCCTGTGTAGTCCACTTCCTTGTTGTATCCCAGGGCTTCCACATGTTTCTGGTAGTAGGGATGATTGTAAGTTGTCTCGAAATTACCTGGCACTTCAAAACCTTCGATCAGCAGCCCTTCCTTCTCCAAATCCGAGTAGCCGATGGGACCGTGGATGGTATCCATGCCCTTACAGCGTGCCCAGGATTCCACCGCTTCCATAAGGGCTTTGAATATAGCAGGATTGTCAAGGGCCTCCAGGCGGGTGAAACGGGCACGCTTCTCCCCGTTTTTGGCATTGGCGTCCCTTTGAATGATACCCTGGATGCGTCCCACTATCTTTCCGTCCTCGTAGGCGTTGTAAAACACCGAGTCGCAACTGGTGTTATAGACGTAATCCTTCCGGAAGATCTTCTTCTCGTCCATGTACATGGGGGGAATATAGTAAGGATTTCCTTTGTACAAGTCCAGCGGGAAGTTTAGGAACTCCTTCTGCTCCTTTTTGGTGCTGACTTCTTTAATCTCAATCATGGTAACAAATTCTTCGCTTCGCTCAGAATGACATTATCTATTTTTGGCGTGGAAACAAACGCCTACGCCGTTGGGGCCGCAGTGGCTGCCGGCGGTGGGGTTCACATCCACGTATTCTATCTTCTGGGGGCCGAAGCGCTCTTCGATGATGCGACCTACCTCGCGGGCAATCTCCGGCGCATCCGTATGGCCGATGCAGATGCGGTGGGCGGCAATGTCTTCTCCCAAATCGGCCACGGTGTTTACCAGACGGTTCATGGCTTTGATACGGCCTTTTTCCGTGCCGACGGATACCATCTTTCCTTCCTGGCTCATGTGGATGATGGGACGTACCCCGATGAGGGTACCCATGGCAGCGGCGAGACCGCTTACACGGCCGCTGCGCCGGAAGAACTTGAGGTCATCGGCAAAGAAGTACATGGCGAACTTGTCCACTTCGGTTTTGGCCCAGGTCAGTACCTCGTCCAGCGTCTTGCCGGCCTTCAGGAGGTCTCCCACTTCCCGCACGATGGCGTAGCTGATAGTGGTAATGCCCTTGGTGTCGATTTCTTCGAAGCGGGTACCAGGATACTTCTCCTTCAATTCAGCCACGGCCTGGTCCATAACGTCGAAGGTGTTGGTCATGGCGCGGGAGAAATGCACGTACAGGATGTCGTTGCCCTCCTTGAAGTCTTCTTCGAAATAGGCGATGTAACGTTCCTTGGAAATGGCACTGGTAGTGGGTAGAACGCCCCCGCGCAGCATGTCGTAGAAAGCGTGGGCGTCGAATTCCTGGAAGTCCTCATAGGGATAGACAGTCTTGGCATCAACGCTGTAGGGCATCGAAATAAGCTTATAACCATATTCGGCCGCGATGGCAGGGGTTATATCGGTATCGGTGTCGGTGTAGATTTTAAGCATATCGTTTTTCTTGAATTAGCATAGAACCAGGATGTAATCGTAAATGGGCTGTCCGCCGGCCAGGAGGATGCATTCCGATAGGGGACAGGCTTTCTCCAACTGCTGCCGGAGGGCTTCCGCCTCTTCTGCAGGAGCATCGGCTCCGGAAAGAATCAGCACGATGTCGTGGGACGGAGCATCCAGCCTTTCGGCCAGATCCAATGCGGCCCGGCTGCGGGAGGCCGAACCGCAGATGATTTCCTTGCCGCAGAAACCCAGGTAATCTCCTTTACGGCCGGCATCCGTGTCGCGGATGGCCTGGGAGACAAGCCCCGTAGTCACCGAAGCAGCGGCTTCCGTGAGCCCTTGCACCATCTCGTCCACGGGAACATCGGCCGGCATGTTGGCCAGGGCAAAGTAACCTTCTCCCAGGGTTTTGGTGGGGATTACCCGCACATCGGCCTCTTTATACAGTTCTGAGGCCTGAAGGGCCGTAAGGAGGATGTTGCTGTTGTTGGGGAACACCAGAATGGTATCGGCCGATGTTTGGTCGAAAGCTTCCAGGAAGCGCTCCACCGGGGGATTCATTGTTTGGCCGCCTTCGATAACCTGGTCTGCGCCCATTTCCCTGAAAGCGTCCGTGAGGCCTTCCCCGGCGGCTACGGCCACTATGCCCAAGGCCTTCCGGCTGCGCTTGAAGCGTTCGTCCATGTGGTTCCCGTGGTGTTGCAGGGTCATGTTCTCCACCTTGATGGTGAGGAATTCGCCCCATTCACGGCACTTGGAAAGGATTTCTCCGGGATCTTTCGTGTGAACATGCACTTTGATAATGCTGCCGTCGCGGAAAAAAACCAGGGAATCTCCCTTGGTGGAGAGCCAGTTGGAGATGACACTTTCGTCGAAGCATTCCAGATTCACTTTGGAACGCTGCAGGCGCAGCAGGAATTCCGTGCAGTAGCCGAATTCCAGTTCGCTGTCTTCGGTGAAGGCGTTGAAATCCAGGGCCTGCGCCGTCTGAGGTGCCACATCCTCCGTAGCACCGGAAGTGATTCTCCCGTGCAGGGCGTCCCGCATGCCTTCCCAGATGCAGATGAGGCCTGCGCCGCCGCTGTCCACCACACCGGCTTTTTTCAACACATCCAACAGGTCCGGCGTATGCTGAAGCGAAAGGTCCATGCCGGCTATCATCAAGTCCATGTATTCCTCCAGGGAAGAGGAACCATCGGCCGCGGCAACGCCTTCACGCAGTACTGTAAGAATGGTGCCTTCCACGGGCTGGGAAACGGCGTGGTAGGCGGCGTCTACCCCGGAACGCATGGCGGCGTTGAAGGTTTCCGCATCGGCCGATTTCATGCCCTCGAAGGCTTTTGCCATTCCGGCGAAGATGCGGGAAAGGATTACTCCGGAATTGCCGCGGGCGCCCAGGAGCATGCCCTGTGAGACGGCGGCGGCCATCTGGTCCAGGCGGTCTCCGCTGGCGCGGGTGCCGGCCTCGATGGTCATGTACATATTGTCTCCCGTATCTCCGTCGGGGATGGGGAAGACGTTTAAATCGTTTATGGTGTGACGGTTCTGCGAAAGATTCGCCGCACCGCCGCGGATCAGGTTCAGGTATAGGTCGGCCGTCAGGTTCATGTTTTAGTCTTTAATCCGAAAGCTGCGGCGGAAATAGGGCACCTTGCAAAGCAGGCGGAACACGTAGGGCTGCAGGGAATAGGTTATGAGTATGGTGGACGCCATGCCGATCAAGGTGATAAGGCCGATGGAATGGATGGAGGTATGCCTTGCGAAGATGAGCGAGAAGGTAACGATGGCCAGCACCAGTGCAGAGAAGAAAATTGCCACCTTGTGATATTTCAGCGTTTTGTTTTCTCCTTCCCGCGCTTCCCGTAGCAATCCTTCCATTACAAAGATGCTGTAATCTACGCCGATGCCGTAGATGAAGGTGGAAATAACCACATTGATAAGGTTGAATTCCAGATTGAAAATGGCCATGTAACCCTGCATTACGTACCAGCTGATGAACATGGGCAGGAAAGCCAGCAAGGCTATCCAGAAGTTCCGGAAAGAAATCAGCAGTACGATTAGAACAAATAGGCTGGAAATCCACAGAGTGGTGGAGAAGTCGTCGTGAACGATCTCCACCATGTCCCGGCAATACCAGAAAGGTTCCAGTACAATCACATGGTCGTTGGCCGTTATGGCCGCCATGGCCTTGTCCTGGTCTTCCAGGGTATAGGAAACATCCGTGAAGACCATGTAGCGGCCGCTTTCCTGGTGTTCGATGTAATTGGACATAAGACCGGGCGGGACTATTCCGGAAGCGTACAGGTCTCCGGGTTCGTAGTCGGCCGTCAGAAGATTGAAGAACGGTTCGAACATGTAGGGGAGAAGATCGTGCTGCATGGCCGAGCGGTTCACCAGGGTTTTAAGCTGGGAGACGCGCTCCGGCGTCCAGAACTCTTTCCAGGCCTGGATGCGCTCCTGCTGACTGGTCTGGGAACGGAAAAGCAGGAAAGAAACAGGACCGTATCCTTTTACGAGGCCGCTCTCCTTCAGGCTTTCCAAGGATTCATAGAGCCCGTCATTATACTCCAGGGCTTTGTCCAGATTGTCCTCGGCCCAGGCGGCAAAATAGAAATGGGCAAATCCGTCTGTGTTTTTTTCTTTGTAAAGGTTCTCACTGGCTACCAGGTCCGGGTTGTCATAGTCCAGGTTCCGGAGGTCGTTGTCGAACTTGACCCGTGGGCTGAACGCTATGCCGATGACGATGAGAACAAGAAGGATAATCACGAACCAGGGCTTACGGTCCCAGGGAAGGCTGTTGATACGCTCCACCAGCGGGAAACCGTGATTGCGCTTGAATTTGATTTGCCCAGGATCCAGGAAATGGGGGAGGAAAACCAGGGCGAAGAAAGTATTGCCGATAAGGGCGAAGGTGGCAAAAAGACCGAAATCCCGGAGCAAGTCACTCTCCGTAAAAAGCAGACCCATGAAAGCGCCCACCGTGGTGATGCAGCCCAGGAAAACAGGCGTGGATTCGTCCCGGAGCATCTCTTCCACATCTCCCACGTAGTAGTAGTGGATGAGCACATGCAGGCAGTAGCTGATGGCTACGCCCAGCACGATGGCTCCCAAGCCCAAGGCCATGAGGGACATAAAGCCTTTGATCCAGTACATGCAGGCCAGGGAGAAAGCCGTACCGTAGGCTATGGGCAGAACCTGCTGCAACACGAAGGTGAAGTTGTGGAAACTAAGCAGGATAATAATCAGGATAAGCAGCAGGGACAGCCCCACAGTCCAGGCAACGTCTTTCTTGATGGTATTGGAATTGGACGCGCTTCCTTGCGGATTCCCATGGATAAAAAGCTTAATGTCCGGATGGGCTTCCTCATATTCTTTTTTGGTGCGGTCTATCATCCGGACCATCCGGCCGGCTTTACCGGTATCCATCGGGTCGAAACTGGGGGAGAGGAAGGCCAGCGCCACGGTTTTGTCCGGGCAGAAAAGGTGACCGTCCTCCATGGTGAAGCCGCCGATGGAACCTTCCTCGCCCATGAAACGGTTCAGAACAATGTTCCGTAGACCGATGGGATCCATTGCCACCAGCTGGGAGTCCATGCCGGTTTCATCGGCCATCACCAGATGGTAGTTCTCCTGCATCTGCCGGTCGATGGATTCCTTGTCCAGAAGCTTTTCGATATCTGCGTACCAGGCGGTGTCCACGAAGGAGGGGAGATGCGATAGGCCGAAATCCATGGCCGAGAAAGCCAGGTCCGCGTCCAGGGATGACAGGATGCCTGCAATGTATTTCGTGGTGGAATCTTTCTCTTCCAGTATCCGGCAGAATTCTTCCACGGCTTCTCCCAACTGGGCGGCGGGAACCGGATTCTCCGCATCTTTGGACGTGACCTGGATGAAAACCTTGTCCTTGAGTTCGATTTCGCTGAAGGCCAGTTCGTTGTCGATGGAAGAGCGGGGGAGAAGTTTGATGATGTCTTCTTCCAGATGCAGATGAAGGCCGAAGTACGTGAAAATCAGCGCACTGCCAATCATCAGGATATACATCAGAGCCTTCCTATGCTTGAAGAAATTATAAATGGGCAGGAATATTCTATGCATGCTGCTTGGTACACGTCTTTAATCCCACAAATATACCAATATTTGTGCAGAAAAAAAAGGGGCCGTTTTTATTTGGTGCTGTGACACCAGAATGGCGTTTTCGTGTCCGGACGGAGAAGAAGGAGACTCTCACCGCTCAAGCTGGAGTTGCAGATGAAGGTTTGGCGCCGGGGACTGGCCGATACGGAAGGTGCAGGCGGCGCGAAGGTACAGTTTGAGAGTGAACCAACGGGGAAAGCGGTGTTTCCAGCTGCTCACCAGGGAGGCGACCATGCCCTTACCGTTGTAGGCGGGAACGGAGAAGGAACCGGGGGCATCGCGCTCGTAACAGTAAATACGTGCGTCCCAGTGACTTACACCAAAACCGGTAAGCCTGAAGTAAGCAGACAGAGTATCGTTTTTATAACCGCCTTCCAAATAGGTCAGGACGGCCGGTGAATGGCAGTAAGCGAACTCCGAACGGAGGGTGGCCGACCAGAGACCGTGACCGAAAAGTACATCCATTCGCACGTCTGAGCGGGCTGGTTCGTAATTGCGGTAGCGCTCCGTAAAACGGAAAGACAGTGCCCATCGCGGGTTCATCTGCCAGCGGGCCTGCATATAGGACCGCAACTGGAATCGGCCCGTCTCCCCGGTAGCAGGCTTAGGTAGCAGGGCGACATCGGCCGTTAAAGAGGCCGAAAACGCCTGTACACTGCTACCAAAGCCCGTTTTCCCGGAAAGCGTTACCCGCTTTTCCGAAGCAAAGCCAGCCCCGGCGGCAAGTGAGTATTCGCCGTTCTTCTTCTCTGTGAACCGGCTGGGAAGAACCCGCATCTGCAGGGCCAGCCGTACAGCATCCGAAGCTTTCCAGGAAGAAGCCAGCTTTCCACCCAAAGAGCGGTTTTTCCAGGCCAGTTCTCCGGCCAGGTCCATGCCTTTCCAATTCCATCGGCCATCCAATGAAAAGATGGGCCCTCCTCTCTCAAGCAGGGCCGTAAAACCCAACTGGGAGCTGCGCCAGAGGCCTTCGGCATGAAGGCCCAACGTTCCCGCCGCATCGGCAAATATAGCCCCTTGAAAGGCTCCGCCGGCGTATTCCCAGGCTCCTCCCCGGTGCAGTCCTTCATGGGAAAACGACCAGGCAGGACGAAGGCCGGTGGAGCGCCGGACGAAGGCATCCAGGGATGACAGGCTCTCCATCGCAAAACCGCTCCAATGGGCTGCGCCCTGGCCGAAGCGGGCATTGTAATCTCCCAATAAAAGCCGGTGTTGTCCCAACTGGATATCGGCATGAAAAGTGCCGTCCCGGCCCCGCCACGCCACACCCGCCTGATAGCGTTCACCGGAAGATTTGTATTTGGCGCCCCAGTTTTTCTCCGTAATCCGCATCAGCAGCTGACGTTTCCGGCGGGTCAACGTGTCCACAGCCCCGGGCAACGTTTCGGAGGCAAGCGAAAGGAAGGGTCTCAATGCCGCCACGGCATCTCTTCCGAAACCGTCCACCAGCGCCAGTTCCTCCCAGGAAAGGATGTCCCCGTGACTTCTCCTATAATCTTCCAGCGACGCTATCTGATAGGCCGACAGCAATTCCCGCGCACGCCTGGAGGGCTTGTTTATCCTGATCGGCCGGCCGCGAAGTCCCTCCAGCCGGTCCAATACCGTTGCATCCAGTTCCTCCTCCGTGGAAGCGCCGCAAAGATACAAAGCAGCCCGGAGGACCTCACCGTCCTGAGCTTTGAGCGTAAGTGCAAAAAGCACAAACACCATTAGAATCACTGTCTTTTTCATGCCGTTTTTCTTCCAAGTTACGGCGTTTCAACAACAGTTGTTGATAACAAAACACGTTTCGAACGAATTATTGCGTGTTTTTTATTATTTTTGTTGAATCAATATGGAAATCATGGAAAAAAAGATCACCCTTCACGACAAATCTTTCCGGCCTTTCATCCCCTATGAGGAGATTGAGAAGGCCATTGACGCCGTGGCCGAGGAGTTGAACCGGGACTATGCCGATGCTTCGGAGGCCGATGCCCCCATTCTGCTCTGCACCCTGAACGGCGCCGTGATGTTTGCGGCGGAACTGTTGAAACGAATCAGTTTCCCCTGCATTTTCAAGGCTGCAAAGATGTCTTCCTACGTGGGTACCAGTTCTACCGGTGTCGTACGGGGAGACCTGGCTGCCGGATTCCATTATGAGGGGAAAAGAGTGATAGTCATTGAAGATATTGTGGATACGGGCAACACCATAGTGGCCATGACGGCCCAACTGCGGGAACTGGGCGCCCGGGAAGTAAAGGTATGCACGCTGCTGGTAAAGCCGGATGTTTACGACAAAGACGTGAAGTTGGACTATGTGGCCATGCGCATACCCAACCGCTTCATAGTGGGCTTCGGCCTGGACTACGATGACCTGGGCCGCAACATCAAAGACATTTATGTATTAGACGACTGATATGAAATACTACATCCTTTTCGGGCCTCCCGGTGCAGGTAAAGGCACCCAGGCCGGCGCCATGGTAGCGCGCTACAAACTTTGCCACCTATCCACCGGAGAACTCCTTCGCAGTGAAATCGCTGCCGGAACTCAGTTGGGTTTGCAGGCCAAGGCTCTTATCGAGGCTGGCAGCCTGGTCCCGGACGAGGTGGTGGAAGGCATGATTGAATCCAAATTCAAGAGCGTGGAAGGCGTGGAAGGGTTCCTTCTGGACGGTTTCCCACGCACCATCGCCCAGGCTGAAGCCCTGGACAAGATGCTGGCAAAAACCGGTGAGGAAGTGACCGCCTGCGTGTCCCTGATGATTCCGGATGCCCTTATTTCCGAGCGCATTGCCCATCGGGCCCAGATTGAAGGCCGGGCCGATGACGCCAAACCGGAAGTGGTTCAGAACCGCATCAACACCTATCACGCCAAGACGGAACCGCTCATCGACTTCTACAAGGAAGCCGGAAAGTACCGTGAGATCGACGGCGTAGGCACCATCCCGGAGGTTCAGGAAAGAATCTTCGGCCGGATGGACGAAGATTAGGAGGAAGCCGACACCAAAACAGTACTTTCCGTGTCCAGACGGTTCAAAAACTACCGTTCGGACACGGAAAGTGCGTTTTTCGTGCCCGGGCGAAGCCGGGGGCAGGGAATTTACCGCTTTCCTACTTTCAGGCGTTTGCCGATGGAGAGAAAATCGCTGGACATGTTGTTCCAGCTCTTGAGCTGCTTAACTGTAGTATGATACTTCCGGGCTATCTTGCCCAGGTTGTCGCCGGATTTCACCGTATAATACACCCAGGCGCCGCTGCCGGAAGAGGAAGAGGCTGTGGGACGACGGGAACTGCCGGAAGCCGGACGTCCGTCGGCCACTTTCTCGGCGAAAAGGATATCGGCCTTGTACTGGGCGATGGTATCCTGCTGGTCCAGGAAGGAGGCCGTGTAGTCAAAGGGAAGGCGGAGCACCACGTCTTCCGTGGCACCCGGGAGAATGTCCTTGTGGTACTGCGGATTCAGGTCCCGGACATCGTCCAGCGGTATGCCAAGCACCTCGCTGATCTGGCGCATGTGCAGGTTTTTGTGCACGTGGAAGGTGTCCACATACACGGGGAGGGCCACCGGATCGGCCTGGAGGCCGTATTCCTTGGCGTAGGTGAAGGCGTACATGGCGCCCACCATGGCCGGCACATAGCCGCGGGTTTCACGGGGCAGGTAGTTGTAGATGGACCAGAAGTCCCGCTTTCCGCCGGCCCGCTTGATGGCCTTGTTCACATTGCCGGAGCCGCAGTTGTAGGAGGAAATGGCCAGCGACCAGTCCCCGAAGATGCGGTAGGCGTCTTGAAGGTAATGCGCGGCGGCATCGGCCGACAGGAACGGATCCATGCGCTCGTCCACGAAGGAATCTATCTTAAGGCCGTAGTTGATGGCCGTGCGGTACATGAACTGCCAGGTGCCCTTGGCGCCTGCACGGGATTCCGCACGGGGATTCAGGGCGCTCTCGATAATGGCCATATACTTGAGTTCCAGCGGTATATCGTATTTCCGGAAAGTTTCCTCGAAGATGGGGAAGTAATAGGCCGACAGGCCCATCATCTCGGCCATCTTCTTTGGCATTTTCTCCGAATACAGCACCATGTAGTTCTTCACCGTCTCGTTGTAGGGGAGGGAGATGAAGGCATTCATTTTCTCCAGACGGCTCATCAGCACGGAATCCGGCACGTCGGTGGTGAACACCACGGAATCCATATCGTAGGTCTCTTCGGAAGTATTGTTCCTCTGCCGGTACATGTACCAGCGGCTTAGCAGACTGTCCGTGGAAGCATCGGCCACATCGTATTCTTCCATTCCAAAGGAGGCCTTGTTCTCGTTCTCGCCGGAAAGCATCTCTTCAATCTCTTCCCGCTCCTCGGCCTCCATTTTAAAAGCCAGCACTTCGGCTTCCAGTTGCTCTATCCGCTGACGCATCTCTTCATTCTCCTTTTCCAGCTGTTTCTTGGTCTTGCGACCGTCCGGAGCAGCGATGAGAATTCCAGCCGTTAAAGCGGATACAAGTAAGGTAAGTATAAGTTTTTTAATCATTTACAAAGTTAAAATCTAAGGCCGATGGTCATCCCTACCGCCGGCTGGGAGGCATATTGTACAGATTGCATGGATGGTTCCATATGAAGGGACAAGTCGTCCGAAACCTCAAAGTCCGTCATGTAGGCGAACACATTGGCGTCGATGACCTGGATAAGGTAGAACAAGGCCGTGGCCAGGATGGAGTAATCCCGGTAACGGCGGTAGATGTCGCGGTAGTGCTTGGCGGCTTCACCGGTCTGGGGTGGCCGCTCTACGCCTTCTTCGGTAGTTGTGGCCATGTTGTGCGTCCACTTCCAGCGCTGATACTGCACGTTGTTGTCGTGCCAGAAATATGCGCCGCCGGCAATGAGACCCCAGTACAGCGGCACTTTCCAGGCTTCTCCATTGTAAATCTGGCCCAGGCCGGGCAGAAGGATGGAATAGACAGTGGCTTTGGCCGGACTGGGATGACGGTTGTCGTCCTTATAAGAGATTACCCCGTCCATCAGGGAACCCCACCAGCTGAGAGCCGCTCCGGCAAAAGCAATGTCCCTGTAGGTCTGAAACCTGGTCTCTCCGGTGGTCTGGTACTGCTGGTTGAAATGGATGCCCAGGCCCACGCCGGCACCCATGCCGCCATACACGATGGGAAGCTTCCAATACTGCTTGTTGTAAATCTGATAGCCTCCCACCATTACGGCAGAGCCGATGGTGAGATTCTTGATGGAAGCCTTCCGCTTGTGGGTAATACCGCCGAAGTACTCCTTGAAACTGAAGAGTTTGGAACTGTCGGAATCGGCCGTTAGGGTGTCTGCGTAGTTTTGTGAAAAAGCATCCCGCTTGAACATGTCGTCCCGGTACTGGGCCCGGAGCGGCAATGCAAGCAAAGCCGTAGCAAAAAGCGCTATGAGGGGACGGAAGTTCATCTTTCTCCAAAGGCACTGAGATACTTCTGTATCTGTTCGTCGGAATCAAACTTGATGGTGAGGGTGCCTTTGCCTCCGGCCGAACGCTTGAGGGAAATGTTGTCTCCGAAATAGCGTCCTACGTTCTCAAGAAGCCGATAATACATCTCCGGAAGTTCTTCCTCTTCAGACGGTTCTGACTTGCGGGGCTGTTTTTTCGCGAGGTTCTTCACCTTCTCTTCCAACTGGCGGACGGAAAGGCCGCCGCGGACGATGGCGTCGCACAGCATCTCCTGTGTGGCCGGGTCTTCCAGGCCCAGGAGCACTTTGGCGTGCCCCACACTCACCAGGCCCACCTTCAAGTCGTGCTGCACCTTGGCAGGGAGTTTTAACAGACGGAGCTGGTTGGCCACTGAGGCGCGTTTTTTGCCCACCCGGTCGGCCATCTGCTCCTGAGTGAGGCGGCATTCCTCCATCAGGCGCTGGTAACTCATGGCTACCTCGATGGGATCCAGGTTCTCCCGCTGGATGTTCTCCACGATAGCCATCTCCAGCATACCCTGTTCGGAGGCGTCCCGGATGTAGGCCGGAATCATTTCCATGCCGGCCAGGATGGAGGCCCTGTATCGGCGTTCACCGCTGATAATCTGATACTTCCCGTCTCCTTTCCGACGAACCGTGATGGGCTGGATGAGGCCGAAGGTGCGGATGGATTCCGCCAGTTCCTGGAGTGCTTCGTTGTCGAAGTTCATCCGGGGCTGATAGGGGTTGGGCTCTATCATATCCACGGGTATGCGCAGCACGTCCGACGTGTTCTGCGGCGTCCCTTCCATGGAAACCACCTCTTTGTTAATGTAACCTACGGGTTTGCGCAGTTGCGACAAGTCTTCACCTCCCAGGAGGGCTCCCAGCCCTTTCCCCAGGCCATATTGCGTCTTAGCCATTGCTCTGTTGTTCGTTTTTGTCAAGGACTTCCTTGGCCAGGTTAAGATAATTGGACGTTCCGTTATTCATTACGTCATACAGGATAATGGGCTTTCCGTACGACGGAGCTTCGCTTAGACGGATGCTGCGCTGGATGATGGTGTTGAAAACCATATCCTTGAAATGCTCCCTTAGTTGCATCACCACCTGGCTGTGCACCTTGGTGCGGCCGTCGAACATCGTGACCACAAAGCCCTCGATGGTAAGGGTGGGGTTGATACCGCTCTGCACCAAGCGGATGGTCTGGATAAGCTTGGCAAGGCCTTCCAGTGCAAAGAATTCCGGCTGGACGGGAATCATAACTGAATCGGCCGCAGTAAGGCAATTTACGGTGATGAGGCCCAGGGAAGGGGAACAGTCGATGATAATGTAATCGTAATTGTCCCGGATGGGCGCCAGGGCCTTTTTGAGCACGCTTTCACGGTCCGGCCAGTCCAGCATCTCAATCTCCGCACCCACCAGATTGATGTGGGAGGGAATCATATGGAGTTTGGGCAGTTCCGTCTGAATGAGCGCATCCGAGGCCGATATCTTGCCGATAAGAATCTCGTACAAGGTGCGTTTCTCGCCATTCTCCGGGTCGAAATTAAGGCCGGAGGTGGTATTGGCCTGCGGGTCTGCATCTATGATAAGGACGTTTTTTTCCAGAACGGCCAGCGAGGCCGCCAGGTTGATGGCAGTGGTGGTTTTGCCCACACCGCCTTTCTGGTTGACTATAGCAATGATTTTGCCCATAATTTTCTTTTTAACCTACAAATATAAGCAAAATAATTAAAAGTTCCACGAATAGTTCCACGGCTTTTAAACCGGGTCGACGTCGATAATGATATGTCCAAGGTAGCGGCGCTCTTTTTCGAAGGCGGCGATGGTGGCAGTGAGGGTTTGTTTCCGGGCTGTGAGAGCCTTGTCGCGGGGGAGCATGATACGGATGCTTAGCTGATATGGCAGAATGCTGATACCCGGCAGGGCCTGCTGGAGCGAGACGGTTAATTCCCGGACCATATAATCGGCCCGTTTCTGATTATTGTCCTTGAGAATCACGTGGATAAGACGCGTGTAGGGAGGATAGCCGAACTGGCGGCGTTCTTCCAGCAACTGAGGACTGCACTCCCGGGTAAACTGGCCGAAGACAGGATGGGCGGCCTCCCAGGTTTGAATCACAAAAGCCCCACCGGCTTTACAGCGTTCCCGTAATTGGCTGAGTACCTGGATAGCCCGCTCATCGCAGCGGAAGTCTTCCCTGGCCAGCAAACCATCAGCCTGCAGGACGGCTGTAAGGCCGAAAGCGCTGGCCGGCTGTCCCTTGGCGCCGGCGGGTGTGGCGGTGATAATTCCTTTGAGCCCGGGGCCGAAAACGGGTTTCATTTCCTGCTCGATTTCCGGGATGGCCTGCTTGGAACGACAGATTACCAGCACCTTTTCCCCGCGGTCCAATGTGCGGTGCATCCGTTCAAGCAGCTTTAACGAAAAACTGCCCACCAGTCCTTTCTTCCGGGCCTCCGCCGCGGTGTTGATCAGCTGGATTTCCGGCTTTTCGCCATCGTTCAAGTATTCCTTTAATTCAACTTTAGCAAATAATCCTGTATCAGCATTATATAAAGATTCCAAAGAAGGCGTTGTGCTGCCTAAAAGCACATGAGCATGATGGATGCCGGCCAGTAAGATGGCGCTTTCCCGGGCCTGATAGCGGGGAGCCGGGGAATCCTGTTTGTAGGATATATCTTGCTCCTCGTCCAGTATTATCAATCTCAGATTCCGCTGGGGAAGGAACAAGGCCGATCGGGTTCCCAGGATCAGTTCCGCTTTTCCTTCCCTGGCCGCATCGGCCACGACCCGTCGCTGGGCTATGGAACGGGCGCTGTTATAGATTTTTACCGCCGGGAAATACCGGCGGATTTCCTCTTCCAACTGCTTGGAAAGGGCGATTTCCGGCACAAGGTACAAAACGCTTTTCCCCTGTGCCAGGGTTTCACTGGCCAGTTGCAGGTAGATTTCGCTTCTCCCACGGCCTTGCAGCAGTACGGTTTTCCCGGCTTGGAAAGCTTTCAAAACGGCCTGTACCGCTGCTCCCTGTTCCGGACTTAAAACCGGGCTTTCTGGCTCTGTAAAAGCCTTTTCTCCCTGCAACAAGGTCTCCAACCGGCTTATTTCTCCAGCATAGCGCTCCCTGGTTTCTTCCTTGCGGGCCTTGGAGAGTTTCTCCCGGAGCAGGGCCAGGCGCTTCTGCACCCGCTCATCGGACCGGACTTTGACGGCTTCGCTTTCCTGCTTGAGAACGGGGTAGGCGGCTTTGTACACCTCTCCTACCGTGCAGAGATAGTAGTTTGCGATAGCTTTCCAAAATGCGATTTCCTGAGGCAGGATGGGAGGCAGGTCGCTGGGATAGGCTGCCTGGATGCGTTCGGTGGCCGTTTCCGGAACCACCCCCACCGCGCTGACCACGCCCACGTATTCTTTGTGGGCGAAGAGTACATTAACCCGCTGCCCCAAAAAGGCACCTTCCAGGGCATAATAGGGCTCCCACTCCAGTCGGAGCGGTACTATCACTTGTATGAAAGGACCGGACGCCATACCATGCAAAGTAACAACTTTTTGTGCGGATTCGGAAATATCTGAGGGCCGATTTATTTGATTTTTGGGCTAAATGCCGTATCTTCGCAAGTGTATTGAAACCTAATCAACAGTCGTATGTCCGTAGAGATCAAGGAAGTGACCACGCGTCACCAGCTTAGAACCTTTGTCAACTTCCCGGAGAAGCTTTATAAAGACAATCCTTATTATGTTCCGCCGCTGGTCTTCGATCAGATGGATACCCTGGACCAGAAGAAGGGCGCTGCGCAGGAATTCTGCGATTCCAAGCTGTACCTGGCCTACAAGGACGGGGAACTCGCGGGACGGGTAGCTGCCATAGTTAACTATAAGGCCAATGAGCAGTGGAATCACAAGGAAGTCCGCTTTGGATGGATTGATTTCATTGACGATAGGGAAGTATCTCAGGCTCTGATGGATAAGGTGGAAGAGTTTGGCCGGACCCACGGGATGGAATCCATTGTGGGGCCGCTGGGTTTCACGGATTTCGACCCGGAAGGAATGCTCATTGATGGCTATGACGTCCTTAGCACGATGGCGCTCATTTACAACTTTCCTTATTACAATGACCACATGGCCGCGATGGGCTTTGAGAAGGATGCCGACTGGATAGAGTATAAGGTTACCATCCCCCAGGAGTGCCCGGAGCGTTGGGAGCGCATGTTCAAGATCATTTCCCAGCGGGCCAATGTGCACTTGAGGCCGCTCACGCGGAAGATTATCCGGAAGGAAGATTATGGCCATAAGGTTTTCAAGTGCATCAACGACTGTTACAAGGACCTTTATAATTTCACCGTGCTGCCGGATCACATGGCCGAAAAGTACCTGGGCTTTTACCTCAGCATCCTGGACCTTAGTTACCTGTCGATGGTTGAGAATGAGAAAGGGGATCTGGTGGCTTTCGGCATCACCATGCCTTCCATTGCACATGCCCTGCAGAAGAGCCGGGGAAAACTTTTCCCCTTCGGCTGGTGGTATCTGGCAAAGTCCCTTTTCATCAAGCACGAAGAAGGGGCCGAGATGCTGCTTGTGGGCGTGCATCCGGACTACCAGAACTCCGGCATCAACGCCCTGCTGTTCATGGATATGTTCACCAAATACCACAAGAAGGGCGTGGTTTGGGCCGAATCCAATGCCATCTTGGAGACGAACCTGAAGAATCAGGGGCAGTTCCGGGATTTCAATCCGGAGTGCAAAAAACGCCGCAGATCTTATATTAAAAAGCTGGTTTAAAGCAGATATAACAATAAAGTTAAAGCCGGTAACATATTTGTTATCGGCTTTGACTTTAGTAGATTCTCAATTACCTAGCGTGCGGGAGGCATAGGCGGGCGGGGGCCACCCGGAGGCGGGGGAACGGGACGGCGCCAAGGCTCGGCCGCCTTGTCGCACAGGCTCATGAAGTGGGCACGTAGTTCCGACCAATTGTAGTAGGGACCGCTCACGGGAGTAATGCCGGGCAGTTTGACCTCTTTCTCGTTATAGAGGACCTTCACCAGGACTTCGTCCTTCTTGTTGCGGTAGAAAATCATCTGGCAGTTAGTAGCCATAGGTACCTGCCAGAAGGCATACCAGCCATTCAGGTGGGCTTCCTTGTAGGGGAACTTGCGGCCCTGAAGGTCGTCCACGCCCAGGAGGGCAAATAGCGGAAGAATGGAGGTGTCGTGACCGAAGCGGAGGTCCGCCGCACGGTGGCTTTCGGGTTTCAGGGCGGCATCGGCCTTTTCAACAAAGTCCATGAGCAGGGGACGGATGGCGTAGCGGATTACCTCGCCGTTTTCCACGGAACCGGCCCACATGCGGTAGATGGAGTCGTTGCCGCTGCCCCAGAAGTAAACCAGTTCTTCCGGCGTGAAGTCTTCCTCCAGAATATGGATGTCACTGAGATCATCCACAAGCTGGACCAGGCTGCCGGCGGTAAAGATAGCTTTTACGAAGGATTCCGGGTTGCCCAGTTCCTTGAGGGCTGCGTCATAATCTGTAAAGAGCGGGCGCAGGAAGCGGGAGAAATCGTAACCGGGTTCACCAGTGGCAGGTTTCCAGGCCTGAGGTCCCTGCTGTTGCTGCATCCGTCTGTAGGCATTCATGTCGAAGGCCGGCCGCTCACGCGGTGCCTCACCGGGCCTGGGAACGTTAAGGCTGGGGTTGATATAGCTCATGAAACGCTCCGCGCTGGTGAAAGTGAATTCCTGCTTGGGATACAACTCCTTGAGCTTGTAGGAGAAGTTACACATGCTCACGATGCAGCGGAAATTGGTGCTGGAGAAGCTGTTGACTTCCTGCCGGTTCTTGTTCTTGAATACATCCTTGAACCGGGTGGCCATACGGGAGGCCAGTTGCTGATGCTCACGGGCGCCGCGGGGAGTAAGGGAACCTTCCATGCCTTTGTGGGCCTCTACCACGCGGTTAACCTGGGCGTAAATCTCTTTTGCCTTAGGGGTCAGGAGTCCCAGGGAATCCAGATGATAAAAGCCTTCCAGGGCGGCACGGGCAAAGGTGGAGTTCTGCTCATAACGGGAGCCGTGGCGGCCGTAATGGGAAATGTAAAACGGTTTGAAGCCCTTGGGGGCAGGGGTGTCCTGGATGGGGAAGAACTCGTAATAGTGCATGTTGTTGGCGGCGCGGTACGGATTCTCTTTCATGAGCTGTACGGCGTCTTCCTGGGCACTGAGTCCGAAACATAAGGACACTAGTAACAGGGAAGCAAGAAAACGTTTAAACATAAGTTTTAGTGTTGAATTCGGTTTTTTTTCGCTTGAGTTTCTGCAAACTTACATAAAAATTTTCATAATTCCGCTATCTTTGCGTAAGTATTTTAGTTAAAAGTGAGAGTTCTTATCGCGCCGGATTCTTATAAGGGCTGCCTTCCTGCCAGGGAGGTTGCAATCCGGTTGGCATCGGCCCTTTTGGAGAAGCACCCCGGATGGGAGGTGGTTACTCAGCCTTTGTCGGACGGGGGAGAGGGGATGCTGGATACGGTACTGCCGGCGCTGGGAGGAAAACTGTGCGAGGCTTTGGTGCAGGATCCGCTTGGGCGCCCGGTGAAGGCTCGCTTCGGCCTTTCCGGAACTACTGCTGCAATAGAGGCGGCAGAAGCCTGCGGGTATCGGCTGCTATCCCCGGATGAACGGAATCCTTTGAAAGCCAGCACTTTCGGCCTGGGTGAATTGCTGCAGGAGGCCCGCAAGGCAGGAGCTTGTGAATTCCTTGTCGGCTTGGGCGGAACTGTCACTTGCGACGGGGGAGCGGGGATGATGCAAGTGCCGGGCATTCGCGAAGCCTTGCAGGGCTGTCGCTTTGAACTGCTTTGCGACGTGGAGAACCCTTTCATCGGCCCATCGGGTGCCGCCCGGGTATTTGCGCCCCAGAAAGGGGCTTCCCAGGCCGATGTGGAAGTGTTGGAGGGCAGGCTGCAGGTACTCTCATCGGCTATGCTTGAGGCTACCGGCGTGGATGTAAGTTTTATGCCTGGAGCGGGTGCGGCAGGTGGCCTGGGAGGCGCTTTCATGGCTTATTTCGGTGCAAGAAAGAGCTCCGGTATCGAGCGTATTATGGAATTGGTGCACTTCGATTCCATGCTTGAAGGAGCCGGCTGGATAGTGACGGGAGAGGGGAGATCCGACCGCCAGACGCTGATGGGAAAAGTACCTTTTGGCGTTCTCCGGCATTCCCGGGGCATTTCTGTAGCCCTGGTCTCCGGGCGGATTGAAGCGGCCGATGTGCTGCTGGAAGCCGGTTTCTCCCGCCTCTATGAGGTATCGCCCCGGTCCCTCTCGCTGGAAGAAGCGGTCAATCCTTCCGTGGCTGCAAGCAATCTGAAGAGGTTCGATTTAGGAAGCGAGGACGCCTTTTCTGGAAAGGACCAGGGCCAATAGCATGGCCAAAACAGCCACAGGAAGCAGCAGATACTGCCGATAGTTTTGCAGGAATAGCCGTACGCTTTGCCAGACACCTTCTCCGACAGACTGCGGATCTACGGGGTAGAGGAAAGCGATCGCGGTGGCCACGACACCCACAACCAGCCCTGCCACCAGGGCGATGATAAGCGCCACACGGCCTCGCTTGTGCTGACGGTCCACCTCGGCCTTAATCCCTTCCACGGCTTCCATCCGGCGCCGTGCCTCCAGGATAAAAGTGGGATTATTCTTTACGGCAGGCTTGTTCTCCCGCAAAAAGTCTTCTATCTCTTTCATAACTGAATGTGCTGTTTGAGGTGGTTCCTGCCCATGGATAACTGATACTTCACAGTGCCCTGGGGCATTTCCAGGATGGCCGATATCTCTTTGATGTTCTTATCTTCGAAATAAAACAAGGCGATGGCGGCCTTCTCCTTTTCCGGGAGTTTATCCAAGGCCTGATAGAGTTGTTGATAGCGGAAAGCCTTGTCGGAGGCGTCTCCCGAGGCAATGGACAGGGCCGCATCCACGGGGACTTCCTCCCGTTTGGGCTTCCGGCAATGATCTATATAACAATTGTACGCTATGCGGAAAAGCCAGGTGCTGAATTTGGACAGGCCGAGGAAGGAACCGGAAGCCACGTACGCACGCACAAGAGCGTCCTGGGCGATGTCATCGGCCAGGGCTCCGTCGCCGCTGCACAGCGCAAGCAGGAACCGCCTCAGGGGCTCCTGCTGCTCGCGCACTTCCCGGATGAACCGCTCCTCGGTCATTGGCTATTGCTCCTTTCTTGGCTCGCTCAGGGATTTCTCTTCGGCCTCTATCTCCTTGGCCAGCAATTTCTTACCCACATAGTAAGAGACAAACAGGCCGATACCTACGGCTAGGAGTACGCCACCGGCGGGCAGCCACCATTTGTTCAGGAAGGTGTTGAGTCCGAACTGGGGATTGATGGCACGGATGATACCCAGGGTGAGGAAGCCGATGCCCATGAGGCCGGTGATGCACGCACCGTTCAGCTTCTCCAGAAGATCCTGCTTGATGGATTTGGGTCCTTTCTTTTTGACCGGTTCAAACTGTTTCATGTCCACAGGCACTCCCGCATCGATGGCTTTGAGCATGATTTCTGCCTTCCGGTTGATTTCCTGCTGCTTGGTGCGGGCAACCAGCCAGACAATCATGATGGGCAGTACAACACATACAAAAACGGGGACTCCGAAGTTTACCAAAATGTCATTCCACATAGCTGTATCAATTAATAACGTTCAACTTTTCCGCTTCCGGGGGCGGTTTCATCTGTTAGACGGAAGCATCGGCCGAAAGGTTGGGAAAAATTAAACTTTTTTCAATTTACGGGCTTTACCAGCCTGACTTCGTAGATTTCGCCAATCTGTTTGCGGGGTTTGGCCACAAATTTCACCCGTACCTCGGTCTTGTCTTTCAACAAATCGGCCGGGACGGGGTAAGTCTCGTATTTGAACTCCGAAATGCGATATTTACCCGTATTGTTCACTTCTTTCACCAGTACGTCGTCCACAAAGATGTCGAACTCGTGCGTCTTCCATTCTCCCACGCCCCAGTACTTGAGCTGCAGGCTCAGGTTGATGTTTCCGCCCGTCTGCATCAGGTAACTGAAATAGTGGCCGTTGCTGGCATCGCGATAGAATACGTCGTTGTTGTTTCCCACCTGGGAACGGTCGGTTTCCATCCGGTGGTCGGTCTCCGGCTGCTGCTCACCGGGCTGAACCTTGTCCACGGTACGGGCTTCCAGGGCCTGACGTTCCTGTTCGGCCCGTGCCAATCCGTCCAGATAGCTCTTGTAGCTGTCTTCCGAGAGAGCCAGCCAGTACATCATGTAACGGGCGTCATGAATCTCAAAAAACGGCTGGATTTCGTTGCGGATGGGGTTCTCCATCCTGGTAGATAGCGCGAAATGAAGCGGCCTGCCTGGTATGGGCTCCAGTTGGCCGGCGATATCCTCGATTTGATTGTTAATGAGGATGGGAGCCTGGTCGATCGGCAGTTTCTGACCGCTGGCATACTGTCCGAAGCGGCTGTCATCGGCCTTCAGATGGGCCAGATCCTCGGTTCCGGTCTTCATCCCCAGCAGGATGGGGCCGTGCATGAGCGCGATATATTGCGGTTCGTTGGGAAGGTACTTGATGCTGTTGTACATGGGGAAACAGATGTCCACTACGTCGCCTTTTTTCCACTTTCTTTCGATGCTCACGTAAGAGGAAGGACCGGTTACTATGTCAACGGGCTTTCCATTAACTTTTACGGAAAATGCACCGGGCTTCACCCAGGCGGGATAGCGCAATTGAAGTGCGAACTGTCCCTTGCCCTGGACAAGGGTGATGCGGCTGGTCTCGGCATAGGGAAAAGCCGTCTCCTGGCGCAGTACGATGCCTTTTTCTCTCCAGTTGAGTTCGGATGCCACGAAAAGATTCACAAAAAGGGCATCTCCCTTGTGGGTATAAATGAACTGTCCGTATTTTCCGTGATTCTCCATCCCCGTACCCACGCAGCACCACATAGCCTCGTTGGGGACCGAGTAATTGCGGTAATGGCGCGGGCGCGCGGGGGTGAAATAAACGTAACCGCCATGTTCGGGGTGCTGGGTGGAGAGGATGTGGTTGAAGGTGGCCAGTTCGTAATAATCGGCATAACGGGCCTCCGGATTGCGCCGATGCAGGTTCTCCGTGAGCTTAAGCATGTTGTTGGTATTGCAGCTCTCGGGGCCGTCAATGTCGTTGATGAAGTCCATGCAGGCCTCTTTGCTGGGGAAGTGCTCCCGCCGGCTGTTGCCGCCGAAGGCCAGGGAACGTTCTCCCGTCACTATGTCCCAGAAGAAGGCGGCGGCGTTGTGAAACATCTCGTCACCCGATAGCTCGGAGATGCGCTCGAACCCCACCGCTTTGGGCACCTGCGTATTGGCATGCAGGTTGTCCAGCATGTCCTGCCGCTGGGACATGGGTGTGAGCAGGAAACGGTGCGAAAAGCGCCGGGCTACATCCAGGTATTTCTTTTCTCCCGTGATGGCGTAGGCATCGGCAAGCACCTCGTTCATGCCGCCGTGCTCGTTGCCCATCATCCGTTCCATCTGCTCGTCGCTTAACCCGGCTGTGAGGTCGATAGTCCAGTCGCAGAAGCCCAGGAACAGCTTTTTTGCCTCTTCATTGCCGCAATAAACCCATGCGTCCCGAAGCCCGGCGAACATCTTGTGAAGGTTATAGAAAGGGGCCCATGCGCCGGAATAAACGCTGAAATCCCCATCCTTGAATTTGCTCCAGATACGCTCACTGTCGGGCATGCCGCCCACGTAGCCGCGTCCCCAGCCGGGATGGTTCTTCACGTTGGCAGCGGCACATTCCTCCAGTTCGCTAATCATGTACTCCATACGGCGCCGGCATTCTTCGTTGCCGGTGGCGGCATTCATGGCCATGGCCGTAAGGTAATGACCACCTACGTGACCGTCCAGTCCGTCCCAGTTGGGATATGCCTTGGCCTTGGGCTCCATCCCTGCTTCCTTGCGGTAAGGGGCCAGCAGGCGGTCGCAGTCGTACTGAAGGAGCGTCTTGATATTCAAGTCCCTGGCGTCCTTCAGCGGTCCGTTCAAAAGGATTACGTCCCCGATGGGAAACTCGTTACTATACAGTTTGTCCTGGGCTGTTCCCGTAATGCCGATGGCAATAAAAACAAAAAAGAAAAGGATACGGGTGCAAGTATTTCTCATATATAGGGCGGTTTGATTTGTCTTCTTGCAAATATAACCAAAAGTCAAGGAAAATGCTTATATTTGGGAACAAATCCAATGCACATGAAGAAATTAGCAATCATTGCTGCCACGCTGCTTGCGGTGGCCTGTAACCAGGGACTGGCTCCCGCCAGCGACCAGGAACGTTTGTGGTATGACGCACCCGCCGGAAGGTGGCTGGAAGCGCTGCCTCTGGGCAACGGCCAGATGGCTGCCATGGTTTTTGGAGGCACTTCCAACGAAACCATCCAGCTCAACGAATCCACTTTCTGGAGCGGCTCGCCGCATAACAATAACAGTGAAACTTCACTGCAGTACCTGGACCAGGCCCGCCAGCTAATCTTCTCTGGAAAGGAAGAAGAGGCGGAAGCACTTATAAACGAGCAGTTTATCCCCGGTCCTCATGGCATGCGTTTCTTGTCGCTTGGTAACTTGAGGCTGCATTTCCCGGATATGCCGGAAGAGGTGGAAGATTACTGCCGGGACCTGGACCTCACCCGTGCGGTGGCGGGCGTATCCTTTACCGCCAACGGAGTCCGCTATACCCGGAGCGCCTTCGCGTCCTTGAAAGACCGCGTTGTGGTAATTCGGATGGATGCCGATAAAAAGGGTGCACTCTCGTTCACGCTTACGCAGGATTGCAAATTCCCTTTTGAGGTCTCTACGGAAGGGGACTGTCTGGTAACGCGCATCCAAGGCGTTGAGCAGGAAGGCATTCCGGGCGGGCTCACGGCGGAATGCCGCACGAAGGTGCTATGCGACGGCAGCGTGAGCGCTTCGGACAAAGAACTTAGCATTTCCGGTGCTACGCATGTGACGCTGCTGGTGAACGCCGCTACCAATTTTGTGAACTATCACGATATTTCCGGGGATGAATCGGCCGCTGCGAAAAGCGGCTTGGAAAAGGCGGCCGCCATCTCTTACAAGAAACTGCTGGACAGGCACCTGGCCGCCTACACACCTCAGTATAATCGCTGTTCCATCAAGTTGCATTCCGGCGAGAATGCCTCCCTGCCCACCAACAAGCGCAAGGAAGCCTTCCAGGACAGCGACGACATGGGTATGGTGTCCCTGATTTTCAATTACGGCCGCTATCTCCTTATCAGTTCTTCCCAGCCGGGCGGGCAGCCTGCCAACCTGCAGGGTATCTGGAACGACGAATTCATGGCTCCATGGGACAGCAAATACACCATCAACATCAACGCCCAGATGAACTATTGGCCGGCCGAGGTCTGCGGCTTGCAGGAGAGCCTGGAGCCTTTCTTCGGCCTAATCAAGGATCTCTCTGAGACAGGGGCCGTAACGGCGCGGCAAATGTATGACTGTAACGGCTGGATGGCGCATCACAATACGGATATCTGGCGCGTTGCGGGCCCCGTGGACGGTGCTTTCTGGGGCATGTACCCCAATGGCGGCGCCTGGCTGGCCACCCATCTGTGGCAGCATTATCTCTATACGCTGGACAAGGATTTCCTGCGGGAATGGTACCCTGTGATTAAGGGAACGGCCGATTTCTACCTGGATTATATGCAGGTGGATCCGCGCAACGGCTATCTGGTGGTAGTGCCTTCTGTGAGCCCGGAACACGGGCCGATGGGGAAGAAATCCCCGCTTACGGCCGGCTGCACCATGGATACGCAAATTGTACGTGACGCTCTTTCCAGCACCCTGCAGGCTTCCGAAATCCTGGGCCTGGACGAAGGGGAGTACCGGATTATCCTTATTGACGCCCTGTCCAAACTTCCGCCGATGAAGGTGGGACAGTATGGCCAGCTGCAGGAGTGGATTGAGGACGGGGACGACCCGAACGACCAGCATCGGCATATCTCCCACCTCTACGGTCTTTATCCTTCCGACCAGATTACTCCCACGCGTACACCGGAACTGTTTGAGGCCGCCCGTACCACGCTTCAGCAGCGTGGCGACATGGCCACCGGCTGGAGCCTGGGCTGGAAAACGAATTTCTGGGCCCGGATGCAGGACGGTGACCATGCCTTCCTGATTATCAAGAATCTCTTCAAGCGGAACACCTACCCGAACCTTTTCGACGCCCATCCGCCATTCCAGATTGACGGCAACTTCGGTGTGACGGCCGGCATAGCGGAAATGCTGCTGCAGAGCCATGAGGACGCGATTGTGCTGCTGCCGGCCCTGCCTTCGGCCTGGAAGGAAGGGTCTGTACGTGGTCTACGTGCCCGCGGCGGTTATGTGGTGGATTTCGACTGGGCCGACGGTAAAATAACATCCTACTCGGTCCGTACCTTAGACGGTACCAAGGCCGATGTCCCTGTGCGTTCTCCGTTGCTATAATAGCTGGTTATCTTCGTCGTCATCGGCCTCTAGAAGTTTGTCGAACTGGTCCATCGCCTTGGTCTTATCGGCCGAGGCGATGTCGATATAGGGCTTCATGGACTGGTAGTCGCTGTGCCCGGTCCACTGCATCACCATTACAGGCGGTATGCCGATGGAAAGGGCGTAGCAAATGAAGGTTTTGCGTGCAGCGTGGGTGCCCACGAGTTTCCATTTCGGGAAGACTTCTTCAATTCGGTTTCCGTTCACGTACTTGCTTTTGCGGATGGGATCGTTGATGCCACATAACTCGCACAGGTCTTTGAGGGCGGCATTCATCTGCTGGTTGGTGATAACGGGCAAGGCTTTGTCGTCCTTGAACTTACATTCTTTGTATTTGTCCAGGATGGCACGGGAATAGCTGTTCAGGTTGATGGGAATGCTGTCGTGCGTCTTCTGCGTGACCACGTGAATGAACTGCTCGTCGATATCGCTCCGGCGCAGCTTGTACATGTCCGAGAAGCGGAGGGAGGTGAATGCGCAGAAACAGAAAAGGTCACGGGCCCTTTCGATGCCTCCGGCTTCCTGGACCACCTTGCAGTAGGAGAGTCCGTACTCATCGGACAGTTTCACCTTCGTGCCGTTGGCGGGTACGTTGTAATGATAGACCCGCATCAATTCCTCGCGGGTAAGGAATATGACCGGTTTCTGGATGAGCTTGAATTTAGGCCGATAGCGTTTGATGTCGTCCTGTGTGGTATACTTGTTCCTTAACGCCCAGTTCATGAGCCAGACCAGATTCTTGTACTGCTTCTTCACGCTGATTTCCTGCAGATGGGCCGATTCCCGCAGATATTTGATAAAGGCGGCGATTCCATCGGCATCGAAATACTCCAGGTCATTTGCCTTTCCGAAGTGGCCGATGTGCTTTTGAAAAGTGTGCATGGCATGGAGGGTGGATAATTCCCATCCGGCAGTGCCGCTTTGCTCCCGGATAAACATGTTAATCCATTCATTCATTGGCAGGTTTAAGGTGGGACTCTCCCTTTTCAGTGCTTCCCGCACTTTCTGCCGGAGTTCTTTGGTCGAAGGCCGATTCTTGCATCTGAGGGCAAAGACGTCCAGGAAAGCCACCACCTCTTCGAGGTCTTTGTTAATCATCTCCGCCGGAACGTGCTTGCTGTTTTCGCTCCCCGGCAGTACCCAGATACCGTTGCAGTGATAAGCCCCCGGATTATCGCGTATGGCATCAATCCAGTGCTTAGGACTCACGCTGTGCCCGACGGATGTGGCATAACGTTTTCCCATAATATAGGCCGATACCCGGATGGGGCATTCTCCTGCCCTGTTCATTTGCGAGGTAAGATAAAATTGTACTGACATAGGCGTTTTTTCTGCAAATATCGGCCGGTTCGATTCCTCCCGACGAATGAATACAGGATGTATTCGTTTGCTTTTTTCAATCTTTGTTTTTTTGCTATGGAAAAAGCCAGGATTACCCTTGCCGTATGGCATTTTTATGAAGATCTTTTGGAAGAGGGGGCTGTGTATGAGTTCCCGTTGAGATACTTCAATTCACGGAAAATAATGGTCGATGCATCAAGTCATTCCGTGTTATTTCCCGGTGGCTTGTCGGTGAAGTTGACGGACTTGGAACGTACCATTTATTTCTTGTTTCTGCGGCATCCGGAAGGGATTCCTGTCGGCAGTTTATGGCAGCACTATTCAGAACTTCTGGAGATATACGGGGAGCAGTCCCATTCCTCCGATCCGGACTGGCGGGAGAGACGGATCGATGACTTGTGTGATACCGACATCCGCCTCTTTTCCTCTCATATCTCCCATATCCGGCGGAAACTGCACGCCGTCCTGGATCCTGTGGAAGCCGAACGTTTCAGCATCCGTCGGCATGGTGTTGTATATAGAATCAGTGCGCTGAAACGGTAGGGGAGAGCACCTGTCTTTTCTCGCAGATTTCCAAATCTTTGCAAAGTTTGCAAAGATTTGCCGAATTGTATGCGTGTCGCGAAATTTGTGAAAAAGTCTGTTATGGGAAAGAATAAAGAAAAAGTAGAAAGAATGACAACTCCGCTAATGGAGTGGGGGCTGGGCAGTGCAAATGATCACACAGCATATATCGGCAAGAAGTCAAGGGAATATCTTCTTGAAATCCAAGGAGTTTTAAGTGTCTTTGAGCCTACCGGAGATGATTCCCGCCACGGCCTTTGGCTGGAGGTTCCAAGGGGTAAGCCGTCGGACTGGTGCCCGTTCAAAGAGATGAAAGAATGCGGGGAGGTCACAACCAGGCGCGAATATCTTGCCCGGTGGAAAAGTGAGTTTCCAAGAATGTCCAATTGGTATCATGTGTCCATCAGTTCCTACAGGAACAGGCTATACCTTCTCGTTTCCGACAATGACTATACCTGGTGCGCTTTCAGGGATGAGAAGTCAGAGGAGGTGAATTGGGATCGGCATGAAGAGTTCTTGCGCACCCTTGCCGTTTTTGTCAGGGAGAAGGTCAGCGCTATCCTGCAGGATGTTGATGGTTATAACAATTATATAGAGGAGCATCTGCCGTACCGTCAGAGGGAAGGCCGTATTTCCCGAAAAGAGTTGAACAAGATAATCCCTTGGCAGAAGCGCCTTCCCAAGCATCTGAAAAAGGGAATCCGGGTCTTGAAGGAATGCCTGGAGAATGAAGCGGTCTATGGAAAATTGGAAGCCGGAGAGTCAGTATCAGAGTATCCGGCGTATTACCGGGAACCATTACCGGAGATGAGCATCAGGATATACGCGAAATACTTCCGCATCGCCCATGAAAAGTATCAGGAGCTCATGGACAAACGATGGTACAGGTCCCGCAAAGAGAAGGAACGGCGCAGAAAAGAACGGCAGAAGGATGCTTCGCTTGATGACCTTCAGTATTACAACCGCCACCAGCTGGGCCGGCACGGAGAAATTACGGAACAGACCAACCTGGACAGTGCTGAGGATTTCAAGGCAATGGCTTTTGACCATTATGGAGAACTCGGATTGTCCAGGATGGACGTCCATGCCGCGGATTATTATACGCCCGGCGGCTGGGTTATCACTTTCGGCATGAGTTATTCGGCCGATATCGACGACTGCGTGGACATTGCCGTCGCCCTGTACGATTCAGGCTGCCCGCTGATCATCCATCGGGCCGAAAAGATGCTGGCTGTGCTTGAAGAGACAGATAATGTACGCCTGTCGCCGCATACCTTCCACAACTATTTTAACCATCAGGAGGAGGGGAGTCTGTTCCCTTTGCCTTACGAGTGCTATCTGGATTCGCCGGACGGACTGACAAGAGCCGAATACGATGAAATCGTCTCCCTCGCCCATTGGTTTCCGGAAGCGAAAGTCTCTCTGGACAAGCCACTTCCGGAAGGAGATCCCATATATCGGTTAATCCCCGGCTATGTTAACGGTCCGATGACCCTTTGCGAAATCCTATATGTCCTTTCCGAGCACTTCGATGTGGGCCATACCATGTTTCATCGGGATGAGGGTATCTCGTGCTCCGTCTATACCCGCCGCGGTAAAAGGGAGTATGAAGTTAGGGAGGACGGAAAAATCTTCCCGACCGCCAACCAGGCCAGTCATTATGCGCTGAATGAATTGTTGAAGAAAATAGAAGGACACGAATCATGAGCATGTCAGTTGACTTTTATCTTGAAGTCCGTCACGAAGAAAAATGGTCTTTACTTCGCTGGAAGCAGCCTACAGAACTGGAAACATTTTTCAGGGTCAAAAGCAAAAACAGGTGGGAAACAAGGGCCGTTGTTTTCACTTGTGATTATCGCTTTATTAATGGCTTTCTGGATGAAATACTTAATGACCGTTATGAAACACCAAAAGATTTGACCCCTGAGCTGAATAGAATCCTTAGGAGAAGCAAGAATAGCTGTGGAACGGGATTTATCCCTGTCAAGCACGTTCGCGAGTATTTGAATAACAAACGTGAAGAAATGCTTGAAGGACTCATACAATCCCGTGATTACCAGATGGTTTATAAATTGAATATGATTTCGAACAAGATTTGCGGGACAAAGGACAATTCCCCCATAGATGTTTCAGAGGAGTATTATAAATCTTGCGGTATTCGGGAGATATATGAGTCGTATGAGGATCGGATTTGGGCTGTTGACGCTTTAGCTGCCGCCATCAAGCGTTTCACCAACGCTTTCTGGGTTCATGTTGAGGACACAGATATGAGAATAGTGTTTAAACTCAGGTAGGACAAGAATGCTAAATATATCATTATAACCAATGGGAACATCTTCTTTTCAGACATTCAAGGAAAACCCACTGCTGAATTCGGACCTACGGATAGTAAACAATTCAAACCGGGGAGAAATATTGCTGTTGGATGAGGAAAGCATACGAATCATGCTCCGGATTCAGGAGAGAATGCGGCTTCTTGCCCCATGTGACGATGACGATAGGCGCACCCTTTGGATAGAGAGCATCCCTGGTGGTGGAAAGCGCGGAGAAACAAAGATGTGGTGGAAAGTGATTGTCGGTTATTATGAAGACATTCATTATCTTGCTATTACCGACGGCAGATGGCGCGGCGCCACTTTTCTGAATAAAGATGACGGCAATTGTCTTGATTCGTATAAGTACGACATGAGGGAAATGTTGGGGAAACTTAACGCATATTTGTGGCAAATCGTTTCTGATGTCATGAAGAATCCGGTGCCATATAATGAATATGTAGAAAAGAATCTCCCACTGACACTCCGAACTGGAACCTTGTCACGAAAAACTTATCGTGGGTTTTTTCCGGATGACAAATGGAAAGGGCTTCCCTTTGATCCGGAACCGCTACTTCGGAAGAAGGCAGCCCAGTCAAAGACCGATACCATAGAGGCTATGACGCTCCGGGAATATATCCGCCTTTGGTCTATTGCTTATAGGGCGATTCATCCTGAATATGCGAACCAGGCCGATTTGGAAGTATTCAATAAGAACAGCAAGGGCCGCGACATCGGCAAGCATTATGGTTTGGATGATCCGGAAGAGTATATGCGTTGGGACAAAGAACAGGGAGCATATCACTGCCACGATGTGGTTTATGCGCGTGTAGTGCTGGTCCCGCAAAGGCAGAGAGAAGGAGGCTGGTATCTGGATTTTGGCGGAGACCTCGAAGGTTATACCGAAGATATTATCAAAGGAGCAAATGCTCTTGACCTGGCAGGAATATCTTTCATGCTGCGCTGCGCAAAGGAAATGCTGGAAGACTATCTGGGAGAAGATGATATAACTTTTTGCCCTTTTGGAGGTATGCGAAGTGAAATTGGTGGTGCTTCAAGGAGTTTTCCGGAAGGAAAAAGGGATGGCCTTCCAGCAAAAAGGATTAAGGAACTTGCCTCTCTTGTCAATTGGAAGCCGCTCAGAAAAGTTGTTTCCATGCGAACCCTTTTGGACTGACAATAAAGGAAAGAAGGCGCATTAATCGCAAAAATTTTACCAAAATACTTTGTTAATCGCAAAAAATTACCATTTTTGCAAAGCCATCGAGCTTAATCGCAATTATTATGGCTATTGATTTTTTAAAGGAGATTATCTTTGCTTCAGGCAATGCATCTGAATCCAAGATGATTGTTCTCAAAGAATCCAAGGGAACAATCCGTAAGATTGCTCCCAGGCTATATACATCCAATTTATTTGATTCTCCTGAGAGTATTGTCAGGCGGAATCTTATTCCTATTTTGGGTTGGCGCCTTCCCGGTTGTATCATTAGTCATAAAAGCGCCTCGATGCTAAGGCCAACGGAAAGTGGCAATCTATATGTCACTCATAAGTTTAACAGAAGGATTGATGAATTGCCGGGGGTAGTCCTGAATGTTATGAAAGGACCGAATCATCTTGACAGTGACATACGCCTTGGAGTTGCCGAGGTCTATGCGTCTTCCGAAGAGCGTTGGATGCTGGAAGTACTTCAGTCGTCCCGCCGGGGAAAAGACGGGGAGTCCAAGGGAATGAGCCGGAAAGATGTTGAATCACGTTTGGATGCCATGATACGGGCAGGCGGCGAAGAAAGGATTAACGCTTTCAGAGACAGGGCAAGAGCCATATCAGTATCGCTTGGCTTTAATAAGGAGTTCGATCTACTGAACAACTTGATATCCGCCCTCTTGAATACGCATGAATCGTCGATATTGTCCACCCTTGAGGGGGTAGCAAGAGCAAGCGGTAATCCTTTGGACCCAACGCGAATACCAATATTCGAAGCGCTTTATGATGAACTCAGCGTCCACTATTTCCCGGAAATAAGAGATGAAAACAAGTCCGAGGAAGCATTCAGAATGTTCTCTTTCTTTGAGAGTTATTTTTCTAATTATATTGAAGGGATAGAGTTTGAAATAGGCGAAGCAAAGCAAATTGTTGAAACCGGTATAACCATTCCAATGAGAATAGACGATTCCCATGATATTCTTGGGACTTTTAAGATTCTCTCTAACCGGCAGGAAATGCATCGCACACCAGAGACTGAAGACGAGTTTATGGCACTGCTCCGCCATCGGCATTCTGTGCTATTAGAGTGGCGAAAGGATTGTTATCCCGGGCTGTTCAAGACAAGGCGTAATCGTGCAGGTAATACAGAATTTGTTGCGCCCGAATTGGTAGAAGGTACATTAAAATATGGATTCCGTCTCTATCGGAATCTGCGTGAACCTTTTGCCAAGGCTATTTTTATGATGCTCCTGTGCAGTGAAGTTCATCCATTTACGGACGGGAACGGACGTGTTGCCAGAGTAATGATGAATGCCGAGTTGGTTCATGCAGGACAAATAAGGATTATTGTTCCTACTGTGTATCGCGAAGATTATTTACTGGCACTGCGCCGGCTTTCGCGTTCTAAAGACCCATTGCCGTATATTGCGGTTATGGAAAGGCTTCAGAAATTCAGTTCCAACCTTTGGGGTGAAGATTTCTATGAATTGGACCAATACCTACGGTCATGCAACGCTTATGAGAAACCTCAGGCGGCAAAGCTACGGTTCATAGACAGGATTGGGAGTAAAACGTTATCCTAATCGACCTTTGTGGTACTCACCACGATCCGTTACAAAGACAAGTTCATCCGCAGCGGATCCGGCGACCAGCAGGCCAATGATATGGAAATAGCCGCCATACTAGTTTTGCCACCCCAAAAGTGTCAATCATTCTTAGGGAAGGTCAAAGGGAAGTCAGAAGCAATAGAATTGCGGATAAAATTCCGCAACTTTTTCAGAAAATTGTGGGAACTTTCCCGCAATTTTCTTTGTGCAGATTATCTTTTCTGGTGCTCCGGGAACCATCCCTTGAGTACCCTCTTCTCTTGTTGATGCATTTCCAGGATCCCCCAGAAGCAGGAAAAGGCGAAACCGCCGAGTATGGTTGAGAGGGTCTGGTCAGGTACAACCAAAGATGCCGCTGCCACCAGGAGCCCCACCACCAGCCAGATCCACCAGCTCTTCTTTCCCAGATGGTACTCCATCTTGATGACGGCCGGATGGCAGATGCCGATGCAGGCTATAATAAATGTTGATAATCAACGACTTACTGTTTTTGTAATTCAAATATGGTTCAGAAAAAAAGTGTTTCTTTGGTAGTAAGCTGGACTAATTCTTCCGGTTTATCAGGCTTACCACGACCTTTACCATCGTGTCCATTTCGTCCGTATGGCTCTCGGCTATCATCAGCGTTAGGGCCACGAGGGAAGCGTCGGAGATGCGCTTTGATCCGTCGGGGCGGTAAAGGATTCCGTTGTTCTGCATGAACCAAAGGAAGAGCGTGGCTGCGATTCGTTTGTTGCCGTCCACGAAGGAGTGGTTCTTGACGACAAGATATAGCAACATTGCGGCCTTCTCCTCGATGCTGGGGTAGAGGTCTTTTCCTTCCCAGGTCTGGTATATCTGGCCGATGCTACTATGGAAGGAGGCATCTTTCTCTACACCAAACAGATTGCTTCCTCCGAACTTCTCCTTGAGGCTCTGGATGGCTTCAATCGCATTTTCGTATGTGGCGTGGAAACGTTCCGGGGCCGTCGTATCAGCTATTTTGAGACTCTGATAATCATAGGCGTCCAGCGTGTCAAGGGCGTAGGTGTAGTCGCGGATGACATCGAATAGATCTGTCGCCTGGTCGGAAGTAAGGAGCAGTTCTTTGCTGAAAACGTTCTCGAGCAGACCGAGTGCCTTTTTCAGGTCCTCGTATTTCTGTTCGGATATGGCATTGTGGTTGATTACATATCCCCGGCGCATATACTCCTTGAGGATAGAAGTTGACCAGATCCTGAATTTGGTTGCTCGATGGGAGTTGATTCTATAGCCGACGGAGATGATGGCATCCAGGTTATAGTATAGAACTTTGTCTTCAGATAGGCCTCTGGCACCACTCTGTGCGGTAGTCAAAATTTCTTTGACAACCGTAGAACGATCCAACTCGCCGCTCGCAAATATCTTACCCATGTGGTAAGAAACATTCTGCTTGGTACAGTCAAAAAGCGCCGCGATAGCTTTCTGGCTGGCCCAGATTGTTTCGTTCACTGGGTCAACCATCGCTTCCATCTTGACCAGCCCATCTTCGGACTTGTAGATTACTATGTCGTTTCTCTCTTCCATATTATCATTCTCTCAAACAGTCACAAAGTTAGCAAAAGAATCGATTCTATCTACTTTATAATATGTACAGATATTGTATTATTTGCGAACGAATAGAAGCATTTATGCTGGATTGTCCCCGTTTTGTTCGGTTATTTTCCGATGCAGATAATAGGGTAACTCCGTATCTTATTGTATATCAACGATATCGCACTCTAACCTTTTCGTCTTTGTCCCCGCAGTGTCCCCGAAATCTTTGAGGCTCCAGCGTTTGTGGGCGTACTACTGCCCACGGGGGACAAAATAGTGAAGGAATGTCCCCGCTTAAAGACTGCGGCGCCATTTGTTATAATCTCTGACTAATGCTGTGTTATGAAGTCAAATCAATCTGAAAGAAGTACGATTGGCTATTAAAAGTACGAGCAAAATATACTTTATCTAGTGTTTTTTGGAAGGTATAGTATAAAAAGGTTGCACTTTTTGTTGTAGGGATGATAATATTTGCTATCTTCGCATAAGAATTATTAGGATTAAGTATGAATACTGCGAAGATAATTGCCCGGAAAGCGGAAATGGCCGAACTCAAGAGATGCTATGAGTCTGACCGCTCTGAATTCGTCATAGTGTATGGCCGCCGTCGTGTGGGTAAAACATTTCTAGTGGATACTTTCTTTGATAAGAAGTATGATTTCACTTACGTAGGTGGGCATAAGTTGACTAAAGCGAAGCAGCTAAGAGGATTTGCCAAAGCGCTGAAGAAAGCGGCAGGGATGAAGATTCAGCCGAAGTTCTCTTCTTGGGAAGACGCGTTTGATGCACTTGAGGAGTATATCGAGTCATTACCCCAAGAAAAAAGGAAGGTTATTTTCATTGATGAAATGCCATGGATTGATACGCCGCAGTCTGAATTCGTGGAAGCGTTTGAATCGTTTTGGAACGGATGGGGCGCTAGGAGAACCGACATTATGCTGATTGCAAGTGGTTCGGCCTCGTCATGGATGATGGATAAACTGGTGGACAATCCAGGTGGATTGCACGCACGGATTACGAATAACATTTATATTCGCCCATTCACACTGAAGGAGACAGAGGAGTACCTATTAAGTAGGGGTATTCGTTGGAGCCATTACCAAATTCTACAATTGTATATGGTGATGGGGGGCATTCCATTCTATCTGAGTCTGCTTGATCCAGGACAAACGCTTATCGGTAATATAGACCGTTTGTTCTTCCGTAAAAATGCTGAACTCCGGACCGAGTTCGATGAACTATACAATGCTGTATTCAATAAAGCTGACAAGTATTTGGAAATTGTGAGTCAACTGAACGGGAATCACGACGGTATGACTTTCACCGAAATTCAAGAATCTACCAGCTTGGATGGTGAAAGGCTATCTACGGTGCTGAAGAATCTTGAACGATGTGATTTTGTAATCTCTTTTCAGCAATTCGGGAACAAATCTCGCGGGACATTGTACAGACTCGTAGATTTTTATACTCTATTCTATTACAAGTTCGTGGATGCCATAGACAGCAAGGATGAACAATGGTGGACACACAACTATAATTCACATAGCGTGGAATCGTGGCAGGGTTATTCATTTGAGCTGATTTGTTTCACGCATCTTGCCCAAATCCGCCAGTGTCTCGGCATTGCCGGTATCTCCACGTCGGCTTCATCCTGGCGTTATGTTCCGGCCAAAGATGAGGAAGGAAAGAAAGCGCAGATTGACCTTGTAATTGAACGAGGCGACCGAACTATCAACTTATGCGAGATGAAATTCAGCATAGGACCGTTCATAATCAAGAAGTCTTATGCAGATGAAGTCCGCAGAAGAGCGCTGCTTTTCAAAGAAAAGGAGAGAACATCTTTCGGGTTGAATAACACTTTTGTCACGACTTTTGGCGTTGCCGAAGGAGTGAATAAAGATGCTGTAGACTCAGAGGTCACGGCCGAAGATCTTTTCAGCTAGCATAGGATTTGTTTTGCGCAATGCCCAAATAAAGGAATACGATGGACAGTTCATACATCGATGACCTAGAACAGGAGATTCGTTATTTGCAGAATCTCTTGGAGATCAATGGTATTCCTTATGATTATCAGGCTTATAAGGACTCGCTGGTAGCGGCAGACGATAGTGAGATTGAGTTCCCGGAATTGACTCGAGAACATGCAATCGAGTTTTATGGGATGTTTCGGGGGAGGAAAGATGTTTTTGCGCAGCGGTCCGCAAAAAAGGGATACTTCACTCAGTGTGATAACTTCTGGAAGTATGGCATCTGCCCAAAAAGGAACGGAGAGAAAGTCAAATGCCGGGAGTGTAAAAACCAGAGTTATACAAAACTGACGATTTCAGCCATATTGGATCACCTGAAAGGGGAGAAGGAGGATTGTACGGATGTAATCGGACTGTATCCACTGTTTCCGGACGGAACATGCTGGTTCTTGGTGTTTGACTTCGATAATCATAGCGATGAGGACATCGAACTATCAAAAGATTGGCGTCATGAAGTGAATGCTCTTCGCGAAATATGTGAGGAGAATGGCATAGACGCTCTTGTGGAACGATCCCGCTCTGGTAAAGGGGCCCACTTATGGGTCTTTTTTAGCGAGGCTCTTTCTGCATCCAAGGCCAGACGATTCGGGGAGGCTTTAATTGTGAAAGGGGCCGAATCGGTGAGCATGAAAGACTTCTCCTTCTTCGATCGTATGCTGCCTATGCAGGATTTCTTGCCTGAGGGTAAGCTGGGGAATCTAATTGCGCTACCCTTGCAAGGGAACGCGATAAAAGCAGGTAATAGCGCGTTTGTCGATGATAATTGGAGGCCATATCGAGACCAATGGGGACGTTTGTTATCCACACAGAAACTCTCAGAGGTTCAAATTGATAAGTACTTGTCTGAGTGGGGGATGGGTGATGGAGCAATGAGCGTATTCCAAAGTGACTCCGATGAGCCGGAGGATGCTGGCACTCCGTTACTGTTTGGCCAAAGCCCCCGGCCTTCATTGGGCCATTTCTCACCAAGCGACGTGAACGGTGTTCTGCAGATTGTTCTGTCCGATGGGATCTATATTGACAAACGCAACTTGAAAGCACGGATTCAGAACGCCATCCGCAGAATTGCTGCGTTCTCTAATTCGCAGTTCTTCATGAACTTGAAGATGGGTTTCTCAAATCAGGATACGCCCAGGATTGTTTATGCAGGTTATGATGAAGGGAATTACATCGTTATCCCTCGGGGATGTCTGGATGATTTGAAAAGTCTTTTGGACGAGGCGGAGATATCGTATTCTGTAACAGATAAAAGGCAGACTGGCAGAAGTATTGATGTGGAGTTTAATGGAGAGTTGTATCCGGAGCAAG
>Ga0265298_10000145_pt1 | contig 106664 bp, 141 predicted proteins | sample AusTroGonzalo_MG_3_FD_193486 | JGI IMG/M metagenome (GOLD analysis project Ga0265298, IMG submission 193486) | Bovine rumen microbial communities from tropical cattle in Woodstock, Queensland, Australia - Gonzalo_01 | ecosystem: Host-associated > Mammals > Digestive system > Stomach > Rumen ...
TACATCCCGGAGTATGCCTGTTGAGAGACATTATCGTCGCATCCGTGAGCTTCTGCGTGTTGTAGTTGACGATAACGACGTTACGGTTCTTAGCTGCCTTGAACGGCGGCATACCGCTTATACGGCGGAAGATGTCCTCCTTCTCCTGTGTCCACTCGTTATACTTGAAGAATCGCCCGGTATAAAGGGAGCGGAACTGCTCAAGGTTACGGTGCGTGCCACCGCCACGCCTGCATTTGACGGAAGCCCATTCCTCAACGGTCTTGGTGATGTAATGCTTTAGGTAAGCCACCGAGAAGTCGGGTTTTTGGAAGGGTTTCTGCTCACATTCCTGAGCCGACGTGTTACAGCAACGCATGAACTTGGACGGTATATGAGGGTTGGAATGGAACGCCAGATCCCTGATGCCGCCACGGACGATGCTCTTGACATGCCAGTTCTCGGGTATGTCATCATACTGCACGCACAGGTTATCGGGTAAGGGCTCGGTGAAACGCTCCTGCAGGTCACGACCGTCATCACGCACCTGACCGTTGTCACCGTAGTTCTTCCAGTTGAAAAACACACAGTCGAACCCCGAGTAGTTATCCATGAGCTCATGTATGTCATCACAGACCTCCAGCTCCAGGAACTCGTCGAAGTCGAAGAACGCCATCCACCGGTATTCGTTACGGTGCTGCTCATAGACCTCTGCATAGGCGGGACACTGCGCCGCACTGCGGTTACGGTAATCCACTATCGTCACACGGTGCTCGTCGATATAAGGCTGCAACACATCCTCGAACCGCTCCTCGCCGTCCCTGTTGTTGTCACAGACGTATATCTTGTCGAATCCCAGAGAGAGGTAATGCTCCACGAACTCCACAGCATAGCGGTTCTCCATACGTCCGATGACACAAAGGGCGATACCGCCGCCGGTCGAAACCCGCAGCGGTGCCCTGTAACCTCTTCTCTTGCCTACATGCATATCAGTCACCCTCCTGTCTCAGATCCTCATAGAGATTAAACACGAGGCTTTCCGTCAGCTCGTCGATGCCGTCATAGAGGTCATCCTCCGCCATGACCTCACCTGTTTCCAGGGTGTACATGACGTTCTCTATGTCACTGGCGTCCACCTCCTTGACCGCAGACATGCGAATCCTGTTGTCACGCATGTAGAAGACCTCCTCGCCGACCTCGAAGACGGGATAGTTCTGTCCCTCGCCGAATTTCTCGCCGGTATAGCCGTTGAGCTCGATACGTATCTTCTTACAGCTGTAGAACAACTCCAGGTCAGATGACAGACCGTTGTCCTTCATCTCTACAGGTTCTGCCTTATGACCGTGCAGGAGTTCATTGCATAACTCCATCTGCTCGTAAGCCAGTTTCAGCTGCTCCCGTGCCTCAGCCTCCGTCAGACCACTGACGAACGACTCTATCTTTTGTCTTTTCTCTTCATCCATAACTCACTTCTTTGAAGGGTTATTTGCTTTTGACGGAGCCTTGGCCTTGGATGGTGCCTTGGCGACGTTCTTCTTGCTCTTACTCTCATTCACAGCGGCTTTCTCCTCCGCCGGTGCAGGTGCAGGTTCGGGCTCGGGTTCCGGCTCTGGCTCTGGTGCAGCCTCGCTCTCAGCAGGTGCAGCGTCAGCAGGTGCCTCCTCCTGGGTTTCCTCACCCTCCTTGGCTTCACCTGATGCCTGCTCACCCTCACCGTTCTGTTCGGGGGCTTGCTCACCTTCACCGGTGCCGGCATCAGTATCTTCCTTACCCTCGCCTGAGCCCTTAGCCTCTGCTGCCGCTTTCGCGGCTTTCTCGGCGGCTTTCTCCTCGGCGAGTTTGGCGGACAGCTCCTCCGCCTCATCCTCATAACCCTCGGCTATCAGGAGCGGCAGCTGCTCATCCTCCGGTAATGTACGTATATCCTCAAGACGTTTCTTGCGGTTGGCTTCGCGCATCTCACGCAGGTGATCCTCCGCGAGAAACTGCTCATACTCGTCAGCCTCTTTCGTGAGACCCTTCTCACGCAGCATACCGACACGCTTCTCCTTCGGCATCTGCATCACGGCGTCGATGAAACGCTTCTTCTCGTCCTCTGTCATGGAGGTCCCTGCCTCCACCTTGGTGGGACGTACCAGTGTGATACCCTCGTTTGCGAATTTCTTGGGGTCTTTCTGTCCTACTCTGATTGTACCCATAGTGATAGTTATTTAATGTTCCACATCTTGCTTGCTCCGTCCGCATCGAAGAGGACGTCTATGTTGGCACCCTGCTTCTGCGCGATGATATCCCATGCCTTGAGCTGTATGAACTGCTGTGCCGACAGTCCCATCTCATTCTGATAGGCTTTATCCGCGATGGCACGCTGACGCTCGGCTTTCTCACGTGCCAGCTGCACCTCCACCTCACGTTCCTGTGTCTGCTTCGCCTGAACAGCCTTGGCGGTGCGGTTCATCTCCTCCAGCTGCTCCGCGTTGGGAATGGCACGTCCGATGACCACCTGTTTTATCTCCACGGGGAACTCCTTCTCGGCTGACAGCTCGGCTACGTACTCGCGCATCTCCCTGAGCACCTTGGTGTCAATCTCATTTAACACCTCACGATTGGACATCAGGTCGAAGGGGCTGTGTTGTGATATGTAGTCACGCACACGGTTACAGTAGTAGTTGTAGAGGTTGGTGTTGAACCAGTCCGTGCCGTAGTTGACCAGCAGGACGGGTGACTTGCCCTTGACGATCTGCGTGATGATGACCGTATGGAAGTCCAGCGGTGTGTTGTCGTTGGATACCAAGTCCTCCATATCCACCTGCTGCTTCTGCGGCACGATCTTGAACGTCTCACTCGACGTGCTCCACCAGCACCAGCGCAGTCCGGTCTCGACAGGGTTATCTGCCACGCCGCCATGACCGAAGAACCACGGCTTGTGAATGAGCACCGCCTCCTCGTCGGCATCCGGACGGACACCGTGACAGGAGGTCATCGCAATGCTTGTCAATAAAGCTACTGCCAGAAACAAAAGAAACTTCTTCATAGATAATAGTATTGGTTAAACAATAGTGTCGTTTTTATGCTTCTCCCTGTATTGCCTGTATTCCTCCAGGCGGCGGTCTATGTCATCGGCTATGTTGACGAAACCCTCCATACGCAGTATCGCGCTCATCGCATCCGGCTGCATGTCCGAATGGCAGATGTCACGGATACGTCTTATCTGCGGGAGTCCGTAACCCGCGAGCATGGCACGCTCGTCGGCGTCCATCATCTCCAGCTCCTTCCTTATCTCACGCTCCTGCTCCTCCGAGAGCGGCTGTCTGTCTCTTCCCGTCACCATAGCTCAGATGTTATTTTTTGCGTAATCGATATCCTTCTCGCAGAAGATGCCGTAGGCGTAACCCGTGCCGGTACGTTTGCGGTTCCCTCCCGTCTCATGCCATCCGAGACGTGCCATCTCACTGCCGAAAGCACGCTGCTTGACAGGATCCTGCAGCCACTTCTCGCAGAACGACACATAGTCCTCATAGAGAGCGGACGCAGGAACCCACTGGATACGGTCCTCCCAGTGTCCCGTGCGCCTGTTACATGAGTAGCCCTTCTTCTGTAGGAACACCTGCACCGTCTGACCGTTCTCCAGCATGTAGTCGGTCATCTCATCATCGGCGGCTTTGGTGGTGTTGAACTGATAGCCGTCACGTATGAGCATCTTATAGCCCTCTATCATCCAGTTGCGGATACCCGGCAGCTCCTTCAGCAGCTCCGACGAGAGCTCACGGTTCATGTCGGCGGCAGAGACGGTGGTCTTGAAAGGTATGAAGAGCAGACGGCGCACGAGAGCCTGGTCCATACGCCGGTTCGTGGGCTTCTGGTTCATGTTGAACACAAGGAACGGTATGTCGAAGGTGGTCTCGGGGTTCTGACCCAACCTTCTCACGGTCTGCGGCTCACCCGAACAGAGGGACTTGAAGGTATCGGCGTAACGTGATATGTCATCCGCCTGTATCTCCGAGCAGTAGTTGAAGATCTTACCCACGATGCTCCCGATGAACCGCGCACGCACGTCCGACGAGCCGCTAAGCAGCGTATCGAGACCCACATAGCTGATGTTATCCGCACCGTACACCCCGCGTACCACGTCGAAGATGGTGGACTTGCCGTTGGCACCCGACCCGATGAGCCACAGCGTCTCTTCAATCTTATGCGTCATGCTCTTACGGTCAGCACAGCCGAGACCGAGGTACTTCTGGAGCTTCATTATCTCACCCTTCGGCAAGATGGACTGCAGGAACGCCTGCCACTTCGGACAGCCCGCATCAGGGTCATAGTCGTAAGGGAGTATCCGCACCACAGGCATACGCTCGGCAAAAGAGTGATAGACCGGGTTGTCTATGTCAGTGAAATCCCATACGCCGTTACGGAATCCGATGACCGACGCACGCAACTCCAACGGTGACATCGACGCACCGCCACGTGCCGAATACAGAATCTTGCTCCTGGCATTCACGATATCCGACTTACGCGCTCCTCCCTGCACCAACGCCTTGCTCAACGCAGTCTCAAGCACAATATCAGCCAGAGGACACCATATCCTGCCGTCGAAGTAATATACATCACCCATGTAAGACCGGAAACACTTGCTGCAGGCATCAAGGATGACCTCCTGATAGACATATACCCTGTCACCCGATGAATACAGCTTATAGGACTCCTTCAACGGAGCTTTGTTCAGCGAGTTGTAAATCAGCTTACTAAGGTCTTCAATAAGCGTGAAATTGTTGTTTTGTGTACCTTTACCCATATATAAAAACAATAACTAAACAAACCAATACCTGGGTATCGAAATTTGGTACATTTGGTTCATTTGGTTCATTGCATGACAAATATCTACCCTATATTTCAATAACTTACGTTTTTTTTTGGTAATCTCTATTTTGGTACATCAAATTCCATTTTTGGTACATTCATACGCCAAAAACAGCCTTTTTTGAGGAAAAGCACCTCTTTTTGACCCCTATTTTCAGGGTATTTTGGGGCTTTTTCAGGCTTTTTTGACCCTTTTTCCATAGATACCCATGTATCAGACCATAATCAACGCGCAGACAAGGATACACGGCATCAGGACTGATATATATAGACCAGAAACACCGATTGAGATACACAGAAACATGTTCCGCATACGAAAAGTAAAAACGAAAAATGAAAAATTGAAAATCTCGGCGGGGGCTGACCCCCACGCAATACAAACGTATTTAGGGGGTCGGGGGTAGCCTTCTCTGGGTGGGGTATTCGCGCGGTTTTTCCTGCAAAACAAATACATTATAATTGTATTGTATCCGCTCGCGGTCGCGTTGTCGGTCCGTTGTGGGGTTTGTCGCTCCTTGCAACTTTTCCGCTTTATTGCCGTGTTGGTTGTGTGTTCATCGGTTTGCACCTATTGCCGAAACTCTGGGATCAATTTGTAAGTATTTTTCCGTTAAATATCTATATATTTAAGTTATTATATAATTAACTATCTATGTATATATACAATAATAACCTGTATATATACTACAATATTGTATAATCTTTCTTTATAACTTACTATATATCAATCAATTAAACATAAGTTAAATATACAAATATTGGCATTATATCGGATTATTTTTGTAATTTTATAGTGTCGGAAAGGTGTTTCCGATATGCGCACTTTGACACTATTTTATTAACTCTTAAATATTACAACTATGCAAGTAAACAAAAATCTTGTTGATTACCTTTATTCAGGTATTTCAACCGTTGAACTTGAAACACTGGTAACAAGTATTTCAGTTAAGGAATTGAGAAAAGCAAACGCAAGTAAAACCACAATTAGCAAACTACTTGCAAGTATTGACAACGAAAACGCAAGTATTGAGGCCGAAAACCTTAATAAATTATCCGCTTGTTTTGCGGATTCTTTCCGTTCCGCTCCTTTTATGGCAACAGAAAAATATCTGTTTTTGAGGGTGTTTGCAAAAGTGAGGAAAGCAACAAACAACTTTACAATCACTTTTCAAAGTGAAGCGGATACAAACACAATAGGAAATACGGAAAGCGGTTTAACTCCATACCGTAAAACTACAATTTCGGCCGCTGGCCTCCGTACTTGTTTTAATAGTTACGATATATTCAGGGATGAAGTTGCACGGACTGCACGCAAGCAGGCAAATGAAAAGCAATTGCAAAGAGCGTCCGCAAGTCTGGCCGCAAGTCTTGGAATAGACGCAAGTCTTTTAACTCCTGAACTGTTGGCAAAATTTGGTTTTACAAGAGTTTGCAAAGTTGATTAAATTTTAACCCTGTTTGATAGGTGGCGGATACTTTCCGCCGCCTATCTTTTTTGTGCCTATCTGAAAGGATTTGCCTATCAGGTGGGCGCTTGGATCATACCCTTTTTGCAACCCAGGTGAGCTGCTTATCTGGGCGCGGTTGGATTCCGTGAAGGGTGCAAGTTAATAAAACGTACATTGACATATTGGACGCGAATATTTCCGGCTGTTCTGCAAAGAGCTGGCGGATAGCGGGCGCTGTTCCCGTGCGGTCCTGTACCGGTGCTTTTGCGCTGCGTGCAGGATCAGGGCGCACTCCGTTTGAAAGTGATATAGGCAAGTAGTGAAAGATGAAAGCCGAAACAGTGAGTAATCGGAGCGCGGATTATACGGCAGCGTTGAACATCATCCCTAATCAGCGGATTATGCGGATTTGCGTATCGTTACGCGAATCCCTGGGCTTTCCTCGCGGACCGGAATTTATTTCCCTTTTCCGCCTGAGAATAATTCCGCTGGAATCTCCGGTAGGCCGGAGCTGTGGGATTCAGAGTTATGGTTAAACTTAGAATCTATTGGAAAACGCCTGAGAGATGAAAGACACAGGACAGGGCGGAACGGCTGAAAGATTGCCGGTCCGCTTACGAATATTGTTTAACCTTAAATACGCGCAACTATGAAAGAATTTATCAGGTTATCCTCCAAGCTGCTTGAAAGACTGGGAGCGGAGGAGATGATCGAATGTCTGTGCGCAGAAGATTCTCTTGAACTATGAACGCAGACAAGGAAAGACGGGAGTATGAGCGCCAGCGTGCCTGGGATTATATGATGCAGCTCCCTCGTGACGTCCGCAACCTCAAGGTTTACGGACGTGACTTTCCCGAATACCTGAAATCGGCCGAATGGATGCAGACACCGGAGGCCCGCAAGGTATCGATGAAAGTCTTTGATTTTATGTTTGACTTCTGCGCCCTTAAGAAAGATATGGCGCAGTACCGATGGTCAAAGGAATTTCTGGCGGAGAACGGAGTGGATTTCACATCCGCCAAGAAGCTGTTCTTCGCGATCCTCCCGACACTGCCGGAACAGGACCGCGTGGTCATTCTGTCACGTATGGGAAATGCGTGACGGAAACTACAACTCTATAGATACTACGATTATGAAAGAGAAGATTTTGGATTTGCTGTGCAAGAAAGTGCACTGGCTCGATGAGGACTACACGATAGGCGGGATCATCGTCACGATGTCCGGCTGTGTCCTGTTCATACTCCTTTGCGGATTGCTTGAAGGTCTGTCCTGAGAACGCGGAATCAGTACGTAAACCAACGGCTGAGGATACGTCACGCGGATGACAGACAAAGCGATTCGCGGCCATAACTGCGGATAGTACGATAATTATCCGCAGTACGAAAACTGACGGAGAGTACGGAAACCCTACGCAGTACGATTATCACCAACTCTAAAATACTACGATTATGAAGACGAGAATCTACAGGAGAATCCGCAACAGGAGTTATGAGCTGACCGCCAAGAGTACGGGAAAGAACCTGACGATGTACGGACAGTTCGGAAAGTACGATAAATCATACTCCGCTGCGTGAAAATGATTCCGGCTGTCCTGACGGACTACCGGAGTACGATAAACCATACTTAAATACTACGACAATGAGAGAAGTGAAATGTAAGCTCTACAAGTTTGAGGAGCTGAGCGAAGAGGCTCAGAAGAAAGTCATTGACCGCGAGCGTGACGACATACAGCGGTTACACATAGACGCCTGGGAATCGGAATACCGCGACTCGCTGAAAGAGTTCTGCGAGCTGTTCGGTATTGACGTGAGACACTGGGAGGTGGATTCCTGTTCCTACGATTACCGGTTCCGTTTCAAGAATGACGTCTATGAGAGAGACGCGGAGGACGTGACAGGAAAATATCTGGCGCGTTTTATGCGTGACATCCACAAGTACGTATTCAAAGGGAAATATATCTCCGCGAAAGGACATCTCGGAGAGGACGGCAAGTGGGTGTACGGCAAGAGCAAGAACTCCAAGATCCTGCTCGTGGACTACGACTGTCCGCTCACCGGATTCTGCGGTGACAACTTCATCCTGCATCCTGTCTATGAATGGTTCAGGAAACCCGACTACAACAAATCCCTGTATGATTTGGTGGATGACTGCCTGGACAGTTTCTTCAAGGAAAGGCGGGATGATATGGAATCCGGAGGAAGTGACGAGTACGTCCGCGAGGAGCTGCTGATTGACGAGGACGAGATCTACTGCGAGGACGGAACGCTGTTCCGTGGTATATGCGAGCCGGACGCAGCGTGACTTTTGTGTCAGGGAATACGGAAATTCCCTGACGCGCCAACCAACTCTTAAACTATACAACTATGAAGAAAATTGAAGTATTATGCTGGGGTATCGAGCATATAGCCCAGAACCACGATTTCGGCTATTCAACCGAGGATTGGGAAACAGAAGGAGAAGTATGCATCTACGGAGGCTGTAACGTACCGACATTATCTGACGTGCAGATGCTATGTCAGGACCTGGGTATTCCGAGGGAATACATAGAGGACAGCGACTTCGGCATTGACGTGTGGATTCCCGAGAATTGGGACAAGGACGCCGAATACAAGGAAACCGGTATGGAGATGTGGAAACGCTACGGATTCGTCATCGGCAACTGACACTATTTCCGGCAGGAGGAGAGATAACTCCTGTCGGAGCGAATAACTCTTTAATGCTACGATTATGAGAAGGACCAACAAGAACCTGAATGTCATCAATGTCATTCACGAGAATGGCGAGATAGAGGAGCTGGCCACGTATGAGGGCAAATATTCCGCCTATTATGCGCTTACTCTCTATATCTGCCAGCGATACAAACGTGATTTCCTCAACAAGCGCAACCTTGAGTGGGCGCGTGAGAAAATCATCGTGGGGATGTCCAAGAAGACGTGTTTCTTCTATGAGGGAACGGATGTCATCTCGTGCTGCGCTCCCGAGCTGAAACTCTATGACGAGGGAATCGGCAGCTGCGAGCTGGAGTACGAACCGGCCGTCCCTGCGTGACGAAAGGATAACAACAATCTTAGTTGTGTATTTAAGTGTTTTTCGGGTGCAGCGGGATGGAATCCGGCTGCGCCTACTATGTTTAACCTAAAATTGAAACGATATGGAAATACTTAAGGATTTGATGTTCCACGGCACCAAGGCGCTGGAGGAAGTTGTGAAGAATTTCATCCGTCTGCATCAGGGCGAGAAAGGATACATAGACACCCACGTGAAGGAAGACGGAGCAACGGACAACATCTGGACGTACAGGTTCTGCTCTGACGGCAGCTTGGACATTATGTTCCCCTATGAGGTCATCGCGGTGCGCGTCAAGAACGACACCCTGCAGATTCTCCCTAACACCGACAAGATAAACCTCAACGAGCCGGGCGAGGTGTTTGACGCCAACGATTCCACGTGGGATCCCGATTGGTTCGCCTTCGGTGACGGAGATTACCTGTGCTATGAGACGCTGGGCTCTATCGCTGAGAGCATCGAGCAGTATGTATGAATCATTCCGGAATCGTGCGAGAGCGGTTCCGGAAACCAAGTTTAACTCAAATTCTATGATTATGAAATACTCAAGATTCGTAAAGTCAGGGAAGAAGGTTTTCCATACTTGGTTCAAGGAGGTTGTCACTATTGACGAGATTCTTGACCTGTGCAATGAGAACCAGCCCACCAAGAAGGAGATTGACCAAACCCCGAAATTAGTGAACGTCTATGTCGTGGATTCGGACGGACAGACATTCCTCTGTGATCCGACCGATTTGCAGCCGTGGCGACACGTGGATGACCTGTGCTACAATGAACTGAAGAAACTGCGCGGTCAGATTTGCCTCGGCTCGTGCTACGTCAGTGACTACAAGAACACTCTCGGAGTGGAGGCGAAGGAGGTCAGCCAATACGCGGACGGATTCGGTGAGGCTATCGGATGGGATGAGGCGAAGGATACGGCTGAGAACTTCGCCCTCTATTGTCTCGGAGAGTTGGATATGGAGGAATCAGCGTGAATTTCCCGCAATTTTTGCCCTACAAACGATTTTCTCCCTCTCAGCGGTAGATTTTCTCACGAGGGTATGAGAAATTTCCTTACACGTCAAATCTCAGGGAATAGGAAATATTCTCTGGGGTGCTATTGTTTAACTCTTAATTCTACGATTATGGATATCTACACAATGGAGCAATGGGAGAAAGATAAGACTCTGAACGTCAAAGTCGGTCAGTTCATATCAAACGAAGTGTTCTGGGAACTGTGCGGTGCGTTACCGCCTGCAACTTGGGAAAGAGGAATCTTCCAGCCGGGCGAGGCGTATTCTCACGATTGGAATCGCAATTGCGCACTCTATCAGACTTTCAAGAAAAACGGAACAGGCGACGCAGAATATCAGTATGTCGGACTTAAGCCGCTTGGCGAATGTTAAGGTTATGGGAGAGCGGAATCTCCCGTAACCGCCACTATGTTTAACCTTAAATTCTACAACTATGTGTAATCCAAAAGTTTATGTCGGTACTTGGGGTAAGTACAACAACGGCAGCATCGCGGGCGGATGGGTTTCTCTCGCGGATTGTGAGAACTACAATGCGTTTATCTCGAAGTGCAAAGAACTGCACAAGAACGAGAGCGATCCGGAGTTTATGATTCAGGACACCGAGGATTTCCCTGACGGCCTCTCCTGTTCGGATTGGCTGGGTGAGGAGGATTTCAACGACATCAAGGCGGCTCTGAAAACCGACGGGCCTGACCTGAGAATCGTAGAATATTCAGAGAAATGCTTCGCGGTTGTGGGTGACACGTTCACTTACCGCGAGCAGCTGAAGAAACTCGGGGCTTGGAAGTTCAACAAGTTCCTCTCCTGCGGAGCGGGCTGGCTGTTCAATAACGACAAGCGCGAGGCTGTGGAGGCGTTCATCGGAGGCGGAGCATCACATATTACCGCCAAGGTCGAGAAGACTGCCAAGAAGGACGAGAAGTTCATCACGTGGCTCAGCGAGTTTCTTGACACCGAGTGCAAAGATGACAAGTCAGACCGCGACTACTACAGCAAGGGATGTGTCGGAGCGGTGAAGATTGACGGACATTTCTACTTGATAACCAAGCCGTCAATAGACAACCGCTTCTGCTTCCATGACGAAGGACCGGACTATAAGTTCTATTGCGAGCTGATGAAAGACGAGAGTAAACTCCGTCAGTATTTCATCCAGCAGAACGAAAGCGCCTTCACTCGCTCCATTGAGAGCATCGAGAAGGGTGAGACACTGCGTATCGCTGAGACAGGTTACAAGAACAAGCTCGATTTCCTTATCGGCAGGTCGTGGTACAACAACGAAGGCCATGAGGCGAGCAAGGAGGAACGCGCCCTCATCCTTGACGGTCTGAAGTTCGGGCTGGAGAAGTTCCGCAAACGTCTCGACGCCTACCTCAACCGCTACGGGGTGAGCAAGATCCACACTTGGACTTACTGGGCCGATGCGTGACATTATCTGCGTGGAGAGCAAAATCTCCATGCGGAACTGTTTAACTATAAATTACAGACTATGGAAGAAAAAACAACGTGTTCACCCGTGATGTTCAAAGCATTCCTCAGATGTATAGGCAGACGTTACAGACGATGCGGCTACATGACGGCTAAGTCATACGCCTTTAACTACATGGAGCGTTACCGCCTTGAAAATCTAATGAGAATGCAAGTCTATGGATTATTAAGAAAACTGTATCTGATATGGAAAAAATCAAAGTGACGAGAATCGGAGAGCACCGAATGGAAGGAACTCTGTATAAGGACGAATATGGCAGGTATTACGTGGACTGCAACAACGACAATCCAAATGCACTTTACCGCCTGTGTCCTCCTACGGAACAAGACGGAGAGCCGGATGTTTGTATCGAGAACTTTGAAATCACCAATCCTCTGACGGACAAAGAACGGAGGATGAAAGGATTTCAGTTCGAGTACATGATGCTGAGCCGCCTCAGCGATGACGCAGCCGCATATTTCGGCAAGTCAGGCAACGAGGATAACGACAAATGGGACTGCCGCTATCATAATGAGCATTTTATAGGCGGTAGCATCCGCGACACTATTGCCGCCGTCAAGGAGTATTGGAACAAGATACCCGAAGACCTCAAACCCGAATGGCTGACATACGAGCAGATTGAGGAATGGGAGAAGATGGCGGCATGACAGGATTCCGGGGAACGACATCCCCGAATCCGCAAACCAAAACTTATAATTATGAATAATCTATATTACATCGAGACGCGAAGGAACTCTGTGCATGAGGTTCTTGAGGTATTGCAAAAAAATGGGTTACATATAGAAGCTATAAGGGCTCATTATATTGATTACAAACGAACTATGCACGATGGCGAATTGATAATGTGGACTGAGGGTGATAAATATCCCTGCTGGGTTCATCGTTCGCAAGAGGATGTTGTCAGGAGATGCGGGATTAAGGTGGATTATTGAACATTCGTTCAAACTCAAATCATCCTGCCTGGGTATGAAAACTCAGGCGGGAGCAACCATTATGTTTAACTCTAAAAAATTACAACTATGACACATTCAAACATTTATTGTGTGTATCTGAAAGAAGGATTCGTATTCACAGGTGGCGCTCTGCGTAAGGTGCAAGTTGTCGGTCAGATTCTCACAAAGAAAGAGGACGAGAACGGCAACCCTATCCACAATGACATTCATCTCATCGTCAGGACAGACAAGGATAGTGAAAACATGAAGATTCACTATACCCAGCTCTATCCCAACATGAAAGCGTACACCGAGAATATACCTGCATCTCCCGACACCCTGTCGCCTTATCAGCTCAATCTCAATAACGAATGGCGTTACTTCACATCAGAGAACGGCCAGCCAGTTGAGCATGAGTTTGACTTCCAGACGATAGAAGGACATATCAATGCCTCTGATGTATGGGACTTCAAGGCTGATTCCCTCCCCGATGACTACTACATCGACAAGGAAATTTGTGCCGGAATGTCTTCATTCAAGTATGTCGATGAAGAGGGCAACGAGAAAGTCCATGAAGGAGTTGTCCGTAAGGTCATGCTGACAGACGAGCAGAAGGAGGCGCTGAAAGCGGTAGAGGATGCTTGGAAGAACGCACAAGAGAAGGGTATCGGTTTCGCCTATGATGCCGATAACTGCGACATGCTGGCTTTCAACGCCAACGCAAACGGTAGATATAATCTTGTAGCCTATCAGGAGGACGTAAACGAAGAGGAGTATGACCTCCTTCCCAGCAGAGCATACAAATTGCTCAGAATCAGACTCCGCGTGAGTGATATGGGTTGCGAAGATGTTATTGCCGTAAAGCGCGATTAACCTTTCAGTCTGGAGCGGAATGACATCCGCTCTGGGCGCAAATTGTTTAACCAAAATATTACGACTATGTTAGAAGTAAAGTACAATCATCAGATGGGTGAGGTCAAGCTCACGCAGAAACAGGGTGACAAGTATGTGGATTTCACTATCGGAATCTACGAGTGTAACGCGCTGGCCGCTTTTGTACATAGAGTACAGAACGAGGATGGTTCGTGGCGATGCACTCTCTATTCCTTCCTTGCCGACAAGGATCACGTGAACAATATCCTGCGTTCGGGGAGTGATTTCTTCGGGAAAGATACAATCAACGAGATTAAGCTGAATATGGCATACAAGGGTTCGGACGCACTGCTCAAACTCTTCACACGCCAGCATTATGAAGTGAAGTGTATCTACTGCAAGCCACAGCCATGAGTAAACCTTGCAAATGCCTGAACTGCGGAAAGGAGATATCCGATTTGCAGTATATCCGCTATGGCGGTGTATGTCAGATATGCTGGCACGCGGAAGATATGAAACGTCACAAGCAGCCCACGCGGTGAGTCATGCATCATATCGGATGACATCGGTATGGTGCGCCATTAACCAAAACTACACGACTATGACAGATTATCAGAAAAGAAAAGCTGCCGCCAGAGAGAAAGCTATCGACTGGCAGTATGATTTTGCAAACCACAACTACTCCTATTCGGAGTTGGCTTATTTCGGCAACTTCTTCGCAAAGCTGGCCAGACGATTCGGACTGACACGCGAATTTCGCGAGAATGGAATCATCTAAACTTTTACGGATATGGAGCTGAAAGATGAATTGTTGCAGTACATCCGCGACAATAAGACGTGGACAGAAGAGGAAGAAGGGCGTGCTTTAGTGGATGTTGATCACAAACGCTGCCCTCTACGTATGACCCATGACGGAAGTAAAATCATTGATGCTATTATCGAACTTATATCGGATTTTGCAGACGAAAAGGGATACGATTCCGATTGGGCCCCGGAGGATTTTGATGACGAAGAGGAAATCTTCTGGGCGCTCTGAATCTGAGGGAAGAGTAGAATCTTCCCTTGGAGCCATATTGTTTAACCAACTTAAGACTACAACTATGGCAAAGAAAGAAAACATCCTCGATTATCTCGACAAAGGAACGAGCGAGGACATCACCGTCAAGGACGATTGGAATCACGAGACCGAATGCGTCAGAGTGAAAGTAGGCGATTTTGAATACACCTATCCCAAGTATGACGTGGACAAGTATGGCGAGAGGCATGACTTTCGCCCTGAACTCAAGAAGAGATGGGATGCGGAGAACCGCAGGGAATCCCACTATCAGAATTGGGGCTGCAACTACTCGCATCCGTCACGTGTCAACGATGATTATCTGGGTGGTCTGACTTTCGGACAGAACCTGAAGTATCTCTCCGAGAACAGACAGATAGCATCTCAGTATTATGCCGTCTATAAGGAGGCTTGCAAAGCTCCGACAGAGATTCAGCAGTATGTATATAACAATCTTCTCGTGCAGCTCCGCAAGGACAAGCTCATCACCTCCACCGAAGACATCAAGTTCGACACCATCGAGCGTATGCCGAAAGCGTTCCGTGAGGGATGGGAAAAGGTTGATCTTGGAGCTTGGGACGGGAGCCTGGTCGCTGAAGATTTGCGCCCTGCATCCGGCTTTGAGATTGGCAAGAAATGCTACGTCAAACTTTACCGTCACGCTGATGAACGTACAGAGGGAACGATAATAGGCTACAAGTATGAACGGAGCAAGAACGGCATGTATCACATCATGTACGAGGTAAAGACAAGCTCATGGGGCAACTTCGGCACACCGTACAGGCTGGAAGAGATTCACTTCTCAAAAATTGCGGCATGACGGAACTCCGAGGCAAGCAGATTAACAAAGAATATCTGCATCAGGATTTTTTTGAGCACGAGCAGAGCAACGGTTCAGTTATCATGGTATCAATGGACCACCGCTTCTTCTATCGCCCGTAACTATTTCCGTAGCGGTCTTGACGGACGGTTACGGAGCTACTAACTCTTAAACTCTAAATTATGGAAGAGAAAATGTATGACATCAACGGAAAGGAATTGTCTGTTGGCGCTAAGGTAAGATTCTACGATCCTGACATTGAGAACCGTGACTTGTCGCGCATCTTCACCATTGACAATCTCAAGGGCGATTTTGTGCAGTGCTCCGACGAGTATTCAGACTTAGAGGCGTTCCCTCACGAGCTGGAGATTGTCGCCTGAAGGATAAGGCGGAATAACATTCGCCTGTCCACCAACTCAAAACAAAAGATTATGGAGAAACTGACAAAGAAAGACCTGCATCTTGCGGGTAGCGCAAAAGATCTGATGGACCTTGGATTGCTGGTCATCGACAAGATGTACTGGGAGACATTCATAGCCAACAAGAGCGAGAGGTATGAATCGCGTCTCGGACAAGTCTATGACATCAGCAACGCGAGAGGGCTTGTAACTGACGCGGTGGCTATCGTAGGCAAACGTGCATCCTTCTATTGGATCAAGTGACTATCATCTTCTGCCGGGCGACACCGACAGGAGATGCCATTAACTCAAAACGTACAGCTATGCAGAAATTCGAGAAATTAACCAAACCGGAAGAATTGGACTTCTTCCAGATTTATGAAGAGCATGGAGTAAAGTTTATCCATATCTTCGGTTACATCTACCACAATGAGGATTACTGGGCCAATATGGAGTGCGATTTCTTCATCGAGAAATTGGAGGATTTTGTACGCCACATGTCAGAGAACAAAGACTATGTAGATGACAGCTACTGCGATTTCAGCCAATATCAGGATGACCATTCTGAGGAAGAAATCCTTGAGACTATCAACACGTATTTTGACGGCAAGCCAGCCGATTATCGTCTTAGTTTTGCCAACGTTACAACAGATACCCCTTGCGGTAACTATGTAAGTTAGCACCCGGACCATTTTATTGGAAACAATAGAATGGTCACTATGTTCAACTAAAACCGAAACTATGTACAACAGAAAAGACAGAAATTACAGAATCAAGGCTAACCACCATGACAGGACTTACACCATCAGGGTATATGAGAAAGGCAAGGTAATAGCCAAATATAGGACCAACGTTCAGGGTAAAGGATGTATGACCGATGATTGGACAGAGGAGGATATTCGCAACTATATGAGCCGTTATCCCGACGATTACTATGAGGTCAAGTAAGTCAGTGTGGCAACGAGCAGCTTCCTTGCCACATACCAATTGTTTAACTCAAATACTCTACAATTATGCAAAGACAAGTTTATGAAACGATGATTGAGGCCGCCAAACGCCAGATGATTAGTGATATGCTCAACCGCCTGGGTATGGGAGTTTGCCATAAGTTCAAGAAGCCCGTACAAATCTTCTTCCTTGAAGGTGAGGTATGCGCCAAGGAATTGTGTCATTCCGTTATGGCTGATTCTGACGGAGAACTACGATTCGAGGTATCTACGGAAGTATCCGGCAAGGAGACCGAATGGGTGATTGGCGACAGCCTTCTAAACTATCTCGGTGAATCTCTCATAGACGTATGGGCTACGCTTGACAAGGAACTCAGTGAACCAAAAGCATCTGCTCTCAGCGGTTTAGCTGAAAGTAAACTCGAAGAGCAGGTAACTGTCATCTGCTACAACGACACAGAGGTAATGACCAGACGAGCCGCAATGGAGAAATACTTCGATTGTATGAGAAATTCCGAAGGTCCTGAGCATAGACGTTATGAGACGGTCTTCTTCCAACTGCTTACAGGAAGGATGACAGCCGATGACCAGATTCCCTTCTACGAGATCTGACTATCCATGCGCTCTTAACCGGGCGCAAGGATACAACTTAACTCAAATAAATACGATTATGAAAGCAAGTGACTTAATGACATCAATGAACAGAGCTGCGGATGAGGTGGTTAAACAACTCATGGAGTATGTTCGCGAGAAAGGACATAAGCCCACGCCCGGTGACATCAAGGAGTTCGGATTGGATTTGGACGGAGCAGAGGCAACTCACGTATTGTCCTTCAATGAGAGAGCCGGATGTGAAGTTATCAAGATGAAGAGTCTCGTCAATCCTGAAATCTCCATGAGTGACATTGACGATAACGTTTATGACCTTCTCGAAGATGAATTTACCCACCGTTCTATCCGTTGTATCTACATACGGAAAGAAAATGACGGCTCTGAGCATCTTATGTGCTACCACTACGTCAATCCGGGCATAATATACACGGATAATCCGGATGATGCAGATGATTGGCATGACCGAGTGGCAAGCCTCGGCTGGGTTACAATAGAGCGAATCATAAGATACATCAATGATAACCCAACCTGTCTGATACCGAAGGAGATGATGCAGTAAAATGCATCTCTCCACCATGTAACTAACTCTTAAAACTACAATTATGAAACATGAATCATTTTACAAAGCGTATGCTGAAATAGCCGTAAAGGAACAAAGGGAATTGCGCAAGTGCCTGGAAAAGCTGGGAGGCAGTTTTACATGGAAGGATTCCGGTATAGAATACCCCATCATAACAGCCAGCATTGACGATTGCGAGTATGTAGGCGACGTAGATGTGATGAAAATATGGGTGGAGTCCAAAGGTAACATCCGTATGTCAGTCAATCTGCATGACGGTTCTGTGTCAGACATTGAGATTGGACTCGGTGATGTACACTATTCGCACATTGATTTTATCATGGATTATCTGCCTGAGATAGAGGTCAAGGGAGAAGACGAAGTGCGTACATACACCTACAAGGAGATGGAGAATGCCGTACATCTGGTAGCAGACCTCGCTGAAGACATCGCCAAGATTGAGAAAAGCGGAAGTTACCCTTGGTTGGATTCCAGAGATAAAGCCGCTTACTTCATCAAGAAAGCTGTTGAATTTGAGAAGAGGTTGGGCGGCAAGGATGAAGACGAAGGCAACTATGACTACATCGAGGAGTTGGAGAAGTTCGAGAAAGAGGTTATGAATGAAATCATCGAGGACATTCCTCTTCCGTTCTGATTGTTTGGTGTCGGAGTGATATTCGACACCAAAGCAAATATGTTTAACTCAAAATTATATTATTATGCTTTACAATTACAACGAACATCTCGATTACTGCGACAAGCTGGAGATTCATGTAGTAGGAGAAGATAAGAACCGGGAAGTGCAGTTCTTTGACGGAATGCGCCTTGATCCGAACTCAATCCCCGAAGGCAAACACATGTATCACACCAGACACAATGATGACGGGGACTGGAGTACACCCGTAACAGTTCAGAAGGAAGGTGCCGGTATCATGGTCAACTTCTGCGGTACGATTGTCACCGAAGAGCCTATCAACATCACTGAAGAGACGGAGATTGACTTCGTGAGCTGGATATGAATCTACGATGCTGCCGGATGACACTGACAGCATCAGCTATTGTTTAACTCTAACACTACACTATTATGGAAAAAGAAAACAAGAAACTGCTGAAGTTCGCCAACGAACAATTAAAAGAACGCGGTTATAAGCTAAGCGTCAAAGCTGAAGACAACACGTACCGCCTTGACATCTGCAATCTCAAGGGAAAGGTAATCGATAATTACGCGGATGGTTATTTCGAGGAAGAACTCCCCAATCTGCTCAATGACGCATTACTCTGTTGTCTGATGAAGGAACCATTATCTCGTGAGCGCATCTATATCTTGGATAGCAATGCTGACATCCTTGACGAGAAAGAGTTTAATGAAATATCCGACAAGGAGATATTGGAGATGTACGATGCCGGTTCGGATTACGTGGATTGCTTCGAGGACTTGCACGATTTGGCGAGCGCATGGAATGCAGAGGAAATATTCTATCCGACTCACTCCTACGCCCGTGTAATCAGGTCATAAAAAAAGAATGGATGCCAGCGAGACATCCATTTAGGCCCCTCATGCGCCCTAAGCTGAGGACGGAAACTAACTCTTTAAATATTGTAATTATGCGCATTACAATTTCCCTGAGAGTGTGGCACTTCACCCTGACTATAAGTCTTGGGTTTAGGTAAGTCCCGACATACGGACTGAACATCCGTTTTAGTTTCCACGTCACAAAGATATGAAAGTTTTTGTGACGGCAACAATTGTTTAACTCTTAAATCATACTACAATGGAACCGAGGATTATTAAAGGGCACATGTTTTTGTGCAAACAGGACATCAAGGGTTACTATCGCAAAGGACGGATTTACCTATGTGATTTTGAGCCCGCCTACTCACAGAAGGAGAACTATACTCCCGGCAAATATGACTGTGGGTTTATAACCAATGACAAGATGAATGCAAGTCACGCCTGGCCATACCTTCCTGAAAAGAACGCAAATTGCCACGACCGATGGACTGATTTCTTCGTGGATCTGGGTGAGAAACCGAACGGATTGATTGTCATTCCCTACAGCATCAACGATACCGTCAAATGGTATTGCCCTGATGACGGAAAGAATCACACATCCAAAATCACAAAGGTCGAGACTGAACTGTCCAACACAGGAGAATTGGGTGTGACATTCTTTACCCGCATCAAGTTCAAGGGCTCATTAGAGACCGCTACATTCACAATGAAACACATACGTACTGCGAATCATTGGTGATTTATTCCTGCAAGTACGGAAATGCTTGCAGGGAACCACGTTTAACCTAAAAAACATCAATTATGGAAACAAAAAACTACAACGAAAAAGTAAAGGAGCTCAAAGAGCAGGTAATCGCTGACATCCGCAAGGAGATGAAGAAAATGGGATTTGCGTGGACGTTCGAGACACCTATCATGATTGACGACCATGACGGCGAGGTATTGCTGCAGGGTGTGGACCTAAATCCAATCGATAACGGTATCATCCTGCTCTTTGAAGACTACCAAGAAGAAGGCGAATACGTTATTCAGCATCCGGTAGAAGAGCTGATATTCATTCTCAAATCACTGCGCGAACAGTACGCCAAGACAGAGTATTCGTTCGTACCCGGGTATCATGAATATCACTTTATCAACTTAACGGGCGACATCCTACTTAACCTTAATGATCCGAACGACCATTGTTATGACAGCGACGGTAATCCTATTGAGGATTTTCAACAGCTCAAAGATGATATGCTCGATGTCATCTCTGAGATTAGAGATGTTTTGGAAGCCGGGGACGAGGATCTTCATGGCAACACATTGGATATGTTCAACCAACTTCCCGAGGACGAGATTGCAGCGGAGATCATGGCACAAGCTCTCTGGAATGATTACATCGCCGAGTAACAAGAAGGTTATAGCTGTGGAAACGCAGCTATAATCGCCATTATGTCTAACTAAAATGATTCGCAATGAAAGAAGAGAAAACAACCCAGAAGAAGTACACCCAATGGAGGGTGTACCGCCGGGGTAAGGAGGAAATACTTTCAACCCCGATTCCTATGACACCTGCAGATGCATTATTCCACTTCAAGGCTCATACGGTGCAGGCGGTCAGTAATTAACAGGGTAGTAACTTAACTAATTGAGAAGTAACTATGAGACTGAGGAAATTAGCCGCTGAGTATTTCAGCAACAGGGAACAGAAGAGCAAGACAGTGGGCTTCATGTCGCTTGAACAGTTCTTCCGTAAGCACTTCCATTCCATACGCCCGTCATTCGTAAAAAACGGCGTAGGAGCCACACGTGTGGGGGTTAAGAACTACGTCAGACTTAAATGTATCGTGGAAGATCTCGGTAAGATGGGAGTGATACGTGACGTGGATGAGGTGCTTGATTCTATCGACAACCTCGTTCAGCAACACTACTAATGTTAAATCCGTACATTAACTATGTTAAGGATTAACATCGCCATACAAGGATAAGGGCGAATCCTTATCTTTGTGCTAATTATTACATACGAACGCCGTGAGGCGCATAGTTGTAGTATTTAAAGAGTTAAACAGATGCGTACTCATTGACATGGGTGCGCATCACTTTTCCAAAGGACAAATCCCACGTCCTGGAGCTGATTGAGTGACATCAGCTGCTCCGCCAATAATAACTCAAACAATCATTATGGATTACACTTACAAGTTAGAACAGGTGCTCAGGGTTCATAAGATTGAACCGCTGAGCTGGAGAGTCACGAAAGGACCCAGCGTCACCCTGTATGAGTTCAGACCGGATATGGGTGTGAATATGACACGTGTACGCAGACTCGCTGATGAGTTTGCCTTGGCGGTCGGTACGGAGTCGGTACGCATCATGGGACCGCTCGCAGGCGGTACGATTGGCATTGAGGTTCCCAACTTCCAACGTCAGATAGTACACATGGACAGCGTTCTGCATCATGTCGATTACGAGTCCTGCAGGATGGCACTTCCATGCGCCATAGGCAAGACGGTACAGGGAGAACTCTTCATCCGTGACCTCACACAGATGCCGCACCTGCTTATTGCCGGTGCGACCGGTCAAGGTAAGTCGGTATGCCTGAACATGCTGCTGCTCTCACTGATGAGCAAGCGCACACCGGAAGAGATGCAGTTGGTGCTCATCGACCCCAAACAGGTTGAGCTCAACATCTACGCTCCTCTCTGGCACAAGTATCTCGCCGATGACATAGCCACGACCACAGAGGATGCTGTCGCTATCCTGCAGCGTGTCATTAACCTCATGGAGTACCGTTACACCCTTCTCTCGCAGAAAGGAGTACGTAACATCAAAGAGTATAATGACAAGCTCAACGGTGAAGACTACATGCGTTACTGCATCGTGGTCATAGACGAGTATGCCGACCTTATTATGACAGCCGGGAAGGATATGGAGCGTATGATATGCCGTATCGCACAGAAAGCCCGTGCCGTCGGTATCCACATGATCATAGCCACGCAACGTCCGTCGGCGACCATCGTGACAGGAAACATCAAGGCGAACTTCCCGGTACGTATCGCGTTCCGCGTCGCATCGGGTATTGATTCGCGTGTCATCCTCGACCATACCGGTGCCGAGGACCTGATGGGTAAGGGTGATATGCTCTACTCAGACGGCATTGATGACGTGCGCGTACAATGCGGATATGCAGATACGGAGTACATCGAGGATGCTATACTGCTCAACCTTGTCTGCAGAGGTACATTTACCGGTTCCGTGCTTGACATCCCGGGACAGGAGGATGCGCCATGTGTCACCGTTACTATCAAGGGACAACCCGAATGCCTCTTCCTGCAGGAGTCACAAGGCAGGACAGAGTTGACGCCACGTAACTTCGGTATGTTCCCCTTCCTTCTTACACGCCGTATGGCAATCGAGGACTTCCTCACGATGGTTGCGATAGGTGTCCTGGATAAGCCCACGGGCGAAGGTATGGATATGAGAGCCAGGATACTCATACGTGACCGTAAGGAGGTGCTGAGACGCTGTGAGGCGGCAAGAGCGGGTACACTGCGCCTGTAAACAATGCCGGATGACGGTAAAACGTCCTCCGGCAGCAAGATTACCATAGTCGTAGCAGTGTGGTCAACATGTTTACACATACTTTCGTGTGTACGTTTTTACCACATAAGTATTTAGGTTAATCAGGAGCCGGACGATGGGATATTGTCCGGCTTCACTCGTCGTAATCAATAAAAACCAAATGATATGAACGGAATTTTAAGTTTTGAGCAGGAGTTTGTCAGAAGACAACCCAGCTATGCGCATATCCTTCGGTATATGCGTGATGCGATAGGCGTTCAGGAGGTGCAGTGGAGCGACCTCACGACGCTTAACCTGTCCGAGATGAGGGATAATATCTGTGACAACGTAGCCGGTAATACGGCATGTACCTATCTCGCCGTATTGAAGGCTTTCCTTTCCGCTTATCTGGATGAGAATTTATTCCCCTGTAAGAATCCCGGGAAGGAATTGAAGGCTAAGAGAGTGCCGTCACAGAACGTCTATCTCACGGAAGAGGAGATAGAGCGTATCGAACGATATGTTCCCCATAATGACACGGAACGGGACATCAAGGCGGCTTTCCTCATCGAGTGCTACTGCGGTGCCAGGACGTCCGATGTCAAGTCATTCACCGAGCATAACATCATTGACGGCAGACTGTGTTATGTGAGTCAGAAGACGAAGGTGGAGAGCTCCATACCGATACATCGCAACCTCATGCGTTACCTGCAGTACAAGCCCACCGGCGAACATAACAGAGCCGTTTATAACGATGTCATCAAACGTATCTGTCGCCGATGCGGTATCAGTCAGGAAACCAAGATATTCTATCACGGTAAGACGCAGACGCGACCCAAGTACGAGTATGTCGGGAGTCATACGGCCCGGAGATCCTTCGCCACCAACCTGACTCTGCGCGGTGTGCCGCGTGCCGTCATCTGCGCCCTGATGAACCACAACAAGAACGAGAACATGACATCACGTTACATCTGCGTGGATGCCGATAATCTCGACTTGAGCGGTATGGGGTTCTTCACCGGCACATAACAAAAAAAAGTGGGGAGCAGCATGACAGCTACTCCCCACACGATAAGACTAAGCAAGGTCTTGTTGTTCCACCCTGTCCATTATTTCCCGCCAGACAGCAGGTCTGTATTTATCATCGCCACGGTCATACCATCGTCGGTATGTAGTGGCGAGCCTGCTGCACTCGCGGGGTTTTCTTTTGCCTATCTCCATGTAAGCCAGATAAGCATAGAAGAAATCATAATGATGAGGCATGTCGAACAGCTCAATAGCCTCTTCCCTTGTACCGTATCTCGTATAGTCGGGAAACCACGTTTCAAGGAACGGTGTTATTTTGGTTGAGAGTGGACATCTCAGACGTTCCGGTTCAACTGACCACACATCCTGACCGATGCCGTCAGGCGTCAAAAGAACGAGCAATGCGAGCCTTATTCGATAAAGACTCTCTTTCTTGGGAATGCAGTCACCTATCATATCAAGTACGGCATCCTCCGGAAGCCAGTTGAGGTACTTCACATTCAGTGTCACCATGATAGGTGTAAGGACATAGTATGTACCGTCACCTTCCTGAGCGTCCATACGTCCTCGCTGCCATAGCTTCTCCATCAGCCTGGCTATCTTCCATCCCGGGACGCCGCCTATCAGTTTGTTCTGATTGGCACCGGTAGAGAGTATGACATAATCCCTTTTACCAAACCAAAGAAACGGATGCTCCCCCATCATCTCGCGGAACGCCTGGATCCTGTCAAACTCTGATTCGGGGTCCAGCAACAGGGACGCGAAAGCAGCTATCTCCTTGTCATTCTTGTCCTCGTAATAGGAAGGCAGGATAGACTGCGCCAGCATCGGGTATATACCTCTCTCGATATACCGTTCCGCCATACCAAGGAGCCAAGGACGTATATGACGTGAGAAGCTGATAAAGAAATCACCCACGACCTTACGTCTGATACAGTCAGTCTCGCGGTGTATCCTCTCTTTCTCCCTACGTTCCCTCTCTGCTTTCTTCAATCGTGCCATATCAGTTCGGTCTGTCTTTAGGAGGTAGTACGTTATATCGGATGATATTCAGATACTTGACCGCTTCGCCAATGACATTCTCTTTCGGATATCTCTTCTGAACGTCATTCGTGAGACTGATGAACATGGAGGACAGTACCCGAAAGGCGTCACCGAGTGTGAGTTCATGTTCGTTGAACAACTCGGATATACGGTCCAGGATCTCCTGTCCCTCCTGCTCAGTCATAGTCTTATGTTTCACGTCAACAATCTCCCTTAATATCCACTGCCACTCCGCCATGTGAGATGGCATCCTTCACCTCCTTACGTATGATTTCAAACGCACCGTCCAGAACCTGGTCTGTAGGCAGCGTGTCATCTATCACGCCGGACAAGAACGCACATGCTATCTCCGTGGAGAAGAACATCGAAACGACCGCGAGACGTTCAGAACCTTCCAGCTTCTCCTTGTTGATGAGTTCCATAAGGTCATCAACGAGTTTCTGCGCTTTTGTCTGGTCCATACGTCATTTATTCAGAGCGTCCAGCTTAATCTCCATCTGCAGGGCGCGAGACGGGTTGTTTGCCTTGCAATAGGCTTCCAGATTCTTATATGACACATTCTCCTTGAATGCAGGAAGCATGGCATATAAGAAGTTCTTGTTGTTTATCTTCAGAGTCTCGAACGCCTCCAGTCCTTCGCGGTAGTTGAATTTCTTGGCGGCATCGGATGTCTCAACCAACCTCAGTCTGTTACCCTCCCTGCGGGCGAAGAACTTGGTCTTCTGTTCACCGGTCTTGCTGGTACAGGTGATGATGAAGTTGGGGTTCAGAAGGTCGTTGATCAGGTCGAGATAGACAGGGATGAGGGTAATCCTGTCACCGGTCAGACGGATACGCCTGAAAGTTTCTTCCTGCGTCTTCGCATCCAGACCCAACAGGGCATTAGTGATGTCGTTCGTCCAGGAGAAATGTCCCTTACCGGTGCCGCTGTAATACTCGATTGGTTGACCGTTATTGTCATGCCTGCATATCAGCCAGAACCGATGCAGTGCGAATCTGTCCCTGAACTCCTCGACATCCATATAGTTCACAGCCGCATCGGGATAATCTGCAGACAAACGCTTGTGGGCTTTGACTACGACTTCCATATCCGGAAAGTCCATAGCCTGAACCAAGTCCAGCGTATATTCAATACGCTCTTTCCTTAAGAAACCACCCTTACGATAACTCTTGACGAAACGATAAGCGCAATGCCCGTTTCTGTTCTCCTTGAAATAAATGATAAATTTTCCCATAGTTATTTTGATGTTTAATTAGGTCGTTTCTCGGGATATTCCTCATACGCCTGGTCCAGACAACCATATATGTACTCTCCGTTGGAGAACTTGTTAAGCATAGACTCGAACAGCCCCTTCACCGTCGGTGTGTTGAGGTCAACGTTATAACCCACGAACAGTTCCGTACAAACCATCTTCCATGCATCATGCAGATGCTTCATGTCAAACTCCTTGAAGTGCTCATAGAAGTTTTTCAGATACCTGCATTCGGCAGTCCTGATGGTATTGGCGAACTGCTTCGCTGACATATCCAATAATACCCTCGCACATTCAGCGCGAGCAAGGATATCTGAATGTTTGACTTTATGCGTGTCAAGCGCCTGCTTGATGGCAAGCTGCAGCAATGTTATGTCGTTACGCGCCTTGTCTATGACTGCATCGGAGTAAGACGCGAACAGCTCTCCATCCCCGGCCGATTCCTTCAACTCACGTTGCTTGGCTTCAGCCTCCTTGACAGCCCTTGTCGCATTATGCTTGACGGAACGACGGAACAGGTCGGATTCCTTCACCATGATAAAGGCGCAAATCACTTCGTTGATAGCCGCCGCCACCATAAGGCTAATACCAAAGTCCACAACCCGTGATGTCCACTCCATACCTTCATATTCCATCACGGTTTTGATTACAACCTTTTTCATTTCGCAGTGAACTTAAGCTGTCTGATACGCTCCTCGCATATATGGATGATTTTCTCATAGTCCATCATACGGGAATCACCTTCTTTTGTCCTCAATATGCGCTTGACTATATCCGCATCCCACGGGTTGAGATTGGCATCCAACCATATTGTCCAGGGCTGGATGAAATGCTTGGAGTAATCACTCTTGCCTACATTGGTTGAACGGACTTCGTTGGGAATCAACCCCAAGTAGTCTAATTGGTTGTACAGCTCATCGGGAATCTCTTTCATTGTTGTCGTTGATGAAATTCTTATGGAAAATATTTAGCCCGGAAGGGTTACAAGTTAAAATCATGTGATTCTTGGGTGCTTCAGGCAGCTTGATATTAGGCTTGACATATACATCCCTGAAATCAGATTGCGGCCATGCATCCCTGTCACGGTCGCGAAAATGGATTACGCCACCTCGTTGTTGTTTGCTCATTTCAGAATAAAGTTGGTTCTCTTAGTTCGTCATTTATACGTTGCTGAGCCAAAGCATAGAACTTATCCGATATCTCCATACCTATCCAGTCTCTCTTCTCTTTGATGGCGGCAATCAGTGTATTGCCGGATCCTGCAAAATTGTCAAGGATGACATCACCCTCTTTGGAATATGTCCTGATGAGATAACGCAAGAGATTGACCGGTTTGGTTGTCCCGTGCTTCCAGTCTTCCTTACTGTGCCCTTTGGGAAACCGAACGATAGTTCCGGGATACTTGTAATCGGTATCTATGGTTTCCGTCACGTTGTATTTGCCGTAACAGGAGGTCTTCTGCTCTCGTCCTGTCGTGCCTCTGCTGTGGTTCTTCTGAGACTCCTTGCACCGGACCATCTGAGGGTTATACAGAGGCGGCTTGCCGTAGAACACGAATATCTGCTCATGCTGACGCATCGGCATCTTCTTACAGTTAAGGAAATTGGATTTCCTGACCTTATCCCAAACGAAGTCATATCTGAACCATTTCGGGTTACTCATAATCAGCTTGGCTCCAAAGACACCTTGACCGAACAGAAGAATGACACCGTTGGGCTTGATGATGCGCTTGTATTGCCTCCATAATGCCTTAAGGTCAACTTCCTTATCCCATTGCGCATCCGGGTTGCTCTTGTTTAGCGTTCCATAAGGCGGATCACTCAGAATCATGTCGATACTCTTATCCGGAATATCCCGCATAAGTTCAAGGCAATCCCCATGAAGCATTACATTATGTGGGTATTGTTACCCAAAGACAATGGTTAGCGAAGTGTTCAATACAGACTGCTTAGCCTATATGAAGACGCTTCCAGACGCATTCTTTGACCTTGCGATAGTGGACCCGCCGTATCAGCTCAAGAAATCCTCTGTTCAAGGGAGCGGGAAACTTAAGAATCGCACCCTCAACCGCCATGATATGAGTTGGGATGTTGCACCCCCCACAGAATATTGGAAGGAGTTATTCCGCGTCAGCAAGAACCAGATTATCTGGGGAGGTAACTACTTTCCCTTACCTCCTTGCCGTTGCTTTGTCATCTGGGATAAGCAGCAGGTATGGGAGAACTTCAGTCAATGTGAGTTTGCCTGGACGTCATTTGATAAACCAGCCAAACTGATCACAATATCCAACCGAGGCGGTCACATCGACAAGGTTGTATGGCATCCCACCTGTAAACCAATAGAACTATACGCCTATCTGCTAAAGACCTTCGCAAAGCCGGGTGACAAGATATTCGACAGCCATCTTGGAAGTGGTTCAAGCCGCATCGCTGCCTATAAGATGGGGTTTGACTTCTACGCTTGTGAGATAAGCAAAGAATACTATGACCTCCAGGAAGAGCGGTTCAGGGAGGAATGCCTCGGAGAGACCAAATTGCAAGACGGCACCACAATCACACAACTCGAATTATTCTGAAATGGAAATACAATACCCACATATTGTTTGCTACTGCCGGTTACAATATCATTCTATTGTTGTTCCTCTCCAAAATCAATCCTTTGCTGAAGGAATGTCTCAGCATACCATTCGTCATAGGATTTCCCGCTGATCCACCATTGGAAGATGTTCTCACATATCTCGTCTTCCGTACCATTGCCGAAATAGTTCTCTGTCAGGATATTCTTTGCGATACCCTGCTCGCGTATCCGCTTGATGGCATTTATCCAGTTGCGCTTGACATGGGGGTAATCCGCCAATTCGATGAGTTTCTGCTTATAATTTGCCATAGGACAGCAGATACATCCGATACGTTTATATCCTCTGTCATATAGCGAGCAGTGAGGCACTTTCACAACTTCGTTGAGAAAATACCAGACATCAGACTCAGACCAGTCTATTATCGGATTGACAATGATTTTATCCTTGCCGCCGATACATCTGATTTGTTCCTCGTCTTGTTCACTGAATTGGTCCTGGTTGAGATGCTGAATCTTCTTGGCAATCTTCTCTTTTCTCCACGTCTCGAAGGCATCGAGGTCCCCGGAGAAGGAGCTGTTGCTAACTTCAACGCTGTTACGTTTGGAGCGTCTGATGCTTTCCTGTCTGCGTACACCTGTAAGACAGACCGTACCGGCACCTCCAGTCTCTTTAAGAATGGCACAGCACCATCTAATGATACGTGAAGGCAGCAGATATTTCCCGTTTACGGCAATATTGTAGATGCTGTCCTCGGGTGCATGAGTTATGACATCAGGATAATGTTCGCGACAGAAGCGAATAACCTCTGGAGGGTCAATACTCGTAAAGTTCATGTGAGCCTGAAACTTGACACCTGCAAGTTTGGCGATGTGATATAATGCTTGGGAATCCTTGCCTGCTGAGAAGGCTAAATAGAATCCGTCATCAGGATCATATTGCAAAGCGAGTTTTTCTGCTTTCTTCAACAAATTGATAGACCACTGAAGACGTTCATCAAAACCTGCCGGTTTCTTTTTTCGATACATTAGAATGATATTGTTTTTCTCCGGGCCGTATATGTCATACAGCCTTCCTGTTGAACAAAGCAAATTCAGCTTCAGTCACGAAACGCCATGAATAACCGCCTGATGTCTTCTGTAATCCACGGCAGGCGGCTGAAATACCATGCCTGCTGACACCTATGGCAGATGCTGCTTCGCGTAATGAAGAGAAGTATCTCAGTATTTCACCAAAACAGCCGATGATTACCACCGGCTGCTTGTTCAGATGTTCACTCTTGAATGCGTTGTTGTTCTCTCTGTTGTCCATCCATCGAAGGTTCTGGACTCTGTTGTCCGTCTTATCACCATTGATATGGTCTATCTGTGACAGACGTCTGGGGTTGGGGATGAAAGCCTGGGCTACCAAGCGGTGAACCTTATGATTCTTCTTGACGTTGTTCTTATACAGTCTGACGCGCACGTAACCTCGTTGCGACAACTCTGTCCCTACCACCTTGCCTCGTTTGTTGATGACAACACCTTCACGGTTTATCTTATAAAGACCCTTATAGCCTTTTACGTCTTTCCACACATCACGTTTCATAAGTATTTCTTTTAGGTTATCTATTCATCTGTTGCTGTCAGGTAAGTGGACAGCTGCACTCTTACGCTGCTCCTTGCTTTTATGGGAATGTCTGTTTTGAGAATATCCCTATGCTGAATGTTCTCATAATCCTTGTTGTTCACACAATACCTTGTCAGTAAGGCTGTGTACTCTGAGAGAAATTCACTTTTCGTCATGGTGATATCGTTGTTCTTTCCTTTCAAACATCCGAGCCTCAGCGAAGTTGTCCAGACGCTTTTCAAAACCTTCAATCTGCTCCCTAATATCATCGGCGAGGCATCTTACTGCGATGAATACAGCGCCAGCAATTATGACAGCGAAAGCGGCTATCACGAGCGCAATAAAGCATAATGCGTCAGTCATATCTCCTGGTTTTAATCGTTATCAAATCTTGACATCTACAATCCATTTCTTGTTATAGGTCTGTGCGGCGTGCATTTCCATAGTACAACCTTTGGAATCAGCCCAGCCGTTGGCGAAGACAACTTCATCAACTTCCAGAACCTTCTCAATGGTCTTACCCAGACATGTGGCATAGGGTGTGCTTGAATCCGGAACCACATCTTTAGGCGTGAATACCTTAACACCGGGCGCATCATACTTCTCATGCGCGGCTTTGCACCTTGCTGGCAGCTCTGCCATGTGATCGGTGCAGGGGATTGAAACGAAAATAGTCTTCATTGTTATGGAAATAAAAAAGGCATCCTTGTCGGAATGCCTGTCGGTTAATAATTAGAATAATCGCAAACTTGGCTGAATACGCTATCTGGCCAGCATAGCATCGTCATACGCATAAAAGCCTTAAACTTCTTCTTTCTTTTGCGTGGAATACGTGACTTGTGTAAACCAACTTCCCTTCTGAGTTTTCGGAACTGGCGTGCCTGCTTATGGGTGAAATTGAGTTTGGCATTCCATTCTGCGGAAGGAGGCGTATATGAAAAATCGTTCTTGCGCACTTCCATCTTCATGTTCTCATTTATGGAAATGACAGCTGTTTTGTCATAACTGACAACTTTACCGGTGCCTTTATCTATAAGCATGAGCGAACTCAAATCTTTTCCTTGTCCAAAGTCTGCAGCGACAAAGACCGGTTTAGGTGAATCGTCAAGAATCGAACTTGCTATCATGCGCTTGGCTTCATCCTCCAACTCCTTATGGGCTTTATCCATACCCAAATGAATACCCGCATCCATATCAATCCCAATTTATGACAAGAGTAACCTTGTCCGGCTTCTTTCCATCGATGACTCGACCTGTAACCGTATGCTTCTCCGGGATTTCATTGTAATCGCCAAAGTTGAGGATTACAGTATCTCCGATTTGAGGAACGACTCCGGTCCAATTGGGCCAGCTCTTAATATGCTCTTCCTTTTCGTTTGTGAAATTTACAGTCATAACAGTTTAATGATTAACAAGATTAGTAACAAGGCAATGATAAGAGCTATGCCACCCCATAATGGAGCAAGCACCCACCACCATGACCAATCAATGTTATGGGTCAGTTTAAGAACGACGAATACTACCGTCAGCACTCCGCAAAGACCCAAGCCTCTACTTTTGTTGTTGTCTCTCATATATCACTTTGTTTTTTAAGTTCTTCAATAAGAATGTCGGCGTAATGAATGCTTTGTTTGGCAGTTATACGCGGTTCCAAGAGCGTTCCGTATTTACCATAAGCAGCCGCCATAAATCGACTCGCAGCATCACATCTGAACTCATCCCAATCTTTCCCCTCTGGTTCATCAATTATCTCAAAAGCGCCATCTGCAGGCGTAAAGAATCTCAATTTGTTATTCTCATCAATTCCTGATGCTGTCCCAAATTCCTTAGAGATTCCAAAATCCCTAAATACTTCGCCTGTAACAGTGTTTCTTGCTTTCATTATTTCACTTGTTTAAAAGGTTAGCCTTCAGCCTGAATCTCTTACTAAAGTCACATGGACGCGATACGGGTATGTCCCTACCCAGACTGCATGAATCGCACATGCTGCAAGGCACCATAGCCCTAATGAAATCTGCAACATCAATGTATTTGATACCGGCATTACGAGCACACTGTAAGTCTGTATCTGAGAACTGACCTATAAGACCGCTTGCATCGCCGATCATGAGCGCATTACGAGGGTTGAAGTCATTGCCGCCAACATAATCGTGACGCAACCAATCTATCATTCCGGTGTTGGGCTTGCGATACTTACAGTTCTTATCGTTGGAGGTGCAGTAAGTGGCATAGACAATATAATCACCCCACGACCGGATTTCATCCTTAATAACCCTCAGTTTAGTTGCGAATTTACCTTCATCGACGAAACCCTTTTCGATACCACCTTGATTGGTTACGATGAAAACGTACTTGGGATTATACTCTTGGATGGCCTCCCTGATGTTCTTCTTGAATTTCCAATCGTCCTCATTCTCAGGAAAAGTCTTACCGCTCTTTGTTTCTATCAGTGTGCCGTCAAGGTCACATATAAGTACCTTCTGGTTGAAAAAGTTGAAGAATTTTTGTAACTTATTCATGCTTCTAAAATGTCTTGTTTTGATACTGATGGAAGAAGCGGCTGCAAGGGTTTGTTGAATGTCATCACACCAAGCCACAGCTTCTTGGTCTTTTTAAGCACTTTGATTTCTTCATCGGTCAACTCCCAGCATGTGATGATTGTATTGTCGTTAATCCTCTGTGCCGGTAATGGAAGATACTCTGGTTGATTCTTTGCGTATGTCGTATTTACGCCCTCAAACTCTACTGGTTTCATATTGTGTGTTTGTTAAATTCGTTTGCCATCCAGAGTGAACCCTGATAGCCAAGGGTTCTACCAATATCGGCAAAACCCATATTGCTGTGTACAAACAACTCATTAGCTATTTTTGTGTAACGCTTATTGTACTTACTGAGTTGCAAATGCAGTAATTTATTGCCATACCTGCGCATTTCTTCTCGCACCCACATGCGCCTTTCTATATCGGTTATCCACCAATAATATGGAGGCTCATATACAGGAAGACCCGCCATAGTACCATGAGCGACCACAGCGTTGGCAATACATAACTCGTCTAATTTCTTCATCACTGTATATCAACAAAGTCAATCATCAGAAACTCATGGCTCGTCCCCTTCTCAAGATTCTCCTTGTTGTGATGTTTGGCATAATACCAAGGACAGAGGTCATCGATACGCCTCAGCCACTTGGGACCGTTCGGAAAGAGGCTCGTTGTACTTGAATACTTATGCTCAATATCCGGAAGTGGATTGCCGAAATCGTATATGGGATGCTTGCAACCCCAATCAGTGCGATTGTTACCGCCACAGAAGATGATGTTAGGAAACTCATTTTGAAGGTGTCTGCAGTATTGGCGGAAACAACCTTCCTGAAACTCATCACTCTTGTTCGTTTCGAGGACCACCCTCATCCCGCAGCTACCCTTATGATCAAGAATCGAAAGAGCAACGGACAAAGTATCTTCATTGTCCATATACTCAATAAGCCCATGACATATTATTCGCTCTCTCTTCTTGTCAAATCTGACCCTTAAGTCAAAGAAGCGAGCGCCACATCTAAACTGCTGATATGTGGTTATTCTCTGGCAGCGTGCCATCCATGCGAAAGGCTTCATCCACCATTTGCGTACCGGCAGATAGCTGAAGGTATTATGTGATGCAAGTTTCATATATAAACGTTTACTGGGGTTCCGGAACTGACATGCTCTGTCTGCCGTGTGTTATAAGCAACACATTCATTCTTTAGCGTACAGGAAGAACAAACACTATCATTCACTGTCCGGTTGTTGAAATAGCACTTCATTTCTTCTTTGCTGTCAGTTGTTTGAATATTTCTAATAGCTCCTTATCGCTGGCATTGGGATTCTCGCGCAACACTTCAAGGAATCTGTCACGTTTGAGTTCCTTGTAATACTTGACGAAATCAGAACGGCAAAGGTCTGCAGGTTCACCCGGCTCAATGGCATGTTCACGACCATCCTTTTCTGCTTCGGCGGAACACTGGAACACATCCTTACCTTCCTTGTTTACAATCAAGAAATCATGCCCGTCAATTCCTATACGTCCATAATATCTTGCTACGCTGAATTGTGAGTTCGCCCAGAACTCCTCTGTCATACAAATAATATTCATATTGCTTGTCTTGTGAGGTTTAATTTAGTAGCAAGTGCTTCACATAACATACGGGACATATTTACCTCCACGGCATTGCCTATATATTTCTTCTGCTCTGCCTGAGTGCCGATAAGCACATAATCATCAGGGAAGCCCATGATACGTTTAAGTTCACCCACATTCAGCATACGCATCTTGATATCCACTATACCGTATGCAGCCATGAACTCTTTGACCTTGCACGTCATTGATGAATCCGAATCATATACAGCGATTCCGACTTCTCCGCTCTCTGTGCTTATCAGATACGGAGGCATCTTGTCCATCCGGGCTATCAATGTGAAACAGGGCTTGTCTATGGAACCTCCTGCAGATGCAAACTGCGGATTCATCAGATAGTGGTACTTATAGTTGGCTGTCACTACCGGTGCTGGAGAATCTATGCTGCTACCCACATTCTTGAAGTTGGTATTCGCCAGCCAGCGTTTAGCCGTGACTAAATGCTGTTTCGGTTTGGTAAGTATAGCGGGTGAAGGTTTCTCTATATCAGAAAGCTGTCCTCCGCCACTATACTCATTGGCAAAGAACTGGCTTGAAATAAGCTCAATTCTGTCCTGGCATGTCACAGTAGGTGAAGGCTTGTCAATATCTCTATTACAACCGTGTCCATAATGAACCGAAAGGAAAGCATGATGGTCTTTGGTTGTCACAGTACCCGCTGGCTCTTCAATAGATTGGTTATGCTCTGCGCCACCATAATACAGACTCAGGAAATTACACTTGCATAAACCTAATCTGTTTTGCACAGCAACAGTAGGACAGGGCTCGTCGATAGAGGGTGCATTATGGCTTCTATCTTTATTCATGGAGTTGTACTTTAGGATCCAGGCGTCACATTTCTGCTTACCTCCTGCCACAAACTTCACCAATCCTGCATAGATGCGCTCCAATGTAGCTTCACATAACGGTTTCTTTCTACCAAAGATGCTTTCCCCTTCATCCTGCAGGTCTAACACCTCACGTACAGGTTTCCATTTCCGGTACTGATGGAAAAGCCCACCTTCGTCACCGTTCTTCGCATAGGTCTGATGCGGGAAGACAAGCGGTAATCCATGACGGGCGAAAAGACCGAAAAAGCGCTTACGGCTTGTGTATGCGCCAAAATCAGCTGCGTTAAGCAACCTGTAGTCAAAATCATACCCATAATGTTTGACGTTGTTCACCCAACGAACATAACTGCTACCCCGGTCTTTACTCAAAGGCTTGCCGTTCTTGTCGAGCTCTCCCCAGCACATAAACTCTTCCACATTCTCTATCTGGATATAATCCGGTCTGATAGCCTCAATGTATCGGAATAGATGCTCAGCCAGAGTTCGGGAGTCTGCGTCACGTGGTTGACCACCCTTGGCCTTGGAGAAGTTTGTACATTCAAGTGAAGCGTGCAACAGGATATATGAACCTGGATGAAAAGTCCGGACAGCTTCCGTCAACTGCTCCAATCCGCCTAAGTTGAGGGTACGTATATCTTCGATATAATGCAGAACGGATTGGTGATTCGCAGCATGAGATGCAATAGCGTTCGGATCATGGTTGACGCAGGCTATGACCTTGGCGCATTTCTTACCATCCACCATAGCCAGTTCAATACCTGTCGTTTCACCGCCCGCGCCACAGAAAAGGTCTATGGCAAAGACCGTATAGTGAGGGCAAGTCTTGATATACTGCAGTTGCTTGTCTAATTCGTCAATCATTATCGTCTTGCTTTATAAGTGGCATCTGTTTCCACTGCTGACCGTCCAGTACAGAACCGTTCAGATATTTGCTGCGTTTGATACCATCCGGGCCGAACGCACCCCATTGCTTGAAAAAGAAAGGCGTGCCGGTCTCGACACACCTGTCACGAAGATTCCGAAACCATTCAATCGGTGTCCTTCGGGCTCGCGAACCGCTTTCGCCTCCTGTAATCACCCAATCAATACCGTCAAGGTTTATATCCGCCATGTCACCCAACAGAGGCTCGCATGACAGGAACTTGACAGTCTTGCTATGGAAATCGGTGAGAAGACTCACACGGTTAATATCACGGAGAAGACTCACCCTGTCATAATGTTTGGCACTCTCGCAGGTGACACCGAGCCATGCGTTCTTCGGAACATCCTCATGTTGAAAATATGAATACATCGCTCCAGCCCGCTTGGTGAGAATTTGGAACGTGTGCTGCGGATTCTCGCTGATCACGTTCATCACCTCGTCAATGAACTGGATAGGAACATCATCATGGAACAGGTCGCCCATAGAGCAAACGAAGACCATGCATGGTTTCTTCCACTTGTAAGGCTCATAGAGGCTTTCCGGGTGAATCGTCACCTTGAATCCATCCTTGTATTTCTCCTTGCTGCCAGGCATTCCGCTCAGACGTCTTGCCATCACTTCAGCATAACAGTTCTGGCAAGCCTCACTGACCTTAGTGCAGCCCGATACGGGATTCCATACCTTGTTGGTCCACTCTATTTTTGTACCCATTGTTCAGATGATTACTCTTGGTTGTCTTCTTCCATAACCTGAAAGCGTGCGTGGGTCATAGCTTCGCACAGGAAGCTGGAGAATCCGCATACGAACTTCTCGTTCCTGCTCAGCGTAGTCTCACCCATAGTATCGAGAATAGCATGAGTCAATTCGTGATAGAAAGTGTTGCGCTTGCTATCTTGGCTCTGCTGGTCACACTTGTCGAATTTCTCGGCAATCTCGATGTAGCTGCCTGCGATGCAGCATTCTCCGAGGTTATTACTCGAACATCTCTCGACCTGACGAATCTCGATGTTCGCCCCCCCGATTCGGACGGTTGGGGGTATCTCCTTATAGTTGATTTTCATTATGGTTTCTTTATGTTTTTTGAAAACAGAGAACAAGTACCAGCCATAGCGTTAAGCGCGGCTATCTGTTCCTCGCGTGACAAATCATCCCAGACCGTCACATTATTGTCGGCTTTGAACTGCACCATGATGTCCGGCAGTTTCTCGTCGATGATTATAGTAGATTGAATGATTCTCATAACTTGCTCTTGATTTCGTGAAGCAAATCCTTGATCTGACGCAGGTAGTTCTCTATGTACAGCAACCGGTCATCCATGTTGTTGAGAAGCAAGAGGAACACCACGGCAATGATTATAATAAACAACACTTTCATACTTTCTCCTTGTGTTTACGTCTTATGAACTCATAAGCAAGCCCTGCGCCATACTCAAAGGCACTGCAATCCATTGCCGCAGCGTAGGTGCGACCACCTTCGGGTATCGGATATCTGATATCTTTCTCTCGGTACATAGCCTCATAGGGCTTATCTTTGTTCAAGTACCTCCATTCGGCACCAAGGATAGCCTGTTCGATAAGCCGCGAACGGTTGGGTTCAGGCTGATATTTGAAGAAGTCTATCGCCGCATCACGAACTTCTTCCGTGATAGCGTGAGAGGTGCTGTTATACTTCTCAAGCCATCCCATCTGCCAACAACGGAATAGGAAGTTGTCCAACACCTTCATCTCGTCCTCTGAGGTTTCAATGTTGGTTTTCTCCAGCATATCCTTCTTCGCGGCAGCTATGATCTGAAAGCGGTTATCACCGCACATAACATTATCACACATGTTATTTCTCTTTTTTGAATCGTTCAAGTATCTCAGTATAATAACCTTCTTTGGTGTTGGTAAACTTCTTGTCATGGACAAGTGCATCAGCAATGCTGACTATCTTCTCGATGTCCTGCCATGTCATTTCATGCGGCTCAACCTCCTTGATGACATTGAGGTCAATCCATGTCTGACCGGATATGATGGTATAGACAACCCTGTTATTGGGTTTTCCGCCATCATCCTTGGCGACACGCTTCGGCGCATCATATTTCGTACCGATAACCTCAGACAGTTTCTCTGCAAGGACGTCGGCAGAAGAATGCTCCTCAACCCAGGGCATCGCCATAAGGTCAAGGTCATGTACTATTGAGCCGTGCAAGGCAACAGCCCAGCCGTGTTCATAAGCAACCCTGCGTATCTCCGGCCACATGAACACCCAAAAGATGCAGTTATTATCTTTCAGTTTCTCCAAGTCAAACATGGCAGTCAATGCTGTTTAATGTCAGCACAGTGTTACAAGTTTATAGATAGTCGGAAGCAGACCACGAGCCACAGCTTTCGTTTCCACAGTCTCACCTTGTTCGTCGGACAGAAGGTCGTTTACCAACTGCTTTAACTCTTCGGTGACTGAGCGGATGACATCAATCTTAACAGGCGTTTCCTCACGCATCTTGGATAGCTCGTCGAACTTCGCCTGCAGTTCTGCATACTCCTGTTTGCCACGAGAGAGATTATCTTTCAGGTCGCTTATCTCTGCTTCACGAGCCTTGAGTAACGCGGTCTGGTCTATACCTCCGTTCTGATTGGGGTTGTTTCCTTTCTTCATATTGTTTATGTTTTCTATTTCTTTCTTAAGCGCCAGCTTGCCGGATGCAGACATATTCTTTCGTGAGTTGGGGATCACCTCCAGCTTATCGGCGTTGACGGCAGTTTTGGTGCCGTTGAGAAGTTCTATGGGATAGACTGATTGGTTCTGTCGGTTCGTTCCCGGCGCATCCAGTATCTTACCCGCCATCATGTAACCTTCGGGTGACATCCAACGGACATATCGTCCTACTTCCAAGAATTTAACTTTAGGTTTCATAATGATAATTCACTTGTAAGTTTCTCTACCAGGTCCTTCACCAAGATATACCAACAGTCATTCACGGCACATCTTACAAGCCTTGGGTCCTTATCGTCACCTATGCCGACAATAACAGCATCGCTATCGAATCGTGTACCGGCTTTAGCCATCCTCCATTTCGGACCGTCTGTCTTTATCTCCTTTCGGGCTAAATCCATCAGCTCAGGAGAAAGTTTCTGCTTGACAACAGAGATTATCGCATTTGGAGAATCTTCAGGGTGACGCATTGCGTAATCAAGAATCTCACATAAGCGGCTCTCGAACTTCGTCAGTTGCACATTTTCCGTCACGACAAACAAATCCATATTGGATTGTGCAATCGGCATGTATAATCCTTCTGAGTTGAATACCTCATGTCCGAATGTTCCGTCGCCACAGTCTATAAGACCAAGTATGGTGCGTTTATGAGTATCATCCTCATGCTTGGTGTCTCGGAGATTCCAACAGACAATCTGCACCGGATAGCCGCAACGGGTCTCGACACGGTATTCGCCGGACTCAATCTGCGGTCTGAATTTGGGGTTAAACGGTATCTTTTCCATCTTGTGATGTTTCTTTCTTTTCAGTTTTATTCTGAGCCTCCAGAGCGTTCTTAAACTTCTCCTTGGCTTTCTTGTATTGCTCCCATGCGTTGACCACCTTTTTCTGCCACTCGTCGAAGATCCGGTGACAACCCAACAGATGCTTCAGCGCGTTAAGCATGGTCTTGTCTGGCGGTTCCTCCATGAGCTTGATGCCTTCGCTCAGCCAATAGTGCCATTTGTAATCTGCGACCTTGGCTTGCCATTTCTTGAACTCGGCAATGGCTTCGTCCTTACGTTTGAGCTTTTCCTCAAGCTCATCGATATAGGCGAGAAGTTTACCCCTCTCACGCGCCATGTGTTTGATGACGGTCTTGGGGGGAACTTCATTGGTTACGTTCAGCTCAGGAATCCTGCTTGCCTTTGTTTTCTGATTGTTCATTGCAGCCATCGACGTTTGTTTTTGCGTGATGTTTGGATTTGCGGTTGATGTCATATTGCCATCTAACATGAATATCGCCGTCTTCGACAGTGAGGAATCCATTGGTTATCCCGTTGTTGTATAATGCCTCACAGACATCAGGCAGGGCATAAGGTGCAACCCCGAAATCTATGTATTTTGGTTCCATATCTATTGACTCAACTGTATCGCTAATTGAACCTTAACCGGCTCTTGCGGCCAACGCAAATCCTTGAACTGAGGAAAGTCGCTGTCAAATATCTCAAATGCTTTATCGTTACTTCCCCACCATGTTTCCTCAATGTCATTCTCCTTATGGGGTTCTTTGTAATGAAACCAGAGTGAACCGTCTTTGTCTCGTGCTACATACCCGTTAATGGAACATAAGGCTATTTCAACAGCTCTTAATTGTTCTCTTTGAATCTCGTCCATAGGTCATCAAATATCATCAATGTCTATCTCGTCAACCTTCCAGTTACGGCAGTCCTCAATGACACTCTCCCAGTATCTCTTCTTATCCAGCAGCTCCTTTGTGGGTTTCTCACCCTGGCACTCCAGGACACCGAAGTATCTCTCCAACGCCTGTTTCTTACGCTCACACTCTTTCTCAAGCAGTTCAAGAAGCTGCGGTATGGTCCTGTGCTCATCCTTGAACACCTGTTCCCAATCGGTCTCGCCGACAATCTCAGTGCAGTAACCTTTACCGTCACAATCAATGTGGTCCTCATAGGCGGTGGTTTCAAGTTTAACCTCCTTGCTTAAGGTGACTATGACCGTCTTCATAAAACCTACCGGTATGGGATCAGGCTCGAAACGCGGGTCTCTGCTGTCATAAGGGTTATCTATCATGTTGTTTTCTTGTTGTTCCGTTTGACCTGAAAAACAGGGGAAATTTTCCTTTGATTTCCCAATATTGCCTTTCTCTCACATTTTGGGGCGATAAAATTTCCCCGATTCAGGTTTTATTTCCCCTGAAATAATTTGTAGTCGTACCTGGAATCGAACCGGGACACACAGAACCAAAGTCTGTTGCGCTACCATTACGCCATACGACCGACCATATAGTCAGCGGGGAGGCTGTCAAACCGCCCCGCTTGCTGCAGATGACTTTACTTCCAAGTAACTAACGAATCCAGAAACCTCCGCACCACATCGTCTGCAGACCCGCCGCGCATACATCACTGCATACGGGACCGGATAAACCAAATAAAAAAGAAATGCCAGTTAGCTTACTCCATATTGTGTATCTGTGCCAGGAATTTGGCATAGATGTCTTGTTCTTTCTTGTAGGATGCCAACGACAGGAAGTCGCGGGCTCTCTTGATGCCGTAAGTCACGGTCGAATGGTCGCGTCCGAACGCACGACCTATCTGCCCCGTTGTCCACTCCCATTTGTCATACAGGAAGAGGAACAGCAGATAACGGCATGACACGATGTCCCTTTTGTTGGTGTTCTTAAGAAGCGAGTCTGTATCCAATCCGCTCGCCTCACTCATGGCGGCAATCACCCGGTCAAAGGGCTCATGGTCGTTCTCTATATTGAAGCATCTGACTGCGCACCATACGGCCAAGATGAAGGGGATCAACGGCCATGCCTCGCCAAGCAGCACTATGAATGCGGCACACGTCATTGCTATGACGGCAAAGACTATCGTTTTCTGTCTCATCACTCCGTCTCGTCTTCTTCAAGTTGAATAAAATGAACGCCTCTCGTGGCGTTCTTGTTCTTGATACAATTGGTTATTGTCATATATGGGATACCAACCTTATCCGAGCATTCACGTATGGACTTGAATACCTGTCCGGTCTCAACGCACAACACAGGTCGTTTCCATACATAGCTCTTCTTCGGTTTCTCCTCCACCTCCTCCTCAATCGGCTCTTCAGGAGGTTCTTCGATATGTTTCTCCAGGGATTTCTTCCATCTGTTCCTGGATTTGACTATCTCTATCTCCACCTGCTCGGCTGTAAGAAGCACAAACCGGCTAATGTCGAATATCGACAGCTCACAGTCCGGACCATTCATAACCTTTATGGTTACGAGGTCATCAAGATCCTCGCTGAAATACGAGTTGACATGCCTACCGTGAACAAAAACCGATACGAAATAGTTGTGTTTGTGCATAACCCAGACAGATATAATCGTTAATACCTGATGCTTGTGAAATGAATTACAGCCAGAGGTTTGGAGAGGTCATACCGACGGAACCATTCCATCCAATCCTCAATTTTCAACCCATCGTTATATGCCAGAAGCTCCTTGCTTACGGATTTGCCGTCAATCTCTATCAGGTTCAAGGAATGCATACCATCCCTGTCAACATCGAACTGCAGTTTCTGTATTCCGATGCCGTCAGCTTTGGTGAGCACAGCCAGTTGAACCTGTTTGGAAGCGTAAGGCTTACCTGACCACTGACGTATAGACAGCTGGGCTTGACCGGCATCTATCTTTTCAAAGCGCTTACGCCATAATTCGTAATTGGCACGAATGGTATGACGCTTCCACCAATGGTCAAGCCACTTGTGGGTCGCGGCGGTGAACTTATGCTCGAAGTCGGTGGGCTCACCGGCGCGTTTATGTGTCACAGGGAAAGTCTGTGATAAAGTAATTACATACGTATTCATCCCTTCTCTCAAAAAGAAAGCCCTACACCGCAATGGCACGGCATAGGGCTTTCCAACAACAAAATGGTGTACGGTTAATTTTCCTTTTTCTCAGCACTCTTCAGATGCTTATCCTTCTCCAGCACATCCAGGATACGGGTCTTCACGACATCGGCTATCTCATAGTCGGCGTTTGAACCCTTGTAAATCTCGTCACCGATTGCCTTGCGAGCGTTCTCGTTGGAGTCAGACTGGACAAGATAATAGTGCGATACGGTCTTGGTCTTGGTGCGGGTGCCACCCTTACGGGTTCTTACCTCTACCTCCTCCTTCATATCAACCTTAACCTTGTACCAGTTCTCAGCTGCTGCGTCATCAGAGAAACAAATCTCACCGTACTTGGGGCGCAACATACCGCTCACGGTCTTGATAGGACGGTTGGAGTAGTTGAGCTCCTTGCGGATTCTCTCCTCACCGTCAATGAATGACGCTGCCTCAACTGTGTAGCGTTCTCTCACTGTCTTTGGCAACCCTTTGGGGGTTGTCTCTGTGATCTCGATGGTTGCTTCCATCCAAAAACCACTTCTACTTCTTAAACCTGCCATACTATAGATATTTAGTTAAACAATAGGTTTCTATGAGAACAAGTCCGGTGTCACCACCGTCTTCTGATTGATAATCTTGATATATTCAGGGTTCAGTTCATACCCTATGAAGTTGCGATTGTACTTACGGGCGACCCTGGCTGTCGTGCCACTTCCCATAAACGGGTCAAGCACCAGGCCACCTTTCGGACATCCGGCAAGGATGCAAGGTCTGATGAGCTCTTCGGGATAGACAGCGAAATGAGCCGCCTTCTCAGGTTTGGTGGCTACACTCCATACATCCCTTTTGTTTCTGACCGGATATTGCTGGTCCGGCAATCCGGCAGCACGTCTGATATGCATCGAATTGGGTTGCTGTCCATCATCCTGAAGGTTCTTGAACCTCCATCGCTGATGCCCGTGCGTAGCCATCGTCTGCCTGTTACCCGAAGGCATTATAGGCATATTGTAATGGAAATCAACAAAGTTTTCAATGAAGACTGCCTCACCGGAATGAAAAGCCTTCCTGACAACTGCGTTGATTGCTGTGTCACCTCACCGCCATATTTCAATCTGCGAGACTACGGTATTGACGGTCAGATAGGTCTGGAGAAGTCACCAGAAGAGTATATCGACAGACTCACCGAAGTATTCACGGAAGTGTTTCGCGTTCTTAAACCGGAAGGAACGCTCTGGCTGAACCTCGGAGATAGCTATGACAATGCAAAAAGTCTTATCGGTATTCCCTGGATGGCGGCTTTCGCACTAAGAGACCGTATCGGATTCCGTCTGAGAAATGACATCATCTGGCATAAGCTGAATCCGCAGCCCGAAAGCATCAAAGACCGCTGTACGAAGGCACATGAATATATATTCCTGATGTCAAAACAGGAGAAGTATTTCTTTGACCATGAAGCCATACAGGAGATAGCAACCGGTTATGACGGTCGCAAGGATACCATAATGCATGGCTCTAAGAAATATAATATGCCTATAAAGTATGTCTTGATCAGAACGGGATATCTTCGTCTATCGGCGCATCAAAGGGTTTTTCATTATGTGGTGTTTCCGGCTGCTCCGCTCCAAAATCCAATTCCTGCTGATTCTGCTGCGTCTTGATATTCTCAATTACATAATTGCTGTTATCCCACTTCACTTTATCCATGTCGGGAGCCACACGCTTCGCGTCCATAGTGGGAATCTCAACGAACCGGGCGTTATTGAAGTTATAGACGAAAGTGTCATGTCCTTTCTGTCCCATGTGACGGAACTTCATCTTGGTCACATGCACCTCACCGTAATTACCCTGCTCGTTTCTCCATACGGTGATGCCGATATCAGCCTTGTCGTATATCTCAGATGCACCCTTACATGAGTACAGGTCACAGACCGGATATAAGCCGTTATCCTGCTTGTATTGTTTGGTGGGATGCATGACGATGAACATTGCAACGTCATACTTCCTGGCGAACCATCGTATCTTCTGCAGGAAGTCCGAAATATATTCATCCTGCTTGTATATCGTTCGCTTCTCGTCTGTCAGCGAATTGAAAGGGTCAATCACAAACGCCTTGATACCTCTCTTGCGGATGAGGAACTTGGCTCTGTCCAAGACTGAGCTTATATCCGTGTCATCAGGATCCACCCAAAAGAAATTCTTGTTGACATACTCCTTCAGGATGCCGTAAGTCTGAGGCGTATAGTTCTGGGATGAGAACCTTTTACCTCCAAGCGTCTCTATGATTTGGGATATATGCAGCGCTACAGGATAGAACTCAGGAGAGAAGAACGCCACCTTCCATGAGTGAAGGATATTGAGTCTGATCAGAGCGAAATTCAACCATTGGGTTTTGCCGTGCGAAGGGATTCCTGTAACGACCGTCACCATTCCGGTATTGAAGGACAGAAGTTTATCCATATCCTCCAATCCCAGGGTTACTCCCTTTTGAAGTCCCGAAGTAAACAGGTTGTCAAGGTCTGACTCTATGTCAACAAGTTCCTCGACACCTTGGATTCTAATATCCGCAGCACCCTCGAAGCATTCCTTTACCTTCTCCGGTCCATATTTGACAAGAACCTCGTTTATATCCTTGCAGTCTTCCGGATACTCAACTATCTTACATACTTCAGCTCCAAACCTTCGTACTATCTCATTCTTGGCTTCAACACCCTTCTTGTCACTGTCTGTCGATACATAAATCAGTTCAAGTTTATCAAAGTGGGATTCGGTGAAGTCATCCATCCATTCCAGATTGGTGTTAGCACCGGACGGCATGGATATGACATGCTTATAGCCGCATTCGATATAAGTGAGAGTATCCGCTTCACCTTCAGTGATGATGCAGATTTTCTTTTCACCCTTCTTGAATGCGCTCTCTCTTATGCTGTCTATGTTATAGGGGACTACCTTGGCACCGGCAATGAATGCGAAATGCTTGTCCCTTGTGCGATATTTGGTGTTGATATGCTCGTCATCAACATAGTAGTTGAAAGCGATACATCCGCGCTTGCAATTGTCTTGCGGGAAAAAGAAATTCTCCTTTGTGACCTTCGCCTCAAGAAGTGTCTTCTCGCTGATGCCGCGCCCTTTGAAATACTCAACCATGTCCGCATTGAGCTTAGGTTGAAGGTTGGGCTTGACCGAGGGTTTGCGATAAGTCTTGGACATCTGTCTTGTTTCCCTGTCTATTCTCCGCATCATTTCCTCATGCCGGGATTTCAGATAACCGCTCGCACCGCAATAATGGCAGTTATATGCCAGGGTCGCGCAGTTTATCGAAAGGGATTTATCCCTCTTGTTTCCACGATTCTCATGGCAGAAAGGACAGAAGGTTTTTATGTTACCTGATGACCTGCTGCCTAAGACGTGTCTGAAATCCTCTACATAAAGAATATTGTCGCTCATCTGTTGCTCTTGATCCAATCAAGCATCTTTTCCTTGTAAACTTCGCGCCAATATTTCTTGCCGTTCTCATTCAGCATGTGAAACTCATAGGGGACCATTCCGTATATCTCAGCCTCCTGGGTGTCGTTCAGTTCTTCGTATGCTTTCTGTAATAAAGTCTGTTCGTCTTCCGGTTCGGGAGTATGGTTATCAAACAACGATGCGGGTTCACGAGGTATATTATTACTTGTAGTACGCCGCTCCTCCCATGTGGCACAACAGCGCTTCCAGTTCGATATCTTTGTTCTATTACTGCCTTTGCCGTAATGCCAGTCATCCGCTTCGTAATAGTCAAAGAATGCCTTGGCGCTGAAATGATAGCCTTTTTCTTTTACATACGCCTCTACTTCGTTTAATGTAGGCGGTATAAATAATTTATTTTTTTTCTTAGAAGGAAAAGATTTATCTTTTACTTCTATATCTATAATATCATTATCAGATTCTACGTTAGTAGAAGATGATATATTATTATCATTATCAGCTACACTTGCCACCTTTTGCTTGCTTTTGCTACCTTTTGCTACCTTTTGGTAGCTTTTGGTAGCTTTTGCTATACCGCCCTTACTACCAAATAGTTTGCGTTGCTCACAAATGGAATTATAACGTTCAACATCCCTTTCAATTTGTGGCGAAATAAAATTCATTGCCATCTGTGCAACAGGCGAAAGTTTCTTATCTACACCATCAAATATTTTGCTCATTATAGCTTCATAGACCTCAACTTTGTCTTGAACGTCTAACCCTTTTAAGGCTAAGTACCAGTCTTTATGAAAAACAAATGAATCTTTCATTGTTAATTACCTTATCCTCATCTCAATTTTCTCTATCCCAGCTCTGCGACAAGCCTCAAAATAGGCGGGAAGAAATGTGTTGGCGTCAAACCAACGTTTTTCTGCAAGAAACCACAGCCAGTGTTGGCGGTTCAGAATGTCTGACGATATTTCATAACCGCCGCGCCTGCACATCATGTCACCGCGAGGGGTGAGGAACCAATCAACATTGTATTCCTCATAATCGAGGGTTTGAGGAGGCTTAAGGATGAACTCATAGGAGTATTTCTGAGTGAAATCTATTGCGTTCATGTAAAACACTTTTAGTGCCCGGAGAGACAACCAAGCCTAACCGGGCTATGAATGACATATCCTAATCAGAAGGGGACATCATCATCTGCACCTCCCTGGGTCTCTAACGGATCAGGTGGCGGTGCCTGCGGTGCAGGTGCAGCATGTTGTGCGGGTTGCTGATTCTGCGTTTGAGCCGGAGCTGCTTGCTGCTGACCGTCACCACGAGATATATTGAAGCATCGAATAGAAGGAATCCATTTTCCATTCCATTCTTTCGCGTCAATATCGAAGCTGATGGTCAGCGTCTCACCCTTTTGGATATTGAAGTTCTTGACTCTATCCTCACCGGATACCTCAAATGGTATCTTTTTCGGATATTGCTCTTCGGTCTGAAGCACGAACCCTTGGATAAACCAAGGATTGCCCGATGCCTTTGCAATGCCAGAACGCGGTTCAAGTATTGCTATAATCTTACCAGTTGCTTGCATATTGATTATCCTTTATAGAAGAATCCCTGGAATCGCACGAGACGATCCATGTACTCAGGCGACTTGAACAGTCCGTCACCGTTACCGGCAAGGGCTTGTGCGCCATCCTCATCAATCACAACCTTACTGTCAAGAGCCTTGGGTACTCTGAAACAACAGATACATGGGAAATTGACCTTGGCGTCACCTGTGATAACCTTGGCTGAAGCTCTCTGTGTGGCAGACAGGATGCGATAACCAAGAGAACGACCTTTCTGCAGGAGCATCTGCAGGTTCTCTTCCAGACTCTTGTCACGTCCTGTGACAATCCACTCCTTCTTCGGTCTGCCATCCTTATACTCACCGACTGTCACTTCCTCTCTGATGTCAAGCTCCTTGCCGGAACGAGCCGATGAAACTGCATCAGCGAACTCATCGAATACTATCAGTGTGAGACCGCCGAAAGTACCCTTGCGGGCTTGCATCTCCTCAACAAGTTCCTTCATGCGTTTCTCTATGTCTGCGATATCCGAATGAACCTCACATCTGTCTGAGAATGCAGAGAACTCGTATTTGGGATCCATGATGATAACGCGCATCTTGGCGAGAAGGGCATAGGCGATAGTAGAGCGGATAAGAACGGATTTTCCGGAACCGGTAGCACCACAGACAAGCATGTGCGGAGTGGAATGGTTCTCCAAATCCCATATTACCGGCTCTTTGAAGTTGTCAAGTCCGAGAGGTATGCGATGACCCTCAAGATATTTGGCATCCCATGCCAGTATCTCGGAACTCTTCTTACTCACTTCTATGGAAAGATAAGAACGTCCTTCATGTACCACCAGGTCCTGAGCGACACGTACTGACGGAACATCAAGAGCGTAAGCGATATCCTTCGCGTATGTCTTAAGAGAAGCGATGGGTATGCCTGCCGCCACCTCACACAGATAGGTGTTACATGAGAATCCTTCTATCTCATGGCTTACCTGAACCTGTTTGCCGAAGGTACGGAACTTATGTTCGATTTTTTCTTTGTTTGTCATATTGCTATGCGAATAGTCGAAAGTAATAAACGATGCTGCATTCTTTCTGAATGAACGTATGACTCGCGGTGAAATCATCGCGATGCTGGAGTCCTTGATTTTACGCTGACGTTTCTCTATCAGAGGCTTCTTCCTTTCCGGGATATTGGGGAAGTCATCAACCTCTGCAATCAGAGTGCGTGCCGAGAACTCGTAAAGCTCTGCCTTGTCAGCAAGGTTGTCAGATGCGTTGATTGTGTAGATGTAGTCAGGATCAGCCACAGCTTCTATCATACGACGAAGAGGCTGATAGAGATAATACTCATGCAATTTGCGTGAGTCCTCATCCATCACGAAACGGTGCAGACGAAGCTGCTCGCTGCCGTTCTTGTTCTTGGAATACTTATTCTCGATGAACCAGACCTCATCTACATGGCGGTCATCCTTCTCGTCATGCTGCTCATATCCGAGTACGTAAGCGATAGCCTGCTGACCATGCACAAGAGAGACCTCATCGTCACCGGTATAGGCGCTTTTGCTCTTATGGTCTATGATGACAACCTTTCCGTCCTTTGTGCGTATCACAAGGTCTGCAATATAATGCAGAGGTAATGGGATATCGACACCGTTGCAGACCACCAGAGACTCTTCCTTGACCTCGACGGACAGAACCTCAGCTATATGGTCGGTATAGATACCATACTCGCCGCAGAAGTTCTGAATCAGAAGAGTGACAATCTTGATACATTGCTCTCTTGCCTGGTCAACGGAAGGATAAGTATCACTGAGCTTCCATGTGTTAGCGTCAACATCATCTATGTAGTTATATGCCACCGTTGACAACTCCACAAGATCCGGCTTCTTCGCACCTTCATTGTAGCCCATGAAGAAAACCCTCAACGCCTCGTGATAGGCGTTACCGGCAATGGAGCTTATACTGCGTTTGTCCGGTTCGAGATAGACGAAGTTCTTCTCAAACTGCTTCTCGTTACGGGCGAAGGTGTTGACCTTACTGTATGACCATGAATCGATGAGATAACCTGACAGGAGGTTATCCATCTCATCGGGAGTGTAGCTGCTGTATTTGTTCATGCGTTACGGCATTTCCGGTTTCTCCTTCTTTTCCTTGCGCATCCTTTCCTTCTTGTTGTCTGCGCTCTCTTCAACGGGCTTGTTGTTCTCTTCCGGGTTATCGACATATTCCACTTCAGCATTGTCAATCTCCTCGACGCTACCCATCTGAGTGAAGTCACCCTTAGCGATACCCTGGTCATACTTGATGGCACGCTGCATCTCGATAGACAGGATACCGAACTTGGAGAGGAGCAACTTCATCACGGTCTTGAGACACATAGCCTCTGTGTTGTCCTTCCAAGGACCGGAGTTGAAAGACTTGGAGTATTTCTTGCCATGAGCCAGGACTTCAGCCTCAGTCATATAGAAATACTTCTCATATCCGTCAACCATACGGAAGTATGCCATATAACCGATAACCTTGTCGCTTGTGCGTTTGGTCGGGTCAAACTCGTAGTCATCAGTGAAGGGGTTATACTTCACAAGCTCTCCCTCATGTACAACGGCGTTGGTTATTCTGAGGTACTGACCGCTACGTATGGCGAGCTGAATCAAGCCACGGGTCATAATCTGGAACTGAGCGACCTGTCCGTAGGGGACGATGGCGGCAAAGCCGAGATTGGGGTTAATGGGGAGGTCGAGACTGGCTGCAACCATAGCGCTTGAATAAACACTCTGAGGTGATGCCTTCTGCAGTAATGTGTTGTTGTTGACAACAGACAACACACTGGTCACGAAACCTTGCGCTTTCTGACCGAGCATGGAGCGCAGGTTGTTCATGCATGTTTCGTTGTTGAAATAGCCGCGCAGGGCTACTACGTTTGAATTAGCCATATTACTTATCTTTGATGTTGAAACTTACTCCGTTTATTGTTCTGTGGAACTCCAAGGTGCCGCCTGTGACAGCCTGGTTCAGTTCATCCTTGACCAACTGAGCTATCTCGTTCATAATCTCACTGTGAAGAACATAAGGAGGCTCTACATTACGTGACCTCTTGTCCTCCTCCATCCTGCGTATTATGTCAATGACGTCAATCATGATCAAATAAAGACGGTTGTCTGGAGTCCTTGGTTTCCACGCCGTTCACCTCGGTGATAGTGAACTCTATGCGAGGGTTGTTCTTGTCTATGAATTTGCGGGCATGAATCTCCACGCACTGACGGTCATTCTTGATAGCCTTGCACATCTGCAGACAGTCAAGCAAACTCTTAAGGCTGTTGTCAAGGTCCGGCTGATTGCTGGAGAAATAGACATCCGCATCAAGACGGAAGAAATTCGAGATCATGCGGTCCCTGTATTTACCGCATTGGAGGAAGAAAGCCTTCTCGTATTGCTCCAATGCCGGGGTCTTACCCAAAGAACCATGTCCGGCAATCGTGATGATTTTGTATTGATTGCTCTTCGATGGCGGCTGACCATATATTGTTTGCTCGTGTTTCATATCTCGCTGTTATCTTTTGTTTCCTGTTTCGGTCTTGGTCTGTTCACCCAATTGTCACACTCGAACGACATGCCTTCATAAGCCGCCCGAGAAAGGAGGCTTACCAGAACATCTTGCCTGATTGAAACCGTAGTTCTCCCTTTGTATTCGAGGGTTAATTTCTTGGCTATCTCCAGAGCTTTGTCAGACCAGTTCATAGTAAAATACAAAACCGCCTATCTTCACAGACGAGCGGTTGAATATAGATATACCAATAATAAATGAGTAATTGGATTGGGATGTTAGAATAGTGAACGGGTAGGGTTTCAATCCCACCCGTCCTGCCAAACTACCTTCACAGGCAATCGAGCTACAAGATTTTCAGTAAAAAATTGATTCTCTATCGAACAAGTGTTTGTGAGCGGGTTGGGTTTCAATCCACCCCGCCCGGAATCTCGTTGTACATTTTTGTACAATGAAAATCCCTGCCTTCGTGTCACTCGCGTGAGACATTAGCTAACCTTCAATTACTAACCATTAAGTATTTTCCTTACAAAATCGAACCCTGATCCTCACGGACTGTTGTGGGCTTACCATATTCCTTCATTGCCTTGCGAAAAAAGATTGGTCTCGGGGGTAGGAGTCGAACCTACGACCTTTACGTTATGAGCGTAACGAGCTACCACTGCTCCACCCCGATAGGTTGGGTATTTCTCATACCCTTGCAGTCTTCGTTTATTAGGGAGTTGTCATCACTGCTATATACTCTCTCTGGTGGGGTGCTTCATCTTATCTTCACAGACAGGATGAAGCGGGGTTGATGTCTTGATATTTATAAAAAGGACTCGTGGCTTGAAAGGATAGGAGGGCTCGAACCTCCGACACATGGGTTAGTCCCCACTGCTCTACCAACTGAGCTATATCCCCGCCTGTTTGCACAGGCTTATGTTTTAGGGCGCACAGCGTTACCTGTGATTTAATGGCCATGCCAACCCTGGTTTTTTCTTAGCCTTCAATTTTTCTTCATAACAAGTATCAACTATACCGTATGACACCTGTTGTCAGTATAGGCGGTTTTATTCCGCCAACCCATTTTGCCTATTCACCACCAACGGGTTTTCGGCGGACGCATGAGCTGCTGTCTATGCCTCTTCCGAGGGTTAGGAGGTCTGCCGCTGGGTCCTTCCCGCACCTTGGAGTATCACGTACCCCTTGACCTCCCAGTATGTCCTGACCGTTACCGGTCGTTAGCCAGGAAAGCGTCAAGGTCGCTCTTGCGGAACAGCCAGCGTCCTGCAGGCTTGGTGCAAGGGATGAGCCCCTGTGAGATGTAAGACTGCATGGTACGGAAGCATACGCCTATATACCGTGCCGCCTCAGTGCTCCTTAAGTACGTCTCTTTTCCCATCAGCTTTCTCGGTTATATTGTTTACAATGCCAGTGGCATGTGTATAGTCAGATGTTTTGCCGCCCGGTTCTTAGCCAGGTAGCGGTCGTATTCCTCCATCAGTGTGGCGGCGTTGAACCTCAACGGTGAAGACTGGCTCGCACCCTTACGGTAGCTGAACTGCGGTCTGCCGTTCTCGTCATCCTTGATGCGGTAGAGTAGCCATACGGAAATACCGAGGCGGGCAGCGGCTTCCTTGGCCGACACCAGTCTCTCTTCCTTATTCTGCAGCTGTGACTGAGCCTTGACGTAGGCTGCCATCCATTCAGGGTTGTTAGCCTGCTCCTGCACGATCAATCGTGACAGTGTTTGAAGTTCATTAAATGATAACGCCATACCACACCAAATTACGTTATTTCACTTCTTTTTACTTACCTCCTGGGGTTCCACCACTTTGATTGTAATGGTGTTTGTATTGCGGTCGATGTTGCATGTGTAAGTCATGCCGTCTTCACGCGGATGCGCGTTCTTGGTATATGTGACAAGGTTCTTCGCAGACATACAAGCCATGTAATTCGGCAGCTTCACCACAAGGGTTCCGCCTTTACCGATGCTCTGAATGTCGTTTGTAGAGATTTTGTCCGCAATCATAGTCTCTAAAATTGTATCGTTTTTACTTTATTATACTTCAAAAGGTTTGGTACTTCCGTGATATAACGTATCTTTGCATCGCCAAATGAGTTCTACGTTTGTTCTAACCGGAAATTGGAACAATCGCGGAAGCGCCGCACCTTTTTGTTTTACCAACTCTGGTGCGAAGATAAAGTGTTTTGACGTGAAATATTCGTCAAATAACGGATTTAACATTACTTTAACATTTGCACTTATGGTTATCGGTAAAAGACATGAGAGATTCGAGAAGGCTATCAATTATCTGCAGAAGGAAAAAATCCTTGATAGCAAGAATGTTGTGAAATCTATATCAGAGGGGATGGGAAGACACCCGAACAATGTCCGCTCAGCTATGAGGGGTGATTCGGAATACCTCACTTTCAAGTTCGTGAAAACATTCTGCTCAGTCTTCGGTAATGTAATTTCCCCGGAATGGATTTGGGATGGCGTAGGTGATATGGTATGTGTCGAGAACACCTTGTTTCAGGAAGAGCCTGAAGTGTCAGAGGAAACTCTTCAGCGGCTATCCAGGGAAGAGCTGATAGTGTTGGTCAAACAGCTCATCACCCTTCACAGCGAACAGAACGAGATGTACCGGATGATGATAAAACAGAATGAGGAGATGATACGTAACGGTCAGAGCCGTTTCAATGACATAACGAACATCATATATAAGAACGTGCAACAATGAATTTGTGAACCAAAGTCGTACCACCGAATCGTATAACCCATTGATATAAAGGATGAATGTGGTCCCGAGCGGATCACGAGGTGGGAAGGAAAATGCGGATTCAGCCGACCGCGCCCACCAAAATCCAGGCTGATTTTCAGTAAGTTATAGATTCGACGTCCGACAAGTGACACACCGGACATGTGTACCGCGCAATTACGCAGAATTACGCAATTCTACGCATTATTACGCAATTGTGTGACACCAAAGTCGTACCAACGGTGTGTACCATTTTGACAAACCTATAACTACTGAGATATGAAGATAGCAAAAACAAGGGTTGTCTTTGACAGACACAACACCGCGACCCGCAAGACGGCGGCATCAGTCTATATCGAGGTCTCTTATGACCGGGTACGCAACTTCTACAACACCGGGATACGTCTGTGCGCCGGTCAGTTCAAGGATGGTAGAGTCATCAACCACGGACAGATGGCGGAGTATCAGCAACGCATCAATGACATGCGCTCCGAAATCGAGGATTACATCACCGCCAAGATCAAGGCGAAGGAAGAGTTCACCCTTGAAGGGCTCAAACAGTTTATGGACGGCCGTGTCACCGGCACCAAGGATTCGTTCCTGCGTTTCATGCTCAAGCGCATCAACGAACGTCCGATAAAGGAAACCACAAGGAAATCCCAGATGTCCGTTTACAACACATTGCGCAGGTGGGGGCATATAAGGCAGTTCGGTGACATCACAGACGCCAACATAAGGCTGTGGGATGACCTGGCGCATCAGAACGCCGAGAAGAGGAAATCCGTCTGGAACTACCATAAGATTCTCAAGATATACATACGTGAAGCTATCGAGTTCGGTCACATCACTGACAACCCATATACACGGATCAAGCCCCAACGTGACAACCCGACCGGTCATCGGTATCTGACACAAGAGGAGCTGGACCGGATAAAGTCACTTCCCTTACCTGAGAAGCCTCTGCGTGATGCGCGTATGTGCTTCCTGTTCCAGTGTTATACAAGTATGGCCTATGCAGACATGAAGGTGTTCGACATAGCCAATGCCAGGAGCATCGGAGGGCGTCTGCGTATGAGGGACAACCGCGTCAAGACAGGCGAGGAGTATAACATCACGCTTCTCAAGCCGGTGCTTGACATACTCAAGGAATGCAATTATCGTCTGCCGGTTCAGAGTGACCAGTATTACAACCGCAACCTGCAGGTGATACAGTTCCGCGCCGGGATCCAGACGCATCTCACGTCACACGTGGGACGTCATACCTTCGCCACGTCGATAGCGCTCAAGAACAAGATACCTGTCGAGGTGTTGCAGAAGATAATGGGACACAACAGCATCAAGACAACACAGATATATGCCAAGGTGCTGCAGGAGTCCGTTGACGAGGCGTTTGACCAGCTTAACGCCATCTTATGAAGAAACAGGGGCGCTCATGTGAGTACCCCTGCTTTGTTCTTGTCTATCCTCACGGACGGATTCAAACTCAACCAATGTGCTTAATAGGAAAATTAAGTCTTTGTTTTTATATATAGTATGACAAAGGTTACAATCAGTAGGATGATGCCGACCTTACCTGATACAATCCAAAACTGCTGCAGTGCTGTCAGTTCTGCCGGGACGTATTCAGTCGGTCCCGGAACTGGATAAGGAATAGAATCTCTCTTAACGTTGGAGAGAGAGTCAATCTGCGCTTGTAAGTATTTTTCGTATTTGTAGTCCCTTTCCCAGTGCCACTTCTCGATGAGGATGGTATCTCCGTCCTTGCGAAAGGAGGCGGAGTCGCGAACTTCCCGGTCGCGATATACTATGCTGTCACGCATTACAGTATGTTTTATAGTGTCATGCTCATAGTGGTACTCCGGGACGGGCTGGTAGATTATCCTCGTGCATCCTGCAGTAGATAGCAGCGCCACCAGACAGATGAGCAGCAACACCGACATGACGATGTATTTAATTACTTTCCTCTTCATGGCTCTTGCGTTTATTGTGAAGAACTTCCATCACCTCGTCTTCGGGTATCCCCAGCTTGCTGGCAATCTCACCCGTGAGGGATTTGGACATGAGTTTTAAGAACGGGAAATCCGGGAAGAGGATGAGCATCGAAGCTGATGAGCTCCAGAGCTCCACGAGGCAGATGGCACCTCCGATGACCTTGGCCGTGACGGTGGAGTCAATGAACTTGTCCAGACCCACGAAGACGAAGAGGGCACAGCCATAGACAGCGAGCTTTCCTATGGTGTTCCTCAGCAGCTCCGACAGCGTGAATTTCTTTTCCTTTATCGACACCGAGATACCCCAGATGGCATCCATGAATGTGGTGGCGATCACAAGAAAAACCACAAACTTATGCTCTGCGAAATATTCGCATACACATAAGGCGATAGTGAGAACCTTACCGTAGGCTGAAGAGATAGCTGCTCCGATCTTGGACACGGCGTGTTTGATGACGATGCTGATAGGTTGCATTATTGCTGAAATGTGAAGTGGGACAATCGGTTCATCCAGCCGTTCCAGAACACTTGCTGAGAGGGTTTGGCGGCGACGATGTTACGATAATACTCGGTACGTGCATCCATCACCTTGCAGAACACACATTTGTATGGCTCTTTGTTGAGCGCAGCCAGCGTCTTGGGTCCGAAGATACCGTCTGTGACGAGTCTCAGAGCCTGCTGCACTCCCTTACGACCATTCACACCCGAGTTGACACACCAATCGGCGACCAGGTTGGCCACCGACTGATTCTTGATGTCATCACCCTTGACCGCATCCCAATAGACTTTCATAATCCTCTTCCATTGTGCGTTGGTCATGTTACGGAGGTCATCCACTGTCTTGTCTTTCCCGAAGATGGTCTTGAATGTGGTAAGGGTTACTCCAGCATTGGTTGGCCCACCCTTATCTGCAGGGTGATCAACGAATCCACCCTCCACTTCCTTGAGAATCGGTGCGTAAAGTTCAAATCGAGCCATAATCGTTCGTATTATCTTCACGCAAAAAAAGAAAGATTCTTACAAAATCTTTGACGCGATTTGTAAGAATCTTTCCTAATCGGTGCAATATTACCACTTTATATAAAAGTGGTCGCACGAACAGGTGGCTTACTCATGTGAATAAGGTCTTATCTCTTCCACATCGAGAAGATAGTGAGCCCAGAGTTGGGGGAAGTGTTTGAGGCATTCAACCGCAAGCTCTCTGGATTTGAACGCAAGACGAGCCGAGACGTGCGAGTACGAGTACGACCAGACGTGGGCCGAGGCCGCAGACGCGAGACCGCAAAGCGCACCGTAGCTCGAGTGGCCGCCGAACAGCCACAGCTCCTTTTTCTGGTTTTCTGACATTTCTTTAACCTCATCCTCGGTGTAGAGAATGAAGTAGGGATAATAACGCCATTCATCAGCCTTGAATGTTGGGAAACGGTCAAGCTCGTCCACCTTAAGCTCATTGTAAGCCGCACAGATGATACGCAGCTTGATATACGCCTGAATGTCAAGAGGTAGTTCATGGATATTCTCCGGGAGTTCCATACCTGTGACAGCTATAGCATCCTCAACGGTACGGATGCGGTCCCATACAAGGACGGTCTTGTCAAAACGGTCATACTCGGCTTGGTTAGCCTTTGCGTTCTCCTGATTCACAAGGTCACAGACCTTATCGGCCAGTTCCTTCTGATCGTCTCTCAGATTGATTACTATCTGTTGCATGATAAATTTGTTTGTTGGTTAATATTATTGTTTTATTGTCCTGTTCCTACAAGTTTAACCAGGTCATCATAAAGTGAATTAAGACCATTATAAACGACTCCCTCGCCAGCAACTGCAGCTTTCATTCTCCTGAGCGCCGTCATCTGGTCTTTGCTTGGCTTCCAGTGGTTCTGAGGTTGAACCCTATACGCAAGAGAGTCCAACCAGGCATGAGCATTTATCAGCTCTATATTTTTACCTTCAAGATACTTGATTGACTCTCCGGTTGTAATGGCATTGCCAATAAGGTGAGCCATATTTTTATCTTCCTCATTCCACTCGGCAGACTTCTGATATGGCATTGCATATATGTCATGCAATAGATCTATCCATTCAGAAGGACATCCGTCATCTTCCAGCCTTTCAATGATACGGGCAAGAGTATATTCATCGTCTTTAGAGAGAAAACGCTTTTGCTCACCTTGCTTTTCAAGCCAAGAAAGAAAGCCTTTTAATTGTTCAATTTGCCATTTATCACTGTCTCTTTCTTGGATCTCAATAGATTGTTTGGCATCGGAAATAAAAGCAATCAGTGCCTTTCTTGTCTTTTCATCCTCACTCTCTTTGAGCTCCGGGAAGAAGTGCTCGGCATCCTCTTTATCAGCGCCGGTCATAGTCGGATACACGCTGCGCATCCAACCTAAAGCGTCTTTATATTTCTGTTCGTAATCCATATTATTACGTTTTTACACTATTTCTCTCACAATAAGTTCAACTTCAATCGGCTCATCTTCCCACGTAAGGTCAAATGATGATGCGACCTCATCCGGAAGCCTCAGATGCCATAAAGGATTATAATCCTCTTGGAACCTATCCGGCGTAGCGTACCATGAGACATCGAGGGACCGTTGAGGCTTATGCAGATGGAAATAACATGCGTTGTTCTTATCAACAGCAACCCATCCGTGAATCTTAGGCTCCTCCTTTTCTCCCATTTTGAAATAAACCACCACGACGATAAACAACAGACACAAAATGATAATTGGCCAGTCCGTCCAATCCGGCAGTTTGTCAAGCAGAACACTGAAACCGATAGCTCCGGCAATGCCGAATGCTACGGTTATGATACTTGCGAATAATCTTCCCCAGTTCATAATCCTATATTTTTCTTCATCATACTTTCTTTACTTTTTTCTTCAACACAAAAAAGCCTGTCGTTATCTCACTAAGTTTGATAGGTGGAACGTCCAAGGCTTTCCTTATATCTAATTCGTCCATAGACTGAGTTTCATTATTCTTTCTCTTCATCTTTATCTTCACTCGGAATGATCAGAAGTTTAACCTTCTGCCCTATATGAAAGTCTTCGGTTATAGATGCGTTTAACCAACAGAAATTTTCAGAACGAGCCCACGTATTTTCACCGTCAGAATCGATATATCCAGGTACTGCATATTCTATAAGCTCCGCTTTCATATCATGCTTTCCTTGTTCATAAGCGCCAAGTCTTGCATCTTCAATGAAATCGAATTTCATACAACAGATGTTGTTGTCTTCTCTATACTTGGCGTCTTGCTTTTTCTGCCATTGTATAAAGTGGCGGGCAATAGCGTATTCCCATTTCAGTGGGTCTTCCGGGGTATTCTCGGTTTCAGATGAAGGCAGTGCAAATACTTCGTCCATCTCCTTTGCGAAGGTTTTGAAATCCAAATCAGCTGGCTCTGTATTCCTCAGCAACCCTCGATCACGCAGGTAGCGACCAAAGCCATCCAGAATATCCTCCATATCTCCAATAGCCTCATCACCGATATAGTCCTGGACAAGCTGCTCAATGCCCTTGTCATTAAACTCACCAGCCTTCAGCTTCGGTTCCTGAAGGAGTGGATAAAGAACGCCAAGCACGTTGATTATAGCGTTCTTGTATCCGCTATTGAACTCCGTAAGTTCAGCGTGCTGTTTTTTCATCTCCTCTATCCTGGCTATTGCCGATGCTATGCTATTATTCTCCATAATGATTATCCTTTGTTAGTTGTACGAGGCTCTATGCTGACCTGGGTCCACACTAAAGTCATTCCGTCAATCCTGCATTGTCCATCAATGATATTCTTGTCTTCAAAATATTTTGACAGCTTCTCTATGACCTTATAACGTTCATACTGACGCTTGTCAAAGAAGAACTCGGCATCATCCGTTCCTTCCTTCTGAATATAGAAGGATTTGCCCTCTTGCTTATCCTCCCATGTAGTCATATCAAACAGCCCTTTAATGCCGTCGATAGCCTGTTGCTTGGTGATATTCTGTATTTCCATATCAGTATTCTTCAAAGAACTCGTTAAGAAGGTCACTGAGTTCACCAAGACAATGATGCTCCTTAATCTCATTCTCGATGAAGGTGCTGTCGCCACAGCAGAAACTGTCAATCCATTCCTCGGTGAAGAAATCCTCACCCAATTCGCTAACAGGGGTCTCAAGCGCCTTGGCTGTCTTGTCTGTCCACGGTTTAAGTTTGGCTTCATCCAGAGGCTCTTCCCTGTTGACCATATCATTATCATAGAGTATTGCCTCAAGCATCTGCCGTGCAATCTGTTCGGTCTGTTTCATAATTTTATGTATTTAAAAGTTCTCTCTATTACGTTCATAGTTGATGATTTTAGGGATATAAAAGAATACTCCCTTCGGTGCCAGTCCAGGTTGAACCTATATGCAGTTCTCTATACCAAGAACCATTGACTTTTGCTTCTTGCGGCGAGAGAACGCCGGAACGAAGCCACCATTTACCTGCCTCCTTTATTTGAACTACATCCACCTTGACATGATATGCAGATTTGCCAAAGGCTTTTGTGTCTTCCCACATATCCGTGACAGTGAACTTATAGAGCGGCTTGTTGTCACGTGCTATATCGGCGCATTTTTTGGGGATGAGCATAATAGCTGCCATAACTATCAGATAAGCTATAGCAAAAATGACTCTCTGAGTATTATAACTTGGCTTGTTCATATCTCATATCAATAATTCGTTTAACATCTTTACTATCCCGCCGAAAGTCAGCGAAGCGTTATCTACGTATGTGAACACAGAATTGGTCTCAACAATGAACAGACAGACGTCAGATACCTCCACGGTGTAAGTCTGTCCGGATCGACCTTTGGGCTTGAACACCTTGGCCTTGAAATTTGGGTTAGGCTCGTTATAAGGGTAGTAATGCACATTGTCGGTCATACCCAGATACTCGCAGTTCTGCAGCCTCTCAGCTATCATGTCACCCGGGCTTGCCTGAAAGCCGAATAACCGGTTGTTGTATCCTTCCCAAACCTTAGTTTCCGGTGGGATGTAGAAATCAAGTCTATTCTGTTCTCTCATATCACTCCTCCTTTGGCAGCTTATTCCAAAGGTCATCCAATGTGATGCGATGACCTTCGTGGTAGAGAACACCGTGTTCCAGCGCATCCCAAGGATATTGCGGATAATTTTGATCAGGAATCCATACTGGTAGGTCCTTCAAAACGTCCTCTCTACCTTTTCTGAATTGCACCTCATCAGAGTTCTTGTATGCCTGGTTAATCTCCGCATCAATCTCAGGCTGAAGCTCTTGGCGGGCGAGTCTAAGAAGTCTTTTTGAATAGGAGTGCATATATTCTATATCCTCATCGGTGTATTTCGATATATCCTCACCTATAGGAGAACCATTCTCTACCATTATCTTGATAAGCTCCTTCTCAAAATCCGTCAGTTCTGGCTCATCGGTAAGGATAAGCAAATCGTTTCTGTATCCATGTAAGCATCCATCCGATTCTTTTCCGTTTTCATCATATGTAAAAACAACCTCATTTCCAGCTTGAGAAGTAACAAGTCCCACTATTTTCCAATATGTTGTGTTCCTATCCCAACAAATAATTCTTACGTTAAGCCCTTCTGCGGTCATAACTTTATATTTGCCGCTCTCGATCTCCGGGCGATACTTTATGTCAAACGGAATCTTCTTCATAATCACATACTGAGAAGATGGAACTGATTCTCATCAAGCTGAGAACTGTATGAGCCATAGATATTGACAAGGCCCGGAATAGCGAACGATATATGACCAAGGAAATGGCTGATAGAGTCACAAGCGAACACGCCATCAGAATGAATGCACGGGACCTGGTTGATAGAATGCAGACAATCCAGGTGCGTCAGAGCAACATTCAGCTTGATGTTGTGCTCGTTGATGTAGTTATCCAGCCTATGCCTATCATATACTCGTTCCAATAGCTTGAAGTCAAACAGTCCGCATTTGAAAACACCCTGGTAATCATCAAACGGATTGGTCGGCTCTTCAAGCGTCATATATGGTTCCAGCATATCCGGTCTGCTCGGAACATAACCGTTGCCATGACGGGTAAGATAGGTACGCATGACGAGATATACTTCAGCTTCCTTCAGGAACTCTTTGCTGATTCCGTTCAGTCCGGTCCTCGAAGGAGTGCAATGCGGCATGAAACCGCAATCCATATCCAACAGCAAACCCTGTGAGCCCTCGAAGATATAGACAGCCCGGTCATCATCGTAATCGTAGAACGTGCCATGTGCAATAGATGCATCACCGTCATATTCCACAATATCACGAAGCTGTTGACAGCATTGAACGAACTGCGCCTCCAGTTCATCATTGCGCTCACAACCGTAATATCTTCTTGTCCTTTCAAGATGCTCTTTCGGATGTCTGATGACGTAAGAGAATGCGTTGTTCGTTTCCCATGTATCAAAGGGGTTATACAAACCTTCACCGCAACGTTTGATGGTATGGAATATACCCATTCCGCAGCTGCCATGTCCGAGAACCAGAGAATCATTGACGTTCGCCATGACATCATAAGGTGTCGTTACGCGGCACATGTGGTTGATGCTTATATCAGGTGTCACACCTTTGGCAAGCAGGCTCTCATATTCGGATATCATGCATATAGGATCCACGATAACATGACGGTCAAGATATGTTGGGACGCCAAGCAATACTCCGGCACCGAAAGAGCTGCATACGTGCTCCTTCCCGTTGGTTATGATGCGATGTCCAGCCTGCTGACCACCGGAGAAGCGTATGACGATAGGGTTGTCCCCACGGTCAAGGGCTTGTTTGCAAAGCCATTGAACCGTAGAGCCTTTACCCTCGTCACCGAAGAATGTACCAAGAACAATCTGGGTTTTCATCACAACGAAATCTTAGTGCCGTTAGTCTTCTGAGGCTCAGCCTCATCTGTGTCCTTGTGCTGTACCGATACGGACTCGCTGTTATACACATTCATAATGATGGATGATATGACAGGCACGAGGTTGTAGTTGTCACGAGGCAGCACACAAACTCTGTCCTCTCCTAACAGTTTCTTCCACTTCTCGATTACAGCGCTGTACATCTGTGTCGCACCCATGTGAACATGATACAGCTCCCACTGAGCGCTTGCCTCTTGTATGAGGTCAGTCGATAGCATACCACTCTGTGCGCCATCACCGAACAGCTGAGTGATATTCAGGACAGGAATCTCGTTCAGACAGGGCTCGTCACCGATAGTGATAAGCACACCTTTCTTGTGACGCTTCTCCCATGAGTCGGTGATGGTATGACGGCTCGCGAAGTACCATGCGAGATTATAACTCTCTCCGGGGTTGCTTCCGCCGCCACCTTCGAGATAGACCTTCTGAAACCATTTCTCCATCAGCTCGTCACTGCTCTCGAACTGACCGCACTGGATAGGTGCTCTGTCGCAATAGCAGTCACCGACACCTACAAAGCAGACCTGCGGGTCAGGGATACCGGCTTCAATGATGGATTTCATTATCTCAGGGAAAGAACCCTTGATGAGATCCATCGGGATATGTCCCATGGAACCGGTAGTGTCCAAAGCAATTATGACTGGGAACGAGTTGGGATGCTCCTCCGAGTCACGACTTTCCCTCATCTTGCCTTTGATGACCATTTCCGGGTCAATCTGCTTCTGTGTGAAAGCCTCCTCCTGCGCTTGGCGCGAGCTCATGGAAGAGTAACGTGCTGTCCTCTCCTCACTGCGCAGATGCGCATCTCTGTAAGAATAACTACCGCCACCCATATCACTCTGCTTTTACGTTAGACCTCCACTCGGAAGGCAGATACGGCTTAACTTTCGCCAGGTCAGCATATTCACCGAACAGGGTCTCATAGTCATTGACCAGAATACCCAGACGGATTGAATGCTCGCGACGTGCGATGAGCGTTTCAACACGGGTCTGCATCAGCTTGGTCGCATCAAACTGATTCGGGTTGATGCCCTGTCCGGCATTAGAAGGCAGGATGTCGAGGATGGCATCCTCCATGTCACGGTCACACTGACGAACCTTGGCGCACATGTCCTCAATCTGACGGCGGTACTTCAGTTCGGAGTCTTCAAGCATCGCGTCAATGCGCGAGTCCTTGATCTGTTTGAATGTCTGTTTGAGGGTAGTTCCTAATATACCCTGCTGTTTCTTTGCTTCTTCCATGTTTCTATATATTTAGTTGTTAATGATGTAGTCCTGCGAACAATTTCGCGAGTCCCATGCATACGTGAAGTTTGATGAAATCGTCAATATCCTTCTTGGTGTTCACGATGATGAAATTCTCAACGATACGGTTAATCAACTCCTTCTGTCCAATCTCTTCAAGTCTGCGAGGAGTACACTGCGCGAGTACCATTGTAAGAGAGTCAATCTGAGCGGCGCTAATCTCAACTCCGTCAAGCGATTTTACCCCCCCCTAAATCTGCGTTCTGAGGCTTCTGAGCCCGATTTTCTTGTTCTTCCATTTCTGTAATTTTATGTTGTTAATAATGAATCTCTGCTATTAAACCTTCTCCATCATCTCATGGATCAAGGTGAGACAGTCAAATTTTATCTTGTCGGTATCCACTTCTTTATCCAGAGGTTCAGTCCTCTTATGAAGGAAGAAATGTGTCTCTCCAAAAGACAAATCCTTAATCAGTAAGAATCTGCCGGGTTTATGGAATGATACCTTCGGTTCAACATCCTGTTTCCACCATCCATAGGTCATAAGTGCTTGTGACAGGGGGATATCATCGGCTACCGCCTGGAAGAGATACATCAATGACAAGAGCCTGTTTTCGCGTATCATCTGCTTGTCTATGTCTTGTGCAATCAAATCCCCCATTCTCTTGGCTATCTCATCCTTGAGAGGGTCATGCTTGGCAAGTTCCTTCAACTCCTCGATACGGTGTTCCTCTTCCTCTATGTTTATGGCGGAGTCCTTTCGTGGGATACGCCCGAATGTATCTTTGTTATCCATATTCCCCGATGCCTCTTACTTCTCTGTTCCTGGATTACCTGAGTTGATTTCAATGAGATGACTCATGGTGACATTTCTGATTTTATCACCCAGTTCCTTCTCCATCTCATCGTACCGTTGGGCGCACATCTTGATGATGTTCTTGACGATGGGATAGCGTATCATGGCGAACATGAGCTGTGCCGCGATGTTAGTCGGGTTTCCGCTCAGCGTGAAGTGATTACCTTCATCGCCTATGAAGAGGAAGGTAGCATCTGAACCCTGGAGTGAATCCAGTAGTTGCTGAACCTGATCATGCACACCCTTGATTCTCTCCTTCTCCTGCTCGGCTTCGGATTTGGGAAGATGCTCGTCTTCAAGTACGAGACCGCCATCCAAAACATGCTCCTGCATACCAGCACTGAGTTGCTGCAGCTGCTCGAAGGTGGGACGAATCCAGTTATGGACTTTGAAACCCATGACATTGGCTATTCTCTCTGGAATGGTGTCATCGTGAGTCATCGTTGCCTTACATTTCCTGCAGGTGAGGGAGAACGGTGTCACTCCTTTATCCTTGTAGCGGGTGTAGAAGCGCTCACCGCATTTCTTGCAGATATACACATCCACACCTTTGTTCCTTCCGTCGTACATCTGAGCTCGCTCTATCCCAGAGACCAGCTTGTCGTACCGTTTCTTAAGTTCTGTCTTATCCATACGTTTTACCAATTTGTTGTTATTCCTTGCCTATCTGACTCTCTATGTTCTTTCCGCATGACTCGCAGAAGATTCGATTCTTTCCTCTGTTCATAATCCCCAGGTATATTGTTTCCTCATCCTTAAGATGGTGATTGCAGTTGAAACAGACCTTGGGCGTATTCCTCATGTTCTTTCTGGCGTTCACGAAGAAGGAGTATTTCATAAAAGCCGCTATAAACCGGACCTCAAAATACTGCTTCGGCTGCTCTTTGATGATTGTAAAACCCATAGCTCACGCTTCTTCAAGGCTGTCTATATCCACACAGCCGGTAATGATGTCTATAAAGCAGCAGTCTGTGCCGCAGATATTCCTCACTTCATCGCTTATGATGACCGCAGGCTTACCTTCTGCGCCAACATACGAGTGATAAATCACCCTTTTGCCTTTTGCAACGTCTTTCGCTTTCATAATGGTTATTTATTTGTTATTGTTATCTGTGTCTCAATCTTAAGGCGCACCTCACGCGGTGAGAGGTTATAGACATGCGGGAACTTGCGGCACAGCCTCTTCTGATGCTGAACATGATCCAACGTCCAGACCTTGACACAGGTGGAGGGAATATGGCCTGTCTTCGCCTCCGGATGAGTGAAGCGTCCTAAGAGGGCGTGACCGATAACCTCCAATACCTCCTTCTCGGTAGCCTCCACCACCTCCAGCTTCTGCGTGTCCTTGCCGCGCTCACAGATGATGAGGTAGGATTTGTCGAATGTCGGACGGATAATCATGGTCACTTCCTTTTGATATTACCACTCATGGAAGACACGCTGCCTTTGACGTCACCGCAGTCTATGCTGCCGCTCATCGTCTTGACGTCACCAATCACGTCACCATGTATGTCAACGTTACCGCTCATGGTCTTAATGGAGTGTACGTTGCCGGTGACAGCGATAGAGCGGCATCCGTCAATATCAATCATCTCCACCTCACCGTTTATGGTGATGTTGATTTCTTTCTGCTCAATGGTGTCCAGGTCTTCGATGCGCTTGCCGTTTACAAGCACCTTTCCGTTGATAATGGAAACCGACCCGTCGATGTCATACTTCTTTCCGTTTATTACCACCATAACTCTCAAAAGCAAAGGGCAGAGGAATCGGTCTCTTTGGTGTGGTGTTCAGAGACGTCATCCAGTGCCCTTGTAATTTGTTCGCATTCTCGCAGGAACACCACTAACTGCGTGCTTTCGCCGACAAAGAAAAGACGGAAAAACAGGGTTTGCAAATGCGTGTGTTAAAGGGAGTTAGGATGCTGGGCTTGCAATCTTTTGCAACTTTTGCAAACATTTGCAAGGTTTTGCAAGGCTGTAAACGAACATTAACTTATGATGCATGATTATTAGGTTTTATAATGTATTGAAAGGGGGCACAGCCGACCATGACCGCACCCCCTTCCCGCGAAAGAAGAAAGAAACAGAAGATATGCCTATTCGTTGTCTTTTTCCTTGCCGAGCTCCTTACGTGCAAGCTCCAGAAGATTCTTCGCGATAACCTTGATATCACCAATCTTGTCGGTGCCGTTCTGCAGATTCGTACATATAGACTCCACAGCCTTCATAAAGTCACCGTCCTGTGATGGCTCAATCTTGTTGTACCACTTCTCGCCGTTGATCCAAGAGAAAATCCAGTCGTATATTTTCTTGACCACGGTTGCGTCATAGGCTTTGGTAGATACCGCACCCACGATGACACCCTCAATCAGCACCCAGAGCCAGTCGGGTTGGCTCACAACCGGCATATAGCCGATGAACCAGGCTGCATAGGTGAGTGCGATGGGTATTATCCAGGCGATAGCCAGGTTGACCCATTTGTTACTTGTGTTGATAACTCTCTTGATGGCTTCTGTGGCCATCGTTGCAATGGCTGCTATCGCCATTGTCAGTGTAATAAACATTGCTTCCATAATAATATTGAAGTTAAAAAGGTTGTTATTATTCAAACCTGCTGATAGTTCGAGCAGTATATTTCATATCATTGTTGTTATAAGTATCTGTTCTGTCGGGGTCATATACCAAAAGAACTTCTACAGAATCACAGGGGTCCATCTCAACAGCATCGCCGCTTAAAATACCATCTTGATCAAACCAAAGAGGGTAATCATTGGATTTAATAGCAGTAATAACTGTACTTCGTCCGTATAGTTTCCACTTGTAGGGAGAAAGAGGGTCGGTTTGAATAAAAAGACGAAGGCAGAATGGCTTATCTGTACCTATGAACAGTTTATCTGCAATGTCTTGACGAGTAGGCAATACTGCACTACAGCCATTAACGGTTGCTGTAACGAAAAGTCTGTTGGCTTTGCGTAGATGTGTATGCAACTGCATATACATGGAAGTAGAGGTTATCTGGACCTTGGAATAAGCGTATCCATCAATCAAACCGTTCAATACACCATGTCCAGAACCGACAAAGGCAAAATTTCGAGGTGCATTTTCTGCGCGTAGCCAGAAACATATATTTGTATCGGCATTATAACCTTGCTCCAACGAATAAATCTTACCCATGTATTTAAAACCGGAGAGATAATCTAATGAGTCCGGTCTCATACCAATACGAATATATTTCTTCGTATTGGATACACTGTCCAATAAGACTAATGATGCATCTGGATAGTTGACATTATTACCTTGGTAGTTTTTGATTACGCCATCTTCTATGTACACACATTCACCCACCTCGCAAGCATCAGAGAACATCTTGCCTTCCATGTTCACCTTGAATTTTTGCCTTGATACGGGGCCAACTCGCAACGGGTAATCAGTATCAGGATCCATTAAAAGACCCTTGGTGTTATTTTCGTCTAATATCTTGGCTCTTCTGGCTGTGATTCTTTCTGTGTAGATATCCTCAGCAAACATGGCATCGGTAATGAACCACTTAAGACGCTGTGACTGTTCCCAGTGCTCAGCATCATCACGCGGCTGCGGCAGCGGGTTCTGTGCAGTACCCTTCAGTCCCTCGTAGTTGGTCTTCTTCTTAAGCCTGTACCAACGCATGTCAGTACCCTCAGAGAGTGAGTTCGCCAGCACACAGTCACGCACACCGTCATAATAGAAGTATGTACCCTGCGGGTCAAACGTACCGGCTGGCTGCAGTGTGAACTCCATCGGCTCGTCCTTCTCGTTCGGGACCCAAGGAGAAGGTATGCTGCATTGCTCCAGCTTGGGCTGACATATCTCCAGCCAGGTGGCGAACTGACGTATCAGGAACTGCTTGTATTCATTGGCGTTGAAACTGTCCGCCATCAGGAACGAAGCGGAGTGGAACACCCAACCCTGTGAGTCCTCCTTACCTTCCTCCATGTCCCTGTCGGGGTAGAACACGACATCACAGTTGGCAGGCGGGTTGGTACGTACCTTTCCGTCCACGTAGAACTTGACGTTAGAACCGGTCTTCGCCATACCGGGATAGAGATGAGCGGAGAAGTAAGAGTCATAACCGTTAAGTCCTCCACGCGGGTTGGGGAATCCCGTTACCGCGAGAATCCTGTACCAGTTGAGTGTGACGTTCTGAGTGACCTCAGCCCATGTGCCACCGTTATAAGCATACGGATAGACAAAGTAATATCCTTCCTGCGCAGCTGAGATGGTAATCAGGCTATTATCTTCTGCTGATGAAATCTTGGTGGTGTCCTTCAGTTCCGTAATCTCCGGTGCCATGAACGCGGACTGCCAGCTCAAATCGACGCTCACGAAATAGAGTCTCAGCGACACACCCGCATTGGAGGCTTCCTGCGAGATTCGTCCATTTATCTGCACGCGGTACTTGCCTTGTGTCAACCATATCTTCTCCATGTTGAAGCCGTTGATATTGAAGGTCTTGTTGACATACTTACGGGTGCGTGCATAGAAAGAGAAGGTGTACCACTTGCCGGGTTCAATCTTCTGAATACCCTGCGGCTTACATACGACCTGCATCATCATGTTACGGTACTCCTGACTGTTGTTTGTGTTAATCACAGGCCAGTTGCCCCATGAGTTGGCGTCACCACGCGCTTCCGGAACCATGTGACCGACGGTATGATTCAAGTCAAACGGGTCCTTTAGGTTATCGGATACGAACGGCGTCTGCTCAAGGAGGTTCGGACAAGTACCCGCACCTTTCTGTGACAGCGAGAGGGTCTTGCTGATGGTAGGATTACCCGACGCATCCGACTTGTAAACGTCACACTTCCAGAGGAACGGCATATCCTGTGTAGTGGCAGTGGGACAGCCTGCGGTATCCTGCTTATACCATCCGTTGGCGGTGGTCAGCTCTTCATACGACGGCTCTTCCATCGTAGCCGTGAGCTTGAAGTAACTCTCTACCACCTCCACGGAATCACCCTGCGGACCTGGTACATTGCTGTTAGAGCCGTTATGTACCTTGCTGATAGGTATGTTCTCGAAATCCTCAACAGTATAGGTGCTGGCATTATCCTTGTTGTAAACCATGTTTGCCTTGACCTTACGCAACTCTATACGTATGGTGTCGTTGGCAAGTGCTATGGCTTGGGTGATATTGAAGGAGCTACCTTGATGTGCCTCACTTGAATAGATGGCAGCGCAGTAGATGCCGGATGTGGCGGAGTTGAGAGATACCGTTTCCGACACACCGTTCGCCTTAAGCCTGGTGGCGGTGACGGTGATGGTCTGCGTGGACATCGTGCTGCTGGTGTTCAACGTGATGGCATTGGGAGAGACCACCATGCTGTATTTATCCTGACCGATAAGACGTTTGATAGTCAGGATAGCCTGATAGACCTTACCGTTATAGGTCGCCTTGACCGTATATTTGCCGGAATCTGCTGTGACACCACGGATGGTGACAACACCATTGAAAATACTACCGTTCACACTGCTCGCTACGCCTTCCCATGATGTAACCTCACTGGTCTTATCTTCACCACCTACATACAGCTTGGCGTTGGATGTGACATTACCCGACAGGAGATTTCCCTTCTGGTCATAGAGCATGGTGTCATTCTCATTGTCCAGATCCAGGATGACAGCATTATCACCCTTGGCGCCATCCTTCACCTTCGGTATGGATACCGTCTCGAAATCCTCCTGCTCTGCAGTACCGCTGACGGTGCGGAACAGAACGATAGCGAAGTCACCCCATGCCGCCGCCTGCTGTTTGGTTATCTCCACAGTACCGACATTGGTGGAGTTGTTGAACGTGACATCGATAGCACCCGAGTTGATGCCGTTCGGCCATATCTTGGCTGACAGGTTCAGTGCCGAGATGGAGTCATTGTCATCACCGACCCTCTTACGTACTCCAGTCTTACCGTCGGTGCGATAGACATTGACGGTGAGACTTGACGGTGTGAGGTCAGTCGTATCGGTGTTATAGGTCATAGCCTGATGGCTCAGCACCAGCTCGTACTTGTCACGGTTCGTCACACGTTTGATGGTGAGTATCGCATAGTAATACTGCGGGTTGACAGCGGGGTAAGCCGCCTTGACCTTGATGGTGGCTTTCTGAGCACCGGAATCAAGACCGGGGACAGTAACAACACCACTGGAGTCGATAGTGGCGTTAGCTGCTCCTGTCTTGGAATCCAGACTCCATGTGATGGGGTTGTTAGCCAATGCAGCACCGTTGCTGTACAGACGAGCCTGTGACGTTACAGAGCCAGACATGAGATCACCCTTGCCGTTGTATATCATCGTATCATTCTCATTGTCAAGGTCGGCAAAGATGGCACCCTTACCGGCTACAGCGCAAATATGATACGACACTTTCTCGTCACCATCATTATAGGTGGTGACGGTTTTATTCCACATATAAGGCTTCTCGCTCGTCGGTGCTACCTGATGCGCTTCATCTGTCCAGTCGTTATCAGATATACCTGCTGGCTTTTCCGTAGAGGGGTCTATGGTACTGTAAGCGCTTGTAGCATAAGTCTGAACGATACTCGCGATACCTTTGGCAAAGTTTCCTATACATATCGCATTGGTCACATAGGCGTTGCCTCGTGAGTCATAACTAATCTCGAAGTTCCACAGGTAAGGCTCATCCTCATCAAGATCCGGTCTGCTCTGACCCCACGTTGTAGTCGGAAGGTTGCCTGGCGTATAAGTTCCTGCAGTAATGGCGCCTTGTGGACAAACAGTATCACTCGACCCTTTCTCATAATGTTCCTCGCAACCCAGGTAATATGCACCGACACCAACCTGTGATACAGAGTAAGAGTCGGATGTGGTTGCGGGTGTGCCGCTGTACACAATATGTGTCTTGGTGTACAGCCATTTCCCTTCCTCCAGTTGGCTGGGGAACGGTCCCCAGTTGCTGATTGTAGCGGGGTCAACAGGTGTGGACTGCTGGCTGTATGTGATAACACTTTCCTGTATTCCCTTGCCGTCAATACCCATACGAGCCACAGAGTAGGAATCTGTCTGCGTGCTGTCTGAATACTCTATATGCGTCCAAGTCCACAGAAAATTACCATTAGTCACTTGCGGAACAGTCGTTCCCCATCCTGACGTCGGACGTACTGTGCCTGATGTACTCTCGGCGTACTTGATAGACGTGGTACGGATAGTGACACCCGTACCGTTACGTCCATCCTGAGCGGCCCAACGTACCGTGAAACCTCCCTTTACAATCATAACCGGATAAAGATTTAATAGTTAGCCATAATAGCGTCTGCTGTCTCGGCGCACATGCGACGGAACTGACAGAACTCCCTGAAAGTCTGTATGTGACTCTCGTCCAGACTCTCCTTGAACTTAGCCCATGAGGTTGCATCTGCAGCCCCCTCGATGATGGCATCGACAGCGTTCATCAGCAGACCGAACTCATCCTTTTGGGCGTAACCAGCCTCAATGAGTTGGCTCTTGATATGACCGTAGTCGATGAGATCGTCTATCTGGGTCTGAATGAAGGAGTAACCCTGAATCTCGTTACCCTCCTCGTCCAACCATACATCTTCACGGATGTCCATACATACGATACGGGTGTTCTTGTCATACACCGCCGGACGCTCTGTGCTGAAACGTCTCTGATAGTTACCTACTTTCATAATCTAAAATGTTTAATCGTTATTACCGAAATTCACTAATGTGCCGTCCTCGAACACCGTCTCGTTGTTGCCGTTCAGACTCACCTGACGACCGTCAACCTCCAGTATCTCGGTACGCTTCTCATCTATGCCGTAACGCAACGAGCCCCTGTCCACAAACACCGTCCTGAACTTCGTCACATGGTTACGTGTCATGTCCTCCAGGAAGGTCTTTATCTCCTTGGCGTTGACAATGAGCTTGTACGAGTCACCCATGAACAAAACCCTGACAGCGAAACGACCGGGACCCTGCGCGGTGGTGATATTGGGTATCCATCTGGTTATCTCGACGGACTTGTCGAGCAGCATACCCATACTTATCTTCTTGTCTTCGAGGAAAGGTTGCCCGTTGGCATCCACACTCTCAGTGCGCTTGATGCCGCTCTTACTGTAAGGAACCATTTTCTTGTCTTTCTTCTTGATCTCCCTCCCGGTCTTCATCTCCCACAGACGATGACAGTCCTTGTTACCCCATTTGAGCATACCCCATGCCGCATCATCCAACTCACGCAAACGCTTGGGATTGGTGACACGCGCACGATGTCTGAGCCAGCGTCTCTTGTTGGCCTTACGCCACCACATACCGTTACGGGTGCTATCAAAGACGAAACCCATCATGTTGATGCCTTCGCTGATACGGTGTATCTTAGGAACATGAAGCTCGAAGCCGATGGAGTTGAGGAAAGCCTCCGCCTCCCTGAACTTCTTCTTAACCTCACCCTTCGTGGCACCGGTAAACATGAAGTCATCAAGGTAACGGACATAATCCTCTGCCTTGACCTTCTCCAGCATGTGGTGGTCGAAGTCATACAACGCCAGGTTGCCTGCCGTCTGACTCGGACGGATACCCAACGGGATTCCTACGCCATCTTCTGCGAATTTCTCGAACGGCTCCATAAAAGCATCAACCAGCTTCTTGTCCTTGAACAGCGCGTCAAGCTGCTTGCGGAGAAGAGCGTGAGGAATATGCTCGTAGTACTTCACGATATCACACTGACAGTACCAGCGCGTCTCGTTTTTGTACTTACGGCATATATCCCTGATGTGTAATGCACAGGCGATTTGTCCGTACCCCTGCCGACTGGCATAGGTATGACGAATCAGAGCCCTGTCCACCCTCCTGTTGACTGCCAGTGTCAGCAGCTGATGCTCGATGTGCGAGGGGTGAAAATCCAGCTTCGCGATATCACGCATCTTATCCTGACCGCTTATGCGTTGCTCGTGCTTGTATTTGCCCGTACACATACGCTCCTCAAGAACCATGTTCTGTATTTCTATGAGGTTCTGCCAGCGATGCTCGATATGAAGGACAACACCACGGTTTTCCTTCTTACGCTTGGTGGATATAGCCTCAGCCTCGACGATGAGCATCCAATCACCCATCTGCTGATATAAACAACCAACTCTTTTCATCCGTCACTTGCTTTCATTTCTACGTGAAGCGTTCAAATCCCTTTCAGGCTTACTAACACCACAGTCGGCAGGGCTGACCCAAATCCGCGCAAGAGGATGTTGTTTTGACCACACGTGCCTCTCTGGACACGCTGCCAAGGCTCGCAGAACCCGGATGCTTTCCCATGACGCAGTACTAACACCCTAATAAAATTCAAGTCTATAAATGAAGTTAGACGAGCCGAGATGTTCGAGTTCGAGTTCGACCAGACGTTGTTCGAGTTCGCATACGCGAGACCGCAATTCGCACCGTTGTTCGAGTTGCCGCCGAACAGCCACAGCTTAAGTACCGTTATGCCTACCATCGGAGTGAATGGATTTTTCACGCTTTTATGGAACCCTCCTTTGAAGAGGGATGTAGAGATCGTTAATGTTTCAGTTTATTCTCACTATTGTTTGTTTCCAGAATTTTGGTAATCCGCGCCCTTAGAGGGCGCGTTTCCCAATCACGATGCTAATTCTCTGAACCTCTGTGCGGTTACACGGTTGATAGGTCCATAATAAGCAAGACGAGCCGAGATGTACGAGGCCGAGGCCGACCAGACGGCGTTCGAGTTCGCACACGCGAGACCGCAATCCGCACCGTAGTGCGAGGAGCCGCCGAACAGCCACAGCTGTCCTGATGCATCGTAGGAGAAGTAGTCATTGTAGGTGACGCCTGAGAGAGTCTGCTTGGGTATCATATATGTGCCCTGTCCGTTGACAGATGACACTATATTCATGCCTGTAGCGCTCGTTGAGGTGGCACGCTGCAACAACACATGCTCGACGTGTGCGAACGTTTCCGCCGTAGGAGTGCCGGTAGGCATGAAGTTATGACGCCAGCAATAGACATCGGTGGCACCGACAGAGCAGAGACCCTGAACCATCTCCCAATACTGACCCCAAGGGTTCTCGAAGCCAGCGACATTCACTGAGTGGCAGTCACCGTTCTCGGAATCCTTGACAGTGACCTTACCGTCATTCCTTCCGAGTGACAGTGTGGCACCGGTCTTGATGTTCTTCTGACGGGTGAATCCGTCACTGGCTGAACTGGTTGTGTTCTCTGAGCCGTCAAGACCCACACCCCAAACGAGTGTGCCGTCACCGTTCTTACAACCCTGTGAGTCACGCCATCCATACTTGCTCATCATGTGATAGAGCAGGTAGTTGCGGAAATCAAGATTGGCAAGACCATGATTGAGGGACCGGGCCTGAGCCTGATTCCAGAAGGTGTTGATGGTCTTGTTATTATCCGGCACCATACCCGGCAGAGAGCGCATCTTACCGCTCACCACGGATGCCTTGAACTTACCGACCACCAGACGAGGCAGGATATGAGCCAACGGAAGCTCGCTGAGGGATTCCCAGGTACGCTGTATGGTGGTAGCACCGACAGTGACATCCTGGATACGCTCGTATGACTGCGGACGTATATGCATGAAGTCACCGTGAGCATACTCACTCTTGACAGTACCGTCCGCATTAAGGACATAATCGCCCTCAACGGTATAACGGCAGTCATCGGGATTGAGAAGGCAGTAGTTACCCTTGTCATCCATGAGGACATCCAGACCGGCATCCTCCCAGAGCTGACGCATGTGCTCGTTACCACCCACATCAACACGTGCGCTACCCAGAGCGCTCGCTTTGTTGATATCCATGTAGAACGCAAGGTCGTGAAGGACCTGCTCATCGTTGTCGTTAAGGTGTTCGCTGAACTCCTTAACAGTCATTTGTCCCGCCTCATTACCGAAGATACCCATGATGGTATCGGTGTCACTGAGCTGATGTACGTAAGGGACATCTGAGATTTGTACATTCATAATCTATAATTGTTTAATTAAGGTGTTGTAATCAGAAAGTCGCTGTGACGTCCACATCGACGTCACCATAGTAAGCACCCTGTCCCTGACCGCATACCGCATAAGCAGGAACCAGCGTTACGACAGCACCGGTGCCGGTGTGTGTAATGACACCCTCTGCGTTGATGACATCCCATGAATATGTCACCGCACCCGTATAGACTACGTTGTTGCGCAGGAGTGAGAGGTTATAGACAGCGTTATGTGTCGGTGAGAGGTATGCAGCGTTACCGGTGATAGTCTCGTCGAGCGTCTGCATGATCTGGTACTCGTCGGCGGTGTCATGTATGGTGACGCTATCCACTGCCACCACATTACCGTTCTTGTACAGCTTGGCAATGAAGACGTTACTGCCGGTGACATCAGACCTCGACACGGTGATGGAAGCAGTGGTCAGACCGGTATCGGTAGTACCCTTGAACCACTTGATGGTATAACCATTCTGTCCTATAGTGACCGGATTGCCACCATAGTAACAGTGAGCGGTGAGGGTAGCCTGTGTGGTGGTCTTATCCAACTCCACGGTGTTGGCTGTGACCTGCATAGCATGGTTGCTCGCGCCACTGGACATGATGATGACATCGACGCTACCTTCAACGGTGTCGGTCATCTGGTTGCTGGCATAGCTCACCTCATAGCTGATCTGTGTGTTGGCGATGTGATTCGGGTCAGCGAGGTTGCCGATGATACGCAGCTGCCAGTAGGTGACAGGATTGGCACCGGAAGTGGTGTATATCCTTGCCTGGAACTTAGCGTTGTTGGTAGCTGTAGTCCATGAAGAGCCGATGCTGGAGAACTGCAGCGCCGTGCCGTCGTATTTCCATGTGACACCGGTTATCTCAGCGGGATAACCCGATGCGGAACGGACACGTAACTGTATGATAGGCTGAGCCGCTATGATAGCAGCCTGCTCATCTCCTGACGTGCCGGTGGCATCCCAGTTCGGTGTGATAGCATGGGATACGGAATCAACACTCTGGAAGAGTGGCACGCCGTCACCCGCGTCATTGATGACATCACGCAGGACAATAATCTGGTCTCCGTTTCTGAGGAAGCGGACGGAGAAAGCCGCACCTGTCGTACTCATTTCGTTTATTTCTTGTTGGTTAATTCGTTAAACACCTCTGCTTCGGTCATCACCCTGCCACCGAGCAACGTTGCCGCGACATGAATGTCAGAGTCCACGACCTTCAGTTCCTTCTCGTTTACCACCATCTGTCTGCAGTCCTGCGTCAAGCGGTGGAAGGCGGGGACAAATCCGTAATCCTCGCCTTTCTTCGTGTCAATGATTGAATAGAGCATATTATCAGCCGATTAGAATGTTACCATGTGTGTCGGTGAGGATGTCATTACCTATCGCCAGAGGCTCATAAGCGCCGTTGTCGTTGTAGTCCCATACAGGTTCGCCGTTGGCATCTCTCTGCACCTCATGTGTCGATGGGTCGATGACCGGACGCAGACGTCCGTGAGGAATGATGTCAAGCCAATACTCGAAGAAGCTGTCGTTCTTCGTGACTCCGATGCCGAGCTTGGATATCTCAGCATTCAGGTAGGGACCCCTCTGCCATGTCTTGACAGCACCATAGCTCCATGTGCCGCTGCTCAGCACCTTAGCCTGTGTGAACCACTGGATGAGGTAATAGAGGTCGGCATATTCGACCGAGCGGTCGTTGAGCAACACTACTGCGGTGTTGCTGTACATCACCTGTGAGGGGTTGATGTCAGCAGCACGCAGACCCTGCGCCCAACGCGGCATGGTGCATTGCGTGGTGAGACCGATAGTGGCACGTGCGATTATCTCCGAGTTCTGGAGGAACTGCACCTCATACTCACCCTTGGAGATGAGCCTCATGTCGAAGGTGATGAGAGGGAACGTAGCCGCCAGCAGCTCCGGTGATGTGTTGGATGCCGGTGAGAGCGGAGTTGATGTGCCGAGCTTCACCACACGCATGGTGACGCCGGTCGGTAACGTCTGCAGGCTGGTGTCGCCTTTCATCAGCAGTACCGTAACCGTCTGCTCGAACGCCTGGCTGTTGATATGTGACGCACGTGTGCCGGTGACGGTGATGCCACGAGCCACCTTGTAGTCGTATAGCAGCAGGTCATCGAAGAGCGGGTCATAGGTGATGATAGGCTTATCGACAGAACAGGTGATGCTGTCCTCGCCTTTGTCGGTGGTGGTGAGAGCAAGGTCATTACTCTCCACACCGTAGATCATACCTGTACGCCAGTCCTCAAACTGACCCTTGAAACGCAGCACCACCTTCTCATTGGCGGGTATGTTCACATAGATGGTCAATGCGCCGCGCACATCCGTAGCGGTGGTGTTGATGACGTAATCCACGCCTGCAGTCCACACTTCGGCGATAGGCTCTTCATTGACTAACCACTCCAGCGTACCCAGGTACTCGTTCGCCGGTCCGTGATGGAAGATGTTATCCGGATCAACGGCGCGGACATCAGGGAAGATGACCGTTGGCGTCAGCGCTCTGTTAGGGTTATAGACAGGAGATGCACCCGTAGAATCCACCGACTGAGCGGCAGGTGACGCGGGTGTCTGACAGACCAGTTCACAGCTCACTGTCAGCGGCTGGAACTTAACCCTTGTATGGGTTCTTGGTGATGTAAATCTGTTCTCGTTCATATCGTTGTTATGCGTAATAATTTGCTTCTGCAGATGCAGCTGATACACCTGAGACCTCATCGGTTGCCGTCACCGTAAACACCGCGAGGAGCTTACGGATACCGTCGATACCGAGGTCATTGAATGAAATCTGGAAGGGATTGGTGACAGACGTATGCTGTGCGTTCCATACGGCGTCAGAGGCGGCATCGCCCGTGTTCCTGACCACAGAGTAGTGTGTGAACTGTGAGGTCTTATCGGCGTTATAGCCGTCTTTCACCGTGACGGTGACGGTCTCTGTCTCACCGGGGGCGAGCGAGCCGTTGAGTGACTGGTCAATCTCACAGTGATAACCCAGACGCTCGAACTGGTCTATCTCTCCGAAGATGTAGGCGTTACCCATGACAACACCGACACCGGAGAAAGTCTTCAGGTAAGGCTGACCCTGTTCATCGATAGCAGGCATGGAGAAGCCGTCAAGATGACCACGTATGTAGTAATAGTTGGAAGGCTGGAACTCCCATGTGTTGACACCGGTCAGTGCCACCGAGTAACGGGTAGTGCTGTAGATGAACGCCTGACGGTCGGTGTTACTTACGTTACCGCGTCCTGCGAAATGCATACCCTCGAAGGGATGTATGCCGTTACCACCCTCGTTCTGTCCGCGCAGCACGTATGTGAAGGTCTCGTTCCTGTCACCGCTGACGCTGGTGATGAGGAAATAGACGGTCTTGAATCCCGCGAAGAGGAAGTTACCCCTGTTGTCATCAGAGGTGGTCTGTGCGTTACCCGACTGATCATGCCAGATACCCATACACAAGTCACCGACAGCGATTGCACCGACCTCACCATCTTCGAGATGCAAGGTGCAGGTGCCGGTCTCTGAACCGTCATTGGGTTCCACGGTGTCGATGATACCACCGCCGAAGGTGTCCCACCGGATTCCGGTATAGATGCTGACACGGTTATACCGCAGTTCCGGAACCTCCAGCCATTCCCATAGCTTAAGACCACGCATCTCACCGTAGCCGTTTTCGTCGATAGCTGCACCCGCACCCATGAGACCGGGCTGGTAGTTTTCACCAATACGTATGCCTCTGTTGAACCCTATACGTCCCTTGGCCGTGTCATCGAACCGCTTGGACAGGAAGTCCTGACGTGCGGGGCTGTCCGGGTCAAGGTCATGTGCCGTATCTGCACGTTCGGCGTGCTTGACATTGGCTTTCTCCAGACGGTTGAACATCGTCTCGTTGGCGATACGGTCAACGGTACGTGTTATCTTCTTCAGCGTGGATTGCTGTATGTCATCATTGAGTTTGAGCTCGACCTTCGGAGTCAAGCCCTCACCCATGCTTATCTGAACGCTCTCAATGGTGATATCAACCTCGGGTAGTGTCTGCTGTCCTTCAATCGGTATGCCGAAGAAGGAGAACTTCATACCTGCATAGAGACGCCAGAAGATGCTGTCCTCCTCCTGTCCTGCCGCTACCATACGGTCATAGTTACGCTGCAGGAAGATGTCATCAAGGACAGGCTGATAGATGAAACGTGTCACGCTGTTCAGTGACAGCCATTCGGTAGCGGCATCGAGCAGTCTCACCTCGGCGGCTTCGATATAAGCGTCCGGCAGGTTGATACCTGTCAGCACGAAACGGTCGCCCGCCTGTATGGTGTCGTTGGAACTCGGATAGTATGTACCCAGACCGTCATCCTTGGCTCGTGCCAGACGCAGCATGTAACCTTTCTTACCATCGTATGTCACCTCCTCGACGCCACTCAGGATCTCAAACTCACGTCCCATACATGAACCGCTCTTCATGGACAGCTTGGGTGTGTCGGTGCCGAACTGAGCCTCTATGTTGAAGCCCATATCCTTGACGAAGAGATGGAAGTCCTCGCTGGCGGTGGCATCGCTGACACCCTTCCAGATGTAGATAGGTTCGTATTTGTCATTTTCGGGATTATAGTTGACCCGAGCTGTGAAGTTGATATGTGTCGAACCTGTCTCACTCAGCTGCAAGACAGGTATGAAATTCACCGTGATATCCGAATAGGCAGTGACCTGTATGAGAGAGGACGGTACGGTCTGTCCGTCAAGAGGGACGGGGAATGCCGTCATCTCCATCATGCCGGTACAGTTCTCATAGATGGATGCAAAGGCTTCAGTGGTATAACTGAATATCGTTGTCTCTACACCTGTGTTCTTGTTGGTCTGTACCACCTCGATACGGTACTTGACCTTCACCATACCCTGCCATGACTCGGTACGTTGCACCCTGAAGATGAAATACGGGACCTGGTTGGCTTGCGGGGTGAAGAAGTAATTACCGGGTGACACATCCTGTACGGAGAACAGCTTACGAGAAGGTCCTCTCCATTCCTTGGTGGTGTTACCGCTCCAGTGGAAATCGTTATAACCGGTGCCGGTGGTGAAGGTGAGTACCCGAGCGGCGACAACAGCCTTCTTTGCATTGGCGTTATCCTCACTCTCGGTCAGGACACCATCACCGACGTTAGCGTCATCCGTAAGCGTGCCGTCAACATAATGACCTATCGCCAGTAGCTCGTCAATACGCTCGTTACCGTTATAGTTGGGATAAGCGGACTGTCCGGTCTGCTCATCCTGGTCAGGCACACCGGCATCACGCAGCTCGCTTATCTTGACACCCTCGATGGTGGGGTATATCTCAGGTACGTCACCCGAGCCGTCAAATACCACGCTGCCTTCACGCACACCCTCATCCGAGGCAGCGGCGTTATTGCCTTTCTCTATGTAGGAGTCGTTGGCGGGACCCAGCACGGCATTGAGGGCGCTGCTTCTCGCGTTGTTACGAGCCCATTTGGTATAACCCTGTGCGTCGGGTGTGTCGGTAGGATCACCTTCGGGAAGGAATGTACCGGGGAGCTGCAGGTTGGCAGGGAACAGAGCCTGTGACACCAGACCGTAACGCTTGTAGTAGTAGTGGAACGGTATGTTCTTGGTGGAACCCATCGCACGCATACGTGTCACTATCTGCTGGCTGCTGTCGGAGGTCTTGACAATCTCAAAGAGCGAATGTCCCTGATGGTCTATATCGGAATAACCCTTGCCATAACCCATACGGTACACCTCTGCATCGTCATCATTGACAAGGTTCTTCAGCGCGAATCCGATATACACATGTCTGCCCTGTATCGAATAGTTGAGGTCAAACACGTCATGTACCATAGCCAGTGCTTCAGCTACGGTGTTGTTGTTGAATGACAGCAGCTGATCGTCGGTATGTGTAGTAAGCAAGTCCTGGTGCGGTGCAGGCTGATAGGTGTCGGTATCCACCTCGAACGTCCATACGCCCACGCCATACATAGCATCCATACACACCTGCATCTTGGCGGCGAGCACGGATACGGCCGGACGTACCTTGGTCACACCGCCTATAGAGACCTGTGTCTCACCGCAGTAAAGCTGGAAGACGGTACTTCCGGTGTGGTTGGAGCCAAGGATAGCGTCATAGGTCGATGACGTGATGTCACGCATCGTACAGCGTGCCGTCTCATCGTCACCGGGTGAGTTGAACTTGATATCCTCATAGACGAATGCTTCAAGGCTCGTCCCGATACTGGCTTTCTGACGTACAGAAGGGATGTAATTGAGGGTGTAGGTCTTACCGCGAAAGACGCAGTAATCACCGACGGCGAATGATATGGGTTTCTCGGAGCGTACCGTACACATCACGTACTGCTCCTGCATCATACCGTCAAAGAAACGCCATTTCTCAACTACGGCACGGGTAGCCCCGTTCTTGGTTTTTATGACCAACGCATACTGGCTACTCATCGTCTCACCATGTTAAGTAGTTCAACACATCGACACCGCCCACTGTCACGTAGCTCGGTGTCACATCGGTGACGGGATCCATCACGGTGAACTTCACCTCGAAGTCAGCCACCACGTCATCATCGTAGTCAGTATGGAAGAATATCTTGTTTCCGACCTTGGATATGACCACATCCTTACGTCCGATACCGGTATCCTCGCTGTAAATCGCGAGCCTGGGATTCATCACGGTATCACCTGTCACGCCACTGCCGACACGACCATAGAGGAACTTGATGAAGTTCTTGATTTCAGTACGCACGGTATCATCGGTGACGCTGCTTCCGTTACGGGTTCTTTTGTAAAGGAATTTCACATCAAGGTCATACTCCTTGATAGGGAGTACCGAGGGGATATAGGCATCCAGACCATGCTGGTCAGCCCAGTCGCGTGTAGGCAAATCCTTGCGCTCCGGGAAAAGCACAAAGGGACATTCCTCACACACAACATTGAATTTCTCCAACGTGTCAATCGGCTTACCTTTGGTATAGGTTGAGCCGTCAAATTCTATCTGCTGAATGTATAACTTGTACGGATTTGCCATTTGTAAAGATTTTTCATCGCTAATATAGTAAGCAAACCCTCTTACGCTTGGGCGTTGTTATTGGTAATCTTGCAGATAAGACAGGTAAATCATGCGAGTGCGTTGTAAGCTATGTCATCATGCCATTATTTTTGCGGTGGTAAACGTTACGACACTATGAATAAACTGAACAAAGAACTTAAGGAACAAGCCATCGGACTTGGCTTGTGCGGACAATGGGCTGAGGAGTGGAATAAGAGCTGGAACGCGGATGAACTTGCCAAACGGATGTTCTCAGGTATCACGTTCTGTATGCGTAATAACTATCCGGGAAAAGACTTTCTCCTGCAGCATTTTGATTCTAAGACGTTAATCAAAAACAACGTCATCATTGACTGCCGACACAGCCTCCTCAATCCGAAGAACTCACTGCTTATGGGAGATGCGGAATCCACCATCCGTTTCAACGGTCTTTCTTTTGGAAGGGTGTATCTACGTGATGGTAGCAAAGCGACACTAACTGCAAAAGGACGGTCTTTCGTTATAGTACATCTTTATGACAACGCATCAATAAACGTTGCGCAGTCAGATATCGCCAAGGTGAGCATTGTCGTTCACAGCAGCACCACCCAAGTTGAAATCAGCGGAAGGGTCAAAGTCGTAAACCGCATGAAATGACATGCGGAATAGGAGAAAATCATTATATTTGCTCCCGTAACAGACAACCAATAGCTTATGAGGAAGATAGTATTACTCCTTGCGGCGGTCTTGCCGCTTATCGTCATATCCTGTTCAAAAGAGGAGGAAGAGAAGAAACCCCATTGTGAAGTTGTTATATACAACGATATGGATCTCAGCCGGACGCAGGTAAGCAACGGCAATCTCTATAACGTCACCCTTGGCACCACCAAAGGAGAGATACTGGAGGTGGGGAATATCAACAACGGCAAAAGCGTGAGTTACACCATGCCGGAAGGATATACATCGGATGACAGCTTTATCTTCTTCCTCAAGTTGTCACCCAACGGCAATGATTTGTCAACGCAGGGTTATATTCTCCTATACTCCGGAAACAATCCTGTCCTTTTTCCTCTGAAGGAAGACAAGCCGGTTGAGATTCATATCACGGAGAATACGGTCGCAAGAAAAAGCAACTACACCAAGAAAGGAGATTTGATAACGATACTGCAATCTGCAGGGTTATAAGAAAAGGCGGGATGACCCGCCTTTCTTTATTGAACTGATACCTTGTCTGTTCCGTTGGTGATATTCCGGAACCGCGAGTCGATACTCTCTATCTTCTCATACATCGCGCCTCGCCCGTACTGCATCATCTCCATTATCAGCAGCACATTCTGGTCTATACGGTTCAGTGACGTCACTTGCTGTGCGAACTCCTCAACAAAATCCGGCCACATCACACTGATGAACTGCGCCTCCTGCAACCGTACCGCAGCCAGATCCTGACGAGCGGCGTTGACATATCCCGCTATCAGTCCGGATGTCTCTTCGGTCGTGCCTTGCATACTTGAGGACAAGGTATTTCCTTCGTTCTTATTGGTCAGGATACCACCCAGAGCACCGTTCAAACCTGTATAGAACTCATTCGCAGCAGTGATGAGCATAGTACCCTTCTCATCGAAGTATTTCTTCGTTTCCTTGACCAATTGGGTAGCTGCAGCCTTGGGATTCTCCAGCAGCTCCTGTGTGGAAACAGCACCACCTTGCCAGTTACCGTTCTTATCCTTGGAACCGAACAGTCTCTGCTGCAGCTCTTCCATCATAGGCTGGATGATACCTATCTTCAGGATGTTGTTTGCCACGCTCTGCATGATGGAACGTACAGCATCCTCAAATGCCTCCGCAGCATTCTCACCGTTTTCAAAGGCATTCATCAGAGCATCGCTTATCTGGTCAGCCCAACCCTTGACATCGATACCCCACAACTCCTTCGCCATATTCTTGGCAAACTGGGATATCTGATAGTTGAGCTCGTCTATCTTCTCTTGATACTCTGCGATATCATCATCATCACTGTTGGATTTGCCTTTCTCATCCTCCAGGTTACTCATCTGACGGTCACGCTCCATCAGCAACGAAGCATACTCGGCTGCATAAGCAGAATTACTCTTGAGTGCAGACTCCATAGCCTGTGCTGTATCCTCATTGTATTTCCTGGAGTCTTTATATGTGCCATATTGGACAACACGCGGGTCCGCCCCCTGCTTAACCGCCAGTTGCTGCTGAGCGAGCTGTTCCTGTGCCGCACGGAGAGCTGACACCTCAGACCTCATTATCTCATTGGTCTTGTCATCGGTCTGTGCATAACCAAGGCTATCTTCCTTTATCTGGTCAAGACGTTCTCTTACGCTTTCGAGAGTCTTGATCATACGTTTGTTGGTCTCAATCTCTTCCTGACGCGACTTGTCACCTTCCATGATGGCACCGGTAATCAGACCGAGAGCACCGCCAATCACAGCACCCCAAGGTCCGCCGATAGAAAAGCCGGTAGCCGCTCCGGAAAGGGTCTGACCGAACACACCGTCTGAACTGAACTTCTCCGATACCTCATCGTTACCGATAGCCTCAAAGAAGTTACCGATAAGACCCATGCCTTGCTGGAACTTCTCCAGGTTCTCGATAGTCTTTGCGATAGCCTGATTGAACTCCTCCATATTGTCGGCATGTTCCTTATCTTGCTTAGCCCGGTTGGAAGCCTGAATCTCCTCCGGACTGCCTTTCTTATAACGTGCCGCCTCTTCTGTGTTCTTACGTGAACGAGTACGGTAGTATTCAATAAGACCTTCATAACCTCCACCCAGGAACTGTCCTACGGCAGTATGATTCCCGAGGAATCCGTTTTGTATGCGGTTACTGTTAGCAGTATTCAGACGTTCTATCTCCGATGCATATTCCTCGGGTGTTATAGCACCAACTTCACGCAGCTGCTCCAGCAGACGTTTGATAGCCTTGGTAGCGTTATCAAACTCATCCTGTGACATCGCGATGGCGTTGTTATAGAGGTTGGCATATTCAGCCGACAGCTTCATCTTCTGCCAGTCCGCCTGTGTGTTGGCACGTTTGCGCATAGCAACCATCTGGGTGACATCAATCGCACCAGAACCGAGCAGACGCCACAGAGACTCATGCTGACGTTTGAGGTCTGTATCAATGCGTCTCACCTGGTCATCATACGACACAGCTGCAGCAGTGAGATCGGTGAAGTTCTTGACATCCTCCTTGAACAGTTCCTTGTGAGCCTTCTGCCAGCGTTCATAGAGTTCAACCAGACCTTCTATCTGACTCTTATTCTCTTCAGGAACCGCATTCTTGAACATCTCAAGAACACCTCTCTTGTCAAGATAAGGATTTATCTCAACCTCCACACCTCCTGCGGCGGCAAGACGCTCACTGATTTCACGACGGAGAGCGTCAGTGGATGTGCGCAGGTCTTCGTTTGCACCCAGTCCTGCAAGTCTCAGAGCCAGGTCCTCATCACCGGTAGCCTGACGTACACTACTGAAGATGTCCCACTGACGTTCGAGATTGTCTATTGACTCGTCAATGACAGACTTGAACTCCTCGGCGGCACGAGTGAAGTTGTCGAAGCGGGCATCGTTGATGATGGCTACCGCCTGACGATAAACGCGCAGAGCTTCCTGACCGTTGTTCTTGCTCTCATCATTCTTCTGTTGCTTATATAGTGCAAGAGCCTCGTCACGTATCTGCTCAACATAAGAGAGGTAATCCTTGATGTTGGTGGCGTCAAAGTCAAAAGGCAGCTTGGAGTCTGTGCGCCACTCTTCAAACACATCTGCATACTTGGAGTTGACTTCCTCGAAAGCGGATGTGTCACCGACCTGTTTCTGCCACTTCTCATACCAGTCATAAGCCTCTTTCATTATACGGATACGCTCATCCCAACGTTTCTCGAAGTCGGCCTTATATCCGGTCTGCGTTTTATCCTCACCATACTTGAAGCCGAGCTCATTACCTGTCTCAATGGTGATTATCTCAGCATTGAGGTTCTTGAGAGCGGTTGTCAAAGCCTCTCTCTGTGCGGGATCAGCGACATACTCAGGTAATGAGTTAAGCCTCTCGGCTATCTTGTCCCTCATCGCTTTAAGCTGATTGAGATTGGAAGACTTTATTTCGATGTCCGGGTCAATGTCAAGCTGCCATTTCACCTTCAGTGGTTTGAGGTCATTCGACAACTCCTTTGCGGTCTCATCAAACTCCTTCTTCATAGTCTCGCCCATGAAGCTGCCGAGGCTGTCGGTAACACTTGCCTGCTGGATCCTGGCGCGGAACTGATTATAGAAGTCCGAATAGCCCCAATCGCCGTTATCCTTCTTCGTTGCTCCCTGTAACAGTTGCTGCCACGGTGAACGTATCTCAACCATCTCACGAGCGGAGTTCTGCAGACCCTCCTTGAAACCTTGCGTATAGAAGGTAGAAATATCCTTACCAGCCTTTTTCCATTCGGAAGCCTGGTCCTCGACTATCTTTTTGGCAGCATCAAAGGCTTCATCCGCAGTCCAGTTCTTGTTGTTGGAGGCAGCTTCCTGCATCGCCTTACTGAACTGGTCTGTGAAGTCCTTGGCCATTTGCTTTATCTTCATGCTTGCCTCATCGGAATCTCCGAACAGGCTGATGAAGTAATCCAACAGAGGCTTAGCCTGCTGTTCGGTGAGTGAGGCTTCTGAGCGGAAACGGTTGAACGCCTGCATGATGATACTCATACGGGCGTCATCGTTATCACCGACACTCTCAACAAAACCTCTGTATTTATCAGCCATACGGTCGAGGTTCTTCAGGATGTCAGCATAGGATGAGATAGCGCTTTTCTTACCAAGATTGATGACACCTCTGCCTTGTATCTCGTTCGATGCGTCAGGTGCTAACGCGAAGTCTATGTCCTTATACAGATTCAACGCCTCGACATAGAACTTCTGCAGTTCCTCTGACCAAGACTTATACAATGTACGTCTGTCTTCATCGGTCATCGACAGGGTTGAGATAAGGTAGTTCTTCAAGGACTCCATCTTCATACCCATCGTATTGCCTGTGATGACACCTCCGAGTTCTTTATTGAAGTCCTTTATCGTATCCTCAGAAAGCACACCTTTGCTACGTAGCTGCTCCATGCGGTCGCTGATACCATCCAGCGCATCTGCGTAATCATTGAGGTTGGTGAGGAAAGACTCACGGAACGGAGAGCCGCCACGAGCACCACGAGCAATAGTCTTCTCGTTGGCTTCCAGTATGTCATTGGCAAGACGGTAACTCTCCATCTTGCGAATGATAGCCTCAAACTGCTCCTCCTGGGTTTCCAGCTTATATATATCAACCAGGTCGCCGTCATAGAAGGGTGACATAGACTGGAGCTTACGTTTCAGTTCATCCAGCTCATAACTGAGGTTGAGCATCTTCATCTGCTCACGGTCGAACTGAATATCATTGAAGACAACCTCGTGACCGTTGATATACTGCTTGTTTGCTGTCGTGGTAAAGGCGTTACCGTTATACTTGGACATGACACGCGCTATCTCCGACGAATCACGTTCGGCCTCTTCCGCGAGGCTGTGGGCTACACGTTTGGCTTCACGTGCCATAGACACGTAATGTGTGACGAGAGCTGTGATAGCAGCTATGGCGGCGGTGATCCATGTACCGGCTGAAGTAACCAAACCTTTCAAGGAACTACCTATACTCTTCGCTGCAGAGGTCATACCCTGACCGTACTGTCTAAGGGTAGTGTTGGTGAAGGTGGTCAGCGTGACGTTCTGCTGTGTCTGCATGGCGTTGACAGCCATCAGAGCCAGCTTAAACATACCGAGCGGAACAAGCAGTGACGTAATGACCTTGGAGTATTTCTGCCAGTTGCCAGTCAACTCATTGAGAAGGTTGACTCCGGTCATCAGAACACCCTTGTTCTGTTCACCCATCTCTGACATCATAATGTTGTAGTTGTTACGCAGGTTACGTAACTTACCACCCAGGGTCTCATACTGCTTCTCCTGCATGTTGTAGAACTTACCTCCCTCCTGGTCAAGTTCCATGATGACAGCATTGACATCCTCGAAGGAAATATCCCTCTTGGACATTTTCTTGAAGATGTCCTTACGTGTCACATGCTCAGCGGCACGACCGGCACGCTCCTCTGCATCAGCCAGTCTGTTGTAACGGTCAGCCAGACCACCAATCATATCAATACCGGCCGTCTCGAACTGACGGTTCTGAATACCGGACAGATAACCGTAGGACCTGGTATGACCATAAGCGAGTATCAGTCGCTGCACGTCAACGGAAAGACCGGCACCGATATCGGACAGAGCCTTCATCGTGCTGTACAGATCCTTCGTCTCGATACCGAAGGCAGAGAGCTGACGTGTGGATTTCATCAAATCCTGGAAGGTGTACGGTGACATCTGTGACATGTCACGTATCTCGCCATACAGGTCATTGGCTGTGGATGCATTACCCACGATGACTTCAAGAGAGCGCTTCTGCAGTTCCAGCTCACCGGTTATGTTCGCCATCTCGGTAGCGAAACGTGAGGCTGCATAGACAGACAGGTAACGACCCATCATGTTCTTAAGACCACTGAGCGCACCCGACTGCTTCTGTGCCGACTGCGTGGTCTTGTCCATCTGGTCGCCGAGTTTCTTCTCCGCTTCACGGGCTTGGTTGTCGGCTTTTTCCTTGTCTTTGACAGCCTGCTCGGATGCTTTGATAGCTTGGGATTGTGATGCGGTGGCTTCCTTGATGTCAGGTTTCAAATCCTTGAACATCCTGCCATCGGCTGTCATACCCTGCTTCTTGTCACCTTCCTGCTTGCTTATCTCATCAAGCAGGTCACGAATCTTCTCCAGCTTGGTCTTCGCCTCATCGAGACCGGAGGTGTCAAGACCCAGAGCCTTGGCTTTGCTCGTCTGGTCATCAATCTCCTTGAGCAGAGCCTGTATATCCTTATACTTGGCTGCAGCATCCTGAACGCTCTTGTTGAGCTGGTTCTGTTCAGTCAGAGCCTTACGGTCTGCACGGTACTTATTCAGGTTCTCGGCTTTCTGAACCTGAATCTCAGACTGCAGCTTGTTGATGGTCTGAGCGGTGATATTGTTGGAGTCGAACGACTTCAAGAACTCCGAGAGTTCCTTACCGGAATACTTCAGAGCCTCTATCTTCTCCTTGGCCTCTTCGAGAATACGTATGATACCCTTCGCGTGTTCGATAGATTGAGGGTTGAAGTTCTCGACCGTGCCAGCCAAATCAATCTTACCCTGTATCCTGCCTATCTTGGTATCCAGGTCGTTCTGTGCCTTGACAGCTTGCTTGGCGCTCTCGGCTATGTCCTTCTGCTCCTTGGCAATGGCAGACACACGCTTCTCGTAATTTCTTACGTTATCCTGATAGGACTTGTTGAAGAGGGATGCAGCCTCGGTCTGTGACGAGGATTTGATACGGTCAAGGACAGCATCTATCTGCTTGATCATACCCAGCACCTCCTGCGCATGGTCGGGGTTGTTTACACCTTGTGACAGGCTGGTCATCTGCTGACGCAGTGTCTGCAGACGCTCGGTCTCGGTGATGACCTTCTTGATGGCGTCAACCTCCTGGTCATAGAGCTTGACATTACCGGCGTAGTCACCATGCCACTTGACCTGATTGGTATCCACAACACCATGACCCTCCACGACAGCAAGACCCTGACCCTCACGTATCATCTTGAGGTATCCGGCAATCTTCTCGTAATAATCAAGGAACTGCTGCAGGCGACCGGTGTCGAAACCGTTGTTGAGGTCCTGACCTGCAGCCATCGTTGACTTGATGTCAGTGATACGCTTCTCTATGTCAGCGAGCATAGAGCCAGCATCATGCCAGCTCTTGATGTTACGTAAGACGAAGCCACCTTCACCGCCGCCACCTCCACCGGGACCGCCACCGTTGAGTATGTTCAGTGCAGAAGACAGGGACTTGGCTTTCTGCTCGGTGGTAGCCAGGGCGTTGGACAGCACACTCTCGTCACGTGCCAGCTGCTGTGCGGCTTCGCTGGCATCCTTAGCCTCTTTCTTGAGTTCCTTGCCGAGCGAACGCCCCATAGCAGTACCCATCGCTTTGGCGAACTTGCCATCGATACGTTCAAGCTCGGTGGTGAGCTTGGTCATAACATCAAGAGCGGACTGCATGGATGTAGCCAGCGTATCACCAAACTTACCGATACCGCCTGTGCTGATGCTGTTCAGAGCCTTCTCTATCCGTTCAAGGACAGCAAGGAGGTCGGTATAGTCCTTGGTGCTGCTCTTGGCTCCGGAAGAGTCGGACATCGCCTTCTGCAGACTGTCGAGTTTGGTTGTCAACGCCTCTATCTTGGCCAGCTGTGAAGAGTCGAGCTTGACCTCGATAGAATAGTCCTTAAGTGATTTGAGAGATTCCTTGATTTCGGTAATCTTACTCGTCACCTTGTCTTTTATCTGTATCTCAAAGGATAAGGGGTCCATAGTCGAAGTGTTTTACTTGTTGTCGTTATCAATCGGGATCTTAGCTCCCGTCTGCAGGAATTGGTCAAGTCTGAATCCGCGTTTCTCCCTCTCCGCCTTACGTTTCTTCCATCTCTGGACAGCCTCATCAAGTTTCTTGGCGTCGGGTACGTAACCCTTCTCACCCGGCTTGGGCTTACCCGAATCATCATGCTTAAACACCGTGATGGGCTGGTCTATGTCAATAAGTTCTATCTGTGCCACGGTATGCCCCCAGTCGTATTCATACATCGGGATACGCACCAGACCGAAGAACATGAAACGTGGCATCACGAGCCACTGTCTTTGTTTTCGGTCTGCGAAGGCTGCGCCGTACTTTGTGCGAGAAGGGTAGCTTCTGCTTCCTCCTTTCTCATCCTCATCAGCGAATCCTTGGCCTCTGTCAAGGATGTGATAGTCATGTAGAACTGCATCAGCGGAACTTTTTTTTTACCTGTTTCCAACAGGGGTTGCAGCTGAATGTCATCATACTGCTTGATGTAGTAGAACCAACGCCACAGAAACCAGTATCTGAACTTCAGCTTCCAGTAACCGTCGAGGATGATGATTGCAGCCGCCTTACAAGCGAGCTTGCGGTCCTCCATGATGACAGACATGATGTCATCGTCAGACGGTCTCTCCTTCTTTCCGTCTTTACGGAGAAGCAGACTGGTCAGTTTATCCAGCTGTCCGTTTTTCAGCCAGCGTATCTGATAGGTCTTGTTGGTGCGCAGTATCTTCACCTCGTCCGCTTCGTTGTTCTTCATCGACATGTAAAGCAGCTGAGCGTTGATGTTCGGCTGCTCCACTTTCGGTTCTTCTTTCGTCTTTGCCATAAAAAGTGTCTCTTCTTATTCTTGATTGATTCTCATATCCAACTCCTCACGTACCCTGGCGGCGTAAGACTCCCATACGGTGTTGGCCACCTCATCGTCATTGACACACACCACGCTGATGCTCCTGTCACGCAAGGCGGCACGGATACCTTTCATCTCATCCCATACGCTGACCAGCTTATGTGTCGGCGTATGGTCCACATACCTGCCGTTCAGATGCTGGTAGAAGGTGTAGATGTACTGATTCATGCTGTGCTCGGTACGTTTGGGTGATATGTTACGTGCTATCTCCTCACCATGACGCTGCCATACAGCCTTGCATGTCCTGCGAAGGATGGGGTTGAGGCTGTGACCTCCGACGAGATAAGTATTGGTGAACTGTCTGTCGAAGCCGGATGCAATCATGTTGAGCTCATTGAAGCATGAGAGCTTATAGATGTTCTTGAGATACCACTCTTCCTCATAAGGGATTTCATCGAGATGCTGACAGGGCTTGCCGTCACGGAAGAAATCCGTAGGCTCCAAGGGTGACAACGGATACATGTCATCATTGCCGTATATAAACTGCGCAGCCAGTCCCGGGATGGAACCAAGGAACATCTCCACTGTGCGTGACACGAAGCACGGACGGTACTCCTCGGGAATAAAATCCTTATGGAACACCACGTTGACCTTCTCGTAATCCTTCATCCACGGCTGCACCTGGCTCTCACCGGACAGCAGGATATGGATACGACGTATCCACGGCATGAACTTGAGGATTGCCTTCACCAGCAGCTCCTCCGTACCCCAGCTACGCCAACGCGGTGACTCATTCAGTGACTCCACCGGACGTCCCATAGCTTCTGCACACTGCGCCTGCCATACAGGGTCATCAGTGAACACCATCGGTACTACGTAATCTATCTGTTGCATATCGTCTCGTTTGAAATTTTAAAGGGCAGCGGTGGTTGTACGCCGCCACTACCCTTTAAGGAATCGGTCCCGACAGCACTTAGGCTGCAACCACCTTGGTCAGCACACCGAATGAGGTGGGATCGGCAGCTGCGCTGAGATTGCCGGTCAGCACCACGCACAGAGGCTTGTTGCTGCCGTCGAAGATGGCCTGAGCCATGAACTTCGCCTTCTTGATGAAGAGCAGCTTGTCCTCGGCGTCGTTCAAGATGAGCATACCGAAGTAAACAGCCTTCTGAGGAGCTGCAAAGGCTGCGCCCTTGAAGCTGACAGCGCTGTTACCCAGGATACCGCTCTTGAGCTCGATGGTGGCTTCAACAGGAGCGCTGCCGAAGCAAGCCTCCATGATGTTGGTCTCATTGCAGGGGATCTCCAGTGTGATGGAGCCATCACCAGGAGTGAATGTGCTCACCCAAGCTGCTCCAAGACCCTTGATCTTGAAGTTGTCAACAGTAGGAGCACCGGTGTCGAAGTTGAAACCTGACTCGTCAGAGACGGGGAACTCGAACAGGTTGCTGTCGTTGCTGTTGATGCTTGCGGAAGCCTTACCTGCACCTGAACCAGAAGTGGGGATGGTGAAATCGAAACCACCCTTCACGGCGAATACTGAGGATATGCCCTCAAATACCTCGTCTTGCAGTTGAATCTTCTTTTTCATTGTCGTATAGTTTTTGGATTGATTACTCTATAGTTCTCGCATTGAACTTGGTTCTCAGCTTGAACGTTATCTGTGTGACCTGATAACCCGTGTCATCATTGCCGCGCATGAGTATCCTCGGCTTCTTGGCTACGATATGCTTCCCGTTGATGGGAAACAGGTCGAGAACCTTCTGAATGAGGTTACTCTGTGCCCCTATGTTGAGAGTGCCGTTGCTCTTGGCATTCACATAGACAGAGATGAGAGGGTAACAGTCCGACCGCACATCGGCGTTTCCGGCAATCATACCCAGCAGCTCCGTCGGAATCTCAAAGACCAGGAACTCCGAGAGATTGGAGTCGGTGGTCTTGGGACGTCCTAAGTACACCTTCGACGTGACGGTCAGAAGGGCTGCACTCATATCCTCATAGATGCGGTATATCAGCGGTTTGCTTGCCATAGTCGTAATGTGTTAAGCGGCTCGTGGTAATCCGAGGAAGGTAGTACCCACGCGCTCGGCGTAGGCATAGGTCTGCAGGATACCGGTGGTGCTGCGTTGCTTCTCCACCCATGAAGCATACTCAACAGGGTATGCCACAACGATGTCGAACAGGTTCTTGCCCTCCGGTCTGTACGACTGGAAGAACTTGACCGCATCATCCGGTCCCCAACCCTCATCGGTCTTCACTGAAGGTGTGTAATGACTCTCAGCACCCTCATAGTCAACCTTGAAGTGATATTTCTTGGGAGCGGTCATCTTGACCTGGATGGGATAAGAGAGACTGTCACCCGCGTAACAAGCATATACCGGTCTGCCGTTGCGATACAGACAGACCACGATAGATGTCAGCAAGTTACCGGTGAAGTCATGCTTACCCGGTGCGGACTTACGGAACTCGATAGCCCTGAGACAGAGGTCATCGCAGAAAGACTTACAGCGCTTCTCAACCTCGTTGAAAATCGCCTTCTTGTAATCCTTACAAGCCTTGTCTATGATACTGTCGTTAGTTCCTGCCATATTTCCAAATCAGATGTGTCCCTCCGAAATTCGCTGGGTTGGCATCCAGCACAAAACCATATTCGGTATAACCGCCACGGTCAACAACGATGATGTCACCTGCTCTCGGCACCACACCCAGCTTCTGCCAGTCGTCCCGTGTGAGAGGCAAGGCGAGAGCACGGTATGACGTGATAACCTCTCCCTTGTCTGACGTCGTATGCTTGTCGTAGGCGCGGCATTTGCCCTCATAGATGACCGAATCTCCCTCCTTGACCTCTTCGCCCTCCTGCGTGGGTTCTTCCTGCGCGGGATCCTGCGTCGCGTCACCGCCAGTGCCGGACGTCGGTTCGCTGTCTGCCATAGGGTCTTCGTCAAGCATGGGATTGCTGACTACCGACTCGTCTGACATGGGACCTTCGTCAGTGTTGCGCGTGATGCGGCAGGTATGGGGAAATCGCGGATTGTTGACTCTCATAGCTTTACCGTATAGGTCTGCGTATCTTGTGGAAACCGTTACCTTTCATGCCCCACTTGGGAGCAAGAGACTCGACACGCTGATCAGTGATACCCCACTTCTTCAAAAGGTCACGTGCCAGCAACAGGAACTGCTGCATCTGCGAACGTGACCACTGCTCGCTACCTTCCGAATGTTCCCAGTCACCATCCTTGTCAGACACTCTCTGTGACTGAATGGGATTGCTTGCGAAACGAATGAAAAGATAGGCTTGAGCCAGGTCCTTCTGTTTCTCAGTAAGGGTCTCGAAGGCGGTGTCAGCCTTAATGCCCGCATCAGCGAGAACACCGGACATGGTGCTCTCACTGACGTTGGCATTGGGTGACAGGCTCTGGATATACTCCTCAGCTGTGTAGATATGTACCTCGGGTTCGGACATGTCAAATCACATTGTCAAAGTATTACCCGGCGTAGTCGTACCATACGGTAGCGATGCCGTAGTCATTCACGTTGTTGAACACAGGACCGGCGAAGAGCTCGCAGTCCACGATGTTCTTGATAGGACGCTCCTGCCATGTATTGAGCACGGCGATACGTCCCTCAACGAATGAATAGCGGTCCGAAGCGCTCAGACCACCCAGCTTCACGCGGTCAACATAGACGCTGTTCATGCACTTCATCTCAAAGAGACGGTAAGCGCGTGAGGCAGCTACCATGTTGTGCTCATCGAAGGCGGGAGCATCGGCAACGGGCTTGCCGTCCTCCTCGTGACGTGACTTGAAGTCGATGACCTGGAACGGCCATATCTTCATGTCATTGTGCATCCATGCCAGCACATCGGTGCGAACCACCTTCACGTTGGTCGGTGAGAAGTAGTTCTTGCTGGCGATGTAAGCCTTCACGACACTCGGATGGAGCACGATCTTGTCGAGCAGGTTCTTCGACAGCTTCCAGTGGTCAACACCAAGGTTGCGGACGTTGGTGTAGTAATCCTGGAAGGTCAAGATGTCCTCGATGACATCGGCGTTCTCGTTGGCGACGAGCTTGGGAGTGCCACTGGTGGTATCCCATACATACCACTCCTTGCCAGAGTCGGGAGCTACGAAGTTCTCCTCGGGGATCTGGAACTTGAAGTCGTACTTGTAGCCGTCAACGGCGACATCGTGAATCTCACCTGTTGACATGGCCTGGAGGGTCATGTAGGAGAGTTCGTTGTGTACACCTCCGAGCATGTTGCTGGAGTTCTGTATGAAGCTGTCGGTAATGGCCTCACCGAAGGTGATGTCATTGACCTTGCTGTAACGACGGAGCTCAATCAGGTCATCCTGGTCGATGCTGAATCCGTGACCTACCTTGGGCAGTGTGCCTCCGTAGAGTTCCCAACCCTGGGTTGAGCGCTGCGGCTTCTCGGAATGAGTACCGAGCACGCTGGCACGTACCAGGATAGGAGTCTTCTTCAGACCCTGCTTCCACTCTCTCTCGTTTGACGGCTGTCCCCACGAAGCAAACTGACGCCAAATCGCATTGTTGTACTTTGCGTTGACGTTATCGAGGATCAGACCGAAGCTCTCAGCGTCCACATACTGATGCAGACCGTTGATTCCATAAAGATTTTGGTCTCTCATAATCTAATCTCCTTTGTTTACTTGCGGTTTGAGAAATTGAAGTAGCAACCGTTCTCGATGAGGGCCTTCTTCAGACTGGCGGTCAGAGGAGGCATACGACGCTCAAGGACGGGGCGCACGCTGAAATAGATGGGATCTACGTCAATGGCGTAGGCATCGTTGTCAAGCACGTTGTCGCAATAGGTGAGACCGTTAGGTATGACCTTAACTTTCTTCACCACTGCAGACATGGCTTCTGCGAGGATGTCACCGACCTGGACATTGGCTGAGCTGCCACCGGTGAGACCGGTAACGGTCAGGATGTCATAGTCTGATGCTGACTTGTCGATATCGGTGATGGTCAGGACGGCTGCAGCGGCGGCGGTCAGGTCATCACCCACGACGATGAGGTTCATGCCGACCTTGGCGATACTACCGGTCTCGAACTTCTCCACCTTGATGGTGTTCTCTTCGGTGTCAACATCCAGGACACGGAAGGTGTAGAGAGGAACGAGGGTGCGGAGCTGCTCGTCATAGAGCACGGGGGTTCCAGCAGCCATTGCAGCGCCGTCAAGCGGCATCAATGACTTGTCGCAGGAGAAACCGCCTACTACGATCTCGGGCTTGCCCTCGTAGCACTTGCGGACACCACCGAAGCTCTTGCTGAACTTCACATAGTTGTTGATAGTTCCTGTTCTCATTTTTCTGTGAGTTTTTGTTTAACAAACCTTTTGTTTGCCCCCTGGATTAGCAGAAGGTCTTCTCCTGTTCGGTGGCGTAGTCCGCGCTTTCCTTGGCCTCCTTCTTCAGCTGCTCGATCTTCTCCTTGACGAAGGTGTTCGTCTCTCCGCCGCCACCGCCGGTGCTTGAACCGCCGAAGGGTTGTCCTCCGTTGGGGTAGCGACGCTTGTACTCCTTCTCGTAGAAAGCCTTGATGCTGGGCTTGAGAGCGTCAGTCTTCGGGTCTTCTCCGTAATCGAGGTAAGTAGCGGCATCTTCGATGAGAGCTTGAATCTCGGCCGGGATATCTCCACCCTTGCGGGCTTCCTTCTCCAGACCGGTGAGGTAGCTGATGAGCTCGGTCTTCACGCGGTTCTTGTTGTCGGTTTTTTCCCGTGCAGCCTGTGAAGCCGTAAATGCGTTTATTGATTTCAGTGCCTTTGAAAGTTCGCTCTCGTCACCGGTCAGTCCCTTCATAGCCTCGGCTACGGCGTTACTTACCATTGTTTTGAGATCGTCCTTTCCACCTTCGCCGCCGTTACCGCCGTCGCCACCTTCTCCACCGGGCTTATCCGGGTGAGCTTTCTTGTACTCCTCGACAGCCTTGCCAGCTGCGTCCTTGATACGCTTGGCAACATCTTGCTCATGCTGTGTGGCGTACTCGGTTTGATACTTCTTGGCGAACTCGGCTTCATCGTGACGCTTCTGCCCTGCATACTGAGTCAGCATGGCGATAGGGAGCTTCCACGTCTCTTCGGTGATTTTCGAGTCATCCGCGAAGAGAGGTAATACTGTATCGGCGATACCGTCGAAAGTTTTGTCACTGATGACCTTGGCGTTGTCTTCTCCAAGCCTGGTCCTAAATTCCTGAATTAGTGCTGTTTTTTCCATACCAATTGCTATAATTTGTAAAGATTTTTCGCCAAATTATAGTGATTGGTGTTTTCCTAAGCGCTTTTATTTTGGTAATCTTTCATTTTACCAATGAAATACACCGTATGTGACACTTGTTCTGAAATATCTTTGTCAAAAATGTATAAGAAATATGCAGGATTCAACATGCTTGACAGCGTTACGTACTAAGGATGGAAAGAACATCTTTAGTCACGATTTTTTACCGCATATTCGGACGATAGCCGAAACGGACAAGAAAAACAAATATTTCATCGTCCAGGATGGCGCTCAGGAGTTCGGACTCGGTAATGTCGCGGACATCACGGTGTTCGGCGGCAACAGGGGCGGCGGCAAAGCCAACCCCTACAGCACTATGGTAGCCACACCCTCGGGATTCCGCAGGATGGGCGACCTGGAGGTGGGCGACCTTATATGTACGCCCTACAACGGCGTTCAGAAGGTCAGTGAGATATTCGAGCAGGGTGAGCAGACGATATACACGCTACACTTCGATGACGGCACGACACTCAAATGCATGAACAACCACCGGTTCTGGGCTCGCGTGGGTGCAGGTGACATATACCATGAGATGACCGCACGTGAGATATTCGACAACTACGTCATAGACCGTCCGTTCCCTATGTCACTGCGTAGGGGTAAGACACAGTATGTGGAGATACCGCTCTGTGGCAAGGTGGAGATGAACGAGCAGAAGACCGCCATCGATATGCCTATACATCCGTATCTGCTCGGCGTTCTTAGCAGCAAGGGGACATGGGAGTTCGGCAAGAAGGGAATCCGCCTCGATGATGACAAGTTCATGCGTGTCAGATACCGCGCTTGGGGTTATAAGGTCAACCTCAACGCAGAAGACGGCTTCTTCTATATTCGCGGCATCAGCGACGAAAACAGACGCAGGATAACATGCTGCAGACAGGAAGAGCCCTGTCGCATACCGCATGAGTATAAGACTGCAGCGGTGTCCGTGAGATGGTCATACCTGCTTGGCATCATGGCACGCTCCGGACGTACAAGACATAACTGTCCGATAATCACACTCCCGAACAAGGATTTCATAGATGATATAGCTGAACTCGCACGCTCGCTGGGTATATGGGCGCGTGTGCATCAGGTAGAGGATGAACCCAATTACCTCGGATGGTGGCGCGTCACCATGAAGGCGCCGAACGACAAGGAACTGTTCAGGAAAGGCAGCGGAGCGGACCGGACTGTCAGGGTCAACGCCGAATGTCCGACCAACCCGCAATGCACCAACATGCTGTCCAAGAAAATCCAGTACATAACGAAGGATCATACCAAGCAGCAGTGCCGTTGCATCACCGTCACCGGACGTGACCACCTGTATCTGACCGATGCATACACCATCAACCACAATACCGTGACAATGCTCATGGAACCGATGTATGACATCAAGAACAAGCACTTTAATGGTTACATCTTCAGAAGGAACAAGGATGACTTCGATAATATCATCAACGAAAGCCAGCGTTGGTTCTCCGGACTCGGACGATACAACAAGTCCAAGGATGATATGACCTGGAACTTCCGTTCCGGAGCCAAGCTGGGACTGACCATTTACGACATGCCGATGGCGGACTTCGACAGAAAGTTCCGTGGACAGCAGTTCGCGTATATCGGTATCGACGAGCTGCCGCAGATGCCGTTCGAGATGTTCAAGTTCCTGATGACCTGTAACCGTAACACCGTCGGTGTCCATTCTCGTATCCTCGGCACCTGCAACCCCGACCCTCTGTCATGGCTGCGTAAGTTCGTGGACTGGTGGATAGGCAAGGAGGATACCGTCTATCTCGACGGTAAGAAACACCCGGAACGCAAAGGGTTCGCCATACCGGAGCGTGACGGCGTGCTGCGTTACTGCTACATGCCGGATGATAGCGTGGATAACATCATCTGGGGTGACACACCCGAAGAGGTATATGAGCAGTGTAAGGAGATGATTGATGACGCATGGGACCCCGAGTGGGAGCAGTACGGCTACACCAAGACCTCCTTCTTCGTCAAATCGGTCACTTTCGTCAAGGCTAACCTCAAGGACAACAAGGCGCTGCTCAAGAACGACCCGGGTTATATAGCATCACTGCTCAACCAACCTCCTGAAATCAGGGCCCGTGAGTTCGACGGTAACTGGGACATCATCAAGATGGGTGATGACATGATACAGCCGTTCCATCTCGATTCCTGCTTCAAGAACTCACAGATGGTAGGTGACAAGATACGTCGCGCCACCTGTGACGTAGCAGGTGACGGCGGTGACAACTGCGTCACATGGCTGTGGATAGGATGGCATGTCGCCGATGTCTTCGTATGCCGTCGTGACCCCTTCACCACCGCATCCATGCTGAAAGAGAAACTGCGTGAGTGGGGTGTGCTGGAGGAGAACTTCGCCTATGACCTCAACGGAATGGGACAGGTGCTCAAAGGTGCGTTCCCGCGTGCCGTACCGTTCAACAACCAGGAGGCTGTGTCCGTCAAGGACAAGCATCTCTATGACAACAAGAAGTCACAGTGCGCTTACAAGTTCGCGGAGCGCACACAGCAGTCCGGATGGAGCATCGAGCCGACACTGCTGCAGCGCAAATACAAGATAGGAAAGGAGATCAAGACATTATATGCCATCCTGCAGCTTGAACGTAAATGCGTCAAGCAGGATATGTCAAAAGCCGATAAGGGATGGTGTCTTATTCACAAGGAACAGATGAAGAACAAAGCCGTCGTAGGTCACTCACCGGACTTCTTCGAGGCTCTGTTTATGCGTGAGATTTTCGACATCAAGCATACGCAGGCTACCGTACCCAACTGGCTCCAGAAAGGAAACCGGGTAAGGACAGTGCGTAAGCTGTCACCACACTATAATTAACATCAACAGATATGGCAGACAACATCATCGAGACCAAGAAACAACTGAGAGACCTTCTGACAAAGAAGCCTTTCACTCGTATCCTTCCCGACGGTCATTATGACCACGGGTATGTTTGGAACGAAGCGTCGGAGATTCCGCTGACACATGACATCCTCAGACGTAAGATTATCACACAGGAGGATTTCTTGCGTGAGCTGGATCCTGCAGGACACATCATCAACGACAGGGAGCTCTACCCTGACGTATGGCAGCAGAACGAGGAGGACGGACGCTGGTATATCCAGGAGATACCACGTTACGCCTTCGCATACCAGCAGATCATACTCGTCAAGCACCTCACACACCTGTGCGGTAATGACGTGCAGTTCGAGCTGTCGGATACCACCGTGACCGAAGAGAGCCGTAACGTCTTCAACGCCTTCCGTAACGGATGGGCGAACAAGAACATGGAGGTGGCATGGTATCAGCTGGCCAAGTCCGTCAAGGCGACCGGTGACGGCGCGTTCGTGGGCTTCATGGATAACGGTAAGTTCGGATGGAAGGTGCTGAGCTTCCTCAACGGCGACCGTCTGTTTCCGCATTATGACATGCGTACCGGCAAAATCAACACCCTGGCACGTACCTACTGCAACTACTCGGAAGACGGCAGCGTCACCAAGCGTTACATCGACGTATGGGACAACACCTACTACTACCGGTTCGTGGCTGACGGCGACCCTTCCAATATCTTCGATAAGGCGAAGCAACTCATACTGAAGATATTCTCCACCGACGGCTATAAGCTGGAGTACATAGAACCGCATGGTTTCAACGGTATCCCGGTCGCTTACAAGCGTGATGACAACGGTCCGTGCTGGACATTCTCAGAGGAGTCCATCGAGAACTATGAGGTAGCCTTCTCCAACCTCGCCCACAGCAACCATGACTTCGGTCTGCCTATCATGTATGTCAAGGGCGAGGGTTCGGAGGAGATCACCACCAAGGATATGTCATACGCATCGAAGATAATGCTGCTTCCTGAAGACGGTGAGATTGGATTCCTCAACCGCCAGGATGCCTCCAACGCCTACAAAGCCGAGCTGGATAAGGTGGAGGATGCCATATACAAGCAGTCCTTCGCCGTCAAGACTCCTGAGCTCAAGTCCGGTGACACTCCGGGTGTGGCATTGAAGATCATGTACTCCGACGCCTATGAGAAGGCTATGAATGACGCACAGGAGTATGACGGCGTGGTGGATGACATGGTTCAGATATTCACATGGGGTTACGGCATCGAGGCTGAGATGAGGCTGTCGTTTATGAAAACCAACATACGTCATTACCTTGAGCCTTACATCCATGTCAACAACACCGAGCTGACCAATAACCTCAACACATCCGTGGTAGGTAAGTTCCTGTCACGACAGACGGCATCCGAGAAGAGCCCGTATGCTACACCGAACGAATGGGAGCGTATCTGCAACGAGGAGCATGAGGCTATGATGAACCAGCTGCTCCTTGAAGAGCAACGTCTGGAGATTCAGAACGACGCTAACATAGACATGCAGCGTGAGCTCAGTGAGATTGAGACCAACCAGCAAATTGAGGTCGCCAAAGCTGAGAACAGGATTGAGCAGGGACAGGAGGAGAAAGGTAAGGTCTCAAAGAAGACCAAAGGCTCGGTAGCCACAGGTCGCGGACAGGGAAGACCCAACCGTCTGAATACCGACAAGTGGGGTAATCGTCCGAACGAGAACAACTGGAACCGGTGGAACGCAACACACTAATTCATGGCCAGCACCATCAGGATAAAGATTGACGGCACACGCTACCGTTTACCGAAGGAGGATGACATCCGTTCTGCCAAGGATTTCATACTCCGTCGTAACGAGATGGCGCGTGCCCTCGCGTCACGTGTTGACGATATCCTCGATGACATGGCTGAACGTATCGTCACCATCTGTTACCGTTATGACGTGGACCCCGAGACCTTCACCATCAGCTACCAGTACAACGAGGACATGATGAGTGAGATATCGGAGGTCATGGATGATGTCGAAGAGAGGATACTGAATCTCATCAACGAGTATTCGACACGTGTGACCGATGACAAGGACCGTATAGCACGGCTGCTCGCATGGATGGCTGTACTCGGACGTGGTAACAAGAACCTGCGTGACACCCTCGACGGCTACCTGTATAAGACGATGAAGGACTTTGAAGCCGCTATCGCCGCGCTCCGGGCCGTGAAGGTCACGATGGCACAGGCGGTCATCAGACTCAAGATGTACAAACATGCCATATATGTCATGCCGGAGGTGCTGGCGGCGTTCAAGCATAACCGTGACTTCGCCGCTCAGTATATACAGAGCCTCGGCGTGCAGCACGGCGCGGTCGGCATATCCAACAACGGCTCGACCAACGTCACCAACATGGCGAAGACAACGCTGCAGATGGCATGGATGAAGTCTCTCGGCATGGATTACGAGAAAGACGGTGCAGTGGGCTATTACGTGCTGCGCGGCTCGACCTATCCGTGTGCGAAATGTGACTCGATGGTGGGCTTCCATGACATCAAGGACAAGGAGGGATTCCCCATGTATCATGCCAACTGCTGCTGTTACGCAATCCCAATCTTCCTTCTCGATGAGAATACAATAGATAATCCGCAATAGCATCATAGTAATGAAATTAAAAATCAGAAAGGCGGTCTCTGTGAAGAGATCGCCTTTCGCCTTCTTATGAGCCGTCGGTTACAGCGTATGTGCCTTACGTGCCGCATCGACAACGACATGTGCGTTACGCATCACATGCATCATCTCATCCGGTCTGAGCTCTTTCTTACCCTCCTGTTTCAAGAAGTCGTTATAAGCCGACAGGAGCGGACACTGGTTGCATTTGAGGGGAAGGACGAAGTTGATGTAATCGGTCTCGTCCTCCGACCCCTGCTCGTTCTTGGTCTTTATCTCGTGATAGCGTGCGAACAGGTCTGCGCGTTCCTTGGAGCCGACCGGCTGCTGCTTGGCTGAGCGCAGCACCTCCTTCAGCACCTCCTCTGTGTCTGCCAGCTCCACCTCGTCAAGCAGTATGGGAGCGGCCGTACCGTCCTTGATACGTGCGCGGCGGGTGTCAAGCAGCTTGCGGAACTTGGCGGTCTCGATGATACCGGTGATGACCGTCTTCTTCTTCTGTTCGGACAGCAAGGCGTTCTCCGGATAGGCGAGGGTATGCGCGTCATCCTCGGTATAACCCAGAGCCATCAGATCCGCCATGATGAGATACTGCAATGGCACACCCAATTTATTCGCTTCGTTCTGCTTGGTCTTCGAGAGTTCCATAGCTATCACTCGCTTTTCTCACCCTCCTCGGCTTTTGCCAGCTCCTCACGCATGGCATCGGCCTTGGCGTCACGCTCCAGTTCCTTATCGCTGAGCTCCTTCTCCTTGAGATGACGCTCATACTCCACACGCCAGTCAAGGAACCGTTTGATGAGGTCTTTGGCTTCCTTATCGAAATCCTTACGCTGCTTCTTGTCGGACAGCAGTGACGGATGGGCGTAGGCGGTGGCTATCATCTTAAGAGCCTGGTGGTAGAATCCGTTGCAAATCGTCGAGCAGAATATCATGTTCGACAAAGCGGTGGAGAGAAAACTCACACCACGCTCACGGTCCTCGGGGTTGTGGCTCTGACTCCACTGATAGCAGCAGGTGATCATGCCGAACATCTCATAGGTCTGCGGTATGCGTACCATCCATGTGCCGTCAAGGTTACTGATATTGATAGCCTCGATGTCCCCTTTCAGCTTCTTGGGTCGCGCCTTGCCTTCCTTTATCATCTCCTTCTGCTCGTCGGAGAGCTGAGGCATGAACTGCTGCTCCACACGTGAACGCCATATCTTGAAGTTACCGATACGTGCGGCCTTGCCGAACGGTATCTTAATTGTCAACTCTTCTTTCTCCATATCACATTGTTATTAGTCTTTCCATAAATCAGAATGTTCATCCAGCCACTCGTCGGGGCTCTTGTCAAGCCAGCTCCCGTGGTCGAAGTGCAGGATATAGTCGTTGATCTGCAGGTCGTGGACCGGCAGACCGTGGTTGTTGCAGTCCTCATAGAACCAGGCACCGGTATCATAGGCTTTATTCGGTTCACGGTCGGTGAGGGCGTACATCTTGTCACCGTTGAAGTAACGTATGCCGTTCTTACGTATCATCGGCACGTTGAGGTAGCAGATGTAAGGCAGCACACGCGGCACGGTGATACCCCAGCGGCTCGTATGATTACCCACCAGACCCGTCCAGACACATGAGGCGTCGAAGAACGGCGTTATGTCCTTCTTCACCAGGACGTCACTGTCCATGAGAAGAAATCCCTCGGGGAAGAGGTCAAGACAAATGTCCACCGTCCTGCAGTGCTTCGCAGAACCGTAGTTACTGCCGACCCACGTCTCAACCACACGGTCCGGATACTCCTGCAGCATCTTCTCGAAGTCTATATGCTGACACTTGGTGTTGTCAATCACCTCGACGTTACCGAAGGTGTTGACGAACGGCTCTTTGTTGCTGTTGTCGAACACATACACCTTACATCCCGGAGTATGCCTGTTGAGAGACATTATCGTCGCATCCGTGAGCTTCTGCGTGTTGTAGTTGACGATAACGACGTTACGGTTCTTAGCTGCCTTGAACGGCGGCATACCGCTTATACGGCCGAAGATGTCCTCCTTCTC
>Ga0265298_10000146_pt1 | contig 106284 bp, 85 predicted proteins | sample AusTroGonzalo_MG_3_FD_193486 | JGI IMG/M metagenome (GOLD analysis project Ga0265298, IMG submission 193486) | Bovine rumen microbial communities from tropical cattle in Woodstock, Queensland, Australia - Gonzalo_01 | ecosystem: Host-associated > Mammals > Digestive system > Stomach > Rumen ...
AATTCTAAATCAGTGACGAAATGAAAAAGATTTATGCAATAATTCTTGTACTGACGGCACTGAACATTGCCGTTTCCTGCGACGATGCGCTGAACAAATTCCCCCTGGACGACATTACCGAGGAAGCATACTTCGAAAATGCCACCCAGTTGCAGTTGTTTACCAACTCCTTTTATTCTTCGCTGCTGCCTGATGCACCGTTCGACGAGCAGAGCGACCTAATGATAGGCAACAATCCCGACAAGCTTCTTCTCAACGGCACTTTCCGCAATCCCGCTTCGGGAGGAGGATGGAACTGGACCACTCTCCGGAAAATCAACACCTGTCTGGGCAATCTATGGCGTTGCAAGGACAATGCAACGAGAAAAGAATACGAGGCTCTGTGCAAGTTTTTCCGCGCATGGTTCTATTTCGACAAGGTGCGCAATTTCGGCGACGTGCCGTGGATAGACCATGAACTTGCTTCGGATGAAGAGATGCTTTACTTCAAGCGCGACAGCCGGGAAACCGTGATGGCAAATATGATAAAAGACATCGACGATGCCATCGAAGGACTCCCTTCATCATATCCGTCAGGAAAGACCTACAGGGCCACCAAATGGGCGGCGATGGCGCTCAAGGCACGTTTCTGCCTGTTTGAAGGCACCTATCGCAAATATCATGAGAATGATATTACCCTGTGGACACTTCCTGCAGACGCACAACCCGCCTCATATTATCTCCAACTGGCGGCAGACGCCGCCGAGGAGCTGATGGATCTCGGGCCCCATAAGCTTTACACCACGGGGCATCCGGATTATGATTACCAGAACCTGTTTTCGCAGTATAACGAAGATGCCGGAGAATTTATCCTCGCCATTGATTTTGATTACAGCCTGAAACTCTGTCACGATGCAAGCGGAGTCGCCCTGCTGCCTGTTTGCGGGCGGAACAGCCCCACACGCAATTTCATAGACCATTACCTGATGGCGGACGGGACACGCTATTCCTCCAAAAGCGGCTGGACCACAAAAACCTTTGCCGACCAGGTTGCCGGGCGGGACCCGAGGCTGCACCAGACTATAAGGATTCCTGGATACACCTACACCGTACTCTCCACCAACAGGGCCAGTTTCTGTGATATGGACTGTACGCTCACCGGTTATTCAATCAACAAATATGTAATGCCGGCGGACAATCTTGTGATGAACAACATCCGGAGCAACTCCTACAACGACCTCCCCGTAATACGCCTGGCCGAAATCTATCTGATATTTGCCGAGGCGAAGGCCGAACTCGGAAGCCTTAAACAGGCCGACCTTGACAAGAGCGTCAACAAACTCCGCCAGAGGGCGGGCATGCCGGACCTGAACATGACTGATGCCAACAAGACTCCCGACACCTTCCTTACATCCGACGAAACAGGCTACCCCAACGTCACCGGAGCCAATAAAGGAGTAATCCTTGAAATACGCCGCGAGCGCGTGGTTGAACTGGCGCTGGAAGGCCTGCGCTATGCCGACCTGCTCCGCTGGGCGGCCGGTGAAAGGATTACGAAGGGCCTTTACGGAATGTATTTCCCGGGAGACGGCGAATACGACTGGGACAACGACGAAAAGAAGGATCTCTGCCTCTACAGCGGGTCTAAACCATCAACCACGGCAACTTTCGTATATAAGATCGGTACGGACATAATCCTCACGCAAGGAACCAAAGGCTATGTCAACCCGCGCCCTACCTACACATTCAGTTTTGACCCTGAACGCGACTATCTGTATCCGATCCCCACGAACGAAAGGGTACTTAACCCCAAACTGCTCCAGAATCCCAACTGGAACGACGGTCTCAATTTCTGATAATCCATAAAAACACGAATATGAAAAAGTTTTTTCTTTTGATGATTTCATTCGCAGTGCTTTTCGCATGTGATAAAGAAAAAGGCGGAGAAGGCGGCGGCGGATCCTCTTCCGACACCAAAGCTACCGTGCTCAGGGTCGGGACACAGACGCTGTCATTCGAAGCGGACGGTGCTGAAAGCCAGGAAGTCAAGGTATATTCCGACGGCAGTTGGACCTCGGAAGCCCCCGAATGGGTTACCGTCAATCCGGCATCCGGAAGCGGCACCGTTACCGTAATGATAAGCGTAACCGTCAATGAATCTGCTGACGGGCGCGTCGGCACGGTAGTCTTCGCTCCGGAACTCACATCTTCCACCACGAATAAACTCACGGTCCAGCAGAAAGGCGACAACAAGGTTACCATCAAGACAGGAACCGCCTTTGCCGAATGGCTGAAAGGGCTCACCGTCGAATCTCTCGACGAGGCCCGCCTTGCCGCAGATATAGACATGACAGGCATCGCACTCGTACCGGCAGAAGGCTTTGCAGGTGTATTTGACGGTAACGGATATTCCATCAAGAACCTTACCGCTACGGGGCCTCTGTTCAAGATTAACAAAGGCACGCTCTCCAATGTGGTGATTGATGCAAGTTGTTCCTTCGAGCCGGATACCACAGTATTCGGAGCCCTTGTAATGCGCAATGAAGGAATAATAAAGGATTGTATCAACAAGGGAAAGGTAACCCGCAGGATTGCCCCCACGACTTCCAAGAGCAACCTTGTCGCCGGACTCATAGGAATGTCCGTCGCAAAGGATGAAGGTGTGGTAAATGTCATCAATTGCAAGAATTACGGCAACGTGTCCCTCATTGTAAACGATGAGGGGAAATTCACGACCCAGGGGGTGGCAGGTGTCGTGGCGTATTCCCTCGACGAACTTTCCGGCTGTGAAAACCATGGAGAGATAACCCTTTCCGGAGGATACCATACAAACCGGGCCTGCCCCGCCAGGGACCCTGCCGACCCTGACAATATAGAGACGGGAGAATTCTACAACCAGAAGGTCGGATCATCGCTTGGAGGAGTCGTCGCATATGCTTTCGGCGAATTGAACAAGTGTAAGAATGAAGGAAAGGTATCCTGGACGGAGAGCAAGGTTGAAGGCATGAACACTTCGCCCGCACGCTTTTTCACCGGAGGTGTGGCAGGCTGTTATTACGCAGTCGTAACCGATTGCTCCAATTCAGGCGCAGTTACGGTAAGGGCCGTTTCAAGCGACGGCACCGACTATACAGGGCAGAATCACCAGCAGTGCATCGGAGGCGTGCTGGGTGCGGTCAACAATCCTTCAGCTGACTCCCCCAGCAAGAACAGAGGGGTCAATGTAAGCGGATGCACCAACAGCGGCGCAATAACGTTGGAAGCCAATACCAGCAAAAGCTGGATTCACCTTGGCGGAGTAATCGGCTGGCCTGCTTCGGATAACGACAACACCACCGCTACCTGGGGCACTATGTCCGACTGCACGAACAGCGGCACAATCACGGTCAGCGGAACGGCGAGATTCCGCTGCGGCGGCGTTGCAGGAGTCACTTCCTATATGGAGAATTGCTCCAACACAGGCAACATCACAATCAAGGGGTCATACAAAGGCTCCGAAGTCGGCGGTATCGTAGGACGCCACTGGGGACAGGCACAGGTTCTCAAGAATTGCTCATCAAAAGCAAATGTCACCTCTGAAGTCCTTCTTGAAGGAATTTCCGGACTCATCGGATGGATTGACAACAAAACCTCGGCAACGGTAGAAGGCGGCAGTGTTTCCGGCAGTCTGTCTTCGGCTGCAGGTTCTACGATCGGCATGCTGACTGGTGGTTTCGGCGGGAAGGATGTAACCTGCACAATTGGTTCGCAGACTTCTCCTATCGAGATCTCAGGCACAGTGAACGGTACTGCAATTACATCCGGCAATGCCACATCCCTCCTTTGGGGAAGCGGTTACGATGAATCCGTACACTCTGTGAATTATGTTATCAAGTAGATTGCTGAATACGGTCGTTTCCGTGCTTGTCCTCGGGGCGCTCTGCGCATGCGGGGACAAGCCGGACAACCATGATAATACGCAGAAGGAAAGCGCCGACCTCCTTGTCTGCACTTTCAACATCCGTTACCCTGAGCCGTCCGACGGCGATTACGTATGGGACAAGCGGAAAGACGCAGTCTGCAATTTCATCCTTACGCGAAAACCGGATATTGTAGGCATGCAGGAGGTTGAGAAGGTGCAGGCCGAGTATATTCTGTCAAAAGTAAAGGACGAATACGGCATGTACGGCATCGGCCGGGAAAGCGGAAAGGACATCCTTCAGGTAAGCGGCGACGAAACATCGAATACGATACTTTATAAAAAATCCCGCTTCGACCTGTCTGCAAAAGGGACCTTCTGGCACAGCGACACTCCGGACCAGGTGGCCGCAAAGAACAAGGCCAATGACTATGGATCCTGGCACACCTCTCATCCGCTCTGCACCTCCTGGATAAAACTGGCCGACGGTGACAACCTGGGGCGGTCGGTCTGGCTGTTCAACACCCACTACCAGAACAACAAGAACATGAGCTCAGTCGCTCCGGAAATCAGGATGATGGAAAGCAACCTGCACATCAGCCGGATTCCCTCCATTATCAGCGGCGCCATCGGCACGGGATGCAAGGACGCAGTATTCATTTCGGGTGATTTCAACAGCACATTCACGACCGACGAGCTTCAAAAACTGAGGAACGTTCCCCTGGGTTACGCCCGTGAGGATGCGGTAAAATCGAGCTTCCGTTCCACCGACACCGACAACGGTTACGGCAAGGGCGGCAGTATCATAGACCATATCTTCTTCTGCGGTCCGCTGAAAGCCCTTACCTATTCGGTTGACAAGAGGGACTACGGCATCCTCTACATTTCCGACCATTATCCCGTCCTCGCCGAATTCTCATACACGGATTAGGCAATTTGCTTAATTGGATTATTCGTACTATCTTCGTGACGCCATGAAAAAAAGGCTGGCGTCACTGGATATACTTCGCGGGGCAGATATGTTCCTTCTGCTCTTTCTGGGGCCCGTTTTACGCGCCTTCTGCAAATTGTATCCCGACGGCACGGCATGGCTCTCCCACCAGTTGCAGCATGCCTCATGGGAAGGGTTTGTGCTTTGGGACATCATCATGCCTCTGTTCCTTTTCATGTCCGGCATCACCATTCCCTTCTCCATGGCGAAATACAGGGACGGACTGAAACCCGACGGGAAATTCTATCTGAAATTGCTCAGGCGCTTCTGCCTGCTTTTCCTTCTGGGATGGATAGTGCAGGGCAACCTGCTGGATTTCGACTGGAAAACATTCCATCCATACGCAAACACCCTGCAGGCCATTGCAGTAGGATATGTGGTTTCCGCCCTGCTGTTCGTCCATTTCCGTCCCAGGTGGCAGATCGTGGCCGCAGTGGTCCTGTTCGCAGCATACTGGATTGCCTTTGCCTGTACTGGGATGAATCTCAACAAGCAGGACAATATCGCCATGGTCATAGATAAGGCTGTGCTGGGTTCGCACCGCGACGGAGTGCGCTGGGCCGCCGACGGCAGCTGGCGCTTCGGAAAAAGCTATCAGTACACATGGATTCTTTCCAGCCTGAATTTCGCGGTAACAGTGCTTCTGGGCTGTTTTGCCGGACAGATGCTGCGCAAGGAAAGGCGTTCTCCAGCAGGGCGTGCCGTCCTTTTAGCGGTGACAGGTGCAGCCCTGGTGGCGGCAGGCCTTGCCGTCTCCCCCTTCTTCCCCATCATCAAGAAAATATGGAGCAGCAGCATGACGCTCTATTCGGGAGGCATCTGCTTCCTGCTGGTAGCCCTTACCTATTATATAGTGGACGTGCGCGGATGGCACAGGGGGCTTGACTGGCTCAAGATTTACGGAATGAACGCCATTACGGCATATTGCGCCGGCGAACTCATGATGCAATGGTGCCGCAGCATCAACTGGAATCCCCTGCTTCTCGCTTTCACGGAAGCGGTCGTGCTGTTCGGAATCCTTTATCTGCTGTATAAAAAGAAACTGTTTATAAAAGTATAACTATATGAAGAGACTGCTCATTTTCGCTGCCGTCATTCTGTGCGCATGCGCCTGCGACAATACAAAATCAGATTACGGATACAAGATAAAGAAGGACAGGATTGTCTATAACACTCCTCCGCGCCCTGCGGGGCAGCAGAGCATGCTGGGATTTGCCTGCGACCCGATAGATACCGTCCGAATCGGAGTCATCGGCCTCGGCGACCGCGGGAAGGACGTGCCAAAGCGTATGGCATACATCGAGCATGCTTCGGTGGTGGCCCTTTGCGACCTTATGCCGGAACGCATCGCAAGGGCCCAGAGGAGCCTCGTCAAAAGGGGTGCGCCCAAGGCAATCCATGAATTTACGGGTGAAGAAGGATGGAAGCAGCTCTGCGAGCTGGACGATATCGACCTCGTTTATCTGGCAGTGCCCTGGCAGATGCACACGACCATGGCGGTTTATGCGATGGAGCACGGAAAGCATGTTGCAGTCGAAGTGCCTGCCGCCAATAGCATAGAAGAGTGCTGGGCGCTGGTAAACACATCAGAACGTACCCGGAGACACTGCATGATGCTCGAAAACTGCTGCTACGATTTCTTCGAGCTTACCTGCCTCAACATGGCACAGCAGGGCATCTTCGGGGATGTGGTGCATGTGGAAGGCTCCTACCACCACAATCTTGATCCCTGGTGGGACAAATACCAGGGCGACTGGCGCATGACCTACAACAAGGACCATCACGGAGACGTATATCCCACCCACGGCATCGGCCCTGTCTGCCAGGTGCTGAACATACACCGGGGCGATAAGATGGATATGCTGGTTTCCATGGACACTGATGCCTTTGCAGGCCAGGCGAAGGCGGATTCCCGCTATGGCGAAGGCAAGGTAAAATATGAGAACGGAGACCTGACGGCCACCCTTATCCGCACCCGCAAGGGAAAAACCATCCTTGTGGAACATGATGTGGTTACGCCGCGTCCCTATAACAGGATGTACCAGATTGTGGGGACAAAAGGCTATGCCAACAAATATCCCACTCCGGGGCTCGCCCTGGACGGAGGCATGCTGCAGGATGTCGATTACGACAATCTTGAAGCCGAGAAGTATATGAGCGAAGCACAGCGCGATTCGCTGCTCGCCGCATACAAGCATCCCATCGCGAAAGACATCGAGGCTATGGCCCGCAAAGTGGGTGGCCACGGCGGTATGGACTTTATTATGGACTACCGCTTGATTTACTGCCTGCACAACGGTCTTCCGCTCGATGAGGATGTATATGACGCGGCCGAATGGAGCTCTCTGGTGGAGCTTACCGAAGTATCCATCAAACACGGCTCGATGCCGGTAGTGATGCCAGATTTCACCCGTGGCGAATGGGACCGCCTCGACGGTCTCAAACTGGCTGTCGGCAAACAGGAATAATCAAACCTTGAAGCGGATTACGCTGCGCACCGTCATCGATTCGTCGGCGGCGGTCAGATAACTGACGCTGTAACGGCGCCCGCCCTTTTCCACATTCACGACGACATGCCCGCCGTCATATGAATCCTTAGCGACATCCTTCATCCAGGCGGCGGCGCCGTCTTTTGCGCGGCGCTCCGCAGGCATTATGGTAGGGCAGACGATGCGGTCGCCCGGGTAGATGCTGCGGTCCGACAGCAGTTCCATGCACGGCGGCAGATTGTGCAACTGGTCCCACACACAACTGACGTACACCTGCGACCGGAGAGCCCCGACAAGTCTGCGGCTCATGGAATTGTGTCCGTGGTGGTTCACCTTGGCGACATTGGCCGGTCCGCAGACATCCGCCATATCATCCTCAATGAAACGCTGCGTTCCGTCCGGGTCTTTGAACCGTGCCGAGAAATCTCCGGCCGTATAGAATCGGAAAGGTCCGTAGCCGAATACCATGCCGAGCGACATGGCGTTTTCGTTCTTTACGGTTTTTCCCGCCGCCCTTCGGGCCGCGAAAAGATCCCTGACGCTTCCGTCAGGATAAGCCAGGCATCCGTTTGCGCAGATGTTCCTCACCTGAAAAGACGGATATTTTTCGGGGTTGTGTACCTGCACTATCTGGTCCGTCGCCCCGAGTCGGAATTTCTCAATATCCAGACCGCGGTGTTCCTGCATATAACGGTAGAACCGGCGCATGTGCCCTACGGTGTCGGGATCGGCATACCTGAGGCTTTCCGGCTCATCCGGCCAGCAGCGGTCGATCGCCTTGTGAAAGTTAAGGATTTCCGAAGCCTGGCTGAATCCGCTTAGGGCGAACTCCTCCCCGTTCCTGATTATTTTGTCCGCATAGAACCGATCGCTGCCGGCGTGGTCGTTGTGATAGTGTGTCAGCAGCATATAATCCACGTCTTTTTCTGCCGGACTCACCCTCGTCACATAGCGTGCAATCCACTCCCCCGCATGCCTTTCGGCACTCGGCAGTATGGGCACCGCCTTCTCCCCCCTGGCGGCCGCATCGAAGTCTCCGCAATCCAGGAGCATGGTGGTGCCGTCGGGGAATATTAGGAACATGGATTCCGCCACTCCGGTATAAATGAAGTGTATCTGGAACTGCCCTTCCTTCCATCCCGGCCACGGTCTGCCGGCAAGGCCGTCCCTGCAACCGAGAGCAAATGCCTTCTCCCAGTCTGAAAGTAAAAGTGCGGCTCCGCCTGCCAAAGATGTCTTCAGAAAAACACGTCTGTCCATACAACACAAATTTACTGATTTAATCCATAATACGGCATTAATTTGTTATATTTGTGTGTTCGGGCACATCATATCCCGGGCATTTTTCGGCGGTATGGGCTTTATCGGAATCTTTCTGGCTGCACTTTCAGCGTCATTCTCCCTCTCCTTCAACGACGGTCACATTTCCGGAGTAAAAGGGCAGGCTGCGTTCTTCGACGGCTTCGACACCCGGATAGTGGTGCCTGCGGCAGATGTTCCCTCTCCTTCAAGGCATTTTACTGTGGATGTATGGGTGTGCCCCGTGGCATTCCCGAAGAGTCCCTGTCCTGTCGTGTGCCGGCAGCGCAACGATGCCCCGGGAGGATGGTCCCTCTGGCTGGACGCACTCGGGAAAGTGCATTTCCAGGTGGCCTCTTCAGGGCAGTGGATTGCAGTTGAAAGTACCGAAGGCCTGCCGCTCAGGCAGTGGTCTCGCCTGACGGCGCAATTCCGCGCCGGGGAAGGGTTGTATCTCGCCGTTGACGGCAGGCAGGTGGCGAAAACCCAGTTGGAACTCCCCTGGGTCGAACAGAAAGAATTTGACCTCTGGATAGGCCGCACCCCGGTCCGGACGCCGAGTTTCTTCGAGAATAAGAGCATTCCCATTTACAGCAGCCTGGACGGAGCGGTCGATGAACTGAATATCTATGAAGACAAAAAGGCCTACGCTTCCATACTGAAAGAAAAGTTCATCCGTCCGGAGGCTCCGGAATTTGAAGCGCGCAAGCTTCCTTCCGGGCCGGACAACCTTGCTTTCGGGGCATGGTATATACCTCTTAAATATTACAAAGCCTTTGATGAACGCTGGAGGGGTTCAGCACCGGATGTTGTGGTAGGATTCGGCCCGGAACAGCCATGGAAAGTGGTTTTCTGGCGCGGTATTTCCTATGCGCCCTGCTTCGTGACGGAGAAGGACAACTGGATGTGCAACGAGTTCGTGGAACGGAAAAAGGTTACCGGCTGGGGCTGCACCGAAAGCATGAGCGACAAGCACGCGGACTTTTCCAGCGTCCGCATTATCGAGAATTCCCCTGCCCGCACCGTAGTGCTCTGGCGCAATCTCCCCGTGGGCGTAAATCAGAAAATCCCCTACCAGAGCGAAGAGACACAGTGGGGAGACTGCTCCGAAGAGACATATATCTTCTATCCAGACGGCGTGGGCGTACGCAGGATGGACGTGTGGACTTCGCATCCCGGAGACTGGTACGAATGGTGCCAAAGCCTGCAGGTGCTGCACCCCTCGCAGCGTCCGGAAGACGTACTTGACGCCTCCAGAATCATGTCCGTCGCCGCAATGGACGGCAGCAGCGCCACCTACGGCTGGACCTTCGAAGGGAAGAAACGTCAGGATGAGCCTTCGATTCCGGGCGCCAACATACAGGTGACATACCTTCAAAGCCGGTGGAATCCTTTCCTTATCCTGGAGGATGGAGGCGGGCCCAACGAAAAAGGCGGTAACGGCCCGGCCATTGACCGTTATGCCGGAAGGTGGTCTGACTATTCGGACTTTCCCTGGCGCAACCACTGGCCGGTGACGCAGGATTACGTGATCGGACGCTACGCCTGTGTGGCGGATGCGCCGTCGCACACCTACACGGCCACGCAGTACAATGCGCCGCACGAGATCGAGGAAATTTCTTCCTCTACCTGGAAACTAACCAAACTGATGCTTTGCGGATGCACGGAGGGCGATGCGGCGGACCTTCTGCCGCTTGCAAAATCGTGGCTTCGGGCACCGCGAGTGACCTGCGACGGGGCGGAAGTGCCATACGATGTCACGCAGAGAGCGTATGTAATGACCGGGCGCAACGGGTCGGAGAAGTTCGTCGTCGAAGCTTCCGCCGAGCGCCCCGCAAATGGTATCTGCCTGATACTCAAGGGTATCGACAAAAAGGCAGATATAAAAATCGATGGTCGCCCCTGCCCGGAAGTCAGATGCGGCACTGTGAACGGCTGGGACGGGCCGTCACTAATAGTATGGATCCCCGTAAAATCAGGGAAAGCCTTTGAAATAATTCTTTAATCTTACGCACATGAAAAAAGCTTTCACGATATTTACCTGCCTGCTGCTGGGCATCCTGGTCCTGTCGTGTTCCCAACCAGCCCAGAAGTATGCCAACAGGGCGGAAGCCATAGTCGCACAGATACATGATCCGTCTTCAAAATATGTGGTAGTGGCCTGCCATAGGGGCGACTGGCGCAATTTCCCCGAGAATTCTATCCCCGCAATAGAAAGCGTCATCAGGATGGGTGCGGACATCGTCGAGGTAGATGTCCACATGACAGCGGATTCAGTGCTTGTGCTCTGCCATGACAGCAACGTCAAAAGGACGACCAATTTTAACAAGGTTTACCGCGGTCAGCCGGAGAAAAGCGCGAAAATATCCGATCTTACCCTTGAAGAAATCAAGGGCCTGAGCCTCAACAGGGCGCACGGGATAGCCATAGACACACTTCGCATGCCTACCCTGAAGGAAGCCCTGCAGTGTACCAGGGACCGCATCTGCGTGAATATAGACAAGGGTTACGACTACTACGACGCAGTACTGGCCATTACCGAAGAGCTGGGAGTCACGGACCAGGTGCTGATAAAAGGAAAGAAACCCATAGAAGTCATAGCCGCCCATGAAGCCGCCTATGAACACAATATGATGTACATGCCTGTCGTGGATATCCAGAAAGAAAAGGGCAGGAAGCTTTTCAATTCATATCTTGAGCAGGGAGTGGTGCCGCTCGCCTATGAGGTGTGCTGGCAAAGCAATGATGACGGCGCCTTCGACGAAGCCTGCAAAAAGATAAAGGAACAGGGTTCCAAGATTTGGATAAATACCATCTGGGCAAGCCTCTGCGGCGGTGACGGCAACGACGATGACGCCGCCTTCCTCGCCGGCGATCCCGGAAAGGTGTACCGTCAGTATATGGACAAGGGCGTCTCAATGATACAGACGGACCGCCCGGAACTACTGATAGGATGGCTTACCAGGAACGGCCATCACACCCTTTAATCCGTTTTTATTATATTTGCGGTTGAAATGAAAGACCGCAAGCTCCTCAACTCCGAACTCGGGCGCATCAGCGCCGGGCAGTACCGGGATGCAGAACCTTCCGGAATCGAGGTTATCCTCGACAATATCCGGAGCGCCCACAATGTGGGCAGCATCTTCCGGAGTTCAGACGCTTTCCGCATCGACAAGGTCTGGCTCTGCGGCATCACTCCAGTACCTCCGATGGCGGAAATACACAAGACTGCCCTGGGTGCAGAAGACAGTGTTCCATGGGAGCGGAGAGCCGATGCAGCTGTTTTGGTGCGGGAATTGCAGGATAAGGGGTACACCGTAGTTGCAGTCGAGCAGACAGAGCATTCGGTCAAGGCGGGAGAATTCAGCAGGGAGAGCGGCCGGCGCTATGCTTTCATCTTCGGCAACGAGGTGGACGGAGTCGGGCAGGATGTGGTGGACGCCGCGGATTCCGCCCTTGAAATACCGCAATACGGCACGAAGCATTCGCTCAACGTATCGGTTTGTGCTGGAATTGTATTATGGAAAGCAACCAATTAAAAACAAAAGTATATGAAACTGTTTAAATTAATCATTCCGGCCCTGGCAGTACTTGCCCTGGCTTCATCCTGTACCAAGGAGTACAATACCTACGGGGTGAACATCTACTCAAGGTACTACACAGTGACGCCGTCCGACTGGAAAAGGGACTCCGGGGATCTGGAGCCCGGAGCATACAATTATCTCTATGCCGAGTTCGAAAATCCGGATATCACCAATGACGTCATTTCGGCAGGCACGGTTCAGGCCTACGTCTATGTTATTTACAATACAGACAAGAACCTCGGCTCATGGAATCCCCTTCCGTACGTCTACCCGCTGGAGATAACGACTACCGACGATTCAGGAACTTCAACAGTAGTAGCCCCTGAAAACCTGCGCTTCGAATTCGAGCCCGGCATCGTCACCTTTATTATCCAGGATCTTGACGGCTACGATCCGACAGACATCACAAACTCGATGAGTATCAAGGTCAGCGTAACGTATTAGCGCAGAAAACCATATACAAAAAAGCCTAAGCCTTTGAGAGGCTTAGGCTTTTTTGGTATGCGAAAGATCTACTTGTCCTGTTCGATTGCAGCCTGGGCCGCAGCGAGACGGGCAATAGGAACGCGGAACGGTGAGCAGGACACATAGTCCACACCGATCTTGTTGAAGAAGCGGACAGAATCCGGATCTCCGCCATGTTCGCCGCAAACGCCGCACTTGAGGTCGGCACGCTTGCTGCGTCCGTTCTGGATACCGTATTCGACGAGTTTGCCCACGCCCTTGACATCGATGGTCTGGAACGGGTCAGCGTCGAGGATCTTGTTGCCGAGGTAGTCGCCCATGAAAGTACCCACATCGTCGCGGCTGAAGCCGAAGGTCATCTGGGTAAGGTCGTTGGTGCCGAAGCTGAAGAATTCAGCGGTACGGGCCATGCGGTCTGCGGTGAGGGCGGCACGGGGGATTTCGATCATGGTGCCGAAGTGGTACTCTATCTGCATTCCACCGAAATGGGACTCCACTTCTGCCAGTACGCGGTCGCAGATGGCTTTCTGGAAGCTGAGCTCGCGTGCGGAGATGGTAACGGGAATCATTATTTCAGGCATGGGGTTGAATCCTTCGCGCTTGAGTTCGCAGGTTGCCTCGAAGATGGCACGGTACTGGGTCTCGGCGATGAGAGGATAGGTAACGTGCAGACGCACTCCGCGGTGACCCATCATAGGGTTGATTTCGTGGAGATTGTCTCCGCGCTTCTCCACCTCACCTACGCTGACGCCGAGTTCCTTCGCGATTTCGAGCTTCTTGTCTTCGGTCTTGGGAACGAACTCATGGAGAGGCGGGTCAAGGAGGCGGAATACCACCGGCTTGCCGTCCATCACCTTGAGGGTGCTCTTGACGGATGCCTTGATGAACGGAAGCAGTTCGGCGAGAGCCGCACGGCGTTCTTCTTCGGTCGAGCAGAGGATCATCTTGCGGAGCTTGGTGAGAGGAGTCTCGGAATTGCGTCCGTAGAACATGTGCTCGATACGGAACAGGCCGATTCCTTCAGCACCGAACTTGAGAGCGCGGTCCGCATCCTCGGGAGTATCGGCGTTGGTACGGATTCCGAGCCTGCGGTACTTGTCTACGATGCTCATGAACTTGATGAAGAGAGGATTCTCGCTTGCATCCATGGTATCGATCTTTGCACCGTAAACGAAGCCCTTGCTGCCATTGAGGCTGAACCACTCGCCTTCCTTGTAGACCTTGTCGGAACCGGCAAAGCTGACTGACTTCGCGGCGAAGTTGATCTTCATGGCTTCGCAACCGACGATGCAGCATTTGCCCCATCCGCGGGCCACGAGGGCTGCGTGGGAAGTCATGCCTCCTCGGGTGGTAAGGATACCGGCAGATGCGCGCATGCCTTCGATATCTTCGGGAGAAGTCTCCTCACGGATGAGGATGACCTTCTTGCCGGCGGCAGCGGCCTCCATTGCGGCCTCGGAAGTGAACACTATCGTTCCAACCGCTCCGCCCGGAGATGCGGGAAGACCCTTGGCGATAACCTCGGCCTTTTTCTCGGAAGCGGGGTCGAGCACGGGATGAAGGATTTCGTCGAGCTGGGCGGGAGAAACCCTCATGACGGCGGTGCGCTCGTCAATCATGCCCTCTCCGAGCATATCCATCGCCATCTGAAGGGCGGCAATGCCAGTGCGCTTGCCGATACGGCACTGCAGCATCCAGAGCTTGCCTTCCTGGATGGTGAACTCGATATCCTGCATGTCGTGGAAATGGTTTTCCAGTTTGAGACGGATGGCATCCAGTTCTGCATAGACCTGGGGCATAGCCTTCTCAAGGCTCTCGAGATGCTTGTTATGATCGGTCTTGGTGGCCTCGTTCAGGGGGTTGGGGGTGCGGATGCCCGCGACCACGTCTTCTCCCTGGGCATTGATGAGCCACTCTCCGTAGAAATTGTTGTCGCCGGAGGCAGGGTTGCGGCTGAATGCAACACCGGTTGCGGATGTGTTGCCCATGTTGCCGAACACCATCGACTGCACGTTCACTGCGGTACCCCAGTCATCAGGAATCTTCTCGATGCGGCGGTAGGCGATGGCACGCTTGCCGTTCCAGCTCTTGAACACTCCGCCTATCGAGCCCCAGAGCTGGGCCTCTGCGGTGTCGGGGAATTCGACTCCGAGAACTTCCTTGACCTTGGCCTTGAATTTGTCGCAAAGGTCCTTGAGTTCTTCGGCGGTGATGTCGGTGTCGGACTTGTAGCCCTGTGCGTCCTTGAGTTCCTGCATCATGCGGTCGAGCTGCTGGCGGATGCCCTGGCCATCCTCGGGTTCGATGCCCTCGGCCTTCTCCATCACGACGTCGGAATACATCATGATAAGACGCCTGTATGCGTCATATACGAAACGGGGGTTGCCGGTCTTCTTGATCATGCCGGGAAGGGTGGCGGAGCAAAGTCCGATATTGAGGATGGTGTCCATCATACCGGGCATGGAACTGCGGGCGCCGCTGCGGCAGCTCACGAGGAGCGGGTCGTTTACATCACCAAACTTCTTGCCCATGAGTTTTTCCGTTGCGGCAAGGGCTTCGGCGACCTCCGCCTTGAGTTCGGCGGAGTATCCGCCACCGAGCTGATAGTACTCGGCGCAGCATTCCGTAGTAATGGTGAATCCGGCAGGTACCGGCATTCCGAGGCGGCTCATTTCCGCCAGGTTGGCTCCTTTTCCTCCGAGGAGCTCGCGCATGGATCCGTCTCCTTCGGCGGTTTTGCCGCCAAAGCGATAGACTCTCTTCTTGGTTTCTGACATAAGGTTTATGGTTTATTGTTTAAATTATTTCAAAAAAACACGCGAAGTTAGCAATAATTCTGACTTTTTGCAAGAATAAAAAGGTCTGCGTTCCGAGCGCTACAGCAGCCTGGCGGCCAGTTCCGACAGTTCGCTGCGTTCTCCCTTGCGGAGAAAGACGTGCTGGAATATCTTCTGTCCGTCCATCTTTTCGCCGGTATGGGTAAGGCCGTTGCTCCACTGGTCGAGGTATGGCTGGTCTATCTGGAAGATATCGCCCGTAAGCACTATCTTGGTATCTTCTCCGGCACGGGTAACGATGGTTTTCACTTCAAGGGGTGTCAGATTCTGTGCCTCGTCAATAATGAAAAAGGCCCTGCCGAGGCTCCGGCCCCTTATGTAGGCAAGCGGTTCGATTACGAGTTTTTCATCCTTCAGCAGTCCGTCCAGATGAGTCGCCTCGCGGGAAGAGGCCTTGAACTGACTCTTGATGACATTTAGATTGTCCATCAGCGGCTGGAGGAACGGAGTCATCTTGGAGTTCTTGTCGCCGGGCAGGAAGCCGATATCCTGATTGCCGAGAATCACAGCGGGGCGGGAAATATAAATCTGGTCGAAGTCTCCTTCCTGCTCAAGGGCCGCCGCAAGCGCCAGAAGCGTTTTTCCGGTACCGGCGCCGCCTGTAAGTGTCACGAGCTTCACCTTGGGATTCAGAAGGGCGTCCAGAGCCATTTTCTGCTCATCGTTGCGGGGTTTGATTCCGTATGCCGTCTTTGCCTTCACCAGCACGACCTTGCGCCGATCGGCATCGTAACGGGCGCACACGGTATCTCCGCCCTTGTCTCCCTCCCAGCGGAATTTGAAGAGCTGATTGGCATCGGGTTCCTTGTCCACGACGCCTTTCCAGTCCACGGCATTTTCGGGACCATACACCAGATTCTGTAGAAGCTCGGGGCTGAGGGTATAATACTGGACTTCGCTATTGGCATTCTCGATCCTGGATTCATCCACACGGTCGGTCAGATAGTCTTGCACCTCCATCCCGGCGGCCTTCGCTTTCATCCTCAGGTTCACGTCCTTGGTCACCAGGGCTACGAAAGTACCCGGATGGCTGTCCCTTACCCAGATGGCCGTCGCAAGTATCCGGTGATCCTGGATATCGTCTACGAAGAGGTTCTTGAGACTGTCCGGAAAAGGATGGTTTGGCTCGACCTTGATGCGTCCGAGATCCTTTCCTATAGGCAAACCTTCCTCTCCGAAGGTTTTCCCGTCGGAAATCCTGTCAAGGTCCCTGAGAAAATGGCGGGCGTTGTACGCAAGGGTGTCGTTGCCCTTCTTGAACTTGTCAAGTTCTTCCACCACGGCGATGGGAATCACGAGGTTATTGTCCCTGAATCGCCTGATGGCCTTGTGGTCGTGCAGGGGGACATTTGTGTCCAGCACGAAGATTTTCGGTTTTCCCATATATTAGTTTTAGTCCTCCCCTTCTCCCCCCTGGCGCTGCACGAGGGATTCGAGGATATTCTGTATGCCGGTCTTCGCGGACGCCTTCACCCTTACCGTTCCGCCATTTGCGGCGGGATGCCCGAGAGGATAGAAAGCGACGTCCTGCAGCAGCAGTTCGGCATCCATGTAGTCGAAATCAATATCCCGGATCTGGATTATCACACCCGGCACCTCCGCGAACAGCAGGCCTACCATGTCGGAGCCTGCGGACGCCCTCTTGAGATCAGACAGGTCCAGAAGGGCTCCGGTGCGCGACGTGGCCATCCCTTTCAGGGCAGGCAGCAGCCCGCCTTCTCCCACACTGGCTCCGGCGAGCACTATCCCGTCTTCGACGAGCTCGCGTACCACTTCGAAACAGTCGATGAAGTAATCGGTGTCGTCCGCCTGCGGGGCAAGAGGGGGATTAATGTTCAGAGCCTGAGAAAGCAGCGATCCTCCGAGTTTGGAGGACGGGCTGTCGAAAGGAATGTAAACTATCCAGGAGGCCTCGTCCGGCTGCAGCGAATTGGATATGCCGGCAACACCGATGGAAGGGTCCGCTGTGGTGTACGGCTGCTCCACCAGCTGGTCGTCGTCTGAAGAAGGGCGCAGGTCGGTGGTTATCACGAGGCTGCATGGTCCTTCCACGGTCTCGTAGCTGTAATCGAGAAGATGCAGGTTCAGAGCGTCGAGCATGTCTCCCACCGCTTCCACCGAACGGTAGAATCCGGCCATATTCCCGAGTTCCGCATCATTCCAGAGCCATTTCATGGTGATGGCCAGATCTCCGATGCGGAAGTGCCCGATCTTCCAGATTGTATCGGTAAGGGCTTTCGCCACCGCCATCCGGGTGTACTGCGAGGCAAAAGCCATCGGAAAAACGCGCTGCGTCCTGAGGACCGCTGAAAGATACTTTTCCACCTTGCGGGAATCCGGCACATCCGTCGAAGGAGTCACGTCCGGAGTCTCGTCTACAATCGGGGCGAAAGAGTCGGCCTCCGGCAGATTGTCTGCCCGGAAGGCACTTACACTCTGCAATATCCGGGCGGGAGTCAGGCTTTCGCGGACTCCGTCGATGATATAGGCCGAATACAATGCGGAAATGTTTTCTTCCATCTTTTTATCAAAATCCCTCAAAAATAACTATTTTTGGATTCAGATGCAACCTGATTTTGACATTGAACTATATAATAAGCGTCTGAACGAGTTGTTTTCCCGTTTTCAGTCGGTGCAAAAAGTTGGTTTTTCCAGCGGCGCGTACAAACCGGGACTTGCCGGAATGGAGCGGCTTTCGGCTTTGCTGGGGGATCCCTGGAAGCAGTATCCGTGCATTCATGTGGCAGGGACCAACGGTAAGGGCAGCGTATGCAGCATGCTGGCAGCGGCACTGGCGGCCGGAGGGGACGAAACTCCCCGCATCGGGCTGTACACCTCGCCGCATCTGCTGGACTTCCGGGAAAGAATGAAAATAGTGACTACGAGCGGCTGTGAAATGATTTCCCGCGAGGAAGTCTGGGAATTCCTGAACCGCTACGAAGATGCCTTCGAAGGGCTTTCATTCTTTGAGATTACGACCGGGATGGCTTTCTGGTGGTTTGCCCGCATGCATGTGGACGCGGCAGTTATAGAAACAGGGCTCGGCGGAAGGCTGGACAGCACAAACATCATTGTCCCGGTGCTTTCCGTGGTGACTTCCATAGGGCTGGACCACTGCGAACTGCTGGGCTCCACGCGGGCGGCAATCGCATTTGAAAAAGCCGGCATTTTCAAATCGGGGGTGCCCGCAGTCGTCGGGGTGCGCGATGAAGAAACAGCCCCGGTTTTCGAGAGGGTGGCTGAGGGAATCGGAACTCCGCTGGTATTCGCCTCAGATGTTACGGAAGTTGCCGTATCCGAAAGCGAACTGCTGGAGCAGATGGACCTGACCGGTCCATGCCAGGATATCAATCTTCATACGGTTCTGGTCGCCCTGACGCAAATATGGCCGAAAACGCAGGAAAACATATCTGCCGTCGCGGCAGCCCTGGCAGAAGCAGGGAAAAGGACCGGACTGCGGGGACGGTGGCAGCGAATCTGCACCCGCCCCGAAACCATCTGCGACATCGGCCACAACCCTCCGGCCCTTAAAGAGAACTTCGCCCGCCTCAAAGCCATGCAGGCGGCAGGCCGCGACCTTATAATAGTATATGGTATCATGGCGGACAAGGACCTTTCCGGAATAGCTCCACTGATGCCTGCCGGAGCCCGGTACATTCTTGCGGCACCGGATAATCAGAGGGCCATGCCGGTGGAAACCCTCCGAAGCAGGCTCGCAGAACTGAGGCCGGATCTGGAAACGGGCGACGACTGCCTGCATGGTTCCGTGGCCGCTGCCGTACGCATTGCCCTGAATTTGGCACAAGACTTGCCAAATCCCCTTATATACATTGGCGGAAGCACTTTCATAGTTGCCGAAGCTATGCCGTTGTTTAACGAAAACACAGCGATATGACCTTTTTTAAACCACTTGCACTGACACTGATGGCTGCATTAGTCCTGACTTCTTCATCCGCACCGAAAGACGACGATGACCATACCCTGGTTTCCCTCTGGAAGCAATATTATTCAGCGGAGGGCGCCGACAAGCCCAAAACCCAGGCATCCATCCTGGAAAAAATAAAAGAAGAGGCCCGGACAAAGCATTTGGCCTGGGATTTTTACGACGCAAGCGTGCGTCTGGCGCAGGTGCGCATCTCCGGAAACTGGAAACTGCGCGACTCTGAAATCGCCGCACGCGACAAAGATATTGCTGAACTGGGAGAACCCATTGCAGAGTTTTATCTGAAGAAAGACCAGCTCGGACAAAAGGAGAAGCGGATTTTTGCAGAAAATCATGCGCAGAAACTGAAAGCCTCGCATAATCCTGAATTTTACAAAAGGGACTGGCATCTGAACAATAAAGAATTCGGAGCCGTACTTCCGGATCTGCTGAAAAACGACTACGAATACTGCCTTTGGAACAACGGCTACGTCCCCCAGTTGAAGGAAGAATTCAAAGATTATCCCCTGAATGCATTTGCAGAATATGAAGGCATCCGCAACGACTATACAAGCGGGCGCTTTGAAGCTTTCGCAAAGAAATGGGACGGCAAGGCGGCAGGCCTTCTTGCAGAGCAGGAAATCCTGTCTCTCCGTTACCGCGACCTCTCTAAAAAGCAGGGCGACGCCCTAAAGGGCACTTCAGAAGAATTCCGTACACTGAACGACGACTGCAAGGCCTTCAACGAGAAAAGGGCGTCCTTCAAGGGTGACGAAAAGAAGATTGCAGACTGCTTCACCAAAGCCGACAATCTGCTCGGCTACCTGTCGGCTAAAAACATCAGCGTAAAGATCAAGGACGGCAAACTCACCCTCAGGCTCCAGAATATGGAGGCCGTAACCACGCACATATTCAAAGGAAAAGAAAAAGTCTGGGACAAATATATCACCAATCCCTACAAGAGTTTTTATGTAGACGACGAGCTGCTCCTGGAACTTCCGGACCTGCCGGACGGCACATACACGGTAAAATGCTTCTACAAAGATATTTCCGAAGAGGTCGATTATAACAAATACACCATTTCCGCAAGCACGCGCAGGAACGCGGACGGCATAGGGATCTGGGCGGCCGATTTCATCACCGGAGAGCCTGTGAAGAACGTGACCGTCGATTTACTGAAAGACGGCAAAGTGGTGGAAAGCGGCAAGCTTGTCCTCAACGGGTACACGGCTCTTCCAAAACCGATTTCCGCGAAGATAGCCGAAAAGAAGAACACCTACAGCCTGCAGGTACGCTGCAACGACGGCCGCAGCAGGGCTTCCAAACCCCTGTATTTGTATGACTATTACAATGACCCCGGCGAAAGGAGCGAGCTTACCGCAAGCCTGATTACAGACAGGGGCGCCTACAGCCCGGACGACACCCTCAAATTCAAGGCGGTGGTGTTCACGAGAGCCTACGATCTCCGGCTGGCGAAAGCAGGCCTGAAAATCAAGGCCGAACTCAAGGATGCATCCAATAAAGTCATTGAAACACAGACTCTTTCCACAAATGAATTCGGAAGCGTCGCGGGCGAAATGGTGCTCAAACGCACCGGCAAGAACGGCAATTATACCCTCACCGTTTCGCATGACGGGATTTATCTCGACAGCAGGGCGGTAACCGTAGATGATTTCGTACTACCCACCTTCGACCTCATTTTCGACAGGGAGTCAACCTTCGAGCACCCCATCAGGGAAATCAGCACCGGAGGACGCATCTACTCATATTCCGGGCATTCCCTCAGCGGTGCGAACATCAGCTATACCGTCCGTCACAACAGCAAGCAGTGGGCGGAGGGGAAACTTACCCTCGACAGGGACGGCCGTTTCGGGATAGTCTTCCCTACCGACGACACCTACTCCGGATACGACTGGTACCAGATTACGGTAAAGGTGGTGGATGCAACGGGCGAAACCATGGAATGGAGCAAGTCCGTAAGCGTTTACGTTCCCTACACTCCCGCGGCCAAAACCGAGTATTATTTCGATGAGAAGAACAAGGACGGCAGCCTGGAACTCAAGGTGGTAGCCGGGAACATTCCGGTATGGATGGTGGTCGAAGCCCACGGGCCCGGCAACCGCCTGCTCTGGAAGAGAGTGGACCACTTCGTAAGGAAGGGCGTGCAGTCGGCCTCGACGACGGTAAACTATAGCCTTGGAGCCGCTGATCCAGAAGTTGTCACCATCAGTGTGTTCTACTTCCAGAACCGCAGGGTATACAGCCACCAGAGCACTCTGCGCAAGCCGGACACCCGCTACGATATGCCGTTGAGCTTCAGCCGCTTCCAGGATACCACGGTACCCGGGGCGTCTTACACCTTCGAAATAAAGACACTCCCCGGAGCAGAAATCGCGGCCACGGTTTTCGACAAAAGTACGGAGCGCTTCCGCGGCAATAAATGGTCCTGTATAGCCCCCTACGAACTGCCTTCACCTTATGTGACGCTCAACAGCGTATGCGGAACCGATGAATCCGAATACAGCAGGATAATGCTTCGCGGTGCGTCCAAAAACATGATGCTCAGCAAGGCGGCAGGCGATGTCATGGTGGAAGCTGCCGTACCTATGGTCGAAGAGGAGATGGCAGTGGACAGAAAGGTGAGCTCCGCCCAGACGGCGGACAGCAGTACCGCAGAAGACGCCGACATCCCCATCCGCGAGAACTTCGCCAACACCATTGCATGGGAGCCTTTCATCCGCAGCGACAAGAACGGGCTGGCGAAACTCTCTTTCACCAACGCGGACAAACTTTCCACCTACTACGTTCAGCTTTTCGCGCACGACAAGAGCCTGCGCAACGAGACCGTCCGCCGCGAGATGGTGGTCACCATCCCCGTAAAGATCAGCCTTGCCGAACCAAAATTCCTGTATGAAGGAGACAAGTACGTTGCCCGCATCGCCCTCAGCAGCGCAATGGCCAAAGATACCAGAGGCGTACTGAATGTACAGTTGCTCGACGGCTCCGACCATCGAACCGCAGAAGTCATCAGCAGATACCATTTTGACATCTGCGTACCTGCCGGAAGTTCCGTCAACAAGGATGTTGAAATCATCGTCCCGGGCACTGAAGTATTGGGAATAAAGGCCACTTTCCAGCCGTTGGAAGACAGTGAGGGAGCGGACGGGATATTTGTCACGGTGCCCGTATGGAAAGCCGTTCAGACACTTACCGAAGCACATTCGGCCGTACTTCTGTCGGGTGAAGACAAGGCTGCCCTCGAAGCCGGGCTGCGTGCGATGTTCGTAAATGTGGACGGTTCCCTGCCCGCGCTTGAAGAGATTGATATACGGCAGATGCTCCGCGATGCGATTCCAGACGAAATCGAGCCGCAGAGCGAAAATGCCATAGCCCTCTCACGTGCGATTTACGCCAGATCGCTGCTTGCCTCTCCGGCGCTGGCAGGTAACAGGCCTTCCGCGACGGGCAAAGGCGCCGACAGTACGGGCATTGCCCGTCCGGCAGGCGTCGCGCCGGAAGATGACGCGGTTAAGAAACTGCTTGCCTGCAGGAACGCCGACGGAGGCTTCGGCTGGTTTGCGGGAATGACCTCATCCCCCCTTGTAACGGCCGTAGTCCTGCGGCTGGTTCACGGCCTCGGCATTGTTGATGAGGCGGCCGCAGTACACTATATCGACTCATGCTTCTTTGCCAAAGAAAAGGAAGGCTGGTGGTACAGGGGGCTCTCGATGGAGCAGTATCTCCATACACGCAGTTTCTTCCCGGAGGTATCCTTCAATGAAAAGACGGATGCTGATTTCCGGAAGGAAGCACGGGCTTATCTGGTGCCGAAGAAGGCACGCGGCCTCAACGGCATGATTGCCGCCAAGGCACGGAGGGTGCAGACTCTCGACAACCTGCTCTCGCTTGAAGGAGGGACCTCGCTCGCCTCGAAGATGGGGGTCAAACTCGGTACTGAACGAAAGCTGCGCAAGTCCCTTGCGGCAGACATCGAGTCCCTTACGGAATATGCCCAGCCGCACAAGAGCGGCGGAATGTACTATCCGAATGCCGTAATGCCATGGCGCGGACTGCTTGAAACCGAGCTGGATGCGCACTGTGCGCTGATGGCGATCATGGACCGTTTCGGACACCCGGAAATATCAAACGGCATCCGCCTGTGGATTATGATCCAGAAGGAAACCCAGAACTGGAAACAGGGGCCTGGCTACATCGAAGCCCTGGGTGCAGTGCTCGGCGGTCCTGAGAGTATACTGGATACAAAGGTGCTCGCGCTGAAGGCCGAATATACCCTTCCTTTCGACAAGATCAAAGCCTCCGGCAACGGAATGACAGTTTTATCATCCCGAGCGAAGCCTGGAGATCTCTCCCGCATCGGCGACCGCCTCAAAGTCTCCCTTGCCGTCACCAACGAAGAGAACCGCAGTTTCCTCAAGGTCACCATCCCCTTCGAAGCAGGTCTGGTGCCGGTCAACCAGCTTTCTGGATACCGCTGGGGATACTACCGCAACGTGCTTGCAGACCGCATCGAATGCTGGTACGAGGTTTATCCGGAGGAGAAGACCACCGTTACGGAAGAGTTCTACGTTACCCGGGCAGGCGTATTCCAGGCCCCTGTGGCAACCATAGAATGTGAATACGCACCTCATTACCGTGCGAACGACGCATGGAACGGACGACTTGAGGTTAGTGCCGAATGAGTTACCTGGTGCTGCATCGCGGAATGACGCTGAGCCATTCCATCGAAGACTATCCCGACGGCATTGTCGTGGTGGTGGACAAACCTTACCGGTGGACGTCGGCAGATGTTATCCGCAAGGTCAAATGGATGGCGGTCAAGCACTTCCGCAAGCGCAATCTTAAAGTCGGCCATGCCGGGACGCTGGATCCGCTGGCAACCGGAGTGCTGCTTGTATGCATCGGCAAGGCCACAAAACTGGCCGACAGTTTTCAACGGGACAGGAAGCAGTACATTGCAGGCGTAACATTCGGAGCGACCACCCCTTCTTATGACCGTGAGAAGGATGTGGATGCCTTTTATCCCGTGGACGGGGTGTCGCAGGAAAGCATCCTGAACGCGCTGCCGTCCTTCCTGGGCGAGCAGAATCAGGTGGCTCCGCTTTTCAGCGCCAAGTCGGTGGACGGCGTACGCGTATATGAGCTTGCCAGAAAGCGTTATAAAGCCGGTCTTCCGGTCGATGAGCCAGGGATCCTCCAGGCCAGCAGGATAAACATTTACGGGATGGAGTTGCTGCGTTTTTCAGATTGTTCTGATGCCGCCGCGAAGGCATCAGGTCCGGGAGGCATGCCACCCTCGGCACTGTTAGAGGGAGGGGCCCAACCGCAGGTTGGGAGGGATGACGGCGAAGCCGGCACCGGTGCGGACCTGATGGCCTTCCGGCGGACGCCAAACAATAGAATCAATGTGGCCGAAGTGCCCCCGGGCCTGCCGCAGGCGGAGATACTGGTGGACTGCAGCAAAGGCACTTACATCCGTGCCCTTGCACGCGACCTTGGAGAATCTCTCGGCACCGGTGCTTTCCTTCATTCCCTCCGGCGTACAAAAAACGGGGGCTTCTCAATTGAAGAAGCCCTCGCGATAGAAGATATCCGTTCTATTCTTGAACAGGAATAAGCGCCCTACTTGAACCAGTCGGTCAGGTGATCCTTTGCGTAAAGGAAGTAAACGGCGACGCCTATCCAGCTGGTGGCCAGCACGATGACAGCCGTGATAATCTTTCCGACAAGGGAGATGGGCTTCTTGATAATGTCAAGAACCGCGATGATGGCAAGGACTACGCCGACGATGTAAATGATACCGCTCATAATTGAAATAGATTTAGATTCCTGTCCAAATATACGTTTTTTATTTAAGGAACGCAAAGAAAACCGCAAGGATGAGGCAGCCGAAGGCGGCAAGGTGGTTCCAGTGGATAGCCTGTCCCTTGAACACGAACATTACAATGACAGTGAAAACCGTGAGCGAAATCGCCTCCTGGATAACTTTAAGCTGCATCAGGTTGAAGGGTCCCCCGTTGCCGGAAAAGCCTATCCGGTTGGCAGGGACGGTCAGGCAGTATTCGAAAAACGCTATCCCCCACGAAAAAAGGATGACCAGAATCAGCGGCCAGCCGGTGGAGATTTTCATTTCGCTCAGTTTCAGGTGGCCATACCAGGCAAATGTCATGAAGACATTGGATGCCACCAGCATCAGGATCGTCCAGATTCCGTTCATTTCAGTGCGCAGCTTTCGTCGGAACACAGGGTACGGGCAGAAGAGGATACTCCGGCCTCATTCTGGATGACGGGGGAAGCGCCGGAAAGGGCGGCGGCAACCTTCCAGGCCATGACCGTGCCGAGAACCACTTTCCCGTCAGGGCCGATCAGGTAAAGGGAGGGTATCCACTTGACTCCGTATGCCGCGGCGACCGTGGATTCTTTCTTGCCGGCAGGGTCGAAAAGCTGCACTCCGGGGAGTTCATTTTCGGCCGCGTATTTGCACAGGGCATCGAATTCGCGGTCAAAGGAAACGGAGACGAACTGCACCTTCCCGGGGTCGGCATCTGCATACATCGCCTTGAGTTCGGGCACTTCGGCGCGGCAGTCCGGGCACCATGACGCCCAGAATACCAGCACCACGCTCTTGCCGCGGAAGTCACTCAGTTTCACCTCTTTGCCGGCAATATCCTTCAATGCGAAATCCGGGGTTTCACTGCCGGCCGGCAGCAGGCTCGCGGCATATTTCAGGTCCTGATCGATGTTCTTTCCGGCAGCGGTCCAGGCTTCAAATCCCCCGAGGAGATTGTAAACCCGGTATCCTGCCTTGGAAAGGGCCTTCGCCGCGGCAGCACTCCTGCGCCCGCTGTGGCAGTATAAATAAAGGGATTCGCCGCCCGCGAAGAGAGCATCCGCCTTCGAGAGGAAATCCTCTCCGTTCCAATCTACATTCACCGCCCCGGGGATGCACCCTTCGGAGAACTCCTCCGGAGTGCGCACATCCACTATCCTGGCGCCATCGGAGAGAGCGGCCGCGAATTTATCAACATCGAGATTCTTCACTCCCGCGCTGCAGGAGAACAATGCAAACAGAGAGAATGCCATAATGAAATATGCTTTCATACTTTTTGATAAATGCCTGTGCAAAGATAATCAAAATTGCCAGCCGATGCCAGCGGTCATGTCTGCGTAGATGATTTTTCCACCCGAAGGAGGGATGACGGATACGCCCGAGCTGAAAGCAAGCCTGTCGTAGTGGAGGATGATGCCGGCTTCAACGGCAGGCCCGGAAGCGCTGCGGTCGGAAACGGCCGCCCATTCACCGATAGAATCCTGCCACAGAAGCAGTCGCCTGCCATATCCGCACCCGCCATAGAGCGTGCCCCAGGCAAGCGGATGCCACAGGGCTCCGGCGGTAAGGTTAAGCCGCGAGACCTTCGAGGCACCGGAAGTCCAGATGATGCTGCCGTCGGAGACTCTGCCGTCCGAAAGACATTCATAGCTGTGGCGCGGAGACACGAAGTTGCCGCGGCCCGCCATATAGACCCCCCAGTTGCCGAAAAGGGCACCTACCCTGATGCCGGCGGACAAGTCGGGCACCAGGCCGGCTTCGGCAAAGAGCAGGTAATCAACGGGAAGCGGCGGTTTCCTTACGTCGGTGCCGGAATATGAACTGCATTCTCCGGCAAGGCCGTCCGGCAAAAGCGGACAGGAAAGAACCGTGGTCGGAACTGGTGAAACGACAGGAATGAACACCGGAGCAGTGCTGCGGACGACGCCGTCGGAATACATCTTCCGGATCTCCGCCACTCTCCGGCGCTGTGCGGCGGTAAGTAGCCCCGAAGCACCTTGAAGCCGGGCTTTAAGTTCATTCAGCTGCGCGGCGAGTCCAGTCAGTTCCGCACGCGGGACCTCTTCGCCGGAAGCGACCGACTGTTTTACCCTTATGCATTCCGCCGTTATGGCTTCGTAGCGGTCGAGCGCCGCATCCATGTCTCCCGGCTGGGCGGACAGCCCCAGCGGAAATAAGATGAGAAACAAAAGGGTGCAGCGTAATTTCATAATGCAAAATTACTGATTTCCGGCGAAAAAAACGTATCTTTACAATATGAACTTGGAGGTATCCGGATTCTTCGCTCCCGCCGACATCTACGATGCCGGGAAGGGAGGTTTCTCGCTCATTCACAGGTCCGAAGGCGGATTCTTCGAGTTGTACCGCGGCGAACGGGCCGGGCACTTCCGGGTTTTCAAATGCCTGAAGCAGGAATTCCGCGGAAGCCTCATCCACGAAACGATGCTGCAGAAGGAATTCGAGATCAGTTTCTCCCTCAGGCATCCCGCAATCCGGGAGACATACGCTTTCCTGCAGTTGGACGGGCTGGGCAGCTGCATCGAGATGGAATGGATAGACGGATGCACGCTCGACGAATACCTGCAGAACAACAGGGCAGACGAAGCCTTTTTCCGCCAGGCGGCCGGCAGCCTCTGCGATGCCTTATCTTATATTCATGCCCATCAGATAATCCACAGGGATATCAAACCCTCCAACATTCTGGTCACCCACCAGGGGCGGGTGCTCAAACTGATTGATTTCTCCCTCGCAGATTCCGACAGTTTCTCGATGTTCAAGCAGCCGGCGGGAACACGCAGTTATGCCGCCCCGGAGGTCATTGCAGGCCATGCGGCCGATGTCAGAAGCGATCTGTATTCGCTCGGAAAAGTACTTGCGGAAGTCAGGTCCGGGCACTGCAAAGCCCTTCGCAAATGCACGGAGGAAGACCCCTCCAGGCGCTATGCGAGTACGGAGGAATTGAAGGCCGCACTGCTTCACGGAAGGGTGGTCTGGCCATGGGTGGCGGCCGCCATACTGGCCATGACCGTGGCGGGGGTGGTGAGATCTCTCGACTTAGCTCGAGATGACAGGGGGAGCAGTGCTCGGGATGACAGGGGGAGCGGTGTCGAGGTGACGCCAGATGACATGAGCGGCACCGGGGCGCCTGAAACGGCCGTGGAGGCAAGATCTCTCGACATCACTCGAGATGACAAGGGAAGCGGCGTCGGGAAGGACCGTAAGGGCCGGGAACCGGCCGGTAAAGCAGTCCGCGAAGACGACGTCGATGCCATTTTCCGCCAGGCCACTGAACTGTTTGAATAATATCTTCCTGTTATTCCTTCTCCAAAAGGTTGAGACCGCCCTGCTTGCCGGCGATATAGGCAAGGGTCAGGGTGCCGTTCCGGAGGATTCCCGAGAGCATCAGCGGCAGGCCGCGGAAAAAACAGGGGGCCTCGAAGCGGTCGCCTGCCTGCAGCTTGGAGTTGGCGGCCTCGAGCACGGTGAACCAGTCTTCCCCGTCATAACTCAGTTTCACCAGGCGGTTGGGGGCCCAACCGATACGGAGGATGTCCCCTTTTGAAAGATCTTCCGAACGGATGAAACAGGTGTCAAGATATTCCGACGTGTCGCCGATGCCGAGGCATTTCGCCCGGAATTCACTGAAATTCCTGCTTCCCACATAGCGGGAGAGGATATCCAGAGTTGAGAGATGGGGCGCCGTACGGAGCGTTACATAGCCCCACAGGCGCTTGAGGGTGGAAGACGACAGGCGTTCTCCAGTCTCATATTCTATATTTACGGCCAGCGATTCGAAATCATTGGAAGTCAGCACTTTCCTTCCATATCGGCTTTCCACTTCATGAAGGAGCATCGAAAGCTCCGGTATTTCTTTATCGTTCATTTCCAGTTATCGGGAATTAAATCATAATCAGACCACAGCGGTGTTTCTCCCCACATATTGTATTCGTTCCTAAAGCACTCCAGGCCATCCGGCACGACGAACACATCGGGGTAATACCTGCGGTCGTACAGATGGACCTTTTCCTGATCTATAACAGTGTAAGGGCTTTCATTGGCGACACGCCTGCAACCGCTGAAAGTAAATTCGAAAGTGGACACCCTGCGGTTGTAATCGAAGATTGACACGGGAACAGATGTGAGGCCTTCGCAATCCGAGAAAGCATAACGGAAATCTTCCGCATTGGCGCAGTCGTCGAACAGGCCTTCCGGAACCGCTGCGAGAGATTTGCAACCTTTGAAAACAGCTTCGAAAGAAGTCGCCTCCGTGCATTTATGGAATATATGAGCAGGGATGGCCACAAGCGCCGTGCATTCGCTGAATAGGGCGCCGAAATTACCGCCCCGGTGCCATGCGAACAGGCTGTCCGGCACCGTTTTCAGGGATGTGCACCCCATGAAAACGGCCACCGCTTCCCTGGCGCGGGAGAAAGCCCTCAGAGAATCCTTCGCAACTTCTGAAAGATTGATGCAGTTCCGGAATGCGGCATAGTAGCTGGATACGCCGAGGTCGCCCCACCTCTTGATGGCAAGTATCTTTTCGGTTCCGGGCATCTCAACACTATTTCCGACGGTGCAGATGGCTGCAGCCGAACCGGCGATGCACACTTCATAAATGCCACCTGACGCATATTTATGGAACGGCCATGTATTACCGTCGTACTGCCCCTTGACAGCCTCCGTTGCACCGTCGCCCCAGTCGACCGACACGTCCACTGCGCCGCGAAGCGGCAGGAAAACGCGCTTCTCGCTGCCGGCATCCACCTTGAGAATCATGGATTTGGATCCGTCCGGAACCGGCGGAGGCGTGGGCGGATCGTCGGGATCATCCGGGTTCTGCCGAGGTTCAATGGTGAAAGACTTTGTTGCGCTTTCAAGGACGGTGCGGCCGTTTCCTGCAAAAGCCCGGAAGGTGTATGTTCCTTCCGGCAGGATGGAGCTCACCGCACCGAAATGCCGCTCGTCGCCGATTTTCGCAGGCAGACGCGTTCCCTCATCTTCCCCTTCAGCAGTATAGACAAAACCGCAATCAGTCAGAGACCGCGTATCGTTCATCGTGCACGAAAAGATGGCGCTCCCATCCTCCTGCACGATTGCCGACACATCCAATATCTCCGGCTGCGTCAACGCCACCGGCGACGGATCCCCCACGCATGCCGTCAGCATGCAGAGAAGGAGGAGGTATTTCGGGATGGTGCGCATTAACAAGCCATAAAGATACAAAAAAGTGAAAGGAGTTGATTATCAATAGCCCACCAGACGGTCTTTATAAGTCTGCCAATCTTCATTCGACTTATACGCATCCAAACTGGCAAATGGGACATAAATAGAATATTTGCCGGGAAAGACTGATGTTCCTCCAAGTTTTGGCGGTGATAACGCCATTATATTAACACGTTCCAGACTCGAGCATCCTGAAAAAGCGTAATTATCAATACTGGTGACTTTCTCTGGAATATCTATTCTTGACAATCTCACGCATGCCGCAAACGAGTTCCTTCCAATGACAGTCAATTCATCGGGCAATTCTATTGACACAAGATTTAAACAACGACAAAAGCAATAGTCTGCAATCTCTTTTAAATCCCGGGGCAATTCTATTTTTCTAATATTGCCACAGTCTTTAAATGCAGAACTCCCAATGCTTGTAACACTATCCGGAATATTTACTAAAGCCAGGTTCATACAAGATCCGAAAGCGCCATTGTCAATGGAAGTATATATTATTTCACTTCCTTTATTATCATCAACCGGAGGTGGGCAATCATCGGCATTATCTACAGCCACTTTGCAAATTGCAGTTTTCCCACCATCAACCGTAGATACAATAACGATTGTTTGCCCGACCGACAAAGCCTCAACCGAGCCATGCGACACTGTGGCGACTGTTTCTTCCGTTGAGGTCCAGATTACATCCTTATTATCCGCATTCTCCGGTGTGACGAGCGCAGTCAAGGTAGCCCTTTTCCCGACTTTAATCGCCAGTGATTCTTCACTAAGACTCACTCCTGTAACCCGTATGGGTCCTACCACAGGATCACTGCAGCAGAGCAAAAGAGCCAGGAATACCAATAACGGTGTAAAGAGCTTTTTAATAATCTTGTTATTGCCACGCATTATTGAATACCAATCGTAAGGACCTCCTTTATATCATTCATGTTATCAAAAAGCTTATTACCCGTTGCTTCTTTTGAGATTGTAGTATAGTTTGAATCTCTGAATTCATACGCATCCATACTCTTAAATACAAGCACAGAATGCCCGAAATTACTATTAAAAGGATAAAACACCAGAGCCAAACAGTGCTCTCCTGAAAGGAAACTTTTTAATGAATGAACATCCATCGAGTTTTTTGGGCAATTCTCATAATATTTAAGAGACAAATTTGTTGGTATTTCCACTGTACCCAACTTGCCATTATTACGTACATCCTGATATAAATCATAGAGGTGATGATACCCATGATACCCATTAATTCCTTTTGCACTCATATAATCTTGACAATAAAAGTGCAATAACCTTGAAGTGGCACACTGCAAACACCCGTTAGACAAAGAATCCACATCAATCAATCCATCTTTAATTTCCCTGAAAGTATTATACTTAACCACCTTATTTTTAAGCTGTTCCACAACAACACAATCAAATTTAGGCACGATGTACCTAACATAGCTTTTGAATAATTCTCTAAAAAATACATCAGGAAAATCTTTCTTCTGCAATCTTGTATAATACTCAATTGCAAAACCAAAACTTGCAAGCAAGCAAACGTCATCCACTTGTTTAAAATCAGACCGGAATAAAGAGATATCTGCCATTTATTTTGATTTAAAAATTTAGCACTTATTGAAGCCCCTCTATATCAGAAGCATATTCATTCCATCCCGCGGCAACTTTATACGCGTCCAAAGACTCACAGGGAACATATATCTTTCTGTTTGCAGCATTATTATCAAACATAGTTATACCGCCATCCGGGGGTGTTAACGGCTTCACCATTACATTTGTCAATGTCACGCACCCAGCAAAAGCATCAGAGCCAACGCTTGTTACACCTTTCTGGATTGTCACCATGTTAAGTCCTCTACAATCGCTAAAAGATCCCACACCTATACTTTTTACACGTTCAGGAATTATTATATTCGTAAAGCTATTACAACCATGAAAGGCTCTTTTACCAATACTAACAACATTTGTGGGAATCTGTACATTTGAAAGGCTGGTACAGCCATCAAAAGTATAGTCACCAATACTGGTTACCCCCTCCGGGATTGTTATACTTGTGAGTTTAGAGCACTCGATAAAAGCGCTATCGCCTATATCTGTAACATTTGTGGGTATAACCAAACTCAATATCCCACATTCGCCAAAACAGCGTTTAGAGATTTTTGTCAAGCCACTCGGAAGCGTCAATTCAACAAGTTGCTTGCATCCATAAAAAGCACCATCACCTATGCTATTTACGCTTTGCGGGATTGTAATGCTACTAAGCCCCCTACAGAGATAAAAAGCCCCTCCACCAATGCTTGTTACCCCTTCCCGGATTGTCACTCTATTAAGCCCCCTACATTCGCCAAAAGCCCCACCGCCGATACTGTTTACGCTTTCAGGAATTGTTATACTCGTAAGGCTATTACAACCACGAAAGGCACTTTCTCCAATACTAACAACACTTGTGGGAATCACCACACTTGAAAGGCTGGTACAACCACAAAAAGTATTGTCCTTGATACAAGTTATTCCATCTGGCAATATAAGATGTTCAAGCAAAGTGTTGTTTAAATATAAATTGTGGGCATAATATAGAGGATTTGAACCGCCACCAATAAACGCAATATTACACCACGCAGATATACTAGTGATATTTACTTTATCAAGTTCAGTACAGCCTCCAAAAGCCCCTTCACCAATACTCTTAATGCTTTTCGGAATTGTTATATCATTAAGATTGGCACAATCCCTAAAAGCATTATTACCAATATCTGTAACACTTATGGGAATCTGTACACTTGAAAGGCTGGTACAGCCCTCAAAAGCGCATTTACCGATACAAGTTATTCCATCTGGCAATATAAGACGATCAAGCAAAGTATTATTTAAATATAGATTGTGGGCATAACATAGAGGATTTGAATCATCACTAAAAAACTCAATATTACACCATGCAGATATACTGGTGATATTAACTTTATCAAGTTCAGTACAGCCTTCAAAAGCATCTTTTCCTATACTTTCTATACCTTCCGGAATTGTTATACTCGTAAGGCTATTACAACCACGAAAGGCCCTTGCTCCAATACTAACAACACTTGTGGGAATCTGTACACTCGAAAGGCTGGTACAACCATCAAAAGCATTATCGTTAATATAGGTAATATCTGCAGGAATAACTATTGATAATAAATCAATATTGTTTCTGAATATCCTAAGAACATCCTTATAGGCCGGATTCAATTCTATAATATTATACCCAATAGCCCCATCTATATAATGATTTGTTATATATATTGCATTTACATTAGCCAATTCCCCACTAACGGTTTTATAAAAAATCACATTATCTTTGGGAGTTATTGTATAGTCTATGGCATCATCAACTTGATTTAATCTACCCCATACAGAACGCTGAATAGTAGTACTCTGATCAAATAAAAAACTGCCGCTAAAGGGATAATCCCCTTCATTCTTCAACAATTCAACTGTAAACCCATTTGAAAAATTCACAGGAAGACACGATATATAATACCATGTGTTTTTTTCAAAACATTTACCATCAGGGCAACGCAAGACAATCTTTTTTTGCGGCTCCAACACTTCTTGAACTACAGGGGCCCCGTTAATAAATCGGGTTTTTACTTTTCCAGCTATTGTTTCATTATTATTTCCTTTAATAGATATTGCGTATACTCCGTCTTGCGTAACAGACAGTTTAACACCACCGCACAGATTTTTAAAACCAAGAATATGACTATCACTCTCCGCCATCATCACAAATGCTTTTTTATCAAAAGACTCTTTATCCGCATATTGATTATACGGAATTGTGACTGTGGCAGTTGTTCCATCAAATGAATCCTGATCCGAATAAGGATAAATGGCAAAATACCGATTGGAATCTCTAGAAGCGAAATTTGTTTCACTAATAAAAGAAGATGTGGCGCTGGACGAAGAAATAGTAGAAATATATTTACCTTCCTGACCAGAACAAAAAATGCGAATAGCATCGCCAGGTTCCCACAACACATTTGATCCATTATCCGTCAGTATCGTTTTGGCCCCTTCTCTATTTTCAATGCTTCCAAAAAAACTATTATTACAATCGTCTTGTATTAAAATATCTTCATCACATGACACACCGACAATTAATGAAATTGTCAAGGCCAGAATCCTTATATATTGGTATTTCATATCCTATTATTTCCAAACAATTTCGCCAATCCCTTCATTACCACCTTCTAAGTTTTTCACACAAACGGCACATGTAGCCATTTCACCACCACTTGATGACCGTACTGTAACCATGCATTCCCCGCTTTTAATCGCCCTTACAAGGCCTTTTGCATCAACAGTAGCTACAGTAGCATCACTGGAAGACCATATCAATTCTGAATCATCAGGATTTACAGACACTACCTTTATATTATCATTATCGCCGACCAGCAGATTAATTGATGATTTATCAAGGACAATACTAGTAATAGGATGTCCCCTCTGAACAATGCTATAATAAGTTGAAACATTATTTCCATAGCTTATTGTTATTTCCTTTTTTCTTTGCAATCCAGAATAGTTAACCATAACCGAATAACAAATCCCATCGGGATTTTGTACCACATTGGTTATCCAATCATATTGATTATTAAAAGACAATGTGCCTCCTTGGCGAGGATTTTTTACATCAACAACAAATGTCCCTGTTCCACCATAATAATCAAATTCGGCCGAGGATGGAGTTAGCACTATTATAGGAGCAGCCCATTTCTGGTAAATAATGTATTCTGCTTGTGCATAGCTACCATAAGATACAACGATTTTCCCTGTCCGTTGAGAGCCAGAGTTGTTTTCCATAACCGAATAGCTCACATTATTATCCGTTTTTTGGGTGTTATTAATCCATATGCAATTGCTGGTTACAAATACCTCGGCTTTTTTTCTTGGATTATTAATTATGAATGTTAGCGAGCCTGTCCCTCCAGAATAATCAAATTCAGCCGACGGCGGAGTTAGTGTTACTGTGCTTGCCGCCCATTTCTGGTTGATAATAAACTCCGACTGTGTATATGAACCATATGACAAAACAATCTTTCCGGTTCTATATGAACCATCATTATTTTCAGACACAGAAAAGCTTACTCCGTTTTCAGTATTTCTTATGTCCGTAACCCATGAGCAGTCACTTTTGACAGTAATATCAGTACCACTTCTATGATTATCTATCATAAATGTGAATGCTCCTGTCCCTCCAGAATAATCAAATTCTGTTGATGATGGTGTTAGCATTATCGCCGGAGCCGTCCATTTTTGACTAACGATATACTCCGACTGTACAAACGTCCCATATGACACAATTATCTTTCCTATTCTCTGCGAGCCATCGTTATTTTCCGCCACTCTAAAATTAACTATATTATCTGTTTTTACTACATCGGTAATCCAGGTGCAATTACTCTTAACTGTAGTTACTACATCATTCCTTGGATTATAGATTTTAAAAGTAAAGGAACCGGCACCTCCTTGATATTCAAATTCAGCCGATGACGGGATAAAGGTTATTGTCGGAGCAGACCATTTTTGTGTAATAATATACTCCGACTGAGCGTAGCTACCATAAGATACGACAATTTCCCCTGTCCTTTGAGCCCCTGCGTTATTTTCTGCCACGGTATAACTTACACCTTCCTCAGTTTTCACCACATCTGCAATCCAGAGATTATCACTATGAACTGTGACATCAACCCCGTCTCTTTTGTTTTCAACTATATAAGTAAAAAAGCCCCTCCCTCCTGAATACTCAAATTCTGTAGAGGATGGAGTTAATAGTACTTTAGATATAGCATAAGATTGAATGATCTGAATGGCCACAGACTCAGCCCCTGGATACTTCAAGGTAATAATGGCTGAGCGTAATCTTTCAGTATCATTTTCATCGGCGACTAAAGATATGACATTTTCTTCAACAGTAATATTATGTATCCATCGAGCCGTGTTTTCGGCTGTGAGTTCACCTTCATCAGCAAAATCGATACTATATGATATAGAAACAGGTGTAAATCTGTAATCAATCTCAATACTACTTGTTTTTATATTAATGACTGGGGCAGGTGTCTTTTGACAAGCCAGCATCGCAAATGCCAACAATACAATAACTGTCTTTTTTAAAAAACTTCTAATGGGCATTAGGAGAAAAATGGATTAAACGGTTTTACTCTTAAGGTTATATGGAAGAAATACGGTTCGAATACACCCACCATCCTCCAGCTGCTTTATACTCATCCACACTTGCCTGAGGAACATAAATCGGGCAATTATTAGTATTATCAAAGGCTGTGCTATAACACGTTGGAGGGTTAACGGGTTTGCAGATAATACTCTGCAAACCTGAGCATCCATCAAAAGCACTATCTCCGATACTTATTATAGAAGCAGGGATGATTAATGAAGTAGCATACCAGCAATTATAGTATGCTTTTTTACCGACTGACCTAACCCCCTCTGGCATTATTATAGTCTTTAATTGACAGCCAATAAATGCAGATTCTCCAATTGAAGTAATGTTGGCAGGAAGTGTTATTTCTCTTAAACTACTACAATTTTGGAAACACCTGCTGGGGATTGAAGTTATACCCGTGAAATACTGCAGTTCATTAAAAAAAACCATAGGGCAATTATACCCATAGTCATTTCTAAAAAGTGTATTTGGTATACTCGTTACTGCTTCCGCTTCCCTAAATGATATTTCACCATCATTATTGGTATCCCACACACTGACACACACCGATTTTGCATTTTCATCGGCAAATACAATTGGCTCCGTACTTCCTAAAAATAAAACATTATCATCCACATTCGACTTATTTACGAACGTATTGCGGCTGAATGCAACATTGTTTTCATATATAAAAGAACCAGATTTATGATTATTCGTTGTAAACGTTACCGTAAAGCCATTTTCGAAAACTGTAGGGAAGAATACGAAATAGTAATCCACCCCCGTTTCAAAAGTGCCGTTTTCAGGAGTCAGGGTTATTGTTTTCTGGCCTTCCAGAATGTTTGCACTGGGGACTCCGTCGACAAACGTTAGCCTGGCTTTTCCGGCAAGGTTTTCGTTGTTATTGCCGGAGAAAGAAATTGAAGTGATATTACTGTTTGTCAAAGAGAATTTAAAACCGCTGCAAACGCTGTAGAAGCCAAGATTAAAGGACTGTGACCTGGCCAGGGTAAGGAACAATTCATCCGCAAAAGTGCCACTGACGCCAGTCTGGACATTAGGCAGAGTGGTAGTAACATAGGTTCCATCGCTTTCCACATTTGCATCATAAGGATAAAGGCCCCAGATGAATGCATTATTTTCGTTTCCTTCAGTGGCTCCAATGACTGTTGAAATCAACAATTGTCCGGAAAAGGTTGCAACGCTGGCTCTTTCCGTATTGTTGGAAGTAAACATCGCCTTGTCGTTGCCGCAGATGATATTGATCTTCTCATTCGGCAACCAGGAAACGCTTTTATCGGTTTCGCGGATCGTCTTTGTTTCATTATCCGACAATTGAGCGGATATGGTAACTTCCATGTATCCGTCGGTATCGTTTTTTTCCACCGATTCAGATGTGCATGCTGACATCAACATCGCCAACATAAAAATGACTGTTATCTTTTTCATAATCACTACGGTAATTCTACGTCGTTAGGAATTTCATTGCCACCAGCCTGAGGGCTTGTACAAACAAGACTGCGGACAGTATATATTATTGTCTCACATGTTGGAAGTGAATATAGCTTCTTCTGTTTCATAATTTTGTTAGACAACTTTAGTGTTAAAACTTTCAAATAACGCCATTTGCCATCTTTAAATCAAGTTCATTTTGGTTCATTTTAACAACGGGCAATCTAAAACCGACTAACCTCCGGAGGGCACAGCCTATAATTGCCGCTGTGCGCACAATTTGCAGACTCAAAACACCCCCTTACTTGAGTCTGAAATATCCCGCCACAGGCTGAAGTAAACTTCAGGTGAAGCAGAATTATTATGCAATTCAGATTGCCTATTTACGTTTAGGTAGCAATATAATTCGGCAGTTTTTTCTTGTTATTGCCGAATTATTATTATACCTTTGCTTTCAAAACAGGCCCATTATGAGAAGCGCAAAATATAAAGCAGAGGTGGACACCTTATTGGAGCGAGACGGAATCATTACAGTTAATGATTTTGTATCCGCATGCCCTGGAATGCCGAAATCAAGCGTTTACGCGAGGATTCGTTCGTTGGAGCGCTCAAACCGTATTCAGGTTGTAGGAAAGGGCAGGTATACTTCAATGAGATCGAACAGGTATACCGTACAACTAACCCCGGAGATGCTGGCAGTCAATACGTTGCTGATATCAGAATGCCAGGGGATAAACCATTGTATTTCTCAGCTTGGAAACAACCTTTTAGTGGAGGTGCCGAAGGAAACGCTGCCCCATGTGTTATCTGTCTTGCAGGCCCGTTACGATAAAGTAGCCGTCAGGTCGGATCTGGTTAAAGTATTGGACAAACTTGAAGACTGGATTATTGTTTCGAATCTGGTGTCTGAAGCCCCATTGATGGAAGTTGAAGGAGTAACGGTACCATCCCTGGAAAAAAGTATGGTAGACACTCTGTGTGACCATCAAGACCCAATCTCTTTCAAAAAGGTGTTCGACATCTATCCCGTTAATCTTAACAAACTGAACAGATATGCGGCACGCAGGGGGGTATCGGCAGAATTGGAGCAAAATCTGGCATCCTTGCAGGAAGACCGGATAAAAATGTTTGCAAAGGTTCGTCAATACCTGACTTCCATCCCGGTGACTAAGGCCTGGGTGTTCGGTTCCTTTGCAAGGATGGAAGAAACCAAAGACAGCGATCTGGATCTGATTGTTTGCTATGACAAGGAGGCGGCTATATCGCTGCTGACGATTATTCGCTGGAAACTGGACTTGGAGAAGCTGACAGGAAGAGAGGTTGATTTGGTGGAAGATGGCTATCTGAAACCTTTTGCTATCTCTTCCGCCAATCGAGATAAATACCTTATATATGAGAGAGCAAGCTAATGATGCAGAAAAAGACATTTTGTCATTTTTTTGCCAAAATGGCCCGGAAACGGCGTTGGTTCACAGTTTGTATCTGTAAAAGTGTCCCGCAAGGGATGCGGCGAGATGGTCGGACGGCCGGAAACCGCAACGTTTAAAGTTTTTGAATTATGTTACCTGTACGTAGAAATGCTGATAGCTGGTTGCCGGACATTTTCAATGACTTCTTCGACAACAGCTGGATGGAAAGGACAAACTACACCGCCCCTGCCATCAACGTAATAGAGAATGAAAAAGAATACGAGGTAGAGCTCGCCGCTCCGGGCCTCACCAAGGAAGACTTCCAGATCCACGTGGACAACGAGGGCAACCTCCGGATAGCGATGGAGAAGAAGACCGAGAACAAGGAAGGCAAGAAACACGGCAGATACCTCCGCCGCGAGTTCTCCTACGAGAAGTTCGCACAGACGCTCCTGCTGCCGGACGACGTCGATCAGGAAAAGATTGAGGCAAAGATGGAAAACGGCGTGCTGAACGTGCATCTGCCCAAGCGCGAAAAGGTCGCCCAGACCGAAACCGTCAAACAGATTTCGATCAGGTAAAGTATTCCTTCAATAAAAGACTGCTGCAGGTGTCCCGATAATCAGGACACCTGCAGCGTTTTACCGGGGTTTTGACGACCCCCTTTATCAGACTAGTAGATTTCTTCTACCGGTTCCTTATAGTCGTCGGCTACGGGAGCGGGAGCCTGTTCGCGGCGGGGCTTGAAGCTGCGGCGCTCGCCATCACGGTTTTCGCGACGGTCTCCGTGCTCGGAGCCACGGTCCTGGCGCTCACGGCGCTCTCCGCGGTCGGAACCCCCGCGACGGTCACCGTCACGGCGCGGGCCACGGTCCGAAGAACCGCCTTCGCGGCGCGGTCCGCGTCCGCCTTTAGGCTCGACATAGCCTTCGGGCTTCTCGGTAAGGGCACGCATCGAAAGACGCATCTTTCCGGTCTTGGCATCAATCTCAAGAAGTTTGACATCCACTTCGTCTCCAACATGAAGCACATCCTCAACCTTCTCGGTCTTGGTCCAGGCGATTTCGCTCACGTGGAGCAGGCCTTCCTTTCCGGGAAGAATCTCGATGAAAGCTCCGAAATCAAGGATGCTGACCACCTTTCCGTGGTAGGTCTGCCCGGCTTCGGGAACCGCGCAAATACCCTTGATCCATTCGAGGGCCTTCTGCATGGCTTCCTTATCGGCAGAAGCAACATCCACGACACCTTCGGTAAGATTGGTCCCGGGGATGGGGACTTCTTCGATGTTGATGGTGGCGCCTGTTTCCTTCTGAATCTTCTGGATGGTCTCGCCGCCCTTGCCGATGACCGCGCCGATGAACTCGGCAGGGATGCGGATCTGCTCGATGCGGGGCACGAAGGGTTTGTAATCCTCACGGGGTTCGGAGATGGTCTTGAGCATCTCGCCCATGATGTGGATGCGTCCCTGGCGGGCCTGCTCAAGTGCTTTGGCAAGCACATCATAGCTGAGGCCGTCGACCTTGATGTCCATCTGGGTGGCGGTGATGCCGTCTGCGGTACCTGTGACCTTGAAGTCCATGTCGCCGAGGTGATCCTCGTCTCCAAGGATATCGGTGAGGATGGCGTAACGGTCATTCGGGTGCTCCGCATCGGTAATCAGGCCCATCGCAACGCCTGCCACGGGCTTCTTGATCTTGACACCGGCATCCATCAGCGCAAGGCATCCGCCGCACACCGAAGCCATTGAAGACGAACCGTTGGATTCGAGGATATCGGAAACAACGCGTACTGCGTAGGGATTTTCGGGAGCGAGCGGAACCACGGGCTTGAGAGCACGCATAGCAAGGTTGCCGTGTCCGATTTCGCGACGTCCGGTAGCACGGATGGGCTTTGCCTCACCGGTAGCGAACGGAGGGAAGTTGTAATGCAGCACGAATTGCTGGTCTTCCTGGATGAGTACTTCGTCCATCTCCTTCATGTCGAGCTTGGTGCCGAGGGTGACGGATGCAAGCGACTGGGTCTCGCCACGGGTGAAGATGGCGGATCCGTGGGCGCAGGGCAGATAATCCACCTCGCACCAGATGGGACGAACCTCGTTGCAGGCACGTCCGTCAAGGCGCTTGCCTTCGTCGAGGATAAGGTTGCGCATGGCCTCCTTCTCAACTTCGTGATAGTAGCGCTCCACGATGGGAGTCTTTTCCTCGAGTTCCTCCTCAGGGATAGTGGCAAGGAATTCTTCCTTTATGGCCTTGAATCCGGCTTCGCGCTCTTTCTTGGGTTTCGCGCTGCCTGCGAGTTCATAGCACTTGCCATAGCATGCCTTATGCACGGCGGCCTTCAATTCTTCATCCTCAACATCGTGGGGATATTCGCGCTTGGGGCCGTCGGTGCCGAGTTCGTGCATGAGTTCCTTCTGCACGCGGCAGTGCTTCTTTATCTCTTCGTGGGCGACCTTGATGGCCTCGAGCATGTCGGCTTCGGATACTTCCTTCATCTCGCCTTCGACCATCATGATGTTCTCCTCCGTTGCAGCGACCATCAGTTCGATGTCAGCATCCGCCATCTGGGAGAAACCCGGATTGATGACCCACTCACCGTTTATGCGGCTGACGCGGACCTCGGAAATAGGGCCGCCGAAAGGCAGGTCGGATGTAGCAAGGGCGCAGGAAGCGGCAAGCCCTGCAAGTGCGTCAGGCTGCACGTCCTTCTCTGCGGAAATCAGGTTCACATAGACAAAAACTTCGTTGTGGAAATCATCCGGCCACAGAGGGCGGATGGGGCGGTCCACAAGGCGTGCGATAAGCACCTCATAGTCGGAGGGCTTGCTCTCGCGCTTCAAAAAACCTCCGGGGAAACGTCCTGCGGAGTAATACTTCTCACGGTAGTCTACCGAGAGGGGGAGGAAATCCGTTCCTTCCTTTACTTCGTCTGCGGCAGTCACGGTGGCAAGCAGCATGGTGCCACCCATCTTCACGACTGCAGAGCCGGCCGCCTGCTTGGCGAGTTTGCCGGTCTCGATCTCGATTACCCGACCGTCGGGCAATGCGATCTGTTTTTTGATTACGTTCATTACTTCTTTTATTGCGTCTTGTGCGCCGCGGCCCTGTGCCGGGGCGACTTGTTTCCAAAAAAAAGGGTGGGCTCCCAGGAACCCATCCCCTTCAGCATCGTGCTTATCGGCGGAGACCGAGCTCCTTGACGATATTACGGTACCTTTCGATGTCAACTTCCTTGAGGTAGTCGAGGAGCTGACGGCGCTTGCCGACCAGACGGAGAAGGCTGCGACGGGTAACCACGTCTTTCTTGTTCTTCTTCACGTGTTCGGTAAGGTGTGCGATACGGTAGGAGAACAGCGCGATCTGGCTCTCAGGAGAACCTGTATCGGTGTTGGACTTTCCGTACTTTGCGAAAACTTCCTGCTTTTTCGCCGGCTGTAAATACTCTGCCATGTTTTGCGTTTTTTAAAATGTTAATAATCAGGAATCTCCCGGAAAACCGGAAGGCTTGTTGCCGATGTGGAAAAATCGCTGTTCGCCACTTCGAACAAAAGCGCGCAAAGATAGGAATTATTTTGTTAATAACAAAAAATTCGGCAGAATCACCAAGGCCGGCCGGGACCGCCGCCACTGTTGGAGTAGCTGCTGAGGGTTACGGCAGAACCTCCGCTCACAGCGCCTTTCAGTACTCCGTAGCCTCCGAATATCTCTGTGCCGCCGCTCACGGTAACATTGGATTTGACCTCAGGCTTGGATGCTCCGGATACCACCAACTTGGTGCCTCCGCTGGATGGTGTCTTGAATACGTATGTATTGTCCCCGACGGTAACGGAGTAGTATTTATTAGTGCTCCAGGATGATGCCTGATAGCAGGCCTGGGTGAGGCTGGCGCCTGATTCCAGACCGCCCAGGGCGAAGATGGTGCCACCGCTCACATAGAGTTTGAATCTACCTTCCGTATTTGCGTCAATAGCAAGTTCCGGGGAGCCTTTTCCGCATGCATATACCACTCCCCCTTTAACATAGAAGTTGCCGTTGGCGTCCAGGCCGTCGTTGCCTTGAGATATGCCGCACACCAGACCGTCTTCGATAGTGAAAGTGCTGGCACTGTTGATTGCATCATCCGCCTTGCTCCATGCATAAACCTCACCTCCCTTGATGGTAAGCGTCTTTTTTACCTCGATAGCCTCCGCGTTGGAGCAGTTGACGGTAATCTTGCCACCGGCGACCACGAAATCGCCGGAGAAATCAGAGTAAGAATGCTCGTCCTTCTTGACCGCCCAGCCGATCTTGATACCCTTGGATTTCTTTTCATCCGAGGTTCCGTTAAGGGTATATGCCACTTTCTGGCCACTTGTAGTAATGTTGATTGTGCCGCCGCTGACATAACTGGTGCCGAGGGTTTCCCGCACGGTGCTGCTGCCAACGCGTATGCCCTTCCCTCCCTTGCCGGAGTTATTGATGGTGAGGTCGCCACCTGTCATTTCGAACAATTTGTCCGCCTTGATGCCACCGGAAGAGGTGTAATCCTGATCTTCTTCATCGTAAGCCGCATTTCCAGTAACTTTTATGATAGTAGTACCGCCAGTGATACGCACCAGGGAATCGGAACTGAAACCTTTCTTCATATCAGCGGAAACCGCAACATTGACGATGCCATCATCCACCCGGATATAGTCCTTGCCGCGGATGCCGTGGCCTGCGGAGGAAGTAACGTTCACCGTCTGATTTCCGAGAAAACGAATGTAGTCATCAGAAGTGATTCCGGCCTTGCCGGTGGCGGTCACGGTGAGGGAACCATCGCCGCTGAAGATCAGCTGAGCCTCGCTGAAGAAGGCAGCTTTCTGATCTTCGGTCCCTTCTGTGGTGTAGGTTGCGCCGTCAGCCAGTTTATTAGTACCCTCCAAAACGACAAAAGTACGTTTCTTGCTTTGGTTGTTGATGGCTGCGCCTGACGGATTGGTCAGGTTCAGATCCTTGAGCACCAGCGCCTGTTTCTTGCTGCTGTAAAGCTTGAAAAAGCCATTGTCAGAAGAGCCGGTAAGCACATACTTGATGGCATCGGATCCGGTATTGGTAGCGGTGACCTGATTGCCGTTAATCTTCACTATTCCGGCATTGTCTCCCTCAACCGAAGCGCCCGAGGCAGTGAAAGTGATGGTTATAGTGCTCTTGAAAGTGGTATTGGCGATAATGTCATCGCTATCGTTGGTAATATCGACCACTGTAGGGATTTCAGCACCCGAGTTGTTATCGGTATTCTGTTCTACTGTTTCCTGATCACCGGGTTGAGTTTCCGGTGTGCAACTCCACGCTATCACAGCGAATGAGAGAAGCAATAATATGGAACGTTTCATAACAATTTGGTATTTAGTACATTAAAGTACTTCACGAATAATCCAAAACCGTGCCAAACCTAAATTGCCTTTCCCTCCAAATATACCGAACGGATGAAAGGAGTCTGATAAAGATACGGCAGTTTCGTGAGCGTCCATCCGGGCTGCGTGAGGATGAAATCCGCCCGTTTGCCGCGTGTGATTGATCCGGTTACATCGCTTACTCCCATGGCATAAGCTCCGTTCAAAGTAACGGCGTTCAGGGCCTCAGCAGGAGTTAGCCGCATCTTGATGCAGGCAAGGGCCATTACGAAGCGCATGTCTCCCGAAGGGGATGAACCCGGGTTGTAGTCGGATGCCAGCGCAACTCCAAGACCGGCATTAATGAAATCCTTCGCACGGCCGTAAGGTATTCCGAGGAAGAAAGACGAACCGAGAAGCATTACCGGCATGGTTTCCGTTCCGCGCAGGGCTTCTATCTCGGCATCGGTCGTGCGTTCCAGATGGTCTACCGACAGTGCGTTGTGCTTCACTCCTGCCTGTACTCCTCCGCTCACGGCCAATTCGTTCGCATGGATTTTTCCGCGTAGTCCATGCTTTGCTCCGGCTTCCAGGATACGTTCCGCTTCTGCCGGGCTGAAGAATCCTTCGTCGCAGAAAACATCCACATAATCAGCAAGTTCTGCCGCTTGCGGCAGCATATCGACAACCTCTTTAACATATCCTTCATGAGTGTATCCGCGGCCCACCGCATGGGCGCCGAGGAAGGTGCTTTTCACGGTGGCAGGTACGCTTTCCCGGATGCGGCGGATTACCCGCAGCATCTTCATCTCCCCATCCGGATTGAGGCCATATCCGCTCTTGATTTCAAGGGCGCCCGTACCCTTCGAGAGCACTTCCTTCACCCGCTCCATCGACTGCGCCAGCAGGTCGTCTTCCGGCGTGGCGTTCAGCAGGTCGGAGGAGTTCAGGATGCCTCCGCCCCGTGCAGCTATCTGCTCATAACTCAGCCCGTTTACCTTGTCGAGGAATTCCCCGTCCCGGCTTCCGGCATATACCAGATGGGTGTGGCTGTCGCAAAAGGTGGGGAGGACCATGCCGCCGGCAGCATCGACGACTTCATGTCCGGTCTGGCCGGGGCAGGTTGCCATCGGGCCGAAATCTACGATCTTCCCGTCCTCGACCGCCAGCCAGGCATTCTCTATGGAATCAATCCTTCCCTGCTCCACTCCTTCCTTCCGAAGCACTCCCTCCGGAACGATTCCAACCAGGTTTCCGATATTCTTGATAATCATATTCAAAAAACCTTTTCCTTCCGCAAAAACGCCACCGATTTGGCAATAAGGGGGCTCATGTAGGAATCAGTGTCCAGGAAAGGCACATTGCAACGGTAGTCGGCAATGACCTTTTCAAGCAGCGGCGAAGTCCTGGCCGGACGGCGGAATTCCATGGCCTGGGCGGCGTTGAACAGCTCAATTGCGAGCACGGTTTCGGCATTGTCCACCACGCGCACCAGCTTGGTTGCAGAATTCGAGCCCATCGAAACATGGTCTTCCTGGCCCTGGGATGAAGGAATGGAATCGCAGGACGCGGGCCAGCAAAGGCCCTTGTTCTGGCTCACTATCGAAGCGGCCGTGTACTGCGGAATCATGAATCCGCTGTTGAGCCCGGGATTGGCAACCAGGTACTTCGGAAGCCCCCTGAGCCCGTGAATCAGCTGATATGTGCGTCTCTCAGAGATGGATGCGAGTTCCGACATTGCAATCGCCAGCGCATCCATCGGAATCGCAATGGGTTCTCCGTGAAAGTTGCCGGCGGAAATAATCATATCTTCGTCCGGGAAAATGTTGGGATTGTCGGTGGCGGAGTTTATCTCATTTTCTATCACCGACTTCACATACATTATATTGTCTTTGACAGCCCCGTGCACCTGGGGAATGCAACGAAAGCTGTAAGGATCCTGGACATGCTCTTTGGGGCGGGAGATAAGCTCACTTCCCTCCAATACTTCTACGAAACGTTTTCCGGTTTCAATCTGCCCGGTATGCGGACGCAACTGATGAGTCAGCGGCAGGAAAGGTTCGATGCGGCCGTCATAGGCATCGAGCGAAATCGCGCCGATAATATCCGCCCAGCGGGACAGGCGCATCGACTTCAGGATTGACCAGACCGCGTGGGCGCTCATGAACTGGGTGCCGTTCAGCAGGGCGAGACCCTCTTTGGACTGCAGGGTAATGGGTTCCCAGCCCTTTTCGGCCCAGACTTCGGCGGAAGGACGCACCCTGCCCTTGTACAGGACTTCTCCCAGGCCGAGAAGAGGCAGGCTGAGATGCGCCAGAGGAGCGAGGTCGCCGGACGCGCCAAGGGAACCCTGTTGGTACACCACCGGAAGGATGTCTTCGTTGAACATGTCCATAAGCCTCTGCACGGTGATGAGCTGGACGCCGGAATGGCCGTATGCCAAATTCTGAACCTTCAGGAAAAGCATCAGTTTCACAATTTCCGGGCGTACGGTCTCCCCTGCTCCACAGGCATGGGAAACGACCAGATTGTATTGAAGGCGGGAGAGGTCTTCTTTCGGGATGCTGACGTTGTACAGGGAGCCGAAACCCGTGGTAATGCCGTACAGCGGACGGTCCAGGTCCTCCATCTTCCGGTCCAAATATTCCCGGCATTTGACTATTGCTTTTTCCGAGGCTTCGGAAAGCACCAGCTTTTCGTTGTTGTCTATTATCGACTTCAGACGCTCGAGAGTGAGGCGTTCGTTTGATATTATATGGTTCATGGTTTGTACTATTTTGTCATCTCGACCAAGCGAAGCGCGTAGAGAGATCTCCGCACCAGCGTATCGTCGGCAAGGTTCGGGAGGGTGACTTTCAACCCCGGGGTACGGGCCATTTCGCGCTTGATGGCGAATCTGGCGCCGTCGTTACGGGCCCAGGAGCGGCGGGCGATACCGTTATTCACGTCCCAGAAAAGCATCTCGCGGATGTGGCGGTCACTGTCTTCGCTGCCGTCTATCACCATGCCGAAACCACCGTTGATAACCTCGCCCCAGCCAACTCCTCCGCCATTGTGTATGCTTACCCAGGTGGCGCCGCGGAAACCGTCGCCTATGACATTCTGCACGGCCATGTCGGCGGTGAACTGCGAGCCGTCATAAATATTGGAGGTTTCACGGAAGGGGGAATCGGTGCCGGATACATCGTGATGGTCGCGCCCGAGCACTATCGGCGCGGTTATCTCGCCCTTACGGATTGCATCGTTGAAGGCAAGCGCGATTCTGGTGCGGCCTTCGCAGTCGGCGTAGAGGATGCGGGCCTGGGAACCCACCACGAGGTGGTTGCGGCCCGCCTCTTCTATCCAGTGAATATTGTCACGCATCTGCCCGGCAATCTCTTGAGGGGCAGTGGAGGCTATTTCGGAGAGAACCTTCACCGCCAGGGCATCGCTCTTGGCAAGGTCGTCCGGATTCTCGCTCATGCACACCCAGCGGAAGGGGCCGAAACCATAGTCAAAGTACATCGGGCCCATTATGTCCTGAACGTATGAAGGATAGCGGAAGCTGCCGTCCGGTTTCAGAATGTCGGCTCCGGCGCGGGAGCTTTCCAGCAGGAAGGCGTTGCCGTAGTCGAAGAAGTACATCCCCCTGGCAGCCAGCTTGTTGATGGCCGCCACGTGCCTGCGAAGGGACTCCTGCACGGCCTCCTTGAACTTGTTTGGCTCTTCCGCCATCATGCGCTTCGATTCCTCAAGGGAGTATCCCACAGGATAGTAACCGCCCGCCCAGGGATTATGCAGGGATGTCTGGTCAGAGCCCAGATCCACATGGATTTCCTCTTCGACCAGGCGTTCCCAGAGGTCCACTACGTTGCCCACGTATGCAAGGGAGACAGGCTTGCGGGCGGCCACTGCTTCGCGGATACGGGGAATGAGTTCTTCCAGATCGGCGTGAAGCTCATCCACCCAGCCCTGCCGGAAGCGCTTTTCGGCTGCCTTGGGGTTGATTTCCGCGGTGACGCTGACCACCCCGGCGATGTTGCCGGCCTTGGGTTGTGCACCGGACATCCCGCCGAGGCCGGCGGTAACGAAGAGTTTGCCGGCCGGGCTTCCGCCCTGCTTCCTCGCAGCGTTCATCACCGTGATGGTAGTGCCGTGCACTATGCCCTGCGGACCGATGTACATATAGCTGCCGGCCGTCATCTGCCCGTACTGGCTCACGCCCATGGCATTGAATCGCTCCCAGTCGTCCGGTTTGGAATAGTTGGGAATTACCATGCCGTTGGTGACTATCACGCGGGGGGCATCCCTGTGGCTCGGAAAGAGTCCGAGCGGATGGCCGGAATACATGACCAGCGTCTGCTCGTCCGTCATGGTGGCAAGGTACTGCATGGTCAGCCTGTACTGGGCCCAGTTCTGGAAGATGGCCCCGTTTCCGCCATAGATAATCAGCTCGTGCGGATGCTGCGCCACGCGCTCGTCCAGATTGTTCTGGATCATCGCCATTATGGCAGCCGCCTGCCTGCTTTTCGCGGGATACTCGTCTATCGGGCGCGCATATATCTTATAGGAAGGACGGAAGCGGTACATGTAGATGCGGCCGTAATCCTTCAATTCTTCCGCAAATTCTTCCGCCAGCACTGCGTGATGCTTCTCCGGGAAATAACGCAAGGCGTTTTTCAGCGCCAGCACCTTCTGCTCTTCCGTAAGTATATCCTTGCGCTTCGGCGCATGGTTGATTTCCCTGTCATACGGCTTCGGTTCCGGCAACTCCCCCGGTATCCCCGCCAGTATCTCTTCTTTAAATGTCATATCATTCTATATTCTTGTTCACGGCCTCGAGAACCTGGTTTTCAAGGGTAAGGGCTTCGGAAAGGATGGCATCTGCACGCGCCAGAAGCGGCTGTGCCGGGGTTTTGTCGGAAAGCCCGGCAGCGTTGATGCGGACGTTAAGGGCGGCTCCGCGTATGCCTGCCACCGCCGCGAGAGCGGCCACACCGGCATCGGAAGCCGATGCGGGATTCCCCTTCTGCGCCATCTCCAACGCAAGCGGGAGCGCTTTGAGTGCAGCCTCCATCGTCTTCAAAGGCACCGAAGCGGCATAAAGGGTAGCAGCCTCTATGGCTGCAGCGCGCGCAGCCTTCTCCTCCGGAGTACCCTTCGGAAGGCCGAAAGCATCCATTATCCTGTTGAAAGCGGCAGTATCCTCATCCACAAGGGCGAGGAGTTCAGAAAGGACAGCCTGCCCCTTTTCGGCAACATCGGAAAACTCTTTCCATCGTTCGTCCCATCCCCGCTTGTGCGCAGACAGATTTGCCACCATAGTCGCGAGCGCCGCACCAAAAGCCCCCATACAGGCAGATACCGACCCGCCTCCTGGAGCGGCTGATTCGGAGGCGGTTTCCGTTGCAAAATCCTTGACACTCATGCGAACCAGACGCTCTTTCGCTGCTATTTCTGCCGGGTCCTCCATCAGGTATTCGATAACTTTTTCTTTGGGATCGAACGGCTTGAGATCGTCCAGAGACATGCTCTTGACCGCAATTTTCATTATCTCTTCTTCGGAAATACCGAGCGAACGCTGCTGGCGCGCAAGATAGAACTTTCCGGCATCGAGAAGCACCTTCTTGGGCACCAGACCGACAATCTCCGCTCCGGTAACCCGGAGGCCTCTCGCCGCCGCCGCACGGGACACTTCTTCAAAGGCGACATGAAGCGGACTGGCATCTATGTCGGTAATATTCATGGAGACCTGCGCGATGCCATATTCATCTATGTACCAGCCTATTGCCTTACATCCCTTCAGGGTTCCGGGAATCCATATCTGCTCTCCGTTCTCGTCTTTCAGGAGCTTCCCGGTAAGGCTTCCGCCCTCGCGGGCCTTGCGCCCCTTTTCGCGCACGTCGAAAGCAATGGCCATGGCGCGGCGGGTAGATGTCGTGTTCAGGTTGTAGTTTACCGCCACGAGGAAATTACGGGCGCCGACATTTGTGGCTCCGGTGCGGGCTACGGTCTCATTGTATTCCTCCCCGAAATCCGGCCTGCGCTCCGGGTCCGCCATCTTCTCCGGCAGGGCTTCATATTCGCCTGCACGGCACACCGCCAGATTCCTGCGCTCCGGCCTGTACGCCGCCGCCTCATAGCAGTAGCAGGGAATTCCAAGCTCATTGTAAAGCCTTTCGGCAAGCTTACGGGCCATCTCCGCACATTCTTCGAGAGTCACTTCGGATACAGGCACAAGCGGGAGAACATCGGTAGCACCGCTGCGCGGATGAGCGCCGTGATGCACCCTCATATCTATCTTTTCCTTCGCCTTTGCAGCACCGCGGAAAGCGGCTTCCACCACATCTTCAGGCGGACCCACGAAGGTAACCACGGTGCGGTTGGTAGCTTCTCCGGGATCCACGTTCAACACCTTTACGCCCTTTACGGAGGCGATTGACGCCACTATCGCGTCGATGACTGACTTATCGCGTCCCTCGCTGTAATTGGGAACACATTCAATTATTCTGGCCATAGTTCCAATGTTTCTTCAAAGATAGGCAAAAAAAGTAATTGGGGAAATACCTATATTTGCAATTAACCTCACTAAAACGAATATTTTTATGGCAACAGCCTTGGTTTTGCTTCAGCTTGCCGTTGTCCTGGCAATGATTTTCATAGGGGCGAGGGTAGGGTCCATCGGCCTCGGAATGTACGGAATGCTGGGCGTGTTCATTCTGGTTTTTGTCTTCGGACTGGCCCCGGGAGACATCCCGATTGATGTAATGCTCATCATAGTCGCGGTAATTACGGCATCCTCGGCCCTTCAGGCGGCAGGAGGCCTGGATTACATGGTCAACGTGGCCGCCAGGTTTCTGCGGAAGCATCCCAACCACATCACTTTCTACGGCCCCCTTACCACCTGGCTTTTCTGCATTCTCGCTGGAACCGCACATACATCATATGCCCTCCTTCCCATCATATCTGAAATATCCCTGAAGGCGAAGATACGCCCGGAAAGGCCGCTGAGCATTGCCACGATATCCGCATCCCTCGGAATCACCGGTTCCCCAGTTTCCGCCGCCACCGCCGCCATCCTCTCCCAGGCCCTTCTCGGCGACAAGGGGATAGGCATGAAGGAGATTTTCATGATTACAATCCCCGCATCCCTGATTGCCATACTGGTAGCTTCGTTCGTGCAGAATTTCATCGGAAAACCTCTTGAGGAAGATCCTGAATATCAGCGCCGTCTGAAGGAAGGCCTGATCAAGGAGGAAGAAATACGGAACGAAGAAAAGCCGGTGAATCCACGTGCGAAATGGGCGGTACTCGCCTTCCTGTTCGGTGTGGCCCTGGTGGTGATGTTCGGCAGTTTCCCCAGCCTGCGTCCTTCTTTCGGAGGCAAGCCCATGAGCATGAATTCCACTATCGAGATGATAATGATGACAATCGCCGCACTCATCCTTCTCGTCGGCAAAGCCGATGTAAAAAATGCGGTGAAAGGGAATGTCTTTTCGGCAGGAATGACTGCGATGGTTTCCATTTTCGGCGTGGCCTGGATGGGCAGCACTTTCTTTGAAGGAAACAAGGACTGGATTCTCGGCAGCGTGGCAGGTGTCTTCACCCAGTACCCGATACTGTTTGCGATTCCGCTCTTTGTAATGAGCATAATGCTCTTCTCGCAGGCGGCTACCGTCAAGACGCTGTATCCCGTCGGCCTCGCCATGGGCATTCCTCCCCATATCCTGCTGGCTATCTTCCCTGCGGTGAACGGATATTTCTTTCTTCCCACCTACCCCACTGAAGTGGCGGCCATCGGCTTCGACCGCACCGGTACCACCAGGATGGGAAAATACGTGATAGACCACTCCTTCCAGCTGGCAGGATTCATCACGACTTTCGTTTCAATTGGTGTCAGTTACCTGATTATAAAGCTTATAGGATTCTAAATACCGGCGACTCCAGTGACGATAATCCCGAGGCCGAAATACAGCATCAGACAGCAGCACAGACGCGCCTGCCGCGTCCTTGCCGCGAAATAATTCAGGTACAGGGCGGTCAGTACCGTAAGGGATCCTGCGATAAGCCCCGCGAGACGATACCATCCGTCTTCTTCCATAAGAGTGTTCACAAAGGGATATGTCCCGATAAGGATGAAGTGCCCGAACCAGTTGCCTATGAAGGATAGCACGAACACCCATATTCCCCAGTCGAAAGCGTTGCGCCTGTAACAGTACTCTACAAGGATGGAGGTGAGAATAACCATGAATATCGCCGATGCCCCCTCTATATGCGGGAAACACATAAGATAGCCGTCTCCGATGATGCTGAAATGCCACGCACACTCACCCATGGACTGCCACAGCAGGGTACCCCCGGTGTATCCCAGCCAGAAAGCGGGCATGGTTTTCCCTTCCCGCCCTTTCCTGCAGGCAAACCAGGCAAGCACGAACGCGGCCAGTAGGCCGAGGCACATGAAAACCAGTCTGGTCGGAGATGAATCCACGGCTTCGCCGTCATCGAGATGGGGAGGCACCACCGGCTGCATGCCACTGCCGAAATGGAGGAACAGCGCAAAGACGGCCACAAGGACTGCAGTAATAAGCAGGATACCGACCAACGGAAGGATGCCTTCCTTCGCGCCGGTGCCGAACGGCACCAAAGGTTTTTTACTGAAGCAGAAATGCATAAAATGTTCTTTGTAAGGCAAAGATAGGAAAAAATTGCCAGAGAGGGACGCGGCCACATCCCTGCCCCGCTGCGTGGGGCGAATGAGCCGGCAGGCGAACCGCTCCCTCATCCCTCTTCCTACGGGATTTGCCCGCCAGAGGCGGCCACATCCCTGCCCCGCTGCGCGGGGCTTTGCAGAAGGGTATCAAAAAAGGCGCCTTCATGCCAGCATGATGCGCCTTTTTTGATACCCTTCTGCGGAGGAAGAGGGATTCGAACCCCCGGTACGTTGCCGTACAACAGTTTTCAAGACTGCCGCCATCGACCACTCGGCCATTCCTCCAGTATTTTAACGCGACGCAGAACTTCAAACTGCAAGGCGTACCCGTACAGCATCTGCTGATTCGGGAATGCAAAGGTATAGATTTTCTTTTATTTTGACAAATACAAGAAAAAAAACTAAATTTGTGGATACACTAATACCAATCCGATGAAAAGAACACTCATTATCATCCTTAGCATAGCCCTCTTGATTCCGGCTACGCAAAGCTGCTGCAAAGGCGAGAAAACCCTCAAAGTCATTTCCTACAACATACGCGTAGGGACCGCAAAAGACGGAGACAATGCATGGGAGCTCCGCAAGCCTGCATCCCCTGCCATGATAGAGGATCAGAAACCCGACATTTTCGGCCTCCAGGAAGCACTGAAGATGCAGCTCGACTATCTCGAAGAGAATTGCCCGGAATATGACCATGTCGGCGTCCACCGCGACGACGGCATCGAAAAAGGCGAGGTAATGGCCATCTTCTGGAATACGAAGACACAGAAACTCCTGAAATGGGGCAACTTCTGGCTTTCAGAAACCCCTGATGTGCCGTCTTTCGGTTGGGATGCCAAATGCAGGCGCACCGCCACGTGGGCGCTGCTGAAAGACAGGCGCAGCCACAACAAATACTACTATGTAAACACCCACCTCGACCACAAGGGAGCGGAAGCCCGCGCCAATGGCCTGAAACTCATCGTGGACCGGATTGACGACATAAATCCTGAAGGATATCCAATGATCCTTACGGGTGATTTCAACGTGGAACTCGGAGACCCCTGCCTGCAGTCTCTCGTCGGCAGGATGGAATCCGTGCGCGACATAGCTCCCAAGACCGACTGCCTCGACACCTATCAGGCCTTCGGCACAAACGAGTACAAGAGCTGCGTAATCGACTATATCTACGAATCCGGCTTCGGCGCGGCACAGTCTTTCGAGACAATCACAAAGACTTATGCGGACATTCCGTATATCTCCGACCACTACCCCATCGCCGCCATCCTCGCATTTTAATTAAAACGACGAACATATGAAAGAGAACTACAACTGGAAGTACGCCTCCGTGGGGGGAACCGTACGCGTGAAGTTGGAAAGCGGGACCGACATTGCAAATCTCGGCAATCTGGACCGAAAGAAGTGGACGGTGCTCAGCTGCCCTACCACCGGTCTCGAGTTTGACGAAAAAACGCTCAGGCTTCTGGATGCCGACGGTGACGGGCGCATCCATGTCGATGAAGTGATTGCAGCCGCACAGTGGGTGACCGGGGTTTTGAAGAATCCCGACCTGCTCCTGAACGGGCAAGACTCCCTGAAATTCAGCGACTTCAACACCGGCAGCGAAGAGGGTGCGAAGCTGGAGAAATCCGCAAAGCAGATCCTTGCTAACCTTAAGATAGAGAAGGACGGAATCTCGCTCGCAGAAACTTCCGACAATGAAAAGATTTTCGCGGAAACGAAGTTCAACGGCGACGGCATCATCACTGAAGCCAGCGCGGACGACGAAATTCTCAAGGAGACCATCAAGGACATTATCGCCACCGTAGGTTCTTCAAAGGACCGCAGCGGCGCCGAGGGGGTTACCGCCGACCAGATCGAGGCATTCTACACGGCCTGCGCAGACTACAGCGCATGGAAAGCCGCGGAGGAGAAGGGCCCCTTCGGAGAAAACACTGAGGCTGCACTTGCCGCATGCGAAGCGCTCAAGGAGAAGATTGCAGACTGGTTCATGCGCTGCAAACTCATCTCATTCAACGATGCTGTAGCAGGAGTGGTCGATGTTTCGGTAGATAAAGTGGGCTCCATCAGCGACGGCGACCTTGCCGCTGCAGCCGACCAGATCGCCACATATCCTCTCGCCCGCCCTTCGGCGGACGGCAAACTCCCTCTCAAGGGAGGCATCAACCCTGCATGGAAGGGAGCATTCGCCAACCTGAAAGCACTCGTTTTCGACGTTGAATTCCCTGACAAGGACGCCATCACAGAAGAAGAATGGCTCGGCGTGCTCGCCAAATTCGACGCCTACACCGCCTGGAAGGCCGCAAAGAAAGGAGCCGAGGTAGAACCTCTCGGCATCGAAGCGGTGAATGCCACGCTCAAGGCGGACAAGAAAGCCGCCCTGCTCGAACTCATCGAAAAAGACAAGGCCCTTGAGCCGGAAGCCCTCAGTATCGAGGCGGTCGACAAACTCCTGCACCTGGTGCGCGATTTCTACAAGTTCCTCAAGAATTATGTGGTCTTCGAAGACTTCTATTCCAAAAAGGACAAAGCCATTTTCCAGGCCGGACGCCTCTATATTGACCAGCGCAGCACCGACCTTTGCGTGAAGGTTCTCGAAGCGGGCAAGGCCGGAGACATCTCCAGCCTCAGCGGCATGTACATACTCTACTGCAACTGCATCAACAAAGTCACCGGCAAGGGATTCCCCATCGCCGCGGTGCTTACCAACGGGGATGTGGACGGCCTGCGCCCCGGCAAGAACGCTTTATTCTACGACCGCGACGAAGTGCAGTACGACGCAACCGTCACCGGCATCGTGGACAATCCCATCAGCCTGCGCCAGGCATTCTGGGCACCTTACAAGAAGGTCGCCAAATGGATTTCCGACAAAGTGGACAAGTCCGCCGCCGAAAAGAACGACAAATCCACCGCAGGGCTGACCGCATCGGCCGACAAGGCCACTGACGGAGGAAGCCCCACCGCAGCCATCCAGAGCAGTTTCGACATTGCCAAATTCGCAGGTATCTTTGCGGCACTGGGTATGGCTATCGGGCTGCTCGGGCAGTTCGTAATAAAGCTAATCCACGGTATAGCTGCGATGAAAGTCTGGAAGCTCGTCCTTATCATTATTGCAATTATGCTCGTTATCTCGCTGCCTTCCGTATTCATCGCATGGCGCAAACTCCGCAGGCGCGACCTGGGTCCCGTACTCAACGCCAACGGCTGGGCCATCAACGCCGCAGCCTACGTTAAGCCCAAGTTCGGAAAGAGCCTTACCCAGATTGTGAAGTATCCCAAACTCAAGGATGTCGACCCTGTAGAAGCAAAGAAGGCCCGTCGCCGCAAATGCCTCATCTGGACGCTTGTCATCCTTCTGCTTGCAGGCGGAGGATATTTCGGATGGACGAAGTACCAGGCATGCAAGGCTGAAAAGGCCGCTGCCGCCGAGGCAGTTGAAACAGCCGCCACTGAAGAAACTCCGAAAGCCGCTGCCGTCCCTGTCGAAAACGCTGAAGTTCCGGCTGCCGAGCCTGCCGAAGCAACGAAAGCAGCCGATTAATCATCTTTGAAAACAGACTAAACCTTTTTATTATTGATATGAAGAAAATCATTCTTACCCTTGCACTCGCAGCTGCAGCAGCTGTTTGCGCAAATGCACAACAGATCGGCGTCACCGCCGGTTACACCATGAAGAACTTTACCAATGTCATGAGCAATGAGGCAGGTCTCTTCCTGGGAGGCAACTATAACATTGAGCTTACCAACGGTCTCTCCGTCGCTCCCGGCATTGAATTCGCAATGCTGAGCTGGAAGAAAGACGACAACAACTATCAGAAAGAGAACTATCTTGCTGTTCCCGTGATGTTCAACTACGGATTCAAGCTTGTTGACGGAATCAAACTCGTTCCCTATCTCGGCCCCACTTTCAGTTATGGACTCACTTCCAAAGGAAGGAGCGACCTTTCTACTGGATTAAGCTCTCTTATTAACCTGGCCACCGGCTCAAGCACCAGCGGTGAAGTCAATTATTATGGCGACAAGTCCAACTATACCCAGTTCGATATCCTCATCGGCGGCGGTGTCGCCCTCGATATCATGGATATGGTCCGTGCATTCGTTGGTTTCAACCAGGGCCTCCTGAACCGCAACAACGACAGCGACGGCAGCGTCATCAAGACCAGCGGCGTCAATTTCGGCGTTTCCTACCTGTTCTAAATCGATTGTTTAATCAAAAGCGTCCGGTGCATTTACGCCGGACGCTTTTGCGTATCCATTTGATGCCCGACACAGGCGCAAGGCCTACTCCTTCACAAAGAATTTCCAGTGGAACAGCAGCAGATAGAAGGCGCCCATGGTAACGCAAGAATCTGCAAAATTAAATACCGGGCTGAAGAAAATGACTTCACCCGCAGCGTTGTGGATCAGCGGGAAATAAAACATGTCCACAACCTTGCCGAACATGAACGGCGCGTAGTCCCAGATGAGGCCGTAGAAAAGGCAGTCGATGATATTGCCGAGAGCGCCGGCGGTTATGAGCGTAAGTCCTACGAGAACGCCGGTCGGAGCTTTCTGCTTGCGGTCAAGCGAGCTTATCCACCAGCACAGGGCGCCGAACAGCACAATCCGGAAAAGAGAAAGCAGGAACTTTCCGACAGATCCGCCGAATTTCATTCCGAACGCCATACCCTCGTTTTCCACGAAACACAGCCGGAACCAATTCCCGATCACCGGAATCTGCTCCCCGAGCGACATATTTGTCTTGACCAGATATTTGATTATCTGGTCGGCTGTTACCAGCACAATCCCGAGGACAAGCAGACGGGTACCTCTTGAAAACTTCATAAGACCTTAGTTCTTTCCCTGTTTGGCAAGCATTTCCTTTGCCTCGACCGTAAGAGTTGCATGGGGCACCAGGCGGAGCCTTTCCTTGGGAATCAGCTTGCCGGTCACACGGCATATCCCATAGGTCTTGTTCTCGATGCGCACGAGCGCGGCTTCGAGGTTCTTGATAAATTTGTACTGGCGCTGAGCGAGCTGGCTCGCTTCTTCCTTGGTAAGCTGATTGGCCCCGTCGTCCTCCACGGTACGGAACGAAGGAGAGGTATCCTCTATGTCATTGTTTCCGCCGTGCATAATGACGGTACGCAGAGTGTTGTACTCCGCCCTGGCCTTGTCCAGCATACCCTCGATGATTTCCTTGAATTCTGCAAGTTCCTCATCAGAATAACGAGTTTTGATCTGTTCTGCCATAGTTATGTTATTTACGTGTTACTTTAATTTTAATCGTTGTTTCGTTCCACTCGATCTCCGCACCGTCGCCCTCCGAAGCAAGAGCCACCGAGAGAGCGAGAGTCTGTGAGGCGATATAATCCTTGAATGAAGACAGTGAGTCTTCTATTTCAGTATATGCAGCTCCCGTGGCGACAATCTTGACCGATACCCTGTCGGTAACGTCGAATCCACTTTCCTTCCGGAGGTTCTGGATGCGGTTTACAAGCTCGCGGGCAGTACCCTCACGGATAAGATCATCGCTCAACTGGATATCCAGAGCAATGGTAAGAGGACCGTCAGACGCCACGAGCCAGCCCGGCATATCCTCGGAGCTGATTTCGTAATCTTCCGGAACAAGCGCCACCGCACCGGATGCAAGATTCAAAGTGTATTCACCAGAAGACTGGATGGCCGAAATGGTGGCCTGGTCAAGCGCGGCGAACGCAGCCGCGATTTCCTTCATCTGCTGGCCGTATTTCTTGCCGAGCACGCGGAAATTGGGCTTGATTTTCTTGGTTATGATACCGGTGGTGTCGGAGATGAACTCCGCCTCCTTCACGTTTACTTCCGTGAGAATCAAGTTCTTCACCCCTTCGAGCTGCTCACGCACCTTGTCGGAGATGACCGGAATCAGCATCTTCGCAAGAGGCTGGCGTACCTTGATATTCACCTTGCGGCGCAGGGCAAGAACCAGCGAGGTAGCTTTCTGCGCAAGTTCCATCCTCTCCTCAAGATCGTGGTCTATCAGGGATTCATCCGCCTCGGGCATCTGCTCGAAATGTACGCACTCCGCTCCCGGGACCAGGTCGAGCCAAAGCTCATCCGAGTAGAACGGAGCAATTGGCGCGGAAAGAAGCGCTACCGTCTTCAGGGCTCCGTACAGAGTATTGTAGGCAGCCTGCTTGTCCGGCGTGAGCCCGCCTCCCCAGAAACGCTTGCGATTGAGACGCACGTACCAGTTGGAAAGATGGTCGCAGACAAAGGTCTGTATCAGACGCCCGGCAAGAGTGATGTCATAGTCTTCGTAGGCAGCGCGCACATCGCGTATCAAGCTGTTCTGCAGCGAGATGATCCAGCGGTCTGTCTCGGTCAGGGATTCTGCAGCCGAGGGGTGGCCTTGCGAAAAAGCAATGCAGGTACCGGGCTCCCCTTGCGGGACACGGACCTGCCCTTTGCTTTTTGCGGATGGCAAAGGCTGCCAGCCGTCGACGTTGGCATAGAGCGCGAAGAACGAATATGTATTATAGAGGGTGCCGAAGAACTTGCGGCGGATTTCATCTACGCCGGCCTCATCGAAACGGAGATTGTCCCATGGCTGGGCGTTGGTAAGCATGTACCAGCGGAGAGCATCCGCTCCGTATTTGTCGAGCTGCTGGAAAGGATCCACGGCATTGCCGAGGCGCTTGCTCATCTTGTTGCCGTCCTTGTCGAGCACAAGGCCGTTGGAAATCACACGCTTGAAAGCGGGAGTGCCGCTCACCATGGTATGAATGGCATGCAGGGTGTAGAACCATCCGCGGGTCTGGTCCACGCCTTCGGCGATAAAGTCCCCGGTGCATCCGAAGTCGGGCGTGTCCATTCCGCGAAGCCCCGTCTGGGCATATGGCATGGAACCCGAATCGAACCAGACGTCAATCAGGTCTGTTTCACGAACCATCTTCCTGCCAGAAGGGCTGACAAGGAAGATATTGTCCACGTAAGGCCGGTGCAGGTCGATGAGATCGTAGTTGGCCTTGCTCATATCGTCCGGATTGAAGCCTTTCTCCTTCAAGGGGTTTGACTTCATTATGCCGGCGGCAACAGCCTTCTCCGTTTCGTCATAAAGCTCCTTTACGCTGCCGATGCACTTCTCCTCACGGCCGTCTTCCGTACGCCATATCGGGAGCGGAGTACCCCAGAAGCGGCTGCGGCTGAGATTCCAGTCCTGTATGTTCTCGAGCCATACTCCGACGCGGCCGGTACCGGTGGATTCAGGTTTCCACCGTATCTGATTGTTCAGTGCCACCATCTCATCCTTCACCGAAGTGGTGCGGATGAACCACGAATCAAGAGGATAATAGAGTATGGGGACATCCGTACGCCAGCTGTGAGGATAGCTGTGGGTATGCTTCTGGATGCGGAATGCCTTTCCCTGCGCCTTCAGCATCACGCAGAGGTCGATATCCAGGGTAGTGTCATCCTTGCCGAGCAGAGGCTGCCCCGCGAACTGGCGGAAATAATTCTCTATCGCATTCTTGACATATCTGCCTTCGAATTCCCTGTATGACGGATCCACTGATGCCGACGCATAGGCGGGATCAAGGTCTACCAGGCGGCAGAAGCGCCCTTGCCGGTCCACCTGTGCCTGCGGATTGCCGTCTCGGTCGACGACCATCAGGGGGACTATGCCCGCTGCGGTGGCGACCTTTTTGTCATCCGCACCGAAGGTAGGCGCGATATGCACTATGCCGGTACCGTCTTCGGTAGTCACGTAATCACCCGGTATTACCTCGAATGCCTTCCCGTCGGGTTTGAACCATGGAATAAGCTGCTTGTATTTAATACCGGTGAGTTCGGCGCCCTTGAACTTGCCAGGCAGAACCTCATAAGGGATCTTGTCGTTGAACCAGGCGCCCACGAGTGCCTCGGCAACGACATATACGGCTTCCGCTCCAGTATAGGGATTCGCGGATTTGACGCGGACGTAATCTATCTTCGGGCCTACGCAGAGCGCGGTGTTGGAAGGGAGGGTCCATGGCGTGGTGGTCCATGCAAGGAAATAGACGGGGCCGTCGCCGAAAAGCTTTTCCGAAACCGAATCGCGAACCACTTCGAACTGCACCGTGGCGGTGGTATCGGTCACATCCCTGTAGCAGCCGGGCTGGTTGAGCTCGTGCGTGCTGAGTCCTGTGCCGTCGGCAGGAGAATACGGCTGGATGGTTTTTCCCTTGTAAAGCAGGCCTTTGTCGTAAATCCTGCGGAGAAGCCACCACAGAGTCTCGATATAACGGTTGTCATAGGTTATGTACGGGTCTTTCATATCCACCCAGTAACCTATGCGTTCCGTCAGGTTCTCCCATTCCGCAGTGTATTTCATCACCTCCTGACGGCAGGTGCGGTTGTATTCTTCTACCGTGATTTTAGTACCTATGTCCGCCTTCGTGATACCGAGTTTCTTCTCTACGCTGAGTTCTACCGGCAGGCCGTGGGTATCCCAACCCGCACGGCGGCGGACCCTCCATCCCGTCTGGCTCTTGTAGCGGCAGACGGCATCCTTGATGGAACGCGCCATGACATGGTGGATTCCGGGCATGCCGTTGGCGGACGGAGGACCTTCAAAGAAAATGAACTCGGGCTCACCCTCCGAAAGTTCCAGGCTTTTCTCGAAAGCCCTGCGTTCTTTCCAGCGCTCCAGCACACGGTTTCCCGTTGCGACCAGGTCCAGTCCCTTATATTCTTTGAATGTCATATTTTTTCTTAAATTTGTGCTTGTAAAATAGTTTACAAATATAATCAATTCTTTGGAAACTCTTGACATTATACTCCTCGTATGTTTCGTGCCGGCGATAATAACCGGCATAAGCAAAGGACTGGTGGAACAACTCGTGTCGCTGGTATCCCTTTTCGTGGCGGTATGGGCGGCTTTCCACTTTTCGATGAGCCTCAGAGAATGGCTTGCCGGATACGTGGAAATCGACGAAAAGGCCCTCGGCATCGCAGCCTTCGTCATCATTGTGATACTTGCTGTATTCCTTCTCCACCTGCTTGGAAAGCTCATCACCAAGACACTTGACATGGCCGCGCTCGGGTGGGCGAACCGACTGCTCGGGCTGGTGTTCGCGATGCTCAAGGCGGCACTCGTAATAGGGCTTCTGATATTCATGCTCGATCCGGTAATCGCCAAATTCAATCTGGTAAAACCGGAGATACTGGATGCATCGGCAATCTACACTTCCCTGCGGGACCTTTCACTGAAAGTGTTCCCATACCTTAAAGATTTGCTGGCCAATGCCTAAGCTGCTTTTAATAGAAACTTCCACAGCCCTTTGCTCCACCGCTGCCGCAGAGGACGGACAGATAATCTGCAGCCGCAGGAGTTCAGAACCCAGGGCACATGCATCGCAGACCGCAGTGTTCGTAAAGGAGATTATGGACGAAACGGGATGGAAAGCTCCGGATGCAGTATGCGTCAGCATGGGGCCCGGATCCTACACAGGCCTCCGGGTAGGGGTATCCACCGCCAAGGGTCTTTGCTTCGGCTGGAAGGTTCCGCTCATAGCGGTCAGCACCCTAGACATCCTCGCCAGGCAGGTAATAGAATACGGTCTCCCCGAAGGCTGCAAGGCAATACTTCCAATGATTGATGCGCGTAGGATGGAAGTCTATACGGCTGCCTACTCCCCTTCCGGCGAACGCCTCGGAGACATCACCCCCCTGGTGCTCGATGAAAACAGCTTCGCCGGCCTCTTCGCCTCCGGCTCCGTAGCCGTCATAGGCGACGCAGCAGACAAATTCGCATCCCTGCGCGCAATGGGAGCCAGCCTTTGGCGGACGTGTCCACCCCCGGACACGGGCAGGGGGAGGGGCCCATCGGAGATGGGAGGGGCCGTAGTGAGCGAAGCGAACGGAGTTCCGCCAGAGGCTGGACTCCCTTGCGCGGATGGCAGTATATTTTTACAATGCTGCCCTGAAGCAACGGCAATGCTTGTCCCTGCAGAAGAGAAATTCGCAAAAAAAGAGTTCGAAGACGTAGCGTACTTCGAACCCTTCTACCTCAAACAGTTTATCGCAACTATTCCGAAGAAACTGTTTTAGCCCGTTAGTGTTTCATCGCCAGACCGGCCTCCAGCGCCTTACGCAACTGTTTTTCGCCGACCGGAACGGGAGTGAGTCCGGTTTGCGAGACGAGTATGCAGGCAGGCACGTTCTGAACGTTGTACAGCGACAGTGAACGGGATGCAACTCCAAGGCCGTCGTTCACGTTGATCCATGGAAGATCCTGAGCCTTTACCGTCTGCGCCCAGGCGACCTTGTCGGAATCAACGCAGACAGCATATATTTCCAGCCCGAGCGGATGATATTTTTCGTACAACGGTTTCATGACCTCAAGATTGAACATCTTGTGCGTAGCATCCGAGACCGACCAGAAATAAACCATCACGACCTTTGCGTCCAGAGAGTACAGATCAACCTTCTCCCCGTTGATTGAAGGCATGGAAAGATTGGGGTAAGCCACTTCCTCCGCATTCTTGAGGCGGTTCGAGATTTCGAACATGTTTTCCCTGCGCGCAGTTTCCTGTTCAAGCGCTTTGACATATTTTGAATCGGGATAAACCGTCTTCAGCGAATCGCATACGCTGCGGAAGACTAGCGCATCGTTGATGCTCACGAAAGTAACCGGAGTGCCGTTGTAGGATTCGTACAGCACCGGAATCACCGCCAGCGACTTGCAGTTCTCCAGCACGAAGCGGGTGCTTTCGCGATAATGCTTCAGATAGGCCCGGTTCACTTCGGCATTGCCTGCGCCGCTTTCTCCGAGATTCAGCAGTTCTGCAAGGAATTCACGGAAAGCACGGTCTCCTTTTTCCAGCAGGGCGGACCCTGCGGAGCCTTCCACCGTGTAAGAGCCCAGAGTATCGGCCGAGACCACTGCCTTCTCCCCGCTTTCGAGAAGAAGGGACGCCAGGCGCGAATCGCCCTTGTAAACATATACGAATTCAGGGTTCCCTTCCGCTACCTTTACCTTATATCTGAAATGCCCGGAAGCGTCTGTCTTGACCGTATCCAGCACGTCGGCGGCGTTTCCGTTCAGCTGCTTCAGGACCAGCACGGCATCGGGAGCGCCGTCTACGGTGCAGTCAACCACGGCCCTGCCTCCCTGGCAGGCCACAAAAAACACAGCCGCAAAGGCGGCTGCAAATATCTTAAAGCTTTTCATACTCGGAAAGTATCGATTCAGCGATTTCCTTCATCCGCTCAGGACTGATTTCCGGCCGTTGCCTGCGGAAATCCAGGTCTCCTTCGGTCTGAAGTGGAACAAGATGAATATGGGTGTGGGGCACTTCCATGCCAAGGACCGCAACGCCCACCCTCTTGCAAGGAACGGCAGCCTTGAGAGCCACGGCCACCTTGCGGGCAAAAGCCCAGAGACCTTCGTACACCTCTGGAGAAAGATTGAAGATATAATCGTCCTCAACATTCCGGGGAATTACCAGAGTATGCCCTGCCGCGAGGGGGCTTATATCGAGGAATGCATAGAAATCCTCACTTTCAGCCACCTTGTAGGAAGGAATCTCGCCATTCGCGATTCGGGTGAAAAGAGTCGCCATATCAAAGGGAAATATCAAGAATTTCGAATTTAATCGTTCCGGAAGGAACCATGGCCTCGACAATCTCGCCTTTGCCATGACCCAGCAGAGCCTTGGCTATGGGCGTGGTCGCCGCCAGACGCCCCTTGCTGAAATCCGCCTCCGTCTCTCCTACGATGGTGAATTCCATGGTCATGCCGGCAGAAAGGTTTTTAACCTTTACCCTGTTGAGCATCTGCACTTTGTCCGTGCTCAACTGTGATGCATCCACGACCTTGGCATTGGCCACCTGGTTCTGAAGCTGTGCTATCTTGAGCTCGAGAAGCCCCTGGGCCTCACGGGCGGATTCATATTCTGCGTTTTCGGAAAGATCCCCCTTCTCGCGGGCCTCCGCAATGGCTGCGGAAATAACCGGACGCTGGGCAAGGGCCTCGGCGAGTTCCTTTTTCAGTTTGTCGAGCCCATCCTGGCTCATGTAATGTATAGCTGCCATAAAGTTCAATCAAAAAGGAGTTCTGCTTTGTTCCGGCAGAACCCTCGTAATTCATTTACGCAAAGATAGCAATTTTTTACAATAATCCTCATCTTTCCGGAGCTGCTTCTGCAAATCCGGCAAAGAGCCGAAACTTATTTCATCCCTGACCCTGTTCAGGAAATAAATCCTTATGGTTTCGCCGTAGATTTCCTCATCGAAATCGAAAATATGCGTTTCTATGGTTTCCCCCACATTGGTCATGCCGTGGAATACGCGTCCGCCGACATCAACCCTGGAAAGATACACTCCCGCGAGCGGAAGGAGCTTCAGCGGTTCGTCTATACTGAGGTTAGCCGTCGGAAAACCGATGGTCCGCCCGAGCTTTTTGCCGTGGACCACCTCTCCTGCCACGGAATAATCGTAACAGAGATAGGATGCGGCCGTTTCAACGTCGCCCGATTTAAGGGCGGCGCGTATCTTCGTGGAACTGACAGCCAGCCCCACTGCGGAAACCTTATCCGTCCTGATTACATCCAACCCCAGCGAAGCGGCCAAATCCGCTGTCTGCGAAGGAGTGAGTTCGTCGTGCCCTATACGGTTGTCGTAACCCAGCAGAATCGCCGTACCGCCATATTTTCCGGACACGATTTCGCGCAGGTACTGCTCCGCCCCCATCATACTGAATTCCTTCGTAAACTCCAGCTGTTCCACCCTGTCCACTCCAAGTTCCCGGAGATGTGCCATCTTTTCTTCCCGGGTGTTCAGCAGACGGAGATCCAGCGCATCGTCCTGAAGGACTATTCTCGGATGCGGCCAGAAAGTGAGCACCAGACTCTCCTCCCCCCGTTTCCTGGCTTCGGAAACAAGGGTCTCGATTACGAGCCGGTGACCGACATGGACACCGTCGAAGAATCCGGTAGCTACTACAGCCATTTCACCAGAGGGAAGTCCATCCTGTGCGGCAGAAGCACGTTTTTGGCATACAGCCTGACGCCGATCTGATACATACCCGTACGTTCGGGAATGACGGAAGCACGATAGGTGGCCACCCCGCCCTCGAAGGACTCTACATCGTACTGTATGGTTTCCTGGATATGGAGAACGTTCTTTTTATCGGCAACGGCGAAAATCATTTCCACTCCGATGTCGTCGGGGCCGAGGCCGGCAAGGTCTGCGACGACCTCGCTCACCAGCGGATTGTCCTGCGAAAGAATATAGGATGCATTCGGGGCCGAATATGACTTTACGCTGATCGACGGCCATGCATCCAGGATTTTCTTCTTCCAGGCGGCGATTTCACGGGCCTTGGCGCAACCGTTTGCCATCAGGTCGTTGAAGCGGTCGTACTGAGGCTGGTAGTACTGGATGCAGTAGTCTTCCATCATCCTGTTGGTGGTGAAATTGCAGGCGACCTGCGCTATGGTGTTGCGGATGAATCCGATCCATTCGGGCGATATGCCGCGGGAGTCCTTGCCGTAATAGGCAGGCGCGATCTCATTTTCGATAATCGCATATATCCTCGCGGCATCAAGCTCGTTCTGATAGTTCTGGTCGTCGTAGGTCTTTTCGAGGGGAAGGGCCCAGCCGCAGCCCTCTTTGTATCCTTCCACCCACCAGCCATCAAGCACCGAGAAATGCATGACTCCGTTCATCACCGCCTTCTCTCCGGAGGTGCCGGATGCTTCGAGGGGACGGGTAGGATTGTTCAGCCACACGTCGACGCCCTGCACGAGCCTCTTGGCGAGTGAGATGTCATATCCGGGCACGAACACAATCTTGCCGAGGAAACGGTCCTGCTTGGAAATGTCGATTATCTGTCGAATAAGATCCTGACCTGCGCCGTCAGCGGGATGGGCCTTGCCGGCGAAGATGAACTGCACAGGATGCTTCGGATCGTTCACGATGGAGTCGAGCATGTCCAGGTCGGAGAAAAGCAGGGTAGCACGCTTATACGTGGCGAAACGGCGTGCGAATCCAATGGTGAGCACGTCTTCCCGGAGATTCTCCTTGATGCGGACAACCTCGCTCGGAGAATAATGCCCGCTCTTTTCCGGGTCGGCCAGGCGGTCGTTGATGATGCGGATGAGTTCCTTCTTCAACACCTTCCTGGTGTCCCATATTTCTTCGTCGGAGACATTGTAGATACCTCCGAAGCAACGTTTGTCGTAGTGATGTGTCTGGAATTCGGGGCCGAAGACCCTGGCATGCACGGCCTTCCATTCCTTGGACGCCCACGTGGGATAATGGACTCCGTTGGTAACATAACCGATATGGAGCTCTTCCGGCAGGTAGCCTTTGTACATCCTTGCAAAGATATCCTGGCTGACCTTGCCGTGAAGCATGGAAACGCCGTTGACGTTCTGCGAACAGTTGGCGGCGAGAATGCTCATGCTGAAGCGCTCGGAATGGTCGTCGACATTCACCTTGCCCAGCCCGAGGAGGGTTTCCCAGCTGATGCCGAAACGGGACGGATAGTGCCCGAAATAGCGGTACATCATTTCTTCTTCGAAGGCGTCGTGCCCTGCGGGAACCGGGGTATGCGTGGTAAACAGCCCGCTTGCACGCACCAGTTCCATCGCTTCGCTGTAGTCCATTTTCTGCTCGAACATGTATTCGCGGAGGCGCTCCAGGCCTATGAAAGCCGCATGTCCTTCGTTGGAATGATAGATGGTCGGATGCAGGCCGATGGCGCGCAGTGCGCGGATGCCGCCGATGCCGAGGAGTATCTCCTGCTTCAGACGGTTCTCCCAGTCGCCTCCGTAGAGCTGGTATGTTATCTGGCGGTCTTCGGGAAGATTGTCTTCAAAATCGGTGTCGAGAAGATAAAGGTCGGTGCGGCCTACGGGAACTTTCCAGATTCTCGCATGCAGTTCCCTGCCCGGAAGCTGGCAGCTTACCGTCACCCATTTCCCTTCGGAATCAGTAACCGGCTCCGCCGGGATCTTGAGGAAATCCTGGGCATTGTATTCAGCCACCTGATTGCCCTGAGGGGTGATTCTCTGGGTAAAATACCCATAGCGGTAAAGAAGTCCCACGGCTACCAGATTGACATTCATGTCGCTGCTCTCCTTGAGATAGTCGCCGGCGAGAATGCCGAGGCCTCCCGAATAAATCTGAAGGGAAGTGTCCAGCCCGTACTCCATGCAGAAGTAGGCTATGGAAGGGTTGCCCCGGCGTTCCTTCTCCGCCATATAGGCGTTGAATTCGTCTATCACGCCATGCAGCCTTTCCAGGAACGCTCCGTCCCTCGAGAGCTGTTTATATCTTTTCAGCGAAACCGTATCGAGGATCACCATCGGGTTATGCCCCGAACGGTGCCATATATCCGGATCCACATATCTGAAGAGCGCTTTCGCATTGTCGTTCCAGCACCACCAGAGATTCTTGCAAAGTTTTTCCAGTCCCTCGAGTTCACCGGGCAGATGACGCGTCACGCGCACGCTGGCCCAGCTGGGACCGCTGATCTCAATTCTTGGTTGCATATTTGTCGTTTACTCTGATAATGAAATCACTCAGTACGTTCATGTAGTTGATAAAGGCTTCGTACGGAGTATCGTAAGGGTTAAAGTACTTGTGCACATCGCCGTCCGAGAAGAACTTGGTGCACATATAATAGAAATGGTCGCTTTCCTGCAGACGGCCGAAGTCGGCCCAGAGGTCCGGGTCGTCTATGATGGAAAGTTTCTCTACCAAGGCATAGAGTTTATTGTACGCATCCTGCTGGAGTTCGTTTCCGAGCCAGGCGGTGACATCCCTCTCTTCATCCGCCCACGAAATGGGCTGGGGAACCGACAGGGGGGCGACCGCTTTCAGTTTGGAGGCCGCCTCGGAGGGGGTGACGAATTTGATGCCTGCGGCGAGGGCGATTTCCGGAAGGGCCTTCATGAAATCGAAGATGCCGCAGTCTGCGCTCTGGTGCTCTCCGAAGGTCTCATAGTCCATGAAGAGGTTCACTATATCACCTTCTTCCGCATTCACCTTATTCACAAAGGCTTCGGCGGTAAGGCCGGAACCGGCGAAACGGAAGGCGATGTCGTCGCTGAGCCGGTAATTGCGCAGCAACAGTTTCTGAGATGACTTAATGTCATTGGAATACAGGAAGTTTGGATTCTTCCATCCAAGGATGTGACGGGCCCCTTCGGTAAGGACCGTCTTGAAGCCCATGTCGTAGACCTGCTTGCCGATGGCGTCGGAATACACCAGCTCGGTGTTACGGAAGGTTACGGGGGTCTGGCCGAAATACTTCTCTATCGTAGCCTTATGTTTCTGCACCTGATGACGGAACTCATTTTCGCTCTTCAGCGAAGACAGCGAATGGTTGTAAGTCTCGCAAAGGAACTCAACGGAGCCGGTGGCCGCCAGAGCCCTGAACCCTTCTATAACCTCCGGAGCATAACGCTCGAACTGCTCCAGAGCGCTGCCAGTGACCGAAAAAGCAACCTTGAACTTACCTCCGGTTGCATTTATCGCATCAAGCAGGAGCTTGTTCATGGGAAGATAGCACTTCTGTGCGATGCGCTTCAGGATGGTACGGTTGACAAAATCATCGTAGTAATGGGAGTCCTTGCCGATGTCGAAGAACCTGAACACCCGGAGACGGTCGGGCTGATGTATCTGGAAATAAAAACAAAGCTTTTTCATAAAGCTACCGGTTTAAAACTGATTCATACACTTTCTTGAGCTTGGCGGTGGCATTGTTCCACTTCAACTCATTCACTTCATCGAACCCCTGCTCGGTGGCGAATTTTGCCAGGGCCGGGTAAGTAAGGAGGGCATAGATGTCGTCAGCCATCGCATCGACATCCCAGAAATTCACCTTCAGGGCATATTTGAGAACCTCGGCGGCTCCGCTCTGGTAGGATATGACGGACGGCACCCCGGTGCGCATGGCCTCAAGGGGCGAAATGCCGAAAGGCTCCGAAACGGAAGGCATTATGTAAACGTCCGACAGGGCGAACATCTTCTGCACTTCCGCACCGCGCAGGAAGCCGGTGAAATGGAAACGGTCGGAAATCCCAAGCCGCGCCACCATGCGGATGGAACGGTTCATCATGTCGCCGCTGCCGGCCATAACGAAGCGGACTCCTTTAGTACGTTTGAGGACTTTGGCCGCCGCTTCTATGAAATATTCCGGGCCCTTCTGGAAGGTGATGCGCCCGAGGAAGGTCACCACTTTGTCCCGCACCCCGCGTTCCACGGTGATGTTCTCCCGTCCGCTGAAATCCACAGCATTGTGCACGGTGACGATTTTCGACGGATCGATTCCGTATTTGTTGATTACGATATTCCTGGTAAGGTCGCTTACGGTAACCACCCTGTCGGCAGCCTCCATGCCGCGGCGCTCTATCGCATATACTCTGGAATCCACCATGTCGTCGGTGCCGCGGTCGAAGGATGTGGCATGCACATGCACCACAAGCGGCTTGCCGGTGAGTTCCTTCGCGGCGATTCCTGCCAGATATGTCAGCCAGTCATGGGCATGGATGATATCGAATTCATCCTTGTGCTGCATGGCGATGGTGCCTCCCACCATCGCATAGCGGGCAACCTCCTCAAGAAGATTCGCCCCGTATTTGCCGGAGAATTTGTATTTCTGGCCGAAGCTTATGCGGAAGTCCTTCACCTGCCTGGTCCTTTCTTCCTCGACTATGCGGGAGAATTCTTCGGGATCTGCGTAGGGAATCAGGTTGGAATCGATATGGATGAATTTCACCTTGTCGAGGAATTCATCCACCGTGCAAGTGGTATAATCGACAGCAACGTCACTCGCGTTTATGATACGGGTGGCACTCTGGTCTTCATCACCGCTCGCGGAGGGCATCACGAAAATGCTCTCCACTCCGTTGTAGGCCAGGCCTTTTACTATGCCCTCGCAGGCCGTACCGAGCCCTCCCGCAATGTGCGGGGGAAACTCCCATCCGAACATCAGTACTCTCATTTGCCGTCCTCCCCTGTATTATGGTCCATAATGTAGTTGACGGTCAGGAGCGCAGCGGTGCTGAGCGCGGAGGCGATTGCTCCATGAGGCTCCTGCGGCGGATCTCCGTCGTAAAGCTCGCTGAATGCGACGACTCCGTGCTTGCTGAGGTCGTCATACAGGCCCTCGCACAGCCATTCCGCTTTCTTGCGGAAACCGGGACCGATGAGCCGGAAGCCCGCAGCGACATAGTACTCAAGCAGGAACGGACGGGTGCTGCCCTGATGGTAGGCAAGATCTCTTTCCACCTGTGAGCCTTCGTAAACATTCTTGTACTTCGGGTCACGCGGCGAAAGGGTGCGGATTCCGCGGGATGTCTCAAGTTCGGTAGAAACAACCCTGAAAACCGAAGGGTGCAGTTCCTCCTCAATCGGGGAATTCTTCACCCAGATGGCTATCAGTTGGTTGGGGCGAACGTCAAGGTTCTGCCCCCCGTTGTCGACATAATCCGCAAGGCAACCGCGCTTTTCATTCCAGAAAGTTTTCTGGTAATTGTCCTTGACCAGAGCGCATATCTGCGTCCACTCTTTTACGAAAGCCTTGTTCGCGCCGTATTTTTCTTCCATCGCCACCGCAAAGCAGATGCTGTTGTACCAGAGGGCGTTGGTTTCCACCTGATAGCCGGCCCTCTCCGTAACGGGGATGCCGTTGATATAGGCGTTCATCCAACTCAAGGCTACATTTTCCATCTGCGCCCAGAGGAGGCCGTTCGGATGCATCGCAACCTCGCGCCTGCGGCCGGGAAGATAGCTTTCAAGGATTCCGCGCACGGTCGGACCGTATTTTTTCCAGACTTTGGATGCGTCCGCCCCGAAATCGATGTATTTCTGAAGCGCGGATGCAAGCAGCAGCGGGGCCTCAACCTGGGTGGTGCGACGGAACAGGCGGTCCTGTTCGTCGGCTATAAGATTGTCCAGAACCTCCTCGAAGGTTTTGGCGTCGCCGTCGGCATAAAGGGTGAGCCCCGGCAGGGAAATCAGAGTCTCGCGAAGCAGCCCCGTGTACATCCAGGAGAAACCCGCCGTCACACGCTTGCGGCCGTTGTGGGCACAGATGAACAGGTTTGCCCAGCGCGCGAGCAGATCCCGATAGTTGGTAATGGTGGGGGCTTTCTCAAAGGCGGAGGAGAAGGTGTGCTTGAAACCGGCCGGATTTTCTTCCTTCAGCGAGGCGGAAAGGATTATGGAATCCCCCGCTTTCATACTGCCCTCGAAGAATCCAGGCACAAGCAGGTCTTCCCTGCAGTCGAAACCGCGGCGGTATTCGTCGGAATATGTTATCCCGTAATACCATTCCGGGTCATGCCTGTAGGCGATGTTTTTGTCCGATGTCTGGAGGACAAGGTCCGGGAAGCCCTCGTACATGCGGTATTTCGCTCCGTTTGCAACCGGAGTGAAACCCTGGTCGGCAGCGTCGTTGCACTGGGTGAGGGCGTGGATATTGCGGAATGCAAGGAAAGGCTTCAGACGCACCGTAGCCCTGGCCGGGCACTCCAGCAATTCATATTTGATGAGAAGCCTGTCCTGGTCCGGAAGCAGCATCAGCGATTTGCGGAAGACTATGTCCCCGACCTTGTATGTAATGCACGGGATGGGGTCCGCCCCGAAATCCACCACATATTTGTGGCCGCGGGGCTCATAGATGTCTCCATAGCAATGGATGCCGAGGTTGAACTGCTTTCCGTTCACGATGAACGATTCATCAATGGCCGAAAGCAGCAGGTATTTGTCGCCCCCGAAACGGTCGAGGGTTACGGAGAGCAGCCCGTGGTAGCGGCGGGTATTGCAGGTGACTATGCTGGTGTTGCAGTAGGCTCCTGTCTTGTTTACGCAGATGATTTCCCTCTTCAGCGAATAAGAGAGATTTACCAGTTCCGCTTTATTGAATTTTAAGAAAGCCATAAGCTATTTGGTTTTTTTCAGTACGACAGCGCTTCTGCTGGGAAGGTACAGATACAATGTGCAGTCGAATTCCTGATTGCCGTTGGGGCACTTCTGCTTGACGCAGATATGCTTTTCGGCGGCCTGTAGCCTGCCCTGCCCGTTGTATGCGGCATCATCGGAACTGAACGCCATCTCGTACGTTCCGTCCGGTGCAGCGAATCCGTAATCCCCGAAGGAATCCGTCGGATTGAAATTCAATGCAAAGATACAATTTTTCCGTAGGAAAACGAGTATCTTTTTTTCTTCATCAGCAGTCAGCAGCACGGGAGGTTCTGAAAGAAGACGGTTCCTGCGGATGAAATGCACCATGTCCCTGTCGAAGGCCTGAAGCCCTTTGTAGAGAAGACCGTCATCGTCCGCTATGGACCAGAGGCGTCTGGCGTGGGCATAGCTCCAGGAGTTTCCCTCGCGGGGGAAATCTATCCATTCCGGATGTCCGAACTCGTTTCCCATGAAGGTCAGGTAGCCGTTGCCTGCAGTGGCGGCAGTGACCAGCCGTATCATCTTATGGAGCGCGACTCCCCTTTCCACCGTAAGATTCTGCTTACCCTTGTCCATCGAGAAATACATCTCCTTGTCAATCAGACGGAAGATTATGGTTTTGTCGCCGACCAGCGCCTGGTCGTGGCATTCGGCATAACTTACCGTCTTCTCGTCGGCCCGCTTGTTGGTCAGTTCGTACCAGATTTCCCCGGGACTCCACTGTTCGTCGCTCTTCTCCTTTATCCACTTTATCCAGTGGTCGGCGATGCCCATGGCCATACGGAAGTCGAATCCTACGCCCCCCGCCTTTTGCGGAGCTGCCAGGCCAGGCATACCGCTGACGTCTTCCGCTATGGTGATTGCATCCGGGTCGAGTTCATGGATCAGCCTGTTGGCAAGTCCGAGGTACGCAACGGCATTCTCATCAACTCCCGGGCCGAAATAAATGTCATAGCCGACAAAATCCGTCCCCAGACCGTGGTCCCAGTAAAGCATGGAAGTTACCCCGTCGAAGCGGAAGCCGTCCAGGTGATATTCTTCCATCCAGTACTTGCAGTTGGAGAGCAGGAAGTGCTTTACTTCATCTTTGCCGTAATCGAAACAGCGGGAACCCCAGGCCGGGTGATGGCCGGCCTCGCCGGGATAGAAATAAAGGTCTTCCCTGCCGTCGAAGCGGCCCAGGCCTTCAACTTCATTGGATACAGAATGTGAGTGGACTATGTCCATTATGACTGCGATGCCCATTCCGTGGGCTTCATCCACCAGTTGCTTGAACTGTTCCGGAGTACCGAATCGCGAACTAAGCGCAAAGAAATTGCTCACCTGATAGCCGAAGGATCCGTAGTATGGATGTTCCTGGAGAGCCATTATCTGCAGCACATCGTATCCGAGGCTGTGAACGCGAGGAAGCACCACGGTGCGGAATTCGTCGAAAGAAGCGACTTTTTCTTCTTCGGAGCTCATGCCTATGTGGCATTCATATATAAGGGGATTGGGACGTTTGCCCGGTTTGCCGTTTTTCCATACGTAAGGATCGGGATCCCATACCTGGGCGCTGAAAACCTTGGTATTCGGATCCTGGACCACGCGCGTTGTATAGGCGGGAATGCGCTCAGCGCCGCCTCCGGGCCATTCCACGAACAGTTTGTAAAGGTCTCCGTGATGGAGGAATATGGATGGGATTATAAGCTCCCAGTTGCCGTTTCCTACCGGCTTCAGTTCCCATGCCGCCGCACGTTTCCAATTGTTGAATTCTCCGATAATGGAGATGCGCGTCGCATTGGGCGCCCATTCGCGGAACACCCAGCCTTCAGCCGTCCTGTGAAGGCCGTAGTAAAGGTGGTTGTTCACTCCGGACGACAGTGCGCCGGCAGAACCGGCTATATGCGCCGCCTCGGCGTTGAGCCGTCTGCATCGCGCGTCTATTGCTCCTTTGAACGGCTCCAGCCACGGATCGGTTTCGTATATCTTTTTCATTTTATTTCTTCTGCCATATTTCGTGCCGAGCGCAGGTATTCGCGGCAGGCCACGATGATTTCACCGGCCCTTTTTATCAGGACGTCTATGTCTCCCAGCGCCGTCGCCGGATCTTCCACCTTCTTCGCTATCGCCTCCAGTTCCTCCAGCGCCTTTCTGTAATCAAAATCCTTCATTTTTCCGTCATTTTTCAATCTTTCAAATATACACAAAAAACATCTATTATCAAATATTCCCCGCTCAGGTGGAATCTATAAAACTATTGCTAAATTTGTGAAGATATGAAGGAGAAGGAAAGACTAAGCCTCCTGGAACTGCAGGAAATTATCAGGGACGGTGTGGAAAGCGCCGTGCCGGACAAGTTGTGGGTCCGTGCGGAAGTGGCGTCGATCCAGGCGAAAAGCAACGGCCACTGCTATCTCGAACTCAGCGAGTCGAAAGAAGGACGCCTGGTTGCAAAAGCCCGGGCGGTAATATGGAAGAGCATCTGGTTCTCTCTCCGGAAATACTTCGTTGAAGCTACCGGCAGCGAACTGGCCACCGGAATGCAGATTCTGGCGCGTGTGCAGGCGAGCTACAGCGAACTGTACGGTCTTACACTGGTGATTGACGAAATCGAGCCGGAGTTCACTCTAGGTGCGGCCGAGAGGGAAAAGCGCAAAACGATCGAGCGGCTGGAAAAAGAAGGTCTTACGGACAAACAGAAAGAACTCGAACTTGCCGATCTCCCCTATGCGCTTGCCGTCGTCTCCGCTCCGGATGCCGCAGGTTTCGGGGATTTTTGCCGGCATCTCGAAGACAATGAATACGGATTCAGGTTCAAGGTCAGCCTTTTCCCCGCCACCATGCAGGGAGAATCGGCACCTGAAAGCATTGTGGATGCCTTGCAGCAGATAGAGGCGAAAGGCGGATACGACGCGGCGCTCATCCTCCGGGGAGGCGGTTCCGTACTCGACCTGACATGCTTCGATGACTATGGCCTTGCCTTCGCTATCGCCAATTGCGGCATACCGGTCTTTACAGCCATAGGGCATGACCGGGATTATCATGTGGCCGACATGGTGGCCCACGACTTCGTAAAGACACCCACGGCCCTGGCGGACCTGTTCATAGACTGCATAGCCGCAGAAGATGAGCGCATCAGCAATTTCAGCAACCGGCTGCGCATGGCGCTCGCCACGAAAATCTCGGCAATGGAAAACGTCCTGTCGATGCTGGAACAGCGCATCAAGGCCAATGACCCCCGCAACATACTCACACGGGGATTCTCACTTGTCACGGACGAAAAAGGCGTGGTCGTAAACTCAGCGGCAAAACTACACCGCGGCCAGCAGCTCAGCATACTCTTTGCCGACGGCTCCGTAAAAGTCGAGATAATCGAATAATTTATTTCTGCCGGCAGAATATCTGGACCGGGCAGCCGGTGAGAGGGAAGCTGGCCCGGAGCTGATTCTCGAGGAAACGTTTGTACGGCTCCTTGATGTACTGCGGCAGATTGCAGAAGAAAGCGAATGAAGGAAACTTCGTCGGCAACTGGGTTATATACTTGATCTTTACATATTTACCCTTCCATGCAGGGGGAGGAGTCTCTTCTATGACCGGCAGCAGTGCCTCGTTGAGCCGGGCGGTGGGAATCTTGCGGGAATAGTTTGCATACACCTGGGCCACTGCGTCAAGCACATCCTGGATGCGCTGCATCTTCACAACGGAAGTGAAGATTATCGGCACATCGTCAAACGGAGCGAGACGCGATTTCAGAGCAGCGGTGTACTCCTTCAAAGTCTTGGAATCCTTCACGAAAAGATCCCATTTGTTTACCACCAGCACACAGCCTTTCCTGTTGCGTATGATCAGGTTGAAAATATTCATGTCCTGGGCTTCCATCCCGGTGGTGGCATCTATCATCATCACGCAGACATCGCTGTGCTCGATGGCCCGTATGGAACGCATGACCGAATAGAACTCGAGGTCTTCGCTGACCTTTCCCTTCTTGCGTATGCCGGCGGTATCCACCAGCATGAATTCATGACCGAACTTGTTGTAATGCGTTTCGATGGAATCACGGGTGGTTCCGGCAACAGGAGTGACTATATTGCGTTCTTCGCCCAGCAGGGCATTGGTAATGGACGATTTGCCCACATTCGGCTTGCCAACTATTGCAATACGGGGAAGCCCGGCATGCGGATCCTCCTCCCCGGACTCTTCCGGAAGGGCTGCGACAACCGCATCCAGCAGGTCGCCCGTGCCGCTGCCGTTGGCAGCCGAAATTGAATAGACTTCCCCGAGGCCGAGACCGTAAAACTCATAGGCGTCATACATCTTTTCACCGGAATCCACCTTGTTGACGCAGAGGATGACCGGTTTGCGCGAACGGCGGAGAACATCTGCGATTTCGGAGTCATAGTCGGTAATGCCCGTGGCGGCCTCTACCATGAAAAGGATTACGTCGGCCTCGTCAATCGCTATCTGCACCTGGCGGCGGATGGCCGTTTCGAAGACATCCTCCGAATTCGAAGTATATCCGCCCGTATCCACCACTGAAAACTCGCGGCCGTTCCAGTCGCTGCGTCCGTAATGGCGGTCACGGGTAACACCCGCCGTGTCGTCCACTATGGCCTGGCGCATTCCCACCAGACGGTTGAAAAGTGTACTTTTACCGACATTCGGCCGGCCTACTATCGCTACAAGTCCGTTCATAATACTATTTTTGTTTTTCCGTGGGGTATAAAGAGCACTCCGCACAGGCATCCGAAAAGTTCCCGGAGCATACCGCGGGCTTATGCAGCGCGGCATCCTCGTCCTTGAAACAGCTTATTCCCCGCGCTTTCAGTTTTTCATTGCCGCCGACATCATACTGGGGGAACCCGCGTTTCAGAAGTATGCCCACGCTGAGCAGCAGAACGCAGATTCCGACAAGGATTATGGCAGCAAGGAAAACTTTCATTTACTTGATTTCAAATTCCGTACTGATGGGTTCGTACATATACACCCTGCGCATCATCGTAGCGAACACCGGCGCCATGCTCAGGACCTTTATCTTCCCGGCCGCATCCAGCTCCGGATGAGGAATGGTATCGGTAATGTAAACCTCGTCCAGGGCGGAATCGGCGATGCGCTGAATGGCAGGGCCGGAGAGTACTCCGTGGGTGGCGCAGGCACGCACGCTCTTAGCTCCCATCTTGCTGAGCACGTCGGCAGCCTTGCAGAGCGTGCCGGCGGTATCTATCATGTCGTCCACAATCACGACATCCTTGCCCTCCACTTCGCCAATCGCCTTTATCTCCGACACGACGTTCGCACGTTCACGGGTTTTGTGGCAGATAATCACCGGACAGTCACGGCGCTTGCTGAAGAATTTTGCATAGGAGTTCGCCCTCTTGGCGCCTCCCATATCGGGAGCGGCGATGGCCAGATCCTTGAGTTTCATACTTTCGGATATAGCCTTCGTGAACACTCCGCTGGCGTAGACGTGATCCACCGGGATGTCGAAGAAGCCCTGGATCTGGTCTGCATGCAGGTCGCAGGTCATCACCCGGTCGGCACCGGCCGCACGAAGGAGATTTGCCACCAGTTTGGCTCCGATGCTCACGCGCGGGCGGTCCTTACGGTCCTGCCTCGCCCATCCGAAATAGGGAATAACAGCTATTACCTTGTCGGCCGACGCCCGTTTGGCAGCATCGATGCACAGAAGCAGTTCCATGAGGTTGTCTGCCGGAGGAAAGGTGCTCTGGATGAGAAACACCGTTGCTCCGCGGACGCTGTCGCGGTAAGATGGCTGAAACTCTCCGTCGCTGAATTTGTCCACCTCAAGGGATCCGAGTACTATGTGCTCGTCATCCGCACCTTCGGTTTCCTGAAGATACTTTACAACCTGCTGCGCGAAAGCCTCGGAGGCCTTGCAGCTGAAAACAAGCATTCTGTGTTCGTGTTGCATATTATGATTGGTCTGACATTAATCCGGCAATGTATGACAGTATTTCGTCGCGCCCGGCCTTCCTGGCCGACGAGCTCGTAAACAGAGGAGGAAGTTCTTCCCACTGCTGCAGGAGAATGGCTTTGTCTTTTTCAATCTGCGCGGCGGTGGCGGAAGCGCTCTGCTTGTCGCACTTGGTGAAAACTATCGAAAACGGCACGCCGTTCTCTCCGAGGAAAGACAGGAAATCAAGGTCGATGCGGGGGATGTCGAAACGGGAATCCACCAGTACGAAAAGCGTCACAAGTTCTTCTGAACCGAGGATATAGTCGCGTATCATACGCTCCAGTTCCGCACGGCCGGCGCGGCTCATCTTTGCAAATCCGTATCCGGGAAGATCCACCAGATACCAGCTGTCATTGATGAGAAAATGATTGATGAGCCTGGTTTTCCCGGGAGTGGAAGACGTCATGGCAAGCCTGGCATTTCCTGCAAGCATATTGATAAGGGAACTCTTGCCCACGTTCGAACGCCCTATGAATGCAAATTCGGGCAAGCGCCTCTTGGGTTTTGCAGAAACCCTCGTGCAACTGCCCGCGAACTTTGCATCCGTTATCTTCATACCACAAAGATAACGAAATCTGCACACAAACCATCAGGCTTTTTCAAAAATTATCCCCTGGGGTACAGAATAGTGAAACAGGCCCCTCCGAGGGAGAAGGAACGGGAATAGGAAATCGTGGCCCCGCAGCGTTCCAGCACGCTTCGCGAGATGGCGAGACCAAGCCCGGAACCGCCGTTCTTGGTGGTGAAATTCGGAGTGAAAAGCTTGTCGACATTCACCTCGTCCACCCCGGGACCGCTGTCCTCGAAGACTATGTCGTAGAAGCCTTCGGTTATGGAATTGCGGAGGCTCACCCGAACTACCCCGTCCCTGGAGCCCGTCTCCGTAAGGGCCTGCACGGAATTGTTCAGAAGGTTTACGAATACCCGGGTAAGCTGCGGTTTAGGCCCCATTATCTTCACATCTCCGAGGCCGATGAATTCAAAGCGCATGTCATCCCTGTTGTCGAAGATAGATATCTCCTCCTGAAGGAGCGACGACAGGTCTATTTCGTCCGGCTCCTGGGTATACAGCTTGGCAAAAGTGGAGAATTCATTCGCCGTCTCGGTGAGCATGTCGATATGGTCGAGGAGAATCCTGCTGATTTCGTCGAATTTATCCTGCCAGCTGCCGTCGCCCTTGTTTTTCAGGCGGATGAGGCGCTGGATCTGGAGCTTCATCGGAGTGAGGGGGTTCTTGATTTCGTGCGCCACCTGGCGGGCCATCCCGCTCCACGCCTTGTCGCGTTCAGCCTGCGCGAGTTTGCGGGAGCTTTCCCCGAGTTCCCTGACCATACGGTTGTAGGCATTTACAAGACCGGTAATTTCGTCCCTGCTGTCGTAATGTATGTATTCCAGGTCGCCGGTGCCTGCAGCATCCATCTTGGATCCCATTTCCACCAGCGGTTTGAACATAAGTTCCAGCACCCTTGAAGCCATGAACATGGCAGAAAGCAGCAGGAAAATGAACAGCGACACTATCATCAGCGAGTGGCTCACAACATACGACTCGAAGTCATAGCTTTCATCGGTATAGGGCGAACTGATAATAGCGATAAGGGTGCCGTCCTCGCTGAGCAGCGGCGCATACATATTGTAGAAAACGCGCCCGGCAATCTTCTCCTTCTGAATGAAATACCTGCTTGTGTTGCGGGCGATGCTCTGGTAGGCATTCTCATCGATCCTCGGATCCATGTGCATCTGATAGAAGATTGTGGGCGAGGTAGAAAGCATCACCATTCCGGAAGGGCTGTAGAGGGTGATGTCGGAGTTGTTGTCGGAGGCCACATCCTCAAGCATCCTGAGCATCTCCGAATTCCGTATCTCGCTGCCTTTCACGGCAGTGCGGTATCTCGCGGAGAGCGATGCCTGGATAGAGTTTATCTTTTCCGACATCAGCGCGTTGCGGTTGGCTTCGTTGCGGTTGATTACGAACACCACGCTAACGATTGCCATGGTAACGAGGCTTGCCGTCAGCGAAACAAGCACCACCAGGCGTATCCTCGTCTGGAAGTACGACTGCCCGAAAGCCCGGCGCGAGCGTCTTCTCACGGCAAAAAGCGAGAAGAAGAGAAAACTCACCAGGGCAAGGAATATAACGGCCACGAAATAATTCAGCGCCCTGATGCTGCGACGCGAAATGACCACCGTCTCATCCGGAGCGACACCATATATGAAATGGAGCCAACCTCCGCTTTGGACACGTCCGTCCGAAGGGGTTTCCCAGCGATGCGGCATCTTCACGGAATACGCAAACATCCCCTTGAAAGTCAAGAGTTTGTCAGAATCGTAACGGGCGAACGAGTACTTCGGCGGAATCATTACCTCTCCCGGAAGCGAAGGGCCTATGATGCTCGCATACCCGCTGTATTTCCAGTCGCTTTTCTGCTCGATGACGATGAGAACCCTGCTGATGCCGTATCCCCTGACATTGTACATGAAGACTCCCACATATTTCACGAATCCGCTGCCGGTGTCGGCCAGGGAAAAACGGGAGTCGGGAGTAATTGGCTCCAGCCGGTCCATGCCCGTAAAATCTTCAGGATTAAGGGAGACCGTCACATCATACTTCTGCATTATCCGGGCGAAGTAGCTCTCCTCCAGGCGTCCGATGATGCTGGATCCGCCGTTGGGAAGGGTTGAGAGCGATGCGATTATGGGATCTTCCGCTATCCTGTCCTCGACGGAACGGATCCGCATCTCAAGGGAGATATCGCGACTGACTGCAAGCCTGTTCGCCCATACTTCCAGGCTGGCCTGCTCTTTTTTCAATCCGAGCGAAGCCGTCATCCATACGAACAGCGCCGCCCCGGCGAAAGAGAAAAGGATGGCATTAAGCCTTGAAAAAGCGCTGAACCTGATGCCGAAACACCTGCGTAGCACCGGCTGCAACATCTGCACCAGCATCAGCACGCACGCGAGAAGCAGGATATACGCGACATAAACAACCGCACTGACAGCGGAAAAATCTTCCGGCTTGTAGATTTCCAGCGAGATGTTGGAATTGAGCACTATGCTCCGGAGGGCCGCCACGGAATATATGAGCACACCTGCCGCCGCGGCAAGGACAAAAAGTCCCCATGCATACAGGGCGCGGCGAGACTGGAGCTTGCGGTAAATATCCCTGCGGACGATGAAAAGCCAGCCCACGAGCAGCACTATGGCCGTCAGATAATTGGCATGGGCGCCGAGGGAGTAGAATATACCATCGTCTGCGTAAACCACCGGGGAGAAAAGGGCTATATCGTTGCCCAAACGCCTACCCAGCAGCACCAGGACGAGCATAATCGGCAACACCGGAGCCGCGACGGCCCAGAATCTGCCGAGTACCGGCTTCCCTGAAAGATAGAAGAACCCCGCTGCCGCCAGCAGCCCCAGAGCCAGGAAAAGCAGCCGCGAATTGAACGGCAGGGGCGTACCGGGAGCTTCACACACAAGTTTCAGAATCGGTTTGCCTCCGACACGTACCTCCTCCCCTTCGCTGAATGAAAGCGGGCGGATGGAATAATTGTCATCGTCATTCACCAGTTCGAGACCGGCGACTATACGCACCGAGAGGGTATCCACAGCCTTGACAAGATACCACCCGGGCCCCAGATTGCAGAAACTCACTTCATGGCCAACCTCCGAAAGAGGCGACCTTACACTTGCCCTGGAATTGATGACAGCCCCGTAATACGCTCCGGAATGCAATGCGTCATTCAGCAGCGGGAACCGGTTGCACCAGCTCTGCAGAGTGTCGTTCACATAACGGTAGACTACCATATCCTCCGGAAGCCGCCCGAGATCCAGCCACTCGTCAGGGCTCTGCGACAGAGCCTTGTCCACATAAGTGTCGAGCAGGGCCATGCGGCGGTCGAGTTTTTTCTCCAGACTTCCGGCAAGGCTTTCCGTGCGCGTCATAGGGTAACGCCACGTGCCTCCGAGCAGCAACAGCACAAGGCTGACTGCCACAAGGCAGCCTGCAATCAAATCACTTGTGCGGTACTTTTTCATTCGTGATGATACGGTTCTCCTTTGATTATGGTAAACGCACGGTAAAGCTGCTCCGCAAAAATCGTTCTCACCATCTGATGAGAGAAAGTCATTTTACTGAGGGATATCTTCCCGGCCGCTCTGGCGTAGACTTCCGGGCTGAAACCGTATGCCCCGCCGACCACAAAACAAATGTCCCGGCCTCCACGGTTCAGGCGCTTCTGCAGTTCCGCCGCGAATTCAACCGACCGGAATTCTTTCCCGTGTTCGTCGAGAAGAAGAATTTCGGCATCCCCCGCCTCCCTGAGTATCAGCGCACCTTCCTTTTCCTTGATCTGATCCTCGCTCAAAGCCCCTGCGTTTTTCAGTTCAGGGATTTCCCTTATTTCGAAACGGGTATAATGCTCCAGACGGGACGCGTATAACCGCAAGCCGTCCCGCACCCACGGAACGACCGTTTTCCCTACTGCCAGCAATATCAGTTTCATAATTTACAAAGATAGTCATTTTTTATAAAGGAAAGGCGCCGGACACCGCATCTGTTTTTGGCTCAGATTTTGCAAAAAGAGGTGGCGTATGCAACTACGATTCAAAGTGTTTCTGGCGGCAGCGCTGATGCTGTGTTCACTTTCCGGGGCGCGGGCCCAGAGCGGAAGCTATGATGTCTTCGTACCTATTTCGAAATATATCTCCCAGGGAAACGCCGACGCACTTTCCGCATGGTTTTCCGACAACCTCGACATCACCGTCCTCTCCAAGGGCGGGAACTCCAGCAAAAACCAGGCGAAACAGATAGTGGGCGGATTTTTCAATTCGCATACCCCCCGCTCCTTCGAAATAACCTACACCGCCGGGCGCGGCGGAATGAAATACGCCCTCGGCAATCTGAATGCCGGGGGCGAGACATATCTCGTCACAATCTTCGTAAACTGCAAGGACGACAAGAATCTGATCCAGCAGTTCAAGATCGAACGCGTTCAGTAACTACACGCGCTGGCCATAGCTGCGGTCGGTAGTATTCACCGTAATCACATCTCCCTGATTGATGAACAGAGGGACCATGATCTTGGCGCCGGTCTCGAGGGTGACCTCTTTGAGGGCGGATGTCGAAGCGGTGTTTCCCTTGACCGCAGGCTCCGCATAGGTAACTTCAAGCGTCACATAGGTGGGAAGCTCGCAGGTGAGGCAGCGCTCCTCGTCCGCAACGAACATCATCTCCACATGCTGACCTTCTTTCATAAGGTCTGCATTGTCGACCACATCGTGAGGGAGATGGATCTGTTCATAGGTTTCTTCATGCATGAAATTGAAGCCGTCCTCGTCGCCATAAAGGAACTGGTAGGGACGCCTTTCCACGTTGATGGTCTCGATCTTGGCACCTGCAGTAAAGGTATTTTCGAGAATGCGGCCGTTTTCAAGATTGCGGAGCTTGGTCTTCACGAAAGCGGGTCCTTTGCCGGGTTTGACATGCTGGAACCATACGATCATGCAGGGCTTTCCGTTGAAATTGAGATAAAGGCCGTTTTTGAAATCAGCTGTTGTTGCCATATTGCTATCTGTTAATTAGTTTCGGATATAACGTGCAAAAATAAGGATTCTGGGGCATTAATGCAAATTTTTAATGTAGTCCGCCACCTCTTCAAGCAGCCATTTGGGTGTGGAAGTGGCTCCGCAAACGCCCACATTGTCGTCTGCACGGAACCATTCCGGATTGACTCCGTCCGTTCCCCCGACATGGTAAGTGCGTATATTGACGCTTTTGCAAAGATTGCTCAGCACCTTGCCGTTGGAACTCTCCTGCCCCGCGACGAATATCACAATGTCGTGGCTTTTCGCGAAATCCGACAGATCCTTGTACCTTGACGCAACTTGACTGCAGATGGTCCTGTGGACAGTAAGCAGGCTGCGAGCCGCCATGCCGTCCTCAAGCCGCAGGCAGAGTTCATCATATTCGGAAGGGCTCTTCGTAGTCTGCGAGAAAATATCTATCGGGCGGGAGGTATCAATCTCACCGGATGCTATGGCAGCCTCCAACTGGGCGAGATTCTCCACCACCACGGCTTTTCCGTCCACCTGCCCCACAAGCCCGAGGACCTCTGCATGGCCTATTTTGCCGAAAATCACGATCTGCCCGTCCGGCCTGCCGCGCTCCCATGCCTCGCGTATGCTTTTCTGGATTTTAAGGACGACGGGGCATGTAAAATCAGCAACGCGGAATCCCTTTTCCCGCGCCAGCCTATAAGTCTCCGGCGGCTCCCCATGGGCCCGGATTAAAAGTATTGGTCCGTCCGGCATCCCCTCTCGGGGACGTGCCACCCGCGGCACGGAAGCGGGGGGACCGTCGACGAAGTCGATGGTGGGGTGAGGCGAAGCCGAACTCCCCGAGAGGGGATGCCGGACGGCTGCAGTTCGCAGCCCTTTGCTGCGCAGCCGCGCCAGCTCGGCTTCATTGTGCACGATAGCCCCGAGAGAATACAGGACACCACCCTCCGCAAGCATTTTCTCCGCACCGTTGATGGCCCGGATAACGCCTCCGCAGAAACCGGAATTCCTGTCTATCTCTACAGTCATCAGCCCAGAATACCGAAACGGCCCTGCATCAGGCCCTGTATCCACACGAGTTCCTCGTGAAGAGTCATATCGGAATTGTCGAGTTCGAAGGCATCCTCAGCCCTCTTCAGAGGCGAGGTTGCCCGGTGCGAATCTATATAGTCACGCTCTTTGAGATTGGCCAGCACTTGCTCGAAAGGAGTATCGTCGCCTTTGGCTTTCAGTTCGTCGAAACGCCGCTGCGCACGCACTTCGTCGCTTGCCGTCATGAATATCTTAAGTTCAGCGTTCGGAAACACCGTAGTGCCGATGTCGCGGCCGTCCATAATCACACGTCCGGCCTCGCTGAAAGCATGCAGGCGCTCATCCACCCAGGCTCGGACAAAGGGAACCGCAGAAACAGGGCTCACCCAGGAAGACACCTCCATCGTACGTATTTCCTTTTCTATATCGCGGCTGCCGCTGAAAAGGCGGGTACTGCCGTCCGCAGGCCGCTCGAAATGGAGGTCCAGGTTCCTGATGCCTTCCGCCAGAGCGGGTTCATCAATGCCGCCGGAGCCGATAATGCCATTTTCCATCGCAAATAGCGTCACTCCCCTGTACATTGCTCCGGAATCCAGATAAAGGAAACCGAACTGCTTCGCCACAAGTTTGGCGAAAGTGCTTTTGCCTGTGGACGAAAATCCGTCCACTGCGATTATTATGTCTGGTACGCCGATCATACGTATTCTTTTATATCACTGGCAGATACAGGATTGCCGCCGAGAATCAGAAGCCTTTCCACCACATTCTGGAGCTCGCGGATATTGCCGGGCCAGCTGCGCTCCTGCAGCAGGGCGACGGCTTCTTTGGAGAAGGATACCACGCTCTTTCCGTTTTCCGCGCATATCTGCCCCACAAAATAATCGACCAGTTCAGGAATGTCTTCCTTGCGTTCATCAAGCGAAGGCACTTTTATTACGATAACGCTGAGGCGATGATAAAGGTCTTCGCGGAAACGCCCTTCCTCTATTTCTTTCCGGAGATCCTTGTTGGTGGCGGCAATCACACGCACATCCACCTGGATATCCTTGTCCGAGCCCACTCTGGACAGCTTTTTCTCCTGAAGGACACGAAGCACCTTGGCCTGTGCGGCGAGGGACATATCGCCGATTTCATCGAGGAAAAGAGTCCCTCCGTCGGCCTGCTCGAACTTTCCCTTATGCTGCTTGATGGCAGAGGTGAAGGAGCCTTTTTCGTGCCCGAAAAGTTCGCTCTCTATAAGTTCCGAAGGAATTGCCGCGCAGTTTACTTCGATGTACGGCATCGCACTGCGGGTACTTTGCTGGTAGATGCTCTGGGCCACGAGTTCCTTGCCGGTGCCGTTCGCACCGGTAATCAGCACACGCGCATCGGTAGGCGCCACCTTGGCGACCACGTCGCGTATATGCTGGAGAGCTGCGGAAGAGCCCACCATCTGCCTCCCGTACACCTTTTTTTTGAGAGTGCGGTTGTCTTTTACAAGCGTCGTACGTTCGGCGGCGTTTTTCACGGTAATGAGGATGCGGTTCAGGTCCAGCGGCTTCTGGATAAAGTCGAATGCCCCCTTCTTGATGCACTCCACCGCCGTTTCGATATCGCCGTGGCCGGAAATCATTACCATAGCGGAGTCCAGCCCTTCGGTACATACATAGTCGAGCACATCGTTGCCGTCCTTCCCCGGCATCTTGATATCGCAGAAAACGACGTCGTACCGGTCCTTGCCGAGAAGATCGATGGCCATGGCCCCGTCTTCCGCGACATTCACCTCATACCCCTCGTCGGTCAGAATTTCCTTGAGGGAATTGCGGATGAACCTTTCATCATCAACCACAAGAATTTTCATTGGGCGGCCTCCTTTTCTTTCAAAAACTTTGCATACTCGCTGCGGGCCCTTTCCACCGACACGGAACGTTTCAGCACGAAGCCTGATCCGAGATACTTGGTACGCACGTCTTCATCGCCCGCAAGGGATTCGGGAGTGCCCTGCTGGAGGATGGTCCCTTCGTAAAGCAGATAGGCCCTGTCGGTAATCGCAAGGGTTTCGCCGACGTTGTGGTCGGTGATAATCACTCCGATATTACGGTATTTAAGTTTCGCGATGATATACTGTATGTCTTCGACGGCGATGGGATCCACTCCCGCGAACGGTTCGTCGAGGAGGATGAATTTCGGGTCTATGGCCAGCGCACGGGCAATTTCACAGCGGCGGCGCTCGCCTCCGGAAAGCTGGATTCCAAGACTCTTTCGCACTTTGGAAAGATTGAATTCGGTGATAAGCTGCTCCAGACGGTCCTTACGCTCCTGCTTCCCCATCCCGGACATCTCCATAACGGAAAGGATGTTGTCTTCCACGCTCATCTTGCGGAAGACTGACGCTTCCTGCGGAAGATATCCAACTCCCTTCTGGGCACGTTTGTACATGGGCAGGCCGGTAATTTCCTCATCATCGAGGAAGATGCGGCCCTCGTTCGGGACTATCTGCCCGGTAATCATGTAGAAACTGGTGGTCTTGCCTGCACCGTTCGGCCCGAGGAATCCCACAATCTCACCCTGGTTCACTTCCATCGACACACCTTTGACCACGGTGCGCACGCCGTATTTTTTAACGAGATTCTCGCAACGAAGTTTCATTCCTGTTCTAATTAACGTCAAGGCCAAGGTCTTTGACAAGACCCAGGACCTCGGGATTGCTTTTCATCAATTCCTGTGCCTTTTCCGCAGGCATATACAATTTGGGCTCGATTTCTTCCGACGGGGTCACCTCGACGAAAAGATGCACCCTGCCGCTGTCGAGGATGCGTGAGAAAATATTCTCCATATTGCGCAGAAGCCCGTCTTCAATCCATTTTTTCTGGGCTTCGTTGGTCACCTCGAAACTCACTTTCCTGAAACCGTCCTCCTCTTCAACCCGGAGGGGGGCTTTGCCGAGGGCGTTCGCAAGACGCGGTTTACCTTCAGCACATTCCTTCACAAGTTCGGGCCATTTTTCCCGGATTGCCTCTTCGGTAGGCAGCGGAGCTTCCTCCTGAACGGCCGGTTTTTCAGCAACGGGAGCTTTTTCAGCATCGCCGTCACCCAGAAGATCCGACATTACGGCCTTTGCACGGGAAGACCGGCGCCTGGCGGGGGTAGAAGGTTCCTCCGGAGCCGGGCCTTCTTCTATGTCAAGAAGTTCAATGGCTTCTTCGTTCTGGATGGCGGAGACAGTACCCTCTGAAACCGTCTCACTTCGTTCGACCCCACCATTCGCTTTGCTCATGGTCCCCCCTCTCAGCGTGCCGAGGGTGGCAGCGGTTTCGGAGGGTACTGTCTCCGCCTTTTCGGCAGGAACTCCGCCGAGGAAGGCAAGCTTCATCAGGGCATATTCTATAAGCAGACGCTGATTTGTACTTGACTTGAATCCGGCTTCGCAGTCAGTGATTATACCAAGCGCATCGTATATGAACTTTACAGAACACCCTGCAGCCTGGGCGCGATACTTTGCCTTCAGTGATTCCGGAAGGTCAAGCAGAGATTCAAGACCTCCCGTACGGGCTACCAGCAGATTGCGGAAGTGATCGCCGAGTGCAGACACGAAATGCAGGGCATTGAAGCCTTTTGAAAGGATTCCGTCGAATCCGAGAAGGGCGGAAGCGTAATCCCCGGAGAGGAAATTGTCCACGAGGGAGAAGCTATATTCATAATCCAGCACGCCCAGATTGCGGATTACGTCTGCATATTTGATATCGTTCCCGCAGAAGGCGACCGTCTGGTCGAAAATCGTCAGAGCATCGCGCATGGCGCCGTCCGCCTTCCTGGCTATCACGTGCAGTGATTCATCATCCACCTTAACCCCCTCCTTGTCGGCTATGCCGCGGAGGTTGGAAACCATGTCAGAAATGCCGATACGGTTGAAGTCGTATGTCTGGCAACGGGAAAGGATGGTAGGGAGGACCTTGTGCTTCTCGGTTGTGCAGAGGATGAAAATCGCGTATGACGGGGGTTCTTCAAGGGTCTTGAGGAAAGCGTTGAAAGCCGCCTGGCTCAGCATGTGGACCTCATCGATGATGTAGACGCTGTATTTGCCCACCTGCGGAGGGATCTGCACCTTCTCCATCAACGTTTTGATATCTTCTACACTGTTGTTGGAAGCGGCGTCAAGTTCATATATGCAGTAGGAACGCCCTTCGGCGAAGGAAACGCACGACTCGCACTCCCCGCAGGGTTCCATGTTCGCACCCGGATTGGAGCAGTTGATGGTTTTGGCAAAGATACGCGCCGTACTGGTCTTTCCGACTCCCCGGGGCCCGCAGAACAGATATGCATGCGCCAGCTGGCCGCGAATGATGGAATTCTTAAGCGTCCTGGCGATATTATCCTGTCCGACAAGCGTCTCGAAAGAATCCGGACGGTACTTGCGTGCTGATACTATATACTCGCTCATAAGTTTACAAATTTAGTATTAATTTTCGTAAATTTGCCACCGTGGGAAAGTTGATACGAAATTATTTGCTGCCGCTGCTGCTCGTGCTGTGCCAGTTGCCTGCCGCAGGCGAGGCAAGGATGTACACCCGGAAAGCACGGTTACAGGACTTCACCGTCAAAACCACCCGTGTGGTTCTGACGGGCCAGGAGGTGTTCGACGCCGTTCTGAAAGAAGAAATCGCCAGCCGGTGGATGGCGTCTCCGTATGAGTTTTGCACGGTGCACGAGTACATGGCCGACAAGAACTCGAACATGTATTATTTCCTGCGTTTCGCTTTCGATGCCGACTATACCTATATGGTGCTAAGCAAGAGCGGGGATCCCGAGAGCGAAGACCAGCTCAAACAGGGCTTCGACGTGGTCATGCTGCCTGTCGCACCGGCCAGGGCGACAGGAGGGGACGAGCTGGTATTCATGCCTGCATACATCGACATTGTCCAGCATTATGTAATGCGTGCCAGGGAGTCGGAGAAAGTGGCCTACCGGGGTCTCAAAGGGATTTGCTCCCGTCCTGCGGGAATTGTTTACTCCGACCGCGAAGAGGCGCTCAAGGCATTCAGCAGCGAAAAGCAGGATGCCAACGTCCGCATTACCATTCCGTCCGCCGTTTCAGACAAAAAGCGCTGCGAATTTATCATCTCCACCGATACCCACGAGCTGCGCGGCTACAAGAGGAAGTAATTCAATTATAAAATACGGAAAGTCACTTCGTCCGAAGTGCCGGACGGAGACTGGACCCTGAAAGTCGTAGGGCCTTCACCCATCCGGACGGGGAATTTCCATACCACACCCGTAGGTTCATCCGTTGTGGAGGCACTGCCTGCCGGTTTCCCGTTGCAGAACAATTCCAGTGACGGTGCATTTGAATAGACGGTGAGAGTGAACGGCTCGCCGGCAGGGCGGTATTTCAACCTTCCGGATGTAATGTAAACCGTTTCTTCCGAATGGTTCCACCAGGCCTTGTAAAGGTAGAATGCGTCTTTCCGCACCTTACGGTCACGGGTAATCAGACCTTTGTCGTTGGTATATTTACGCGACGGATCCACGCTGAAGTTTATACCGTCATCCGAATTGATGAAACCTTCCTGACGGGCCGCGACGGCGAAGTCGAAAAGAATCCAGATGGAAGCGAAATTCATCCAGGGCGCACGGGCAATCTGAGCGGCATAGGATTCATGGAAGCGGTTGCCGTATTCCTCCATGTGAAGGGAATCCGATTTGTCCCGGCGGATATCCTCCTCTTTCCAGGTATGGCAGAAGGGATTGACGCCGACACCGTATTCCGAAAGGTTCGCCACTCCCATATTCTCCTTAATCCACGTAAGATTTGTCGTCATCACCTCGAACCTGCCCATGTTATAATACCATCCGTTATAGCGGTTCTCGCTGAAAAAATCCGATTTTAGGCCAGTATAGCCGTCACGGCTGAATATGGAGTCGTCCGTCAGCCCCACAGGGCGGTAAGGATCCAGGTTTTTAGTAAAATCGTACAGGCGCTCCGTTTCAGCAACCACACGGGCGGCATCAAAGAGACCCTGAACATTAAACCGGGTATGCCCCCAGGTGTCCAGTTCGTTCCACATTCCCCAAAAGCAGATGGACGGGTGGTTGTAAAGGGAAGTGACCATCTCCTCCATCTGTTGGAAAATATTGTCGAAATATGAATCCGGAGCCTCTGTGCCGCAGTTGTTTACCCATGGGATCTCGGTCTGGACAACAATTCCCATCCTGTCGCAAAGGCGGAAGGCATAATCGTTATGGGGATAATGGGCGAGGCGGAGGAAATTGCATCCGAGTTCCCGGACTATGTTATAGTCTTCGTCATAATCCGCCTTCCACAGAGCCGATGCAAGGCCATGCTTGTCCTGATGCATGCCGGTACCACGCAGAGGATAGGGCTTGCCGTTCAGGAAAAAGCCTTCCTCGCGGTCCAGACGGAAGTATCGGAACCCGACCTCGGTACCGGCGACATCCTTACCGGCCTGCACGGAAACAGTATAAAGATATGGGTCTGCAAGACCGTTCCAGAGATGCGGGTCTGCAAAGGAGAACTCCCAGGCAAGGTCCTGTTCCTCCCCGGCAGCAAGGCTGACAGCCTCGCAACGGGACATCACTTCGGTTCCGTCAGCGTCTTTCAGAAGCCAGCGGACCTCAACCGTCTCCTGCTTTGCCGATGCGTTGCAAAGCCGCGTCCTGGCCTCACCATATAACAGAGAATCGCTGACATCCGTCCCGGCGACATGCAGGCGGTAAAGTCCGTATGCATCGGGAGAGAAGTGCAAGGGAGGCAGTTCCAGCAGCCAGACCGGATTATGCAGACCGCCGTTCTTGTTGAAGTCGGAGGTAAGCGGAATCCGGCTTTCATCCTCGAAATTGTCGCAAATCACTTCGACCAGCCCTGCACCTTTTCCGGTAATATCCACCCAGAACGGGGTATAGCCGCCGCTGTGCTTCGCAAGAGTATCTCCGTTGAAGATCACCGTAGCGCCCTGAGCCGCACCTTCGAAAAGCAGATAGCGCGACATGTCCGCTCCGGTGCCATCAATACGGGTCCTGTACCGGGCAGTCCCGCGGTAATACGATTCTGAATGGCCGTCTTCAGCATTGTATGAATGAGGGATTCTGACGTTTTTCCAGGATGTTCCGTCCAGGCTGAACGACCATTTTTCCAGCGCCTGTCCGGGCACTTCCCGGTCTGTCCATCCATTATGCCCGGCAGAACAGGCTGCAAGGATTGCGATGGAGAAAAGAACGGCAGAAAGTCTCATATACTATCCTATCTGCGCACCGTTGACAACGGTTTCCTGAGGAGTAATGAATCGCATGGTGCCGTCGTTCTGCCTGGCCATCAGAATCATGCCTTTGCTCTCGATTCCACGGATAATCCGGGGCTTCAGGTTGGCAAGAATGCAGATCTGCCTGCCAAGCATATCCTCAGGAGTATAGAATTCCGCTATTCCCGAAACAATAACGCGCTTGTCAATTCCGGTATCGATAGTTAGTTTGAGAAGCTTGTCCGTCTTGGGGACGCGCTCCGCTTCCAGCACGGTTGCCGTACGGATATCCATCTTATCGAAGTCTTCGAAGGTGCACTCCTCCTTTTGCGGAGCCACCTGCTTGGCAAGTTCCGCCTTCGCACGCGCCTCAATCTCCGCCTTGATGGCCGCCAGCCGGTCAAGCTGCTTCTGGATCGCTTCGTCGTCTATCTTCTCGAACAGCAGTTCCGCATCGCCCAGTTCGTGCCCTTCCGGCAGTATATCGCTCGCGCCAAGTTGGTCCCAGCCCACGACAGGTGCCTCGGCCTCCGGACGGGCATTGGCGGTCACGGAAGTTTTTTGAGAGGGCCCGTGCGTGGCGGTAGCGGAGTGACCGCCAATGCCCGTCGCGGCGGGTTGAACATTCAACATTTTTCTGAGCCTCTGGCAGGCGAAAGGTGTGAAAGGTTCGAAAGCGATGGCAAGATCGGCGCACAGCTGCAGGCAGACGTTCAGTATTGTGCCGGTGCGGGTAAGGTCCGTCTTCGCAAGCTTCCATGGCTCGCTGTCGGAGATGTATTTATTACCGATGCGTGCAATCTGCATGGCATCCTTGAGGGCTTCGCGGAAGCGGTAGTTTTCGATATTTTTCTCCAGGCTTTCGCGAAGGGACGGAATCTCTCCGAGCGTCTCCCTATCCATGTCATTCAGCTCTCCTGCGGCAGGCACACGGCCGTCGAAATACTTGTGCGTCAACACTATGGCCCTGTTCACAAAGTTTCCGAAAATAGCCACCAGTTCCGAATTGTTGCGCGCCTGGAATTCCTTCCAACTGAAGTCGTTGTCTTTGGTTTCAGGTGCATTCGCAGTCAGCACATAGCGCAGCACATCCTCCTTGCCGGGGAAATCCTGCACATACTCGTGCGCCCATACCGCCCATCCACGGGAGGTGGAAATCTTCTCTCCCTCAAGGTTGAGGAACTCGTTGGCAGGCACGTTCTCCGGCAGGATGAACCCGTCGCCATAGGCCTTGAGCATCGCCGGGAAAACGATGCAGTGGAAGACGATATTGTCCTTGCCGATAAAATGAACAAGTTTGGTATCCGGGCTCTTCCACCATTTTTCCCAGCCTTCAGGAAGAAGCTCCATGGTATTGGATATATACCCTATCGGGGCATCGAACCAGACGTAGAGGACCTTCCCTTCGGCGCCTTCCACCGGCACCGGCACGCCCCAATCGAGATCGCGTGTGACCGCCCTCGGCTGAAGACCGCCGTCAAGCCAGCTTTTCACCTGTCCGTAAACATTGCTGCGCCATTCCCTGTGGCCCTCCAGTATCCATTCCCGGAGCCAGGATTCATAATCCTGAAGCGGCAGATACCAGTGGGTGGTTTTCTTCTTTACAGGGGCGGCGCCGCTGAGTTTGGAGTGGGGATTGATGAGTTCTTCGGGGCTGAGGGTGGAGCCGCATTTCTCGCACTGGTCGCCGTATGCATTATCGTTACCGCATTTGGGGCAGGTGCCGACGATGTAGCGGTCCGCGAGAAAAGTCTTCGCCTCGGGATCGTAGTACTGCTCGCTCTCCTGAGTCACGAACTTGCCTTCGTCGTAGAGTTTGCGGAAGAACTGCGCAGCGTTCTTTGCATGTATCTCCGACGAAGTGCGTCCATACACGTCGAAATTGATTCCGAGAGCCTTGAAACTGTCGCCGATTATCCTGTGGTATTTATCCACGATATCCTGCGGGCTGCAGCCCTGCTGGCGGGCCTTGATGGTAATGGGCACGCCGTGCTCGTCGCTTCCGCATACATACAGCACATCCTCCCCACGCATGCGCAGGTACCTTACATATATGTCGGCAGGCACATAAACACCGGCAAGGTGCCCGATGTGCACGGGACCGTTGGCATAAGGCAGGGCACAGGTAACAAGCGTCCTCTTGAATTTCTTTTCCATATCTTCAAACTAATCTTCTTTTTTAAGCTTGTCTTTCAACTTTTTCTGGCGTTGCTGAAGTTTGGTGATTTCCCGCATCACGTCAAGCGTCTCATCGGATGGGATAGTGCCCAGAGAACGCCTAAGCTGCTCCAGCCTGAAGTGCACCCGTCTTTCTGCAAGTGTCAGCATGGTCCTCGGCACAAAATCCGCAAGCCACGACTGGGTGGCGGTAAGCGAGCTCTGCAGGCTCTTTACCGAAAGCTGGTACTTACGGGTGGAGAATTCTCCGGCAAGCGATGCAACGAGGCGGTCGGATGAGTCCAAAAGCGTGCGCACGATTACATCCTGCGGCATTCCCCGGTCGTAGAGATTCAGATATGCGTCGTAAAGGCGACGGTATCCGGCGTTCGCGAGCGGCTCTCCGGTGCTTTCAATAGCGGATGCGATGAAATCAGCAACCGAATCCCCGGCACCTTCTTCGTAATAAGGAGAATCCGTAGGGAACACGAGGGGTTCATGGCCGTACTGAAGCAGGAAAAACAGTATGTCTTCCTCCACTGCCGCAAGCACGCGGTTTTCCGGGATGTATTTCTCGACCGGCTGGTCAATTGCGGCCGGCACGGCATAGTTATCCGCCGATGCAGATTCACCGGAGGGACCGCTTCCGGCGAACCTCGATTCGCGCTCACGCTCACGCCTTTCCTCTTCCAGCAACCGCTCCCGGGTATTCTTGACACGGGTGAAAATGACGTCCGGCGAAACGTCGAACTTCTCCGCAGCGGCATTCACATACACCGAACGCTTCACGGCATCAGGGATGCGCGCAATCGTATCCGCTATATCATTTACGAAATTCGCCTTCTTGAGAGGGTTCCCGGCGGCTTCGCCGAGAAGGATCTCCGACTTGAAATCGAGGAAATCCTTCGCATTGCCGGAAATATACTTCTGCACTTCCTCCAAAGAACGGCCGCGGGAGAAGGAATCGGGATCCTCCCCCTCCGGAAGCAGCACCACCCGCACGTTAAGCCCCTCATACAGAATCAAATCTATATCCTTCAGGGATGCGTGGATGCCCGCCTTGTCGCCGTCGTTCATTAGAAGGACATTCTCCGTAAACTTGCGGATCAGACGCACCTGCTGCACCGTAAGGGCCGTCCCGCAGGGGGCCACGACATTATGGATACCCAGTTGCTGCAACATCACATAGTCGATGTTCCCCTCCACAATGATGCACTCTTCCTGCCGGGCAATCTCCTGCTTCGCGAAGTAGATTCCGAAAAGGATGTTGCTTTTGCGATATATCTCCGTATCGGGAGAATTGACGTATTTCGCGGGATTGTCGGATTTCAGCGTGCGGCCGCTGAAAGCGATTACGCGGCCACTCACCGACTGTATAGGGAACATCACCCTTTCACGGAACTTGTCCGCAAGAGAGCCGTCCTCGCGGCGGACCGCCAACCCGGCATCCAGAAGGTATTCGTCCTTGTATCCAGCCTTTCGGGCTGCCTGAAGAAGGTCGTCTTTCCCCGACGGCGCCCAGCCAAGGCCGAACTTTGCGATTGTCTCGTCCTCCAGCCTGCGAGAATGGTAGTATGCCAGCCCCACGTCGCGCCCTTCGCCCGATTTCAGCTGCTCCGCAAAAAACTTCTGGGCGAATTCGCTAACCAGCAGCAGGCTTTCGCTGCGCTGGCGGCTGGCTATTTCTTCCGGGCTCTCCTCTTCCTCAACCACCTCTATATGATAGCGTTTCGCAATGTAGCGCAGGGCATCCACGTACGAACTGTGCTCGTGCTCCATAAGGAAACCTACTGCGGAGCCGGATTTTCCGCATCCAAAGCACTTGTAGATGCCTTTCGAAGGCGACACATAGAAAGAAGGCGTCTTCTCCTGATGGAAAGGGCAGCACGCCACATAGTTGGCCCCGCGGCGCTTCAGCGTCACGAAATCCCCGACGATGTCTTCTATCCTTACGGTATCGAGGATAAGGTCAACTGTCTCCTTCTTTATCATGACGCAATGTCGCAGAGGAATTTGATACGGATGAGGCGGATTTCGAGTTCGTCGAAATCACCGCCGAGGGCGGCGATGGCGTCTTCGACGGAGTCGGACTCGGCTTCGGAACGGAAGTACTCGTAGATGTCTTCGATGTCTTCCTCGTCGTAATTCTCTTCTATGTAATAGTCCAGGTTAAGTTTGGTTCCAGTCGAAACTATACCTTCTATTTCAGAGACCAGGTCGTCCATCTCCATGCCCTTGGCGGAAGCGATGTCGTCGAGGTCCATCCGGCGGTCTATGCTCTGGATGATGAAAATCTTGTTGGCGCTGCGGTTGGGTGCCGACTTCACCACAAAGTCGTCCGGACGCGTGATGTCGTTCTCCTCAACGTAACGTGCAATCATTTTGACGAACTCGGCCCCGAACTTGCGGGCCTTGCCGTCGCCTACGCCCTGACAACTCTTAAGTTCCTCTATCGTAATCGGATAGAGAATTGCCATGTCCTGGAGGGCGGGGTCGCCGAAGATAATCCAGGGCTGGAGTTTGAGGCGGCGGGCCATGTCTTTGCGCAGGTCCTTGAGCATCTTCAGAAGCGCCTCGTCGCTTCCTCCTCCGCCGCGCATGGCATTGGCGGCGGCTATGGCCTCCTCGTCTTCCTCGTCATCATCCTTGCCCTCGGAGAACACGCCGTCCTGCACGAGTTCCAGTTTCCATGGATTCAGCAGGAACTCCAGGCCCGCACCGGTCACTGAAATAAGGCCGTAGGATTCTATTTCCTTCTCGAGCAGATGATGGACTATTCCCTGATGGATGACCGTAATCCAGTAGCGCTCGTCGTGCGAACTGCCTTTGCCGAAGAACTCGAGCTCGTCGTGGCGGTAGCTCTTGATAAGGGCCGTCTCCTTGCCGGAAAGGATGCATGCCAGATGCTCCACCTTGAAGTGCTCGGGGAGTTTGGTGATAAGGTCTATCACGAGCTGCATATCCTTTCGGCCGTCGAATACCGGCTTGGGATGCAGGCAGTTGTCGCAGCAGCCGCAGTTGTCCCGGTCATATTCTTCTCCGAAGTAATTGAGCAGCAGGCGCCTGCGGCACTGTCCGGATTCCGCGTATGCCACCACCTCATTCAGCAGCTGGCGGCTGATTTCCTGCTCCGCCACCGGCTTTCCCTGCATGAATTTCTCCAGCTTGCGAATATCCTTGTAGCTGTAGTAGGTTATGCAGAGGCCTTCCTTGCCGTCGCGCCCTGCACGGCCGGTTTCCTGATAGTAGCTCTCGATGCTCTTCGGGATGTCGTAGTGAATCACAAAGCGCACGTCGGGCTTGTCAATGCCCATTCCGAAGGCAATCGTCGCCACTATGACGTCTATCTCCTCCATCAGGAACTTGTCCTGATTCTCGGCCCTGACCTTTGCGTCCAGGCCGGCATGATAAGGCAGCGCCCGGATATCGTTGATGCAGAGGAAAGCCGCCATCTCCTCGACCTTCTTACGGCTGAGGCAGTAGATTATGCCGGACTTTCCCGGATTCTGGCGGATGAATTTTACGATGTCCTTCTCCGGATCCTGCTTGCCACGGATTTCATAATAAAGATTGGGACGATTGAAGGAGGATTTGAAAATAACCGCATCCTGTATGCCGAGGTTCTTGAGTATGTCGCTCTGAACTTTCGGGGTGGCCGTCGCAGTCAGGGCGATGATGGGGGCGCGGCCTATATCGTTCACCAGGCTGCGTATCCTGCGGTATTCCGGACGGAAGTCATGCCCCCATTCGGAGATGCAGTGCGCTTCGTCGACGGCATAGAACGATATCTTTATTTCCTTGAGAAGGGCCACGTTCTCTTCCTTCGTAAGGGACTCCGGAGCCACGTAGAGAATCTTCGTATTGCCTGCCAGAAGGTCTGCACGGACCTCGTCTATCTCTGCCTTGCTGAGCGACGAATTCAGGAAATGCGCGATGCTCTCATTGCCGCTGACAAAGCCCCGGAGTACATCCACCTGATTTTTCATCAGCGCAATCAGCGGCGAAATAACGATTGCAGTACCATCCGCCACGAGGGCTGGCAACTGGTAACAGAGGGACTTCCCTCCGCCGGTAGGCATCAGCACAAAGGCATCGCCCCCGTTCAGAAGATGGTTTATCACGTTCTCCTGATCGCCCTTGAAATTGTCGTACCCGAAAAATTCCTTGAGGGTGCTGTGTATTTCGGCGGAGTAATCCTTCATAAAAATAAACTACTGGTTGTTCAGTCTGTTTACATACGCTTGGTAAAAGTCATATGTATCTGTACCTATTCCCAAAGTTAATGCATTCTCACGGGAAATCCTAATTTTCCATTCACCATTTTCCTGACCGATATGACGCACAAGAAATCCTTCCCGGTCTGTCTGGATTTCATATACCATGCACAGAGAATCCTCACGGGATATACCGCCCATTTATCTAAATGATTTCATCATGTTTACAAAAGCCATTCGTAATATGCAGCCCTTTTCCTTCTTCATTTTCGACATAGAATTCAAAAGTAGAGCAAAAATGGTGATACTCTATTACTAAATAGTAACTTGTATTCACATCCCAAACAATATAATTAACATAATCCCCGAGCAATATCCACCCTTCTTTAACCCAGTATTTTTCTTCACAATTCAGGTATTTTTCTCCATATCTAAATATAACATAGCCACTTAGCAAAGAGTTTTCAACACTGTCATTATTACTGAATATCTCATGAACATTACGTTTTGTTATGTTTTTTTCATTAAAATAATATTTTGTACCAACGTTAAATTGTGTACTGTCGATACACAATGAAATATTAAAGCCAAATTCTGTTTTAGATGATCTCCTCCCATTAGGAGTTAACTCTGGACAATAACCATGAATAAAAACATTTTTCTTGCTTTTTTCTTTTGTAGAAGTAAAACCATGCTGTACCGGAGAGGCAAAAAAGCCTTTCTGCCTTTCATGATATTCGACTTCATTAATATACATTCCTACATGGTAATCGCCATATTCTGCCTTACCGCACGAAACGAGCAATAATGGGAGTACCAATAAGAAAACCCCAAAAATCAATTTGTTTTTTGCTGTCATATTTCGATATTGACATTGTCTACTGAAGGCTTTATCCTATAATTTTAAAGATTTCCCTATTTACCATTTTCCCCGACACACAGAGGTGGGAACGATAGTCTTGTCCTGTCCGGAAAACATGGTATCCACTTTCGCCAATCAAATAATAAAAGGAGTTTATGCCCGGTCCCCCGGGCATAAACCAAATTAATCCAACGAATGTATCGCGAGGCCTGAGCGGAGTTTTGGCTCGAACCAGGTAGTCTTTGGCGGCATTATGTTGCCGGTATCGGCGATGTCGGTGAGCTGCTTCATCGACACGGGATAGAGGGCGAAGGCCACGGCCATTTCACCGCTGTCCACACGGCGGCTGAGTTCTCCTAGCCCGCGGATGCCTCCGACGAAGTCGATGCGTTTGTCGGTGCGGAGGTCCTTGATGCCAAGGATTTTGTCAAGCACCAGGTTCGAAAGGATGGTCACGTCCAGGACTCCGATGGGGTCGGTATCGTCGTAACGGCCGGGTTTGGCGGTAAGGCTGTACCACCGGCCGTCGAGATACATACTGAAATTATGGAGGCCGGAGGGGGATTTCTCCACTTCGGTCGAAATGACAGAGACGGTGAAATCTTCTTCCAGGGCCTTCAGGAATTCATCTTTGGAAAGGCCGTTCAGGTCTTTCACCACACGGTTGTAGTCGATGATCTTCAGATGGCTCTCCGGGAAGCAAACCGCCATGAAATAATTGTACTCCTCCTTGCCTGTATGGTCAGGGTTATTGGCCATCTTTTCTTCGCACACGCGAGCTGCCGCAGCCGTACGGTGATGGCCGTCGGCAACATAGAACGCAGGCACCTGGGTGGTGAAAAGACGGGTAATCCTGGCCACCGTGGCATCATCGTCGATTACCCAGAGTTCATGACCGAAGTTGTTCTCGTCGATGAACCTGTATTCCGAAGGGCCCGCAACGGTCTTTTCGACTATCGCATTGATTTCTGCGTTGTCCTTGTAGGCGAAGAACACCGGCTCGATGTTGGCGTTCTGGATGCGGACATGGATCATGCGGTCATCTTCCTTGTCCTTGCGGGTGAGTTCGTGCTTCTTGATGAGCCCGCTCTTATAGTCCGCAGCGTGTGCGCAGAGCACTATGCCGTACTGGGTACGGCCTTCCATCGTCTGGGCATACACATAATAGCATGGCTTGGGGTCACGCACCAGCCAGCCTCGCTGCTGCCAGAGTTTGAAGTTCTCGACCGCCTTGTCGTAGGTGCGCTGCTCATGCTCGCCGGCGATGGGATCGAAATCAATCTCGGGCTTTGTAATGTGAAGGAGGCTCTTCTCCCCCGCCATCGCCTTTGCTTCCTGCGAATTGAGAACGTCGTACGGAGGGGCAGCCACTTCCGTGACTATGTTTTTGGGAGGCCTGATGGCCTCGAAAGGTTTTACTGTTACCATATTATTTATTGACCTGGAATCTGGTATTTCCCGTTGCAAAATAATCCACGATCTGCCTTGCGGCCGCGAGGCCGGCATTCACGTTCGCCTCTGCGGTCTGGGCGCCCATCTTCTTGGGGGTTGCAAACACGCGGAGACCGAATTTCTCCTGAAGGGACGCGTAGTTGTCGGGCATGACATCGGCGACATACTTGAGGTCCGGACGGTCTTCGAGGGCCTTCTCGAGGCCCGCCTCGTCGATGACTTCCTTGCGGGCTGTATTCACCAGCGTGGCTCCCTTCGGCATTTTTGTAATCAATTCATAATTGATACTGCCGATGGTGGAGGGAAGGGCCGGGATATGCAGGGAAAGATAATCGCTGCCTTCGTAGAGTTCATCGAGGGTATGGACCGGTTCCGCACCTCCGGAAGCGATCTGTTCATCGGTAAGGAACGGGTCGAGGGCCTTCACCTTCATGCCCAGGGCCTTGGCCTTGGCGCCCACCAGACGGCCCACGTTGCCGAACGCCTGGATGCCGAGGGTTTTGCCCTGTACCTCCGATCCGGTTGCAGGAGTAAACTGCGTGCGTGCCATGAAAATCATCAGTGCGACGGCGAGCTCGGCGACCGCATTGGAGTTCTGCCCGGGAGTGTTCATCACCACCACTCCGTGTGCGGTGGCGGCCTCAAGGTCGACATTGTCGAACCCCGCGCCGGCACGCACGACTATCTTCAACTGAGGAGCCGCGTCAAGCACTTCGGCGGTTACCTTGTCGGAACGGATGATGAGCGCGTTCACGTCGGCGACTGCCGTCACCAGGTCTGCCTGTCCGGGATATTTCTCCAGCAGGGCGACTTCGTGTCCGCCCTTGACAAGGATATCCTTAATCCCTGCCACCGCTGCGGCGGCAAAGGGTTTCTGGGTTGCAATCAGTACTTTCATTTCTTGAGCGATTCGAATTCTTTCATAGCGGCCACCAGCGCCTCTACATCCTCCTGGGTGCAGGCGTTGTACAGCGATGCGCGGAATCCGCCGACGGAGCGGTGTCCCTTTATGCCGACCATTCCCTTGCCCTTTGCGAAAGCGAAGAACTCGTCCTGCAGGTCTTCATAGCCGGGAGCCATTACGAAGCAGACGTTCATGATGGAACGGTCTTCTTTCTCCGCGGTGCCGGTGAAGAGGCTGTTTCGGTCGATTTCGGCATAGAGAGTCGCGGCCTTCTTCTCGTCGATGGCATGGATGGCGTCGATGCCTCCGATGCCCTTGAGCCACTTCAGCGTTTCATTCATCACATAGATGGAGAACACGGGAGGGGTGTTGAACATCGAGCCCTTGTCGAGATGGGTGCGGTAGTCGAGCATGGTAGGTATATAGCGGCTGACTTTGCCGAGGCTGTCCTTGCGGATGATGGCGAAAGTGACGCCTGCGGGACCGGCGTTCTTCTGCGCGCCGCCGTAAATCATTTCATACTTGCTCACGTCAACCCTGCGGCTGAGGATGTCGGAAGACATATCGGCGATGAGGGGAACGGGGCAGTCGTAATCGGTCTTGATTTCTGTACCGTAGATGGTATTGTTGGTGGTGATGTGGAGATAGTCAAGGTCTAAAGGGATTTCATATCCCTTGGGAATATATGTATAGTTCTTGTCTTTCGAGCAGGCGATGGCATAGGCCTCTCCGATGCCCTGTGCTTCCTTGAGGGCCTTGTGCGCCCAGACGCCGGTATCGAGGTAGGCAGCCTTCTTCTCAAGGTAATTCATTGCGACATAAAGGAACTGAAGGCTTGCACCGCCGCCGAGAAACACCGTCTCGTAATCGTCCGGGATGTTAAGTATCTCGCGCCAGAGGGCACGGGTCTCATCCATGGTCTCTTCCCATTCCTTGGTCCTGTGCGAAATGGAAATCAGCGATACTCCTGTTCCCTTGAAGTCGAGAAGGGCTTCACGGGCATGATCGATTGCTACCTGCGGCAGAAGGCAGGGGCCTGCGTTGAAAACGTGAACTTTGCTCATGGCATTTTAAAGGTTAAAGTAATTTTATCTTAAAGATACCTATTTTTTCGATATGTTCAAAAAATTGACGTTCTTTTGAGAGGGGAACCCCGATTTCGAGGGTGCAATCCTCCGAAAAATCCCTCTGAAGCACCTCCAGGCCCGTGGATTTGAGCTCTCCCATCACCGCCGGCATCGACTCGTATCCGAAACCGATGCGCCAGCGCCGGGTGGCTATTTTCTCTATTGTCTGCGCCTTCTCAAGAGCGTCTGCCGCAGCAGACTTGTAGGCTCGGATAAGCCCAGGCACACCGAGCAGCACTCCTCCGAAATAACGCACCACCACTACAAGCACGTTCTGCAATCCCCGGGAATCTATCTGCCCGAGGATGGGCCTGCCGGCAGTTCCCGAAGGCTCCCCGTCGTCATTTGCACGCCAGATGCCCTCCCGCGTGAGACCCGGACCCCCGAGCGTATCTTCCACCTTTGTTATGCGGTAGGAGAAACAGTGGTGCCGCGCCCCGTGATGCTCCGCCCGCAGCGCATCCACCAGCGGTTTCACCTCATCTTCCGAAGCCACGGGATAAGCGTACGCGATGAAACGGCTGCCGCTCTCCTTGTACAACCCTTCGGACGGCGCAGCGATGGTCAGATATTTATCAGACGAAAGCATAACCAAATTTAGCAAATTTCTTGTATATTCGCGTTGTTATTTGAAAATTGCTGGGAGATGACTTACCGTTACCGCGTCACACTTGAAGGAATAAAGGGCTTTTTCCGGGTTTACCTCGTAAATTCGTCCAACACTCTGTATACTTTCCACAAACAGTTGCGGGCCGACCTTGAATTCGCACAGGACCAGCAGATCCTCTTCAAGGCGTTCGATGACGCGGGCAATGTGGCGGGACGTTTCGCCCTGATGCCCCTGCCCGGCAACAAGGCGGTGGACGAAGTTTCGCTTGCCGAAACCGTCAGGGCTGGAATAGTCAGGTTCGTCTATTTCTATGACGTCACCTCCAAAAAGAGCGTCAACGTAACTTTCGAAGGCGAGGAGCCCGCGAAGGAAGTGTCCCTTCCCGTATGCGTGGAGACCAAAGGCCCCCTTCCCATTGAATTCGAGCACGGCTACGTGGCCTTCGAAGACCTTCCCGACAACCGCCGGCGCCTCCCCGGCGAAAAGCCGTCCGGCATTCTCGGAATGCTCGGCCTAGACGACGATGACGAGGACCTGGATGACGAAGACCTCGAGGACGACGGGGACGAAAATGAAGATGACGCCCTCGACGAGGAGGACGTCATCTACGACGAGAACGAATAGGATTTCTTAATATGAACGTAGACACATTGCTCCGTCAGTATTTCCCGGTCGGCAAGAACGTCTGCATAGAAATGTTTGACGAAAAGAACATTCAGCAGGTATATCGGCGATTGGTTGAAGTATTGATTCATCAACCCGAGGTAGAGACTTCACTACTTCAGGGAATGAGCTATTGTTTCTACGAAGTGATGGATAACGTCCTGATTCATTCCGGAAAGAATAATGGAATCGTCATCACCAATTATTCCGAGCCGGAGCATACAATCCAGATTCTGGTAGCCGATGACGGAATAGGTATTCAGGCTTCCTTGAAGCAGAATCAGAACCTTGGGAGGGAACTATCGTTTATTTCGAACTACGTTCAAATCTGGATATAGACCCCGGGGTGGTCGTAGATCACAGGACAGATCCTGCCGATGAGTTCGATGTACTTTTTTTAGACGTTATTCCAGAACTGGAAAAACTTTGGTAAGATGATAGTATTCAAGTTTTCCAAATACGGAGACAGCATGGGCACACGTCTCCTCGGCGCAAGGATAAGGGCCGACCTTCGTCCACTCTTGGACGATGGCGAGAAAGTCGTTCTTGACTTTTCGGGCATTGATACCGTTACCAACTCTTTCGCCGATGAATGTATCGCAAAACTACTACTGGAAATGCCTCTGGATGAGTTAAAATCCAAAACCACTTTTACTGGTCTGACGCCGTTGGCTGAGCGTAGCATTCTCACAGCTCTTAAGCGCCGCCAGATGCAAATTGCGAAAAAATAGCGTACAAATCCTGTTTTAAAGACAGCGCACTATCTTTGACATACGGCAAACAGCGTAGTCGTCTTTCTTGATGTCGCGCAGTTCGTTGTGAATTGCTTTCGAATTACTATCTTTGACATACGGCAAACAGCCCGTCAGGACAGCAGCAATGAAAGGGCTCGTTGTGAATTGCTTTCGAATTACTATCTTTGACATACGGCAAACAGCCGAGGGGTGCGTCCTCAATGA